>VOFE01002542.1_pt1 | contig 80000 bp, 130 predicted proteins | sample 5384071 | NCBI WGS metagenome assembly VOFE01 (sample SAMN12384724, study PRJNA508395) | human gut metagenome | isolation source: healthy gut D | host: Homo sapiens
GATCTCCACATCAAATCCATCTCCCGCCAGCTTAACGGCAGCTTCCTTTAATAACTTCATTAACAGATTGATGCCCAAAGACATATTGGCAGATTTTAATACTGCAACCTTTTCACTTGCTTTTTCAAATAATCCATCTGCTCCTCAGATAATCCGGTCGAACATTCGATGATTGGGATCTGCTTGTCCACCGCATAATCCATACGACTCTCAAAATCAGTAGCAGATGTAAAGTCAATGATCGCATCGGCTTCTACATCACAGTCTGCCAATTTAGTATACACAGGATAACCATTGTCTCTATTGTCAACAATATCAATTCCTGCAACGATCGTACATTCATCATCCTGTTTGACCATATCTGTGATCATCTGTCCCATTCTTCCGTTGCATCCTAACATAATAATTTTTGTCATAATAGTCCTCCATTTCTTTCTCAAACTGCAAACTTTATTTTTACATCAAGTCCTGCCTTCCGCATTGCCTCACGTAACGTCTCTTGATGCTCCTCTTCCATTTCCGTGAGCGGCATGCGAAGCGGTCCCGCCTGATACCCTAACATATTCATCGCTGCCTTTACAGGAATCGGGTTTACCTCACAAAACAGTGCATGGATCAAAGGAATATACTTTAACTGAAGTCTTCTGGCGCCATCCGTATCCCCTTCTAACATTTTGATCACCATATCATGTGTATCTCTTGGAGCTACATGAGACAATACAGAGATAACCCCCTTGCCGCCTAAAGCAACAATGGGAACTATCTGATCATCATTTCCGGAATACAGATCAATCTCTCCGTCACAACGCGCCATAATGTCGGCAATCTGTGACAGATCTCGGATGCTTCTTTGACACCCACAATATTGGAACCTCCTGCACCAGATCAACGATTGTCCGTGGATCAATATTAACACCGGTACGACCTTTAATATTATACATAAGTATCGGTAGATCTACCGCCGCAGCGATCTGTTTATAATGTGCCTTTATTCCGTTTTGAGTCGCCTTATTGTAATATGGTGATACAACCAGCAAACCATCTGCACCGGCACGTTCTGCCGCAACGGATAATTTGACCGCCGATTTTGTACAATTAGATCCCGTACCCGCAATAACCGGAATACGCCCCGCTGTCATCTGCACACAGGCACGTATCGTTTCTATATGCTCATCATAGGTCATCGTTGCCGTTTCTCCAGTTGTTCCACACACAATAACCGCATCCGTACCACCTGCGATCTGATCGTTGATAATATGCTCCATCTCAGGATAATTAATACTTCCATCCGGATTCATCGGCGTAATAAGTGCCACTCCGGCACCGGTAAAAATATCGACATATAGACTCCCCATTTCTTTGTATTTTCTTGGTATATTATATGAACCGATATAAATTATGTGCTTCCTTACATCTCCAGATCCTTTTCAAGATCTATCTTGGATACAATATCAACATACGGCTCTAACTCCGGCGGAAGACATCTTCCTGTCATTACCAACTTGCAATAATCATCGCGCAAAGTAATTAAAGAGATAATATCCTCAATAGAAATAATCTCTAAGTCCACCAGACCAAGCACTTCATCTAGCACTAATACGTCACATTCTCCGGTATCGATCACCTTCTTTGCAAAATTAAATCCATTCAGAATGTTTTGTCTCTCTTCTTTCTTTTGAGAATCCAACAAACAATCATAAGATTCATTCTCTCTTTCAAACCGAAACAATTTAATATCCGGCTCCAGGCGGTTCAAAAAGCTGAATTCTTCTGCATCTTTTCCCTTTAAAAATTGAATGATGATCACAGATTGACCAAGCCCCGCTGCACGGATACATTGTCCCACTGCTGCAGAGGTCTTACCCCTTACCGCTCCCATAATATACCTGTACTATTCTTTGACTCATCTGACTCCTCCTGCTTCCCGCCATCCTTTCTATCTGCTCCCTCAAACAGCTGCCATACCCTATTTGGGCCGCAAAATGGCTAGAGCAACAAAATAATCTACCTGTCAACTCTAGCCATTCTATCATAATTCACATAAAAAATCTACTTTTTCTAATTTTCCTCCGCGATATACTCTAACTTGCTTACAGATACTTCATACGCCACTCGTTTCTCATACTGGTCTTCTGCAATCTTTTTTCTGATATTCACGGCTCTGGATCCTGCCCCATATCTGTATATGAGAACCTACTTCAAATTTATCGGCAAAACGTGCATTTCTTCCCCAGCAGATACACGGAATATAATCCGACTTGCCGTACGGACGATTCACCGCTAACAACACATCGGCAATCTCACGCCCCAACGGTGTCTTACGATACACCGGATGCTTGCACACATATCCGTCCAAAAAAATATGATTCGGATTTTGCTCATCCTCATCTTCCTGCAGAAGAAGCACTGCCTCCCTGGCAAATACGGATAACACCAAACGATTTCGATTTTCTTCATGTCTGTTGTAAGAACGGAATTGACCGGACACCTGCAAAACGCATCCACGATAATCAGACGTAACATCGATCAATCTTTCTGACACCATAACCGGAATTACATCATACGAATTGCTAAGTCTGCATACTGCGATATTGACGATGTAGAAATGTTCTCCATAGACTTCATGACTGAATGTAAACTCACTGACTACTTCACCTGCAATTGTCACCTGGTTGTTTGTGAATACTTTATCCAACATATTTCATATCCTCCTTTTTTCCTGCACCCTATTGAAAAGGACGCCGCTTGGGGTTCCCGCCCCATTGGTATTTTTAGTTTCATAAATATATACGTTGATATTTGCTATTATATAACTGCTTCTTTCTTAGGTTAAACCTTTTTTGTAAAACATTATTCGACATTTCTGATTATTTTTGGCACATTTGTCAATTGTATAATCTTATTTTTATAGTATACTAGTTAATTGTGGGTTTGTCCAATAAAAGAGCAAAGCCAGCGTGACATCGCCGAGATTTGCCAAAGTAATTCTTGGTGGCGTGTCACCACATTATGAGCAGTTTCACATAAAAACAATTTGCTTCGGAGCAGCAAACAAAACAATCAATCAGCTCCGAAATGGAGGTAAATGTATACTATGAAACGAGAAGATATTAGAAACATTGCGATCATTGCCCATGTCGATCATGGAAAAACAACCTTAGTCGATGAATTGCTAAAACAAAGCGGTGTTTTCGCGACAATCAGGCAGTTGCAGAACGCGTCATGGATTCCGGCGACATTGAGCGTGAGCGCGGAATCACTATTTTATCTAAGAATACAGCAATCACTTACAAAGATACAAAGATCAATATTATCGATACACCGCCATGCTGACTTTGGTGGCGAGGTAGAACGTGTCCTCAAAATGGTAAACGGTGTTGTTCTTGTCGTAGACGCCTTTGAAGGTGCTATGCCACAGACAAAATTTGTTCTCAAAAAGCATTAGAGCTGGAACTTCCGGTTATTGTCTGCATCAACAAGATCGATCGTCCGGAAGCAAGACCGGATGAAGTAGTAGATGAAGTATTAGAACTGTTTATTGATCTGGATGCTAACGAAGAACAATTAGATTGCCCATTCATCTTCGCTTCCGCTCGTGAGGGTATTGCATCTTACAAACCGACGAACCCGGCAAAGACATGGAGCCACTGTTTGAAACGATCTTAAACTACATTCCGGCACCGGAAGGGGATCCTGACGCAGGTACACAGGTACTTATCAGCACCATTGACTACAACGAATATGTCGGTCGTATCGGTATCGGTAAAGTGGATAACGGTTCTGTCAAAGTCGGACAAGATGTTGTGATCGTTAATGCACATGACAAAGATAAATTGAACAAAGTGCGTATTACTAAACTCTATGAATTTGACGGGCTGAAGAAAGTAGAAGTTACGGAAGCAACGATTGGTTCTATCGTAGCGATCTCAGGCGTAACTGATATCCATATTGGCGATACGATCTGTTCTCCTGAGCATCCGGAACCAATTCCTTTACAGAAGATCTCGGAACCTACAATCGCTATGCATTTCATGGTAAATGACAGTCCTTTGCCGGTCAGGAAGGAAAATTTGTCACATCTCGTCATCTGCGCGATCGTCTTTTCAGCGAGTTGAACTCTGATGTCAGCCTTCGTGTAGAAGAAACTGACAATATGGACAGTTTCAAAGTATCCGGACGTGGCGAACTGCATTTGTCCGTTTTGATCGAAAATATGCGTCGTGAGGATATGAATTTGCTGTCAGCAAAGCAGAAGTATTATATAAAACCGATGAACGCGGAAAAAATTAGAACCAATGGAGCGTGCCTTCGTTGATGTCCCAGAGGAATTTGCCGGCAGTGTCATCGAAAAATTAAGCACTCGTAAAGGTGAATTACAGGGAATGGGATCTATCGGTGGTGGATTCACTCGTCTTGAATTTGTTATCCCATCTCGTGGACTGATCGGTTATCGTGGTGAATTTATGACCGATACAAAAGGAAACGGTATTCTCAACACCGTATTTGAAGACTACGGTCCGTACAAAGGTGATATCGCTTATCGCAAGCAAGGATCTCTCATCGCCTTTGAATCCGGTGAAACCGTTGCTTATGGATTATTCAACGCACAGGATCGTGGTACTCTGTTCGTTGGCCCGGGTGAAAAAAGTATATGCCGGAATGGTCATTGGGCAAAATGGTAAAACAGAGGATATTGAGTTAAATGTATGCAAAACAAAACATCTGACAAATACCCGTTCTTCCAGCGCAGACGATGCCTTAAAGCTTACGCCGCCTAAGGTACTCAGTTTGGAAGAGGCACTGGAATTTATCGATACCGATGAGTTATTAGAGATTACACCGGAGAATTTACGTATCCGTAAAAAGATTCTCGATCCGACTCTTCGTTTCCGTGCTAAGAAAAATGCCACGAACGGTTGATCATAGGCAGCAGATCTATGCTATGACAAAATATGAATAATTACAAAAACGCTTCGGCAGGCAGATTGCTTACCGAAGCGTTTTTATATTTCACACATCAAAAATCATCATGATAACAATTTCTGACAGATCATTCTTCTTGTGAAGGTGTCTCCGTCGGCATTGGCTCCTCGCTCGGTTTTTCCGTCGTCGTATTTTGCGGCCTTTCGGTCGGCTTTGTTGTTGGCGATGGTGAAGAGCTCGCCGTACTGCCTCCTCGTTCCTTCGTGATATGAATCTTTATCGTTGCATATTTTGTGATTTTACAAGTATCCGACAGATCCAACTGCACGCGAACCTGATGCTCTCCGGCTTTCAAACCGTCACAATCTACATATGCATTGATGGCAGTATCGGAATCTCATTCAATATGGAGGCTCTTCCCGAAATCGTGAGGCTTAAAATGTCTCCAGGTGCTCCGGCTGTCGCAACATATCCGCTTGCCAAATTACGAAATGCCACATCTGTCTCTTTAATACGCAAAGTTCGTTCCACTAATTTTTCTATCGTCACCTTCACGGAGATCGTCTCATACTCTTCTGATACAGTAACTCCCTCTGGCAATAAGGCCGGCACACTGACCGTCTTTTCCAAACCGCCGGACTGGTCATTCAATCCGCTAATATCCATCGGTATCACAATCTCAGAAAGTGACTCCATTTTCTTCTCGCTGCCGGCAATTTGGATCTCTTGTGGCAGACATTCTGTTTCTACATACTCATATCCCGCTGCCGGCGTTCCTGTCACACTGACTCTTACCGGAATTGTTTTGTTTTCCAAAACCTTTGCCCGCACTTTGATCTTATTCTGACTATAATGCAGAGTGTTAGACTTGACTACTTCATCGTTGGAATCATAAGCAACCGGTTCCAATCGGCTCATAAAGTCTTCACTGACTCCCTCCACATTCAAAAACACCTTGATCGAGGAAATACGTTTCACAACAGATTTTCCTCCTGTCACCTGAATCATATTGGGTTTTGCCGTGCATTTTCCAATGGAGTAACCTTCTGACGGTTCTCCTTGGGTGACAACCGTTACCTTAACCTGCTTGGTTGCCATATCCTCCAATGCAACTTTCAACACCTGAGTACATTCCAAAGTAACGTCCGATGACACTTTTTTACGAAGTGATGGCACGATATTTACCGCATTTACCGAAGACAGATTCGAAAGATCTGCTGTTGCACGAATATCTGTAGAATCTAAACGATCGATCACACTTCGTTTGCCACCGACCTTGACATTGGCAATACTGCCGGATGTAATTTCAAACACCTTATTAACAGACTGCAATGCACTTTCATTGATCGTCTCGACCGGCACTTGAAACACTTTCGTCTTATAAGGATCATCAATATTGATAATGATCAGCCATACAAACAGAGCACCGATCAATGACAGCACTTTGATCCCAATATTATGCAGCACAACATCTTTCATCAATTGTTTTAATTCTTTCATGTGCGATCCCCTCCTTTTCTACGCCAAAAGTATTTCTTTGGCTTCTCCTCAGAAGGTTTCCCCTGAAAATCATTCAATTTACGTCGTAAAAAGATCCCCGTCAATATTACGCAATAATTTACCACCAACTGCTACGGAAATCATACCGGTTTCTTCAGATACAATCACGGTAAGAATATCGCTCACCTCGCTAATACCAACTGCAGCACGGTGCCTCGTTCCAAGATCTTTAGATAATCCCATATTGTCTGACAATGGCAGATAACAGGTTGCCGCAACAATACGATCTCCTCTTACGATCACAGCACCATCATGCAGCGGCGTATTATGCTCAAAAATATTGATCAAAAGCTGACTGCTGATCGCAGAATCGATAATAATACCGGTTCTTTCATATTCAGATAAGATAATATCCTTTTCCATAATGATCAGTGCACCGGTCTTTGCTTTGGCAAGCTCAGAAGTTGCACGCACGATCTCGTTCACAGTACGATCTGTAAATCGTATATTTCTATCTTTGTTCTCATCAAACGGCAAGATAGAACTGACAATCTTTTTTTGTCCCAACTCTTCCAGCGCCTTGCGCAGTTCCGGCTGAAAAACGATCAGCAACGCTGTAATACCAAGACCGATCGTCTTATCAAACACCCACAATATAACACTCATATCTAAAATATAGGCAACAATATAAGCACTAAACAGCACAAAAACACCCTTTACCAGTGTCCATGCTCTTGTACGCTTTACCCAAAATGTCACATGATACAACGCAAAAGCGATAATTATAATCTCCAGGATATCCACAACACCAATCTTCGGGAGCGATAATCCATATACATATCCTTTTAATGACGCAATAATTTGATTCATGAATCCTCCTTATTCTCCCTGTTACCGCCATCCGGCACTGCTTCGTTATCTTCCATCTCTGCTGCTAACAACTCGTTACGGTCAGTAAACAAATGTGCATTAAAGCGTTTTATACGCTTTCTCTTTGTTGCAATACTGTTCTTGGGTACTGCGCGGACATAATAATAATATTCCTCATCTTCAAACTGTAAATTCTCAACGCCGGCATAATTTAATGACAAACGGAAAAATTGTATCAGCCACACTAAGCCGAGGGATATGACCGCACCTGCAAAAAATGGGATCATATGCAGTTTCATGAGCTGTAAATAGTTAGCAAACAAACATAAAATGATATCACTGACAATTCCGATGATGATCGCCGCTTCAAAACTGAAATCAACGCGCAGGCTGCGAATCATATACACTACCAACATGACCACCACGAAGACTGCTATTGCGGCAAACAACTCTTCGTCCTCCACCAACTGATCGATCAGCACCTGAAACAGATCGAAGGAATCTGTCGTTGCAGAAGAAGCAACCGTAATCAAATTGCGAAACAAATAGTAAAGCAACACTCCGATCACACCTGGCAGCACTCCGGCCGGACCAAAAAGCAATCCCAACAGCACCGGTGCTCCTGCAGAGAGTCCTACAGAATATGCTAACGGCACAGCGATCAGCACATATCCATGTTTGGGAATGAACTGAATATATAACAGATACAATATCAAAAATATAACACCAATACAAAATGCCAGCATTTTGGACACATACATGACCTGTAATACAATAAACAATGCCACCAAGAAGATCATTGCCTCTAATGGAAAGATCACGCTGATCACTCCCATGATCACATTCACATAACCATGTGAAAGTATTGGACGATATCCCAACACACGGTTGATCGCAAAAAACAATCCAAATCCAACCATAAACCGCATGACCACCTGAAAAAAGGATGAATAACGCTGATACATTTTCTGTATATGTTCACGCAATATCAATAACTGAGTCATACAGCGTCTCCCTCCTTAATTTCTTTGGTCTCTTTATTATCTTTGCTGTCCCGATAAAACTTCTGCAGCTTATCTATTTCCATCATATATTTGCGCAAACGCTTGCGATTGTTTGTATATTTGGTCATATAAAACAACACACAAAACAACGTAATGATCAATAATAATCCTACATATATACATCCGGCCAGCCACACCATGCTCTGCATATCCATCTGCACTACATTTGTAAACAGATAATCAACATAATACATGGCAACCAGTCCCATGATCAGTAAATAGGAAATGCTATAGCCCAGCAGCACCTTTAATGTATTGGAACGGATATAATCAGAACGAAAATATCCACTTTCGTCTAGTTCATCTTTATATAACCGCTTTTCGTCTAACGCAAGCTGCGTCATTAAGCGTACTTTTTCTCATTAACCATACCAGTCAACCCTTCTTTGAACAGCAGTTTCTAATGTTAATCCACAATTTTAAATTATATAATATTCGTCTAAATTATACAAGCCCTATCACTATTGTTACCAGCTGCGAATGACCCTATCAAAAACGGAGCGGAGAACTTTCTCCGCTCCATGGTTTGTTATAATTTGGTGTAAATTTTGCTTTCTGAGTTTTTAATATGATGTCCGATGATCTCCGATACATCTGAAATCGTCATAAATGCCGAATAATCATCTTTTTCTATGATCTTACGGATCAACGGAAGCTCCATCCGGGTAATGACACAATATAGGACTGTCTTCTCCCCGGATAAAAGCCCTTCACCGGACAAAAAAAAGTAACTGTCCGGTTAACGTCTTATAAATATCCTCTGCGATCACGCGTCCCTGATTCGTAATGATCATTACCGCTTTGCCCTGATCCAATCCTGTATTAATATGATCCACGATCCTAGATGTAATAAAATAGGTCAGAAGACTATATAACGCACGATCCAATCCGAACAATATACCGGCGATCAAATAAATGATAATGTTACAGACCAGAACAATTTGACCTACGGAAAGTGATGGCTTTTTGGCGACCATGATCGCTACTGTCTCTGTGCCATCCAAACATCCTCCGTTTCGAATAATAAGTCCAACTCCGGCACCAAGAATCAATCCTCCAAACACTGTCGCCAATAATGCATCATAGGTAGCATCATAGTGCCAACGGTTAAAAATTTCTAAAAAGAGAGAGAATACACCCATTGCCACAATGGTCCTCGGAAGAAAGCTTTTTTTTTCCAACTGCTTCGCTCCCACCAATACAAACGGTAAATTTAAGCATACCGTCAATATACTTAACGAGATCGGAGTTATCGAACTAATGATAATACTGGTTCCCACAATCCCACCGTCCAAAATGTTCGCTGGAACTAAAAACTCTTCCAAAGCAAATGCTGCCACTATTGCGCCTAAAATGATGTTGATGTATCGGACAAGTATTTGTTTCATGTATACCTCCATGCTTGCATTCTTTATGTGCCTTTGTTGAATCTATTACGCTCCTTTATGTTCGTCCTTTGTCTGCGTTCTCATAATGTCATCAGATCCGCTATTCTCCCACTTCCATGAAAAAACGCCTACCGCGATCAGTGCCACAACGACTAAAACAATACCTATTGTCTCTAACATATGCAAAAACCTCCTATTTATTCTTTTTTTCTACCATAAAAAAACCGTGCCCCCTTTGGCTGAGCGGTCTCATTTACCTGTGCAATCTTGTGCACATACATATTGTATAATTTGGAAATACATGACGAACGCAGGTAAAGATCTGCGTGTCAAAAAAAGAATATTGCGGGGATTTTTCTGCCCGTCCTTCCGATGAATAAAAGACACGATCTGTTGATGAACATCCCGGATCAATGTCGCCTTTAGAATATATTGATTATGCATAATGCTAACGCATCTTGCATAACAATCTGTCAAGCAATAGCAAATACGCTCAAACTTTGATAAACTAACCGTCTTCTGCTCCCGAATCAGATTCAGTTTCTGCATCGTATTTGCCGATCCATCCTCAATCCGACAATCTTCCTTGGCAAAAGAAGTTTGTATCATATGTAAATAATGCTCTGCTTTTGCATTCTGAAAAGAGTCAACCTGCACAGTCTGTTTAGAACAATATGTCTGCTGTCTCTGCATAGAAAACACACCGCATTCACCATTCGCAGAAAATGTGCTGGTCAATGCGATGCATAATATGAACAAATAGCATATGATCTTTTTGGAATAAGCTATTCTTTGCATATTAATCCTCCATGCTGTGCAGTTACCTAATTTCTTGTAACTGCTATTATAGCATATTCCACTAAACTGACGCAACTAATTACACCTGAAAATTCTGAATATGGTTTGCCAACGCATCTGCCATTGTTCGCAGACTTTCCGTCGACTGTTCGATATTCTTAAAGTCTGCTGTCATAGCACCCAATGCTGTATTGGTCTTTTCTGTGTCGCTTACATTATGAGTGGCAATATCTGACATAGCCTTAAACACCTGCATGATTTCTTTTCTCGCACACTCTAATTCTTTCATGCGGCTCTCTATGCTGCGTATACTGCTTACCGAATGCTCGATTTCATTCATCACGGTTGCCACACTGCCTTCCGTTCCTTCAATAAAATCATTTTGCCGGGTAACAATACCCTGTGCATTCGTCATTGTCTCAACAACAAGTTCTGAATCATTTAACAGTGCCTCAACAATCTCTTCGATATTGCCGCTGGCACTATTCGTCTGCTCTGCCAGCTTCTGAATCTCAGACGCTACTACGGCAAAGCCTTTGCCGGCTTCTCCTGCCCTAGCCGCTTCAATGCTGGCATTCAAAGCTAACAGATTTGTTTCTTCTGCAATTTCTGAAATAAAGCGAGAAGCCTCACGAATTTTTTGTGCGGATGCATTTGTCTGTTTTGTCTGTTGTGCGATCGTCTCTACAGCCTGATGTACCTCATCGCTGATCACGCGAAGCTGATGTACAATTTCCGATGTATGATCACTTGCCTTTTTTCATGCTGTCTGCACCATTGCCAAGATCTTCTGCCTCCTGTCCGGTCTCTAAAAGCAGATTTCCCATATTATTAACATTGAAGGACGCTTTTTTGATATCTTCTGCCTGTCGATCTGCCCCTCCGTTATACCATCCATTGTCTCTTTGACATTTTCAATGCTGTGAAAAGTTTGATGTGCCGTCTGTTCTAATGAGTCGGATGAATCACGCAGAGAATCTGTGCTATTCTTAATGCCGCTTATAATGCCAAGCAATTCCTGCTGAAGCTTGCGGATTGCCCGCGACAGATCTCAATCTCATCTTTGCGTCGAGCCAGTTTATCTGATATCGTCAATTGCAGATTCCCGGCAGATACCTGCTGAACTGATGCAATACCTACTTTAAGAGCCTTTGTGATCGAGCTTGCACAAATACTGACAATGATCACACACACAATCGTAACAAACACTACAATTGCTATTATCGTGCTAATAATCTTTATAACGCTGCGAAATGTCTCCTGTTTGGGACTTCCTGCGAACACCATTCCAATTGGTGTACTTTTATCATCCGGCTGATATACCGGAGTAAAATATCCATAATACATAGTCCCTTCAATAGAAACATTCTCACTAAAATATTCGTGCCCTGCATTTAGAACTTCTTTTTGGATCTTTTCTCCTGCCTCACTCTGTAAAAATACGATTGCCATCTTTATCCTTGGCAGAAGTCATAATTCGCTTGTTTCCATAAAAAGAAGGTAACTTCCATGCCGGATTCTTCTTTGATCGTATCTACCAGATTGTCGGACTGGGAAATATTGTAACTGCCTTTCCATACATCACCATTCTCCGTTTCAGATAAGATCCGGTATTTTGATCATATGCTGCCTGTGTCGCTGTTGCTGTTCCTCGCAGAGAATTTTCTACATGTTGTATGATTGCACCCTTCATGATCGTTGCTGCCACCAAAATAACAATTGCCCCGAGTAAAACAAGAGGGAGCAGTGAGCAAACCAACACTTTCTTGCGAATCGTAAATTTCATAGCCACCCTCCTATTTCACGATCACTACATTTTTGTAGTACCAGTTAATGTTTCCGGTAATCGTTGCATCGTCTAATGTACTGTTTGCTGCCCCAATCTTCTTCCCGGTATTTGTTTCTAATACACCATCGAATACGTTGTTTTCACCACTAAGGATTGCTGTGGTCGCTTCATCAACTTTTTCCTGCGTTCCTTCCTTTGCAAACGATGCCAGATTGGTGATCTGAATCAGCCCCTCTGCCATGCCTCCATAATAATTTTCACCAGTCCATGTTCCGTCCATAATACTTTGTACTGCCGACGTATAATAAGCACTCCAATTCCAAATCACACTGGTCAGGCAGGAATCCGGTGTTTCTTTACTCATATCCGAGTTATAACCGATACCATACACACCCTTTTCCTGCGCTAATGTCTGGGGATATGCCGTATCACAATGCTGTGCCATAACATCGCAGCCCATCGACAACAATTTTCTGATGCCGCCTTTTCCTTCGCTGCGTCATACCAGCTATTGGTTATTTTCACATAAATCTTTGCCGATTTATTAACCGATGCAACTCCAATTGCAAAAGCATCAATACCACCCGTTACCTCTGAATTTGAAGAATCCTGGGCTGCAACATATCCAATCTTGCCGGACTTCGTGTTCATCCCTGCCACGATTCCACTTAAATACCGTGCCTGATAGATTCTGCCGAAATAGTTATTGAAATTCTTGCCGTTGCTCTTATAACCGGTTCCATGGCAAAAATAAATATCGGGATACTTTTCTGCCATCTTGTCTGTGGTATCCATGTAACCCCAACTCGTTGTGAATATAATATTACAGCCATCCGAAATACAGGCTTCGATTGCTTCCTGTGTGGCTGCTGCATCACTATCATCCGCGATCTTACGATCTATCTGATCTTCCTTGAGTCCGAGATTAGACTGCATTCCCTTGACACCCAGATCATGCGTATATGAATAACCGCTTCCCTCTGCCGGATCCGATATATATAATACACCGACTTTGATGTCATCTTTGCTGATGCCACCATTTCCTGTTTTGCTCTCTGTCTGACTGCCTCCGTCATTTGACGCCACATCGTCCGGTGCGCCGTTAGCTGCCCCACAGCCGGTCATGCACAACAGACTGATAGTCAGTACAACAGCCAAAACTCGTCTTTTCTTCGTTATTTTGTTGTTCATTCTCCCATCCTTTCTAACAGCAGACAACTCGCTTCTAAAGTTCCAAAAGCACATCGTCTCACTGTGTTTACTTACGCTTTTTCTTGTATCGTTGCCTCCATATTCTGTGGTAAAACCAGATTCAATATGATAGAAACCAAAAATACAACTGCCACGCAGTTCTGCCCGAATACATTTTGTACCATTTCAGGAAAGATTGCGAACAGTTCAGGAACCTGTGTAAAACCAATACCAACGCTGAGCGATAATGCAGCGATCGTAATATTTCTCTGTGTATAGCCACATTTTCCGATCATCTGCAGACCACTGACAACGATCGTTCCAAACATCATGATCGTGCATCCACCTAATACCGCATCCGGTAATGTTGCCAATAATGCTCCAAAGATTGGGAAGATTCCCGCTAAGATCATAATAACCGCACCGGTTGCAATCGTAAAACGGTTTACGACCTTCGTCATGGCAACCAAGCCGACATTCTGGCTAAATGAAGTGATCGGCAGACAGCCAAATACCGACGATAATGCGCTGACAAAACCGTCACAGGCAATTGACCCGGCAGTTTCCTCCGGTGTGACATCACGATTTAAACCGGAAGATGCCATCGCAGATGTATCTCCGATCGTCTCTGTCGCCGACACCAAAAGATCAATACAATGGATACAATGGCGCCAGCATGAAATTCCGGCTTAAATGGCATAAGATGTGGCAATGCAATGATCGAACTTCCCTTTAGTCGGAAAAATCCACCATCCCCATTACAATGGCCAAAATATAACCAACTACTAAACCGAACAAAACAGAAAGCTGTTTGAAGTAAGATTTGGCAAAAAAATATTAAACAAAATGCAGGCAAGCAACGTAACACCGCCTAACACCCAGTTCTCCCAAGCACCAAAGTTTTTACTTCCACTGCCACCTCAAAGGAATTAGCCCCGACAGATAACAATGAAAAACCAATGGATGTAACAACACTTGCTGCTACGATCGGTGCAACAATCTTGATCCAGTACTTGGCAAATAATCCCAAAACGCCCTCTACGATACCGCCGATCAACACGGCACCAACAATCGCCGGATAACCATATTTTGCTCCTATAACACATGCAATGGACACAAACGTAAAGCTGATACCCATAACAATTGGTAATCCGGAACCAATCTTCCATACCGGGAACAACTGAATCAATGTACCAATACCGGCAATGATCATTGCACTTTGGATCAACATTGCCGTCTGAGTCGAGGACAATCCACTTGCTCCTGCAACAATGATGATCGGTGCAATATTAGCAACGAACATAGCTAATATATGCTGCAACCCAAACGGAATTGCCTTAAGAAGTGGTACTTTTCCGTCTAATGTATAAATATTTTGTACAGATGCTTCATTTGTTTTCATGTTCTTTATCCTTCCTGCTTCTCATTTCGTCTTTCTGCATATAGAAAAACGTCCTTTTCATTTCTTTGCAATCCACCCGATCTTATATCTATAGTTCTAACAGATCAGCTTACTGCTCACGAAATACAATTTCTTTCGTATCTGCATTCATGCTGTCCACAATTGCAAAGAGACTCTAACTGATAACCAAGATTGCGGATCAGTCTGCCACCCATTTGAAAACCCTTTTCAATAGCAATTCAATACCCTCTACAGAAGCTCCGGCCTCCGTAATAATTGAAATCAACCCCTGCAGTGCACAACCATTGGCAAGAAAGTCATCAATGATCAACACCTTGTCCTCCGGAGATAAAAACTTTTTGGAAACAATGACCTGATTTTTACACTTATGTGTAAAGGATTCCACCTCAGCAACATACATATCTCCCTCAATATTGATACTCTTAGATTTCTTAGCAAATACAACCGGAACGTTAAAATACTTTGCTACCACACATGCAATTCCTATACCGGAAGCCTCTATCGTAACAATTTTATTAATCTCCTTACCGGCAAAACGTTTTTTAAACTCTTCTCCCATTTGCTCAAATAATGAAATATCCATCTGATGGTTCAAAAAACTATCCACCTTCAACACGTTACCTTCTTTTACTATACCATCCCTTAGGATACGTTCTTCTAAAAAGTTCATCTTGTCCTCCTTGTATGGCGCATTATGCCGTATATACAAATATTATACTGAATATATTTTGCAGATTCAAGAACAATTTGAGGCGTTACCGTTGTAATTTGAAATTATCAGAATTCCATGGTACAATGAGTCCTGACGTGCATAATGCAGGAATATTATGACCCCCTGTGATCATGCAAGACATTTTTTGAGAAAGGTATGGTATTAAAATGGCAGAAAATTATGTATTAAGCTGTTGTTCTACAGCAGACTTGACAGACGAACAGTTTGAGGCCAGATCTATTCATTATATCTGTTTTCATTTTTGAATTGGGCGGCAAAAGTTATATGGATGATCTCGGCAAATCAATTCCTTTTGATGAATTTTATAAACGTATGGAGCAAGGCGAAGACACTAAAACATCTCAGATCAATGCAGAAGAATTTGAGCAGTATTTTGAACCTTTTCTGCAGGAAGGCAAAGATATTCTACATGTCTGCCTCTCTTCCGGCATTTCAGGCGTCATGAATTCCGCCTGTATTGCCAGAGATATTCTCGCCGAAAAATATCCAGACCGCAAAATCTATATTGTTGATTCACTGGCTGCCTCCGCTGGATATGGACTATTGATGGATCGTCTGGCAGATCTGCGCGATGATGGAATGACTATTGATGAACTGCATGACTGGACAGAGTGCCAATAAGCTTCATTTACGTCATTGGTTCTTCTCTTCCGATCTGACTTTCTTTATAAAAGGCGGTCGTGTATCAAAATCCGCCGGTACCATCGGAAATTTGCTGAACATCTGCCCATTGCTGGATGTAAACAGCGAGGGCAAGCTGATTCCGCGCTTTAAGATTCGTGGAAAACGTAAGGTGATCCGTGAAATTGTCGCTAAAATGGAAGAAAATGCCGAAAATGGCTTAGACTACAATGGAAATGTTTTATATCCCAATCTGCCTGCTATGAAGATGCCAAAGCAGTTGCCGATCTGATAGAGGCACGCTTCCCAAACTTAAACGGCAAAGTAGTGATCAACAATATCGGCACGACCATAGGAAGTCATACCGGTCCGGGTACAGTAGCACTCTTCTTCTGGGGCAGTGAACGCACACTGTAAGTCTCTTTGCTTTATCATAATACACAAAACGCCTGCCAGGAACTCGTCCGCAGGCGTTTTTTTATTTAGTAACTGAAATTTCCACACCTCATTATCTCACGCAACCACATATTGCTTATTATGTCAGCAATAAATATAGTATTTTGCAGCCGATAAGCTAACTTTATTCTGTCGGCAGAGAACTAAGATAATTGCCGCAGAACGCAGAGTTTTTAGGTGATTTCTTATTTTGTTACGTCTCTGATGAATACATGCCCGAAGGATTGTCTGAGATGTCCCGGCTTAGCAAGGTATCATCCATTTTTGGACGGGACGCTTTCGCTACGATGCGCTACGTTACGTTACTTAATGTCTCTGAAATACGAGACATAAGTAACGACGAGCGCAAAGTCCCTTTCAAAAATGATGATTGCCTTGCTTCCGGGACTTCGAGTTTCCGAAGGGCATGTAGATCAATCATCAGAGACAACAAAATTTAGAAATCACCAAAAACGAAAAAGCGGCAAGGCAATTACTATAGTTCTCTGTCGGCAGAAGCCGCTATATTGTGGCTGCAAAACACTTAGCATGCTTTGACATAATAAGCAATATGTGGTTCTTGCAGTAGCTTCCGGTATGGGAAGTTTTAGTTTCTGCGCAAGTCTATTCGTCTGGCAAACTTGGGATCAATTCCACGTATACCTGATCAAATACTTGCTGCAGCTCCGCACGAATATCATTACGTAACTGCAATAATATCTTGGTATTGATAATGCGATTATGACTGGTCAGATAGATCTCAACCCAAGTTTTTACGTCCTGTCTGTATCACATCCAAAAATTCAATGTCATAATGAATCTTATCCATGTGATATTCTGCAATCTGCCGGATAGAATCCATGATTTCCTGATCCGGTGCAAACAATATCAGACTTTTTACATTGTGTATGATCATTTTGACCGGCTCTACTAAAAGCAAACACGACATGATAATGGCAACGATCGGATCAATATAAGCTGCCAGATGATTCCATGTTGTCTTTTTGCAAGAACTGTTCTACAAAAATGCAAGAGAAACACCCAAACTGGAGATCACATCCAGCTTCCATATGTAAATCTCTGCCTGTATCGTCATAGATGCATAACGTCTGCTAAAATAATGCAGTAACATATAAACGATCAGACAACATGCACAAACAATCAGCTCAAACACTGCAATCTTACCGCCGTCCACTTCACGACCACCATGCAATATCGCATAAAAGTTATCCCAAACCAGTCGGACCGTGATCGCCAATAGCACACTGTACTTAATAACGACAAACAATGACTCCACCTGGGCAAAACCGTATGGCCTACGCTCTGTTACCGGCTTATACAGCAACGGCACCAGTAATAAAAACGGACCGATCATGATCAGATCTGTCAAATCAAAGATACAGTCCATCAAAATAGAATGTGATCTCGTCCAAAATGCCATGACACCTTCTGCGATCATAAATAGAACGCTTCCGATCAGGGATATATTCATAATATATTTTTCGTATTTTAGTTTGTTTTCATTTTTCATAATAATTGCTCACATAATTTCAAATAATCCATGACGGGGCTACGCACTCACATTTATGACCACTCATAAGGCGTATTTTGGTATACGTAGTAAGAACATCTGTATAATAGGTGGATATTCTCGCAAGTGCCTTAAATACTACTCTTTATTCCGCATACTACCACGCGCCATGCAACTTCTACCACTCTTGTACCCCATCAAACATCGGCATATTTAACTTTTTAATTTCCTCCCTTTTGAAGTCTTCTGTAACATGAACATATAAATCCATAGTCATTTGAAGTGTAGCATGTCCAAGATACTTTTGCAATGTCTTTGGTTGGATTCCTGATTCAATACATCTTGTCGCAAATGTATGTCTGAATGTATGACCACTAAACTTTTCCATCTCCTCTAACATTGCCGCTGCATATTAATTTCATTAACTACTCGTTTTATTGCATCACAGAAATTCTGTGAATTCATAGGATTTCCATGAGTAGTAATAAATATATAATCACTTTCAACAAAATTTTTCACCCGTATTTTTGCTTTCGCTTTAACTGATTTTGACATTATAATCTGTCTTTTCAAATACTGCGCACATTCCTCTGTCATAGGTACCTTTCTAACACTTTCCAACGTCTTAGGTGGTCCCAAATGGAACTTTTTCTTATCATCCTCATCAAATTTTGATACACCAAAGTTTCATCAACAGTAATGAGCATATTTTCAAAATCAAGATCTTTCTCAGTCAATGCAAATAATTCCCCGGTCTTAATCCAGTCATGACAGCTACACAGAACAGATTATTATAAAATGTACCAGCAGCTGTTTCGAAAAACATTTTTGTTCCTCTTTTGATAATACCCTCCTCTCAATTTCTTCATCTCTAACAACCTTAATCCCTTTTGCCGGATTCCTGATTGCCATCTCATCGAGTATCGCCTTATTATACATATCACAGATCAAAATTCTTACTTTATTCTGTGTCTCAAATTGATATCCATCTTTTGCCAGTATTCTTATTAGGGATTTTATTTGCAATGTTGTTATATCAGATAATCTCATTTTACCAAGATATGGTGAAATATGAGCATTATATATGTTCATATTGTCTCTTTGTATTTTCTCTGATATCACCTTCCTTATAGACTTCCATCCATGTTTTATGCCAATCATCAAGCGTCAGGCTATCATCTACAACATTTTTCTTGGAACGATCTTCAAATAATGCATCATCAAATTTTTGTTTTATTCCCTTTTCTGTAGAAGAATAAACATATTTTCTGGTTCCAAATCTGTTTACAAATCTTGCCTCGTATGTTCCGTCTTTCCTTTGTCGTATCCCCTTTCCAAGCTCTTTTCCTTTTAAATCTTTGCCCATAGCAATCATCCTTTCAACAATGCAATAGGCAGAATCTTTTATGTATTTCTATAATAACATGATCCTGCCTATGATACAATTACAGTCTAATATTCTGTTCTATGTATTTTTCAAACGCTTTTCTTTTAACCAGTTTCCTATTTCCTATTTTTATAACGAACGGACATCCTGGCTCTCTCAATTTATCCTGCAATGTTCTAATACCAATATTGCTATATGCAGCAAGCCTCTTCCACTGTCAGGTTCATTTTTTCCCATACAGGGATTTCTAATCTTTCTTTATCCATTTTAATCAGCCCATCCTTTCCTTTGTTATCGCTTTGCTTCTGCGCCGCACCTCACCGATCAGGTCAAGACACAATTCCCTAAAAAAAAACGGTTGTAATTGATGCGTCCTGTATTTGTTATTCAAATTCCTCACATCATCACACAGACAATTCCAAAAATGAACTGCCTCTTTGGATTCGTTGTGAATATCCGGAGGAAATCCATATTTTGCAGTAAAATATACCATTCTCCAAAAATTCCTTTTCTCCTTCTATTTTCTTTGCCATTCGCATTCCCTCATTTCTCAAATGGATTTTCCATATCGTCTGGCATATTGAAAAATCCATCAAAATTCTGTTGCTCCGGTTCGACCTTCCAACCAGTCTCGTAGAAAAAATCTTTCTTGGATCTGTCTATGATTCGCCGTGATCTTTGATCATACCAGAGATCAATGCCATCTTTCTTTGTCAAATTTCCAAACCAGCGGTTTTTGCTCAGAGACAAATAATTGTGATCCGGTGTATCTTCATCTCGTTTGAATGTCATCACTATATCCGCTGCATTGGTTATATCAGCCGAACCGCTCACCGCATCGTTTTCATCGCTTGTAAAACTGTTTTTTCGTGGATGTGCGACTAAAATCACGACAACATCCAACCGCTTCGCTAACCGACTCAACTTTTTTACGAACTTGCTTTGACAGCGATATTCATCTGCAGCCATATCCACATCTAACGCCGTCATAAGGTTGTCCACAATGACCAACTCAATGCCATACTGCATCACGGAATGTTCTATTGTCGTTACTAGATCCACAAGCTCATCATCTTCAACATCATTATTGCTATATAAGTAAAATTTACCCCGGTACCAATTTTTCAATCTGATCCTGATTGCTATTTGTGATAAAACGCTTTACAGAACCATCCGGTAGTGTATTTTCCACAATATTCTGCGGGCCGGCAATTTGAAAATCAATCCAGCTTTTATATTGCCAGTCCGGTAGCTCTCCGGAATAGGCAAATATACTCTTACCCTGCTGCAGTGCAGACACGCAAAACTCATTTGCTACTGTGGATTTTTCCTTGTCCACGCTTTCCAGTGAGAATTATAAGCTGCCCACCGTAAAAACACCCGCCAAGGAATGAATCAAGTTGTCGAAATCCTGTCTTGAACTTTGGTATATCCTTTAAGTCGCGCCGTTTAACATCTGCAAGCTCGACCACCTGTTTCACCGGCTGTTCAATAGCATTTTCAACTGCAGTCTTTACAGCATCCTTTCCATACTTTTGCAAGATTTCATTTGCATCTTTGCATCCCCTATAATCTTCCTCTTGCACATAGCGGATCTTGTTCGGGAATCGCTTACGGATGTCTTCAAGCAATGTCATATGATCACGCTCATAATCGCCAAAAACCACAATTTCCTCAAATTCGCACACCCAATTCCAACAATAAGGGATCCAACGGAAGTTATTCATTCCGCCCGGTACACTTACTGCACATCCAATTCCTGCCTCTGCCACCGAAAGGCTGTCCATCTGTCCCTCGCAGATCACCAACCGCTTGCGATCCTTCCCGCATTGTTTCATGCCAAATAAAATCGGCTTGCAATCTTTTTCCATCCATTCCTTTGCAGCTGCCTTCTGCTGTCCATCCCTATCTATATAGGTTTTCCCTTGAAAAAGGTCGTGTCTCGATATTTGACATATTGTAGCTTCCCATTTTCATCAAAAAACGGAAACACCAAGACATCATCCCGCTTTGCATGCACTGTAATCTCATATTGTCTTGCTACTGCCTCCGAAATCCCTCTACCCTCCAAATACTCAACAGATTCAGGTAGTGGCTCTATAGGCTTGCTAGGCGTCTTCAAACGCCTGTACTGTTTTCTAGGCTGATAGTATTCATCAACCTCTATTCCCAATGAAAATCAAAGTCCCTTGCCAAGGTGATCATATTGCCGGAAATACTGCAGCTTGATCTGAGACACTTAAACTGTCCAGTTTGTAAATTGATAGAAAAGGTTCCCTTGTCCTTGCCACCTTTGCCGCCTCTACAGTATGGACAATGAAAAATTGAAGTTCACGCCCTCTTGCCTTAGCCTGAATATGTACATGTCTAGCAAAAGAATAGGCATCCTCTTCCTTAAATTCATACAGTTTCCCCATTTTTCGGTTCATCCTCTCCGTTCCACATATCTATTCCCGGTTCTTCTTCCGGTTGTTGCGGTCCTTTTGGCTTTTTCCTCTTTCACTTCATAATCCGAATAAATGCTTTTCTGCAGCCACGAATCCGGGCAGTTCAAATATTTAGGATCTTGTCCATCCTTTGCTCTAGCATATGCCTTGGTACCGATGCAATCAACATTTTCCTCTTTAATTCCCTGCACTATCAATTTGGCATATTCCTGCTCTGCCATTGCCTTATGCTCTTTCCTTGGGTAGGCCTTCCAAAATTCATCAAATTTCTCCACAATCTTAACCTGTGAGATGTCATCCACCGATTCTACCGACTTCCCACTTTCGGAACTTAACGTATATACATTGTCGCAAACCTTTAATTTCTTGTATTCGCTCTGGTGTACAGTAGGCTTATACCGATCTTTTCGAATGCTATTGCATATTTTCCAATGTGCCACAACCACCAAGCCATTGGCATCTGTAGTAGGTAACCTCTGTCAAATAAAGTCCTATAATCCTCCTGCGAAGCATCAACAACCTTTCGGATCCGGTTTGCATTATTCACAAAACCATCATCATCCGCTTCCATGCAAATATGCATGTAAAGCCCCTGCGCGGATAATGGAAGTTCTAAAAATCATCACTTTCCACTACTTCACGTGAAAACATTCTCTTTTTCTGCCATATCAGTCCTCACTTTCTAATAACTCTGGGTTGTCAAATATGTTTCCAACAACCTCTGCATTAATCATGTTTATCCAATATCCTAAGTCTTTGCGATAATTTCTCCTCTCCGACCAATCCACATAAAATCCTATGTGCTCTGTTTTTTGACTATCAAAGCAGCTTTGATACGCTCCATATCTGATTTGTGCATATACATTGCCAAAATGATATTTTATAACATCATTCTCATAAATAATATTTCCATCTTTACCCACCAGACCAGTGCATTTGCAAATTGTGTCTTTATCCACCAGCACAAAGCCACCAAATTCATATAGATCCTCTTCATTGCTATATTCGACCGTATATATACGAGAAATTGGGCATATGTAATACTCATCTTTACGCTGCAGTAAGCTTCCTATGCACCACTCTCCATTGCGAGCACTTTTCGCCTTATATAAATGTCTAATATCCATTGCTACTCCTTTCCCGGCTTTTGCACCGTTCAAATTCGATCACCCATACCCACGGATTGGCATCCCATCCGTAACGATCGAGGTCAGTTTTCTTTATGGTGCTGTTCCATAACACTTTTCCAAACAATTCCCCTGCACCCATATCACAATATTTAACTTTGCTTGTACACGGTCCATCTATATCGCAATAGTTTTCCCCTGTCAGATGTAAGCAAGGTGGCGTAAATAAAAAGCCTTCTTCTTCTGTCTGATCTTCCGTTATCTCCTGCAACCGCTCAACTCTCACATCCGTAACCTTTAACCAGATACGAGCGGCTTCTTTCGGCATATGGATTGATGGTTTCCACTTTATTCCGGAAATTGTCCCGGTTGTGGAAATAGTTCCGTCCACGCTTTATACAAGTATCCATCTATCCATTCGCTCCACGTCTCCCGGACATACAATATGTCACCTTTATGATATGGTAGCTTGAAAAACTTCTCGCCGTATTCCAAATGATCAGTTTCAAATGTGCCACGACACGATATTGCACCCTTTGGTGTAAATGCTGTGTATCCAAATTCTGCATCTTTAGGAATATAACCATTAACAATTCGCCTCGTACAAGTCTTTCTTCCGTCCAGAATTGCTTTCACCATTTCGGTATTGAATAAAATTGGCCGTTCTCTCATACAATCTTTTCCTCCTCACGCAAATGCTAACTGTCCGTTTTCTTCGGTTTCCACTCTATCTTTCGTGATATTCGGCATTCTCTCCGCCCACACAGCTCCGGAAGATTGGAGCGTACCATTGCAGCCGGTAGTGGAGGACAAACTGAATTGCCACATCTTCGCACCTGCTCGCTTCGTGGGTAGGTGCGTCCCTCAAAGTCGTGGTCGATAATATAATCCTCTGGAAATCCCTGACACCCATACAGCTCTCGTGGTTCCAGCATCCGAAGTCCGATATCAACAATCTGATAGTCCACTCCTTGTATTGTCACAAGCCCAAAGCGACCCCTTGAAGTTATTGTATCAAGCGGCTCTGTGACATCCTCAGCAGATCCATTCCCATAATATTTAATCAGGAATGCTCTGACCTCTCCAAAATGTCCATCTCCCGCAGTAATCGTTGGAAGCGGATCAATAATATCTCTTCCATCACAGTGATTATTCATCTGAATCAAATTTGCTGTAACCACGCTGTTATGATCCCATGCCGTGACCGTCGGCAACGGATTTTCAACACTTTCCCCGGCTCCTTTATATCCACCGTCATAATATTTATGCAGAAACGAAGTAACCAGTCCATATCTATTTGATCCGTCTACCGTCATGATCGGGTCCTCTATGTTCTGCCCTCTTACTTCTCCCTTTGCGGTCTCCGAATGATACTGGATCAATGTCGGACTTATCAGACAGTGCTCATTCTTACTCACTATGGTTGTAAGTGGTTCTCGCACATCCTTGCTTCTGTCTTTTTGCAAAACAAGTTTGTCCGATCTGTACCATATATGGCTCCACAATTCCATAACCATGCTTCCCTGTAATGGTAGGCATCGGCACCCGAATATCATTCGGTTTACGCTTTCCACCGTGATTACACTGGATGATGAACGGCTCTGGGTTATCCAGAACAAACTTTTCAATCCCTTGCAATCCGCTCCATCGTCTTGGGTGCCAGCGGCACGCACAGCACGGATTCCATACTTTTCCTTAATTTCCTGCGCTGTGTCAAATATAGATGGACACGGACGGCTGAAATCAATCTGCGTATATGCCCCGACATATGGCTTTAACAGACCAGCTTTTACCTCTTCGCTGTCTCTGGGTGCATGAGTCGGCTCCGGCATATAATTGGATATCCGTCACACCGGGCAATCATAAAGAACCTCTTGCGCATTGTTGGTGCGCCATAATCTGCTGCCACAAGCTCCCCGAAATTGTACCTCATACCCCAAATTCTGAAGCTGCTGCACAAACTTTCCAAAAGGTTTTACCCTGTTTCGCCTTAATCGGATGATGCCCTCGGTTAAGCGGTCCCCAGGTCTTAAATTCCTCTACATTTTCCAACATAATTACTCTCGGTCGAACAAGCCCCGCCCACCGAAAGGCTACCCACGCAAGGCCACGGATAAATTTATCCTTTGGCTTACCGCCTTTTGCCTTGCTAAAATGTTTACAGTCTGGCGAGAACCAAGCAAGTCCGACCGGATGCCCTTTGCACGCCTTTATCGGATCCACCTGCCATACGTCTTCGCAGTAATGTATTGTGTTTGGATGATTCGCTTTATGCATCCTAATTGCTTCTGGATCATGGTTAATGGCAATGTCAACACTCTTTCCGGTTGCCAACTCTATGCCAGTGCTGGCTCCACCTCCGCCGGCAAAATTATCAACTATTAATTCTCCATTAATCATATCTCTTTTCGAAAGGAACCGATGCATCTTTACTCTGCCAGAGTTCCGACTCCTTTCTTATTTTCAAATAATAATCCCTGTTTTTTCCCTCGTCTGTCGCACATACCATGCCACATCATGCCCATCCGGATCCAGTTGCAATTTCAAGTATTCATTTGCACAGTACTCCAGCATGACATCCAACCTTCCTGTTTTCTTCTGATTAAACGCCATGCCATATTCCCCGTTTAGGACAGTAAACATTAGTGCCAGCGATGAAATGAAAAAATCATCTCTTTGATTGCAATAGATATGCTCCACCACATCCGCAGGGTGTTCCATCAGAAGCAGATCATTAAATTTTTCAACAATTCTATCTGCATATACTTTTTAGAACAAATTGCAATCCAGAATCATCAAATCTTGCGGCTTCCTTATTGCACTTTTCCAAAAAGTTGTATATTCGCCGCCTGCGGAATCCGTGCAAATCATACAACAAATTAGCTGCTACGCAGAAAGCAATGGTTCTACCGTCAATTTGCCCTGCTCCGCAGCTCTTAGCATTACGCCAGTGGACGACTTATTCTTCCCAATTTTTGCTCGCTGCTTTCTTTCACGGCGCATTGCCGCTCTTCGGCTACTCACTTTCCAGCGCCCCTTTCACGACCTTTACAATCTGTTCCGCCTTGACAATTCCTATCCCCTTAATGGTAAGAAGTCTCTCGTTTAACATATTAAAATCCATCTGTCTCGTATTGGATTTTTCCGTTGCCGTTGCCTGTACTGCTCCATCCTTGAAACCACTCTCATACAGTGATCGCGCGAACCGCTCCATCTGATTATGATCATATCTTTTAATATCTTTATATTTTGCCCGGTTTATCAACTGCTGCTTTGCCATAAAGTCCTCCAATCAATCACAACATAACATCTTTTCCACACGTCTTTTCACTCTAGAAACATTTGCCTGAGTCACTCCCATTATTTCAGCGATTTCCCGTTGCTTAAGACCCATTTCAAAAAATTTCAGTACCTTGCTGTCTGTCTTCCCTAATTCTGCCACGACTTCCAAATACATAATTCTGCTTAACGCCTCGTTTTCCACAGATTCAAAAGACTTAAGCTGATCAAGAAGAATGCTCTCTTCCCCATCTTCATTTTGAACAACCGATGGGGCATCATAACTGATCAAATATTCATTCATCCAACGCTTGGGCATCATTCTTGCCCTGTGATCCAATAGAATTTCGTTTCTGATGCATCTGCAGGCATAATTTGAGAAAGATCCGTTATCTGATTGATAACTTATAGCAGCCTTGCAAAGTGCAATCGCAGCCAGATCATAATATTCTTCTACTGATTCATTCATTTTGTGGATCATAAAATAAATCAGATTATGGTTATTTTCAACCAACAGCTTTTTGTTCTTCTGTCATCATCACAACCACCCTCCAACAATTCAACTACCTTTGCTCCTGCCTCATTTGGATGGCAAAAAAGAAAATGCACACCATATTCTTGTTCCATTGTAAGCATCGCCTTTGCGAGTGTCTCTCCCTTTGTCGGAGGTCTCTTTGGCAATTTAATGTGCTGCCATTTTCCAAGACCATGCATATATTTAATTTTATTGTATCTGTACAATCTCGGATTCTGCCAACGGTACAAATCTCCAATACAAGCTACTCCATCTTCGTTTTCTACTAATATATATAGCTGCACATCGTTATTTTGAGCCAAAATACATTCATCACGAAATCGATCATGCGACTTGCCGCATATGTTATTAACAATCTCACCTATGTTCTCTTTCGTGTCCACAGCCGTAGAATATGTACCCAAGAAGTCCATTTTTTTGGCTTAATATTGCGTTGTTCTTTGCGCTCCAACACATTTATAGCCTTGTCATTTGCTATAACATAATCTCCCACCGGCAGCGGTACACGCACCACATCAATACCGTTCTCATAAAACCATTGATTTTTAACTGTGTGTTTTCCTCTTTCTGCCCCATATCTTCCAATATGATCATTGCTTCTCCTTTCATCATACCGGAGCAGGCAGAAGCCTGCCCCTTTTCTGTGAACAATGTAAGCCTACGAAATGATTGTGAAACCATCGACACCCTTTAACTGCTCCTCAAGATATTCTTGAATGGATTCCATTGCATGCAATTTCCATGCTCCACCATCTGCTTCGAATAACGCACACTGTACTCCATCATATTTGTCTTCCTTCATGCGAAATACAAAATCGCTTTCCGGCTGATCCACTTCGGTAAATGTACGATATGGTTTCAACCTGACCGGGCTCGGGATAACAGCATCCGCCTTTGACGCAACCCCTGTTTTTACTGTTGCTTTCTGCGAAATACCATCATCGCCGTAATCTGTAATCGTCCCACTTTCTACTGTTCCGGCAAATTTCAATAGTAAATCTGAATCTGTGTTAGGAACAAACTTCGATTGCACGCTAATCAGAAAAGTTTCGTGACCAATAAATTGATCAAATGGAAACTCCGGAAGTTCCGCATGAACCTCTACCATATATTCACGATTACGATCACAATCCAAATTCGAAAACAAATTCACTTGTGTAGGACTCACTACATGAACTATCATCCTGTCACTCATAGTATCAGCTTTTGACTTGATATAATCGACTAAACTTCTAAGAGTGGTCATCTTAATCGCCTTAGCCTTTGGGGGCGTAGTCCATGCGAATCAACGGCTTGTCCGCATACTTTTTCCCATCAATATCTGTTATGTTGGTTTCGCTTAAACCAACGACATACTGTAATGCTTCTTTAATCATTTTTACCTACCTTCTTTCTTTACGCCTGCTTTGCTCCTCTAAGATCAATTACACCATCTTCTTTGATTTCTCCCGTTTCTGTATCAACCATGTTTCCATTAATCTCTACCATGTTTTGATCCACATCTTCGAAAGACATCTGTCCTCTGATTCCCGGTCCATATTCCTGGGCATAAATCTCACCAGTTGCCAAATCTTTCTGCGTACAAAATTTGGTGCTCACCGGCTTAACCGCTGCAAGTTTTGTATCCACCGAAATATCACAGGTGCAGTCAGTGCGATCCTCATTCTGTGCAAATGTTATCCCAACGGTGATTTTTCTTTTGTTTTTCCACGGCGTGTTTGGATCCTGCATATTTTGCATAACCTTTTCAAACGCCTGATTTACTTTCTCCTGTAAAGCACCGCCAGCTAACTCTTGTAAACTGATTTCCATATTCTCTTTCCTTTCTTGTCATATGCTGTGTCAACTGTTACTATCTCAAAGCGCTCTGATTCGATTCCTAGTTTTATGACATTTCGGTCATTAATTGGTTGCAAATGGCAACTCCTCTTCAATGGCATCTGGAATGTTCATAAATCCATCGCTATCATTCTGTGCCACATTTGGTCTTGTTGGCGCAGACGCATTTTGATTACCATTCTGCGCAGACGCTGCCTTACTCTCCGCAAACTCCTGCGATTCCACCCACACCTCTGTAGTGAAAATCTTCTGCCATCCTTATTCGTATAGCTTCCGGTCTGAATACGACCTTCCACTACAATCTTGGTTCCCTGATGCAGATACTTCTCCGCAAACTCTCCACCTTTACCCATTGCAACACAACGGATAAAGTCTGCAGTCTGCTCATCTCCCTGACGCTTAAACCTGCGATCAACTGCCAATGTATAGTTAGCAATGCATGTGTTATTCTCATTGTTGGCATATCTAATCTCTGGATCACGGGTCAGACGCCCCATTAAAATTACTTTGTTCATTTATGCTCCTTTCCTAAAACGGATCCTTATTCAACTCGACTTCCATTCCCTTATCAGCAACATAAACATCTGCCATTCCTACAACTTCCTTTGCTCTGGCGGCAAACAACTCTGCATCGGAATTATCATCGCTCAGATGCAACAGTACTACATTCCGAAGATCCATGCTTTTGTTTACCTTTAGAAACTCCAATGTTGTTTCTAGCTCCATGTGTCCACGGCATACATGCTCATAGTTCGGATCATCTTCTTGTATGATCTTTTTGGAATAATTTGCCTCCACCAATATCTGATGGATATCGTAGAAGCGCCACTTGATCAACTCCGTATCTGTGATATATAGCAATCGTCCCATCTCCGGATGTGAAATCAGAAATCCATAGCAAGGACACTCCGATCCATCGGTGTTTGTGTGCATAAATCTTCTATTCTTATCCGTCAATTCAAAATATTGTATCGTCCATCCTGCACCATCAACGCTTATCTTTTTGAGCTTTTTCATATGGCTTAAGCACCGGGATTCCCATCTGCTCCAGATCCTTAACAGATTTCGCATGATCCGTATGATGATGAGTGCACACAGCACCCACCACACACGAAACATTCCAGTTCAAGGCTTTCTTAATTTCCTTGATTGGTATCCCCGGATCTATGATCAGCGTTTCTCCATTGCTAGCAATAAGCAGATAACCGTTTCCGCTGCTACCGCTACCCAAACACTTCAGTTTCATATGAGCATCCTAACCTTTCATAAAATCCGGAACTTCTTCCTCTATAGTCTCAGTTACAGCAGTGTCTTCTTCCTGCTTCGGAACAACCTCCTCAAAATCCTCTGTATTGGCATTTGCCCTTATCTCATCTTCCACGCTCTGCCGCATTTCTTCCATCGGATATTCCTTAAAATCTCCGTCAATAACTTCTTCCTGCGTGTAGAAACCAAGCGTGAGTTCTGGACAATTCATACGGGCAAAGAATGAAGCAGCTCTGTATCGAAGCATGATCTGCGGCATAGTCTTCCATTTACTCATGCTCTTTGTAGTCCATCCTTCTGCCTTTGCCATTTCCATATCAATGACCGGACCAGTTACTTTCCTTCCATCTTTCATCGTCCAACACTGACAGGAATACGGCTTTCCGTTTTTGTCATTCTTTTCGTCATATTGCAATTCCATGTCATACTTGCCACTTCCATTTACAGATGCAATCAGGAACTGCGCCGACCAGCTCGGTCTGCCCTGGATCACATACAAGTTCTGCATAACCATCAATGGACTGGTCTGTAATCTATTGGCAATGTCGATGGCAACCAATGCATTTGCTTCATTTCCCTGATAATCCTTTGGTACGATCGTACTGCAGGAAAGAGCTTTCGCCATCTGCCCAGCCATTAGCCAGTTATCGGAACTTCCCCAAATCCCTTTGCTAAGTTCTGTGTCATGCTTTACTGCTACCTTTGTTTCTTTCTTTTCCACAATCTCTGCCGCCATCAGTCTTCAACCACCTTTCTCAAAATTTCAAACAGAACATCAAGTCCACGATGTTCTACATCCTTTACTGCCCTGCTCCTCTTCCTTAGTGTCTTTCATACCATCAGGACGTTCTATCATCGCTTCTGCAAAGCACACTTTAATTATTTACTTCATTGTTTTGTCCCCCTGTGCAAAAGACTTAATGGAGCATTGCACTAACTTCTGCAATGATTGAATAAAATTATTAGAACTAATTCCTCGTTTTGTAGGCTGACTTACCATCGCAATTTTACAACCATCTTCTCCCAATACTGCCATATTAAGCATTTCTCCTGTTAAAATCTTCTTTTCCTCTCCATCCGCTTCAATAGTTACTTTAATCATTCCGCATGTCCTCTCTTTCCACTTTTAATTCTTTGTCATCAGTCACCTGCAGCAATACAAGCTGCCCCTCCATCTCTGGAATGTTATAATCATTCACTACTCGGCATTATCCACAAAAATTGGTGCGGTCACATCATGCATAACAGACAACGCATGGATAATATCCAATCCGGCTACAATACGATGCCCGGTATTAAGGGCAGAATACGGGACACCATTGACCATACACTCGCAACACTCTACCACAGCACCATTGACCTGCTTGTCAAACAACTTCCAATTCACAATGCCAAATTTCTCATTAACCATTTTTGACAGGATCATCATTTTGGCTTTCATGAACTTCTCCAGCAGATAGAGCATTTTTTCTTCATCTGCCACACTTTGAGCAATCTCACGCATTTCTGCCTCTAACTCTTCGATGCGTTCCTCTTTGGCAGAATTATCTGCTGATGCGATCTGCTTTTCCACGATAGCAAGTTCATCCATCAAACCATTCTTTTTGATTTTCAACTGCTGTCTAATCTCGGCACCGCTGTTCATCTTGGATAAATACTCTTCCTTTAGTGTTATCTGTTCCTGCAGTTTCTGATACTCTGCATTTGCTGAGCAATCAACCTTGTCTGGTAAAGATTTAAGCAGTTTTATCACTCGGTCTCGTTCTGTTTCTGCACTATGCAAATTGACTTTGATCTTTTCCTGATTGGTGCGCAGATCCACAATTTTTTCCTGCGTTCGGGAAATTAAATCTTTATAACGATTTCCGTCTGCTACAATGCGTTCCAATGCATCGGTGTGTTCCTTTTCCCAATTTGCTTTCAATGCAACCTTTTTCTCTTCAAATTCTGCCTTAATCTGTGCAATTTTATCTGCCGGGTAGCTTTGCCCACACAATGGACAAACCGTTTCTTTTTTCGTCAAATGCCAATGTGTCAGAGTAAACCTTTTCCTTTTCCGCAATCCACTTTTCGTGCATTTCCGCACGCTTTTTCTCATAAGCCGAAATCGTTCCATTGGCATCTCTGATGTTCTGATCACATATTTCCATTCTGCGTTTGCAAGAAGTGATATCATTTTCATATTGCGCTAATTCATCGATGAATGAATTCTTTTTTGTCACATTCCTCTCATTTGCCTTGCGCTCCACATCCGAAAGAGCAAATTTGAGATCCATCAGATCATCAGTCACTTTCTGGTGTGCCTCGTATTGTGCTGTCATATCTGCCTCAGATTTCTCTACTGTAGCAATCTGCTCTTTCAGTGCCGTTACGCTGCAACTCCAATTCTGCCACATCAATATCTGTCATGGACTTTCTGACCTCATCAACTCTTGCCGGAATCTCAGTCTGCTTTTTCTTGTACTCTGATAATGCCTTTTTAGCTTTAGCCTGCAGATCTTCCGGAGTGTGTAGCGACAACGCCAGATTTAACTCCGACAACACATCTGGGTTGGATGCGATCACTGTATCGTTATCTACACCCGGTATCATCTTCATTAGTTCTTCACGCTGCTCTTTCCATTTCTTGCTTACAAAAGCCTGTGGATTCGTCAGCAGTTGAAAAAGATCTTCATCAATGATCTCTGCCACAAATGCCTTATAGTCCTTTTCTTTCTTTGGAGCACCATCAATTTCATAAAGGTTGTCATTTCCTGCAGTGTTGCTTCCATGGTTCCTCTCTTTTCACCCAATTTTGTTTCTGTGTCTTGGTTAGTTCGTACTCCCTACCATCAACATCTAGCGTTACGACAACTTTAATATCCACATGATCAATCGGATTTCCAAAGGCATCCAATGGGCGCACCTGAAACTTAGCTTCTCTAAGCTGTTCTTATTGAACAAACACCACATAAACGCATCCTCCACCGTACTTTTTTCCAACTGCATTCTGCCCGCTGATCTTAGTTATGGTAAACCGAAGTCAATCGTCTGATCCTTCGTTTTCTTGAAGTTCTCCATATGTAACTTCTTCAATAAAATCTTCACTTTGCAATCTCTCCTTTTCCGTGCTACAATGCACTTGTATGTGATGGACTTTTATAGTCCTTTTTTTTTGGCTCATCGGTACTGCAATACCTATGGCCTATTTTTGTCTTCTGGATCATCAATCTGCAAAATTGCTTTGACAATGCCGATAGTTCCGTAGTCTCCAGATTCCTTAGAGACTGCATGTCTTATTTGAGACAACATCGCCTCTTTTGCGATTAAATCCGTGTACTCCGACAATGGAATTGTGATTTCCTTTTTGGTAATATCAAAAATCCCCTTATCGCTTGTCACATTTAACATGGCTAATCCTCTCTTTCCTTGATTTCTGCAACTTGTCCTGCTCTCAGAGTAATCTCAAATCCAATAGCATGTAACTCCAACGCCTCTTCTAATGTCATTTCATCCATTAACATATAACCGCCCTCCTTTCCTGTTTGATTAAAAATTTATTGATAAAATACTGCTGCCCCTTACCGGTCACTTTTTGTAGTCCGGCTGATGCGAACAGATCCATCCGGGTTGTTGACGGTGCTCTCCTTAATATCGAAAAGTCCCATTTCCATCGACTTTTGCGTCGGCATATTCAATCAGAGCCTTTTGCTTGATCAGATAACCGTTTTCACGCAGCCACTCGAATAATCGCTTCTGACCAATATTAACGCCATTCTGTTTCAACAACTTTGCCATGTCTCCGACAAGAATAGATGTATGACTTGCCGATACCGCATCGGCAAATATTTCTTTTGGTCTCATGCGTTCAATCTGCTTATCCCGCTCAGCGATTTTGTTCTGTGCCACCATAAGAGCCTTTGCCATCAGTTCATCATCAGACATGTTCTCCTGCCCTGCTATGTAACCGCCATTTTTACGAATAGATGGAAGAACTTCGGATGTAACCCATCGCTTAAATTTCTTTGCTGTCGGAAGCTTACTCGACAGGACCAAAGAGTACAAACCCGATTCATTGATAAATGCGGTATTTTGCATTCTACCGATGGAATCCCGAATTGGGACATCATGTTTATCTTCTGAATCTATATGATCCGCTACAGCCTTTGCACCTCTTTCGTAGCCAAGAGCTTTGGCGACGTCACTTCCGCAGAACCAAACACTATTTACTCGATCTGTTACCGTTCGGATTGCTCCAAACTCTGAATTTTCAAAAATCTTTACTTCATTCACTGAATCAAATCACCTCTTTCTGTGTTATAATCTCCATATCAAAATGATAGGGGGTGCTATTGTGAGTATTTATCCAGACATTGGTTGTCCAACTGCTGGACGGACTGTTGAACCTGGTAAATATGCTTGTATGAATTGTCCGCACAAAGATAATCAAGATGATAAGGCAATCATCACTTTAGACAAACGAGGAAAACTTCCTGTATGTCCTGTATGCGGAAATCCATATTGGGCTAAATTTTAGTAGTTTTCTTTAACCATTGCTTTTCCATTTCAGTGTCTGCTCCGTAACCTGCAAGTTTTCATCCAGCAGATGCTCGATTTGGTAATTCCTTTTGTCAATAATCCGTCTTTACTTGTTCTCTCAATGTGTAAAACCATTTTTCCATCATGGGTTAAAGGAATAATCAATATACTCTGAACCCAATGGACTTCATGTTTTACAAAATGCTTTTTGAAAAAGTTTGTTATCCAATTCAAAAATCTCTTCATTTTTCTCCCTTCTCTGCAATCAATTCATCAACTGTCACGTTGAAGTAATCTGCAACTTTCTTGATTGTTTCAACTGTAGGACTTGAATTTTTCCATCCTTTATAGTTGCATTTCCGAGACCGCATTCATTTTCTAACTTTGATATACTAATCTTGTTTTTTTTTCACACAGCCTTTTAACATTATCAAAAATCAACCTAATTATCTCCTTTCTGCATATAGCAATTTTAGGTAATTTAGAGTATTCCTATTGACATTTTTTAGAGAATAATCTAAAATATGAATAGTCAAAAACACATCGAGATTACTCTATACAGATTAGGCTTTTCTCTAACTTACAAGTAGATTATATAGGGTATTCTCTATTTTGTCAACACCAAATTTAGGCTTTTCCCTAAATTATTTCAGGAGGATACACTATGAATAGCGTAGAAAGAGTAAAACAACTATGTAAAGAACGTAAAATACCAATTTCTAGGCTTGAAAAGGACTTAGGATTTGCAAATGGATACATAGGTCAATTACGGAAAGGAACTTTTCCAGACGATAGGCTTTTAAAATAGCAGAGTATCTAAACATTTCTGCTTCATACATAATGGGAACTGATGAGACTCAAACTGGTACTGCGGACAGAGATACTATATCTGCTGGTTTATCTGTTCCAAAAGAAGTAAAACTTAATATGAGAGATCAACGAGATATTGCCAAAGACTTAGACAATATAATGCAAAAATTACAGTCCGGTGAAGATGGTCCTGCAACTTTCGATGGTCAGGAACTATCTCCTGAATCAGCAGAGTTGTTTAAGATACAGTTGGAATCTATGCTTACACAATTAAAAGTAATAAACAAGGAGAAGTACAATCCAAATAAAAACAAGAAATAAAGGATTAGGGTGATTTTATTGAAAAAGGATATAAAGAAACTTGTAAGCTACTATATCAAAAAATTTGATACAACAAATCCCTTTGAAATAGCCGATGCTCTTGGAATAATTGTTCAAACAGGAAAACTTGGATTTGAAGGATGCTATATGTTCCTTAAAAACCATAGATGCATATTCTTAAGCGAAGATTTATCAGATCACGATAGAACTCTTGTTATGGCACACGAACTTGGACATGCTATCATGCATCGCAAAGTAAACTGCTACTTCATCCGGAATCAAACACTGTTACTTAATTCCAAAAGGAAATTGAAGCCAACACATTTGCTATGAATCTATTACTTACTGATGATATGCTATACGAATACAAAGATTATACCATCAATCAACTAAGTCGTTTAACTGGTTATGAAAAAAAACTAATTGAGTTACGATTGCAAAAATAAGGAGGAATCACAATGAAATGTAAAAAATGTAATCAAGAAATGCGTTTTGGTCAAGAAGCATGTGGAACTGACATAAACGGTAATCCCATATTCAAGGATTTCGCATATTGCGATAATTGCAGAATAAGGGTAGAAATCCAACAAACTCCACCGGTTCAACCAACTAATAATGGATTTCAGAGTGCCGGGGTTCAAAATATCAATAATGTCCCAAAGAAAAGAAACATGGATGCCTATGGTCTATTATAATATTTTTCTTAGTATGTGCATTACTATATCAATGCGGTAATTCGGATAAAAGATTCTGATACTAAAAATACAAATAGTACATCCGTGTCCAACAAAGTTACTAACACACCAGCAGTCAAAAAGACTCACAAAAAGCAAGACAAATTCAAAGCCCAAGCAAGAGGCAAAATCTAAGCAAAAGGCAAAGCCTAAAAAAAAGGCAGCGAAGGCTAAGCCAACATTATCACCGAAGCAGATTAAGGCTAAGGAAAAGAAAGCTGCTAAAGCAAAAAGGCAAAATTCATAAATGCATGTAAAACATATAACTACAAAAGGTAATGCGCAATCCAAACAAATACGTTGGCAAAAAATCAAACTCAAATGCCAAATAAACCAAATTTCCGAAGATGGTTTGTTCACGCAGGGATTTTTGAGATGCTATTCCTATAGTGGATATGATATATATGCAGATGATGAGTATGTAGTATTTGACGAGCGTGCAGCTAAAACGCCTAAATTGCTTTCCAATGATATAATCACTGTATATGGGACTATAGAAAAGCCAGAGGAAATGACTAGAGCACTTACTGGCACTAAAGATACTGTATTTACAATAAAAATGAAATACGTCATAATACATAATTAGAATCTTTGGTTACAGATTGGTTGTCAAATGGTTACTTTTAGGTCACATAAGTAGATTAGATTAGTATAGCATAGATTAAGTATAGATAAGAATAGAATAATTAGAATAGTATAGGGGAAATTCAGAAAAATTGACCAATATCTAATTTTTGTATATTGTATTTGAATTTTGCATATGCTATAATGCCAATAGGCAAAGAGAAATGAGAAGTCCATGCAGTTCGACTTCAAAACAAAAACCCCGGTGTTCCAGCACCGGGGTTTTCTATTCCTATTTTTTGGTGTGGAAAGGCTTAACTCCACAGGTTAGTTACCGACTATTTGTCACCGTCCTAACCATTTGATGATGTAGTGGCAAACTACACCAGTCATAACAGTGACAATAAGAGAAATGATATATTCCACGCAGTTCACCTCCCTTCCGTACCAATCTAGGAGGCGGTAACAAACCTATATTATCATATAAACCTTGTTTATTCTATAAACTTTTTGTTTACGTGACCTACTTTTCCCTTGTATCGTACTTTAGCATACCAAGATTTGGAACTCACAAAAAGGACTTCAACTTTTGCCCCTTTGGAATTCGCAAATAGCTACCGGTCAATTTATTTGTGGCTTTCCAGAGCAGCAGTCCTTTATCTCTTACCACCCTCTTTGTCCATGATTTTTTGAACATTTCCGGTGTTTTGTAAGTTCTTTTCAATTCCGTTGCCGTGCTCCCCCATTTTGGCAAGTAGAAATGTGGCGTATCGACAATGGATTTCCAATCTCCACCCCAACCAAGTCCGATACCTTTAGCAATTTTTGCTACTTTCTTGATCGTGTTAATATCATACAGATCCTTTTTGTACTGAATCGCAATATCAAACGCAATGCCCCACATATGCTGACTAGAGTATGTGCTTCCTTTTGCGTTCGTTACTACCTTGCCCGGCTTTGTACGTCCTTTAGCATACAACTGATCTTGATATTTCTTCGTCCGAAATCCTTCTGTGATGATCAAATATATTTTCTTTTTGCACACTTTTCAGCAGCACCGTCAATTTATAATCCAGCCAAGGGTGCAGCTTCGTTCTGTCAATTCTAACGTCATGTTCTTTCTTCATAGTCTGTTTCCTCCATTTCTGTATCTTCCTTCAATATATTCCTTCGTGTTCCACTGTGCCCTTCAGCACGGCAATAACCTTTGTCAAAAATGCCGGCACCTTCACTCCCATTCTCCCGGCGTTCTCCGTGATCGATAAGCATTCGTTCAGAATGAACCACGCTGTGACCAGCGTAGAGAAGAACATGGTCATCGGAAGTGTGACCGACAATACTCCTGACAGCTTATAGATCAGGAAATCTACGATCATTGATGCCAAAATGACAAGTATGTAACCAAATTTCTTGAAGATCCCTATCATTCCTTTCCTGCTGCTCCATCCGTATGACTTATCATCCGGGTGTTCCACTGCTTCCTTGGCACTTGCAGTAGGCCATGCCGGCCAGAAAATCAATGACCATTGCTGCAGCTACCGCCACTAGCATCCATCCAAGCAATCCACACTTTGACGCAATAGTTGCCGTTATTGTTGACAGCCCTAACTGTGCTGCATAAATTTGTAATTTGTCCATAATGTACCTTCCTTTCCGCCTTACGGCTGTGGCATTTTAAGCCTATATTCTATAGTTTTCGTTTCGTTTGGTGCAATTGTGATCGGTTCTTCCAGTACCGTGCGGTCATATAGGCATGTCCAATACGTACTTTGTGATCTGATATATCCAATCTCTTTGATCACTAGATCGTCAGCTTGATTGTTCGTGATGCTGGCGCATATGATCATGCCCCGGCTCTTATAAACTTGGTTCATGTCAGACGGATATGAAGCGACACAGCCAAATCCATCTGTTATTTGATTTTCCAGCTTATAGTCATCAACAGTTGGCGGAGTAGTTCCATCACCTATAATGATCCCTATTGCTGGACTTCCTGTGCCTGTTAATTGATCTCTATCTGCTGTATATGCCATGTTTCCATACTGATATGGATTGAAGTTGTCTGTATCCACGTAGGAAGATTTATCTGTCACTTTCTTTCCATCTGTCTTTACCATGTCATACCTATTTAATTCTGTATAATTTGCAAGTCTCCCTGCTACTGCAAGATAAAAGTTATTAGTCAGCATATTATCCCTCCATTTCTTTACCTTTTATGCTCATTTCGTATATCGCCCATCCATATGTACTTCCTTGCCTACCACCTGCAAGCAACAGCACACGGAATGCGCAATATCCTTTTCCATTGGTTACACTATAGGTTCGTGTTTGCGTAGATTCATAGGAACCTAATTCCACCACGTCAGATACATCTTCCCAAACTGAGTTCTCATCTATGGTAGCGCTCTCGCATCCTTGTATCTTAAATTTAGGTGTTCCTGCGTTATCCGTGCTTAGCGTCAAACTGATTATTGCCTCATACACCACATCGTGGAAGTTGTAACCTAAATACTTTCCGTCCTGGTTGTCCGTGCTTTCAGTCGACCACAATGTCGATGTGTTTCCGTCAAAAGCTCGCCATGGTTGCCTATCATCGCTGTATATCGAGTTTGCAAACGCATAACCCTGTGCTTCCTCTGCGTTTGCAAAAAACCTGTTAGCCGTGATGTTTTGTATTTCGATCTCACTCGAATAATTTGCACCATCGCTTGAACATATTTCGATTATATTGTCAGTATTGATACTTCCAGCGTTACTTGCTGGCATTGTACTTATAACCTTACTGCCCCCGCCGCCACCCTCTATCCCGGCTATCTTATCTGCATAGCTCCGGAACGTATCTTCATCCGTCACCGTAACCTGTTGCTTGATAAGAGCCTGCTTAATAGCTTCTTTTCGTCTCCGACAGATAGCTTAGCTTTTCTTTTAGGGTTCCCACTAGATCACCTCCCCATTGATAGTATCTACCAGCATTGACGTTTCTTCGATCTTGCCCGATAAATCTTGGTAGGCATTGTCCAGTTGCGTTGCTATCTTGGTGATGTCCTCGTCCATTTTGTTGAGGTTCTCAGCGGATAGGCTAGTACCCCTACACGCTTGTTTTTCCATCCGATCGGATCATGCGTTACTTTTTTCATACACGTTAATCACCCTCCTTCAGGCTTATACAATATGCCATGTTAATCTGCGCCCACGTTGCATCTGCATCTCCATACTGGTACACCTGCACCTCTGTATAGTATTCGTCAAATTTTATTCCGCCTACTTCCAATTGCTTTATAACAAGTCTTGCCACAGCATTATTTCCGCTTCCTGTCCTGCTTGTTACAATCGGATACAAGATACTCGTATTGGTTGCATCCGCTCCTTTTGGAGTTAAATTGATTCCAGCAAATGATGCTTGGTGATTAAATGTAGCTACTGTTGTCCATGCATTTTTTGTAAATGTACCTCTTACATCTATACATAACTGCACCATTGCCCCAATCATCTTAAAATAACTCCAATAATCACTACTCGATGTAAAACCATCAGCAAGCGAAAATTTTGTATCTGTATCATTCATCAGATCAATTTCCGTGAAAAACGGAACATCGCACTGATAATAACTGCTATTTTTGCTAGAAGTAAATGTGCTGATCTTTTTCCCGTCACATGGCACATATCGTATTGTTGCTTCCGGATATTCTGTGTCCGTACTCCACACATCATCTGCTGATATTCTGTATTGTTTTACGACCTTGCTCGCCCATGATCCGTTTTTATTTTCAGTAGAAACAATCGTTCTATAGTAATACAACATTCCGGAAGTTCCTCTTTCTGTCCAAGAATCAGAAATCCCTGTGTAAAAAAAATCCGCTAGGTGACATCCCAGCAGATAAACATTCTTCACCTTCTTCATCCTCTAATGTCATTGTGATGTAAGGCTCATCCGCTTTTGTGCGAATCTCAATTGCCCCTCCTGTAATTTTGATATTTTTACCGTTGCATTTCCTCTGAATCTACAGTAAAATTAGGAGATTCAATGGTTATTCCATCACCAGCAGACAGATTTATCGTTCCCCGGATAACAGATTGATAACCTCTTCCGCCGACAGTTCGATATTGTTGGCTCCCACCTTAAACTCTGTACCTTTTTCCGGGTCAGATCCTAAGCTGACTTGTACGAGATTGCCATTGTCCGTTACCTTAAGCACTATTTTGTTGTTGGTCTGCTCGTACTGTGATGATGTCTCCTCTTCCAGATCTGACATCTCAATCCGCACGCCATCAATATCCTTTTGAATCTTTAGGATCTTGGCTTTCGTCCGGATCAACTCCGAAGAATCGCTCACGTTATTGGATCGTGTTTCACTGCCTTTTGCCTCGTAGGTATCCCTTAATAACTGAATGCCGGACAGTGTGCGGCTTAGCACATAGGATTCCACCACGTCTTCTTTTTCAACTGAATATACATCTCCAACCTCTACATATGGCAGCCCGATCAGCTCCGTTGTGTTTGGGCGGTAAATAATATCCTTGATTACGTTCAGAATATTTTCAGCAATCGGTTTTAGTTCTGCGGCCGTCTTTCCAAATAGCAAAGCGTTGCCGGAAATGATATACGGATTTTCCGCTGTTCCGACTGTGCATCCAACATCATCGTCCTCTGTACGAACATTGATTCCGGTAATGTATTTTGTCATGTATTCCTCGAATTTTGCTGTGATGTACTCTGCTCTCGCCTCTTCATCCGAGATGCCCAGCGCCACAGATGATGCATTGCCATTCTCCGGATACAGGTCTACATCCGGGTACCGATCTTCATCCGGGTACAGCCCGGAAGATTGCAAAGGTCGTTACCTCAAATTTACCATTACGATTCATCCGACCAAAACCGCCGTGGATCTCGCACATCCACTTGAGCATCATTAATCCGGTGCAATTGTCTCCCGATGGCTGCAGACTTTTGCTGATGATCATGTCATCGTTGATTAATGACTGCTCTTCATACGGGATCCCTAAGTGCTGCAACAATGATTCGCGCATTGCTTTAAGCGTGGTCGTCCCATAGTTTTTTCACTATTACCGTGATCTCGGTGCCATTATCATCGGTCTTGGTGACCGCGTTCGATGAGATCACCGGAAATAATCCCTCATACCAATCAGATATACTAGCAGAAGCATTGTGCATCGCATCATATGCCACAACTCTCTTATAGTCCCTATCGTCCACCATTCCTACAGAATAAACACGATACTTTCCCATTGGGATCTCTGCCACAGCATTGCCTTCTTCGTCCACTGTCTCCAACGTAGACATAAACTCCATACCACTAAGATCATTCTGCAAGATCTCTGACACCTCAAATTCGCACGAAGATGCAATGCAGCCACCAAGCGTTAAATCTTCATTACTGCAAATACTCTCTTCAATCTTCACAGATTCTGTGTGGATTGTTTCATTATCGATCGTTAAATCAAGATCCGGAAAATACATTTTGTATCGATTAAAATACCCTTGCGAGTAGAACGCTCTTTTTTGCTGTTCAGTCAATTCAATCATTACAATCATCCTCCTAATGCTCAATCAATGCCAAACGGATCGGCAAATACATTGGTGCTCCGTGATACAACCCGCCATATTGAAACTGTACATCAGGCATGTAGAACTTACCCGTGGAGTAATCATCTTCCCAGTCGTTGTAGTACCTTGCACGAATAGTTCGAGAAGAGTAGTCACCATCCCCCTGCTTATACCCCTTTCGTATTGCCAAGATCAATTTACATTTATCCTCATAAGTCAAATATGGCGTGTTCCACTCAATCTTTGTACGACTGTGTTTCAACACCTTACGCTTCAAATAGCCGTCACCATTTACGTAAGAATCAAGATCCTGCATCTGATTAGGGGTAATAGTCAGCGCACCATTAGGCTGTATGTATTTGTACGATAGCTTCTGATAGGTATAGCCACTACTTTTTTGCTATAATCTATCGGCAAAGCAAGCAATCCCTTAGATGCGGAATAAGCCATGATTCAACCATCCTCCTTATTTTGCACACAAAAAGACACCCACCATTTGGTGAGTGCCTTAAATCTCTGATAACAATATAACATGACTAAAATGTGAATTGTGTGAAACTATCAATATTCCTTTTCATTGCATGCCTTTTGCAAAAAAACGCTCAACGGCAACCATAATAACAAATATCAATACAAAACTTGCGAAGCAAACTAAAGCCGGTATTTCCGCGCATTTTTTATAAATCCATTCTAGCATTTGATTTTTTGGAAATATAACAGTATTGTTGCAATAATAAATATCGACACCAAGATATAATTGGTCCACCAAAATATAGGATATTTTTTAAATATTGTAGTTCCATCCTTATTCGTTGATGCAAATGGTAAATTTGTCATTTTCGCCACACAAAACAAAAAAACAAAAATCAAATTTACTAAACATAATCCCCATATGCAACCTAAAATAATTAACTTCAAAATTGAAGTAGTTTGTATTCCAGCAAATATATTTTCCAAAGAGCTTATTCCACCAAACAACAAAAAGAAAGGGCTGTAAATATACCTACAAGCGTCAATAATTGAGCATTCATCTCTTTTTGTAATTTATCTTTAAATGGAACTATGCTTTTATCAAATTTTTCCTTATATTCCTCATCCGTTTGCTTAAGAGAACTGCACTGCTGACAAGCCAAGTTAATATGATCCAACAATTTTAGAGTAATTGCTGGTATTTTTTTAATAATCTTTTTTTCTTTTTCAGTTTTAGAATTGATAAAAGACTTAAACTTGTCTCCATATGCATACTGAAAAACACTTGTAATATTTGTTTGCATATTTCCTATTTTTTCATCACCAAACTCCTCAGATAAATCATCTCCATATAATCCAAATATATAATTTGATATTGAAGAATATAATATCCTTTCATGCTTTTTCAAATATTCTTCCAAATCACGCACTACATTTTCACTTTTTTATCAACATCATTGCTCCATTTACCAGACAATTGTTCGCAAATATTAAACATCTGACTAGACATCTCCGAGTAGATATCTTGATTCAATTCATGTTGTGCTGTTCCTTTATTATTTCCTTTTTCTGGATCTATTCTTATCATATAATCATCCTCATATATCGCTAAAATATTCTCTAATTGAGTCATTACTTATTACTCTGTTTCTACCTCTGTGATATGCAACACTCCATGGTTTTTGACTATGCGTGATTTCAACCAATTGCGATGCCGTATATTGGGAACATTCATCGACCATTCCATTTATTAAATCCATTTCATTGCTTCTTAATGAAACTCTTCTATTAACAATAAATGTAGGAATATCTGAACTTCCAAATATTTTATATTCTCTATAAACCTCTGGAACAACTGGTCCAAAATCCCACGCCTCTATGTCTTCGAAAAAACAAAGGCGACCCTGTTTCAACCAAAAATTCTGCCTGTATAAAATATAACATTTTCTGAAGTTTTAAATTACTAATAGCAAAAACCATGCCGACCACAATACCAAATAACATACCTTGCAATATCCAAAGCACTTCTCATGCATATCACCTCTTTCAAAAACTTTATATAACCCCGTGTCTAACACTTTATGAAAAAAACATGGTTATTCATTACCATGTTGATCACTCATGTTATTTTACTTATCTATTAATATGCTACACTATATCTATAACATTTTATATTATAGATATAGTGTAGCATAAGAAATTAAAAAGTCAACCGAGAGGCGAACGTACATTCTCTTCTCGGTTGTGTATGCCATCCCCTTTATATATACAGCGGTTTTCCGAATCGATTTTTATGATCGGTATTCGCCTTGGTGGTTATACGCACGATATCTCCATCTGATACTCCCTCCACATACAAAGGTTGTCCACTTGATCCATTCCCCATAGAGTTGATAGCATTGCACACTTGAGTAAGCACAGGATTAAGAGCATTAAATACGCCATCTGACACGGATTGTACAATTTGATTGTTGTTGGCTACAGCAGTCTTATTTCCAATCGTACTTACAAGCTCGGTCCTTTCTCTCGTGCCAAAAGTACTGGCCCTGCTCCGGGAATCCACCCGTGGCAAATTTAGGCATTGCTATCGTTTTTAAGTTAAAACCAAAATCTTTACCTCCAATTTTAGGAACCCACTTAGGAATCGAAACCTTGATCTTATTGATCGCACCGATAATATACTTATTGATCCAATCAATGATCAATTTTATTCCACTTTTCACAGCATCCGTAATGAGACTGACTGAAATTTTCTTATCAGTCAAGCTATCCCAAGCTTTTTTGACTTTATTAAATGCTTTCGTACCTTCCTGCTTGAGAGTCTGGGTTACTTCTCTGTCCTTGATTTTATTCCAAATCCTAGACACCTTTTCGATTGCGCTCTTACCTTTCTCCTTCAAGGTCTTTGTTGCCTGTCCAGATTTGATAGCATCCCAAGACTTCTTCGCCTTATCAATGATATCCTTGCCTGTCTGCTCAAGTGTCTTAACAGCTTTGCTATCCTTAATGGCCGTCCAACGGGATTTAAGTGCTGCTAATGCCCCTGCTGCCTTTTCCTTGGCATCTGCTGTCAATGTAGATACTTTGTCCTTAATAGCGTTCCAAGCACCTTTTACCTTGTCCAACGCCCCATCTACTTTTTCCTGTACGGCAGCTTTAAGAGTCACATACTTATCACCCCACCAAGCCTTAACACCGTTCCACCAACCGGAAATACTCTTTTTCCAATCTCCAAAAGTTGTTTTAATCGCTAATGCCTTATTTCCCCACCAATCCTGCACATCTACCCACCAATCAGCAAACGCTGACCAGAAATCTGACCAATCATCATCGGTAAAATGAATAAAATCGGAAAACTTCCAATCAACCTGATATTGTTTCATATCTTCAGAAACAAGTTCATCGCCGATGGATTTTCCAATCTTTGCACCAATACCAACCGCCGCTACTGCTGCTACAAGCGTTGTTGCCACTGTTGCCGCTGTTGCCGCTGCGCCCGCGGTCGCTAGCCCAGAAAGACTTCCTGTCATAAGCGCTGGAACTTGTGCAAAGGCAGTTGTAATTCCAGTTCCAATTGCACTTGCGATTCCACTCACTGTAGCTGTTTCAGCTCCAACTGCAGTTGCAATTTTACCCATTATTTTCCCCGCCAATGGCTTGACATAATTCATTCCGAAGTCCTTCACTTTGCCTAATGCTATTTCTATAGCACCTTTTATTTTGCCGCCTAATACTGTTAATGCTGTCTCATCTTTTCTAAGGAAATACCAAGCACTTTCAATATTTTAGTTGCTGCCTTCTCCATTGATTTTGTGGTAAGCGTTGAAAGCTTAATAAAACCTAACGCAGTAACAATTGCTGTTTCGACTGGAGATTGTGCAAAAGCACCTTTTATCGCTTCCGCAAGTGCCCCTAATATTTTTATGGCAACATCCCCAAGATTCCACACAATTCCTTTAAAATCAATAGAACCAATTGCAGTTGCAATTGCTTGCCCCACACTATCCCACTTCACAGTACTCAGTGCCGTTGAGATGGATGTAAGGATTCCAGAAATCCCCCAGAAATAGTCTGACCAAGCTCCTGCCAACCATTTAATCCAGTTTTTTTGTTGACTTTATTCATGACAGCAAACGCATCATTAATCCCCTGTCCTAAGGCAGTGCCAAGACTACTGAAATGAAATGTTTTTATAGCTCCGAAAGCCAGTTCAATAGCTGCTCTTATTTTGGTGGCTGTGCCCTTGAGATACGATTGAATAACACCGGTATCGATCCAAGCATTAAGTGTTGTGGCAATAGCTTTGCCAAGATTCAACCAATTTACTGTTGAAAAGAATGTTGTTTCTGCTTCAATTGCCGCTTTCATGGATTTTCCAATAGCACTACCAAGTCCTGCCCAATCAAGTTTAGCTACAAACCCATTGATAGCAGTTGCAAGCAATTTGGCAACCTTTTTTCGCCCCTTTTGCAAACTGGTCCACATTGTTGTTGACCCATGAAATCCCTTATTGAGCCAGCCAGCAATGGCAGAGCCAATGTCTGTACCATTCCCCGACTTCCAAGCTTTTTTAAATAACTTAGTCAACTTATCGGCAAATTTTCTGCATCATTAGTCATATTTTTATAAGCCTTATCCCAAACAGTCTTGTAATCAGCTAAAGCATTAGACAATTGACTGGTAAGATCGATAGGCTTACTATTCTTATCATCATCCTTTTTGTATTATCAGAATTAGTATTGATCACATTAAGCTCGTCAAATCCCATGAGCTGCTTGGACAGTTTCTTAACAGAATCTGATGTATCATCAACGGCATCCTTAGCATCGTCAGCAGAATCTTCCAGTCCATCAAAAGCATCTGAATAGCCACCCCGGAAGAGCCAATCACTTTACTTAAATCGACTCCAAGCATGGATGCTGTCCACTCAAAAAGTCTGCGAATGGCAATAACCAGTCCATTGATATATGGCAGTATCTTTGCCACTGCAGGCAACACTATAGCACCTACTGTTTCTCGATAACGATTTAAAGTTACTATTCAATAAGCGTAACTGATTTGATGGCGAATTAATGGTTTTTGCAAAGGTCTCCCCATGATACCTTGGATTGATCCAAAATAGCCAACATACGAAGCTGCATTTTTCCGACTGTGACATAGCCGAAACATTCTTTTTGATTCCATTTGCAAGGGCGTACTGTTTTAATGTTGCATTTGATGTATCAAGACCAAACTTATACAATGCCCTAGACTGCCCCAGTAATCCCGATGAAAAGTTATTCATAACTGTATCCATATCAAGATTTTTGAAGGAAGACATATCTCCGGCAAGCATAGATAAAGCTTCGGATGTTACCACAGATGCTTCTCCTGTCATTCCAACTGAATTTGTCACCTGCGCTACACTGGCAGCATAGTTGGTCATTTGTGTCGGATCCAGTCCAAGATTCTTTTTTCCAAGATCAGACAAAGTTCCATCGTTTTCAATCTGAAACCCGGTCATTTTCCCCATTGTTTGCGTCAAACGATTTTTAAAGGATTCTCCGTATTCCTCTGCATTTTGGTAACCATATTTCTTGTATTCCTTGCCCCATTCAGAAGCAATCTTCCCCATTGTGGTATCAAAATAATTAAATTCTTCAATGTAATCCATGGATGATTCTACGGCACCACGCAAATATTCACCAATCCCTCGAAGAGAGCGGAATCCAACATACAGCTTAGCCAATTTGCTGATCAGATTTCCCGTAGAGCTAGTAGTCCCATGAAAGATTGGAATCAACGCTTTGAGACGACTTCCAAACGCAGACACAGCATTTCCACGCAATGAGGACATAAGATTTCTCAACTTACTACCAAAACTAGATGCAGAATTTCCTGCCTGTTGAGATTCTGTCCAAATAGAATGAAACCCCTGTTTCACTCTATCGAATGTACTAAGACTCTGTTCACCTCCAACAGATTCTTTCAAATCTGCCTTATACTTTTTCAAAGCACCATCGGTCTTTAAGATTTCCTTGTAAGTATTATCAAAAGCCTTGTCACCAAATCCAAAACCATCTGCTTTAAGTTGTTTGAGATCTACTTTTAATTTCTGGAGTTTTACATCTAAGCTGTCCGTTGATTTAATATCTGTCTCTAATCCATTTGCCCTCTCATTTAAGGCAGCTTTGTATACTTTGGCTTCTTTAGCTACTTTCTGTAATGCAATATATGCCTCATCCCACTCATCAGTTCCTAAACTCTTCCCACTTTTTTCAATACTTGCAAGCTGAGCTTTCGCCTCTGCTATTTTTCCCGCAAAGTCTTGTACTGCACTTTCTGCACGATTCACCTGTTCTAGCGACTCTTTCAAAGACTCTGCCGAAGCATCTACCGAATATTTAGCACTTTTTGGCACACGTCCCGTATTTAGCATTGTTTTGGCACAGCTTTTGTTTCGGAAAATCCGTTTCCAGCATCCGAGCGAATGATAGGAATGGATGCTAAATCCTGCACCTTGTGAGTTTTCATCTGTGAGATCTTCTGTTCCAATTCTGATAATTTATTCAAAAGAAGCAGCTATATCATACTGTAAACTACGGAATGTTTTATTCTCTGGTGACGAATTTCCAACTGCTAACGCTTTCTGCTCTTTTTCGCTTAATTGATCCAGTTTGTTGCGTAGTTTATCTGCCTCTTTCTCAATTTCTGACAAATTGTTAGATAATGCATTAGCGGTACCTGCACTAGAAAATTCATTTGCCAAGGACTGGACAGATTTCTTTACATTCTGAATACCCTTACTATCAAATTTCAGTCCGGAGCCCAGTGCCTTTTGTGCCATTGATACAGATTCCTGCAAAGAGCCCGCTGACTTTTCCACAGATTGTGCTGTATTCTCCAACTTTCTAGCATCTGCTAACTTATCCAAGCCTTTTGCAAGTTTCGTAAAATCAGAAGTTTTCACGCCACTCAATGCCTGTGCTGCTTTGGTAAAATGGCTCATACCGCTCGCAAATGCGTTAAGTTCATTGGCATTAAGACCGCCCAATGTACGGCGTAACTCCATCATCTTCTTTACAAGCTTATCCAACTGTTCGTTGGCACTTCGAGCAGACGCATCTACCTTAATGTTCAAACTATCTATTGCTGCCATTCTGCACCTCCTACGGTAAAAAAGAGAGCAACCCATATTGGGCTGCTCTCCACTTAATGCTCAAATAACTCTTTTTACGCTTTGCTCTCCGCTGCTGTCCTTCCATGATTTGTAATTGCATGACCAAAGCTTCTCTAGCTTCTTTAATTTCTTGTTCAGTATAACCATCATGCTCTTGTCGTTCGGAGGATTCCTTGCTTTCTCCAACTTCAAAAAAGCGGTTTCTCAGGGTATTTCCTCCAAAGCAAGCATTGATGGCACGCATTGTGTACAGACCATTTCGCCACATTGCATCTTCCTTCTGTTGCAATCTCTCTTCGTATGCTTTACGAAATGCCGTCAGCTTGGTAGGATTCAGGTGCCAAAACAGGTCATACGGACAGCCATACAGCAAAGCTTTTGGCAGAAATTCTTCCCAAATCAGCTCTGAAAATCGTTTTCTTTGCCCTCCGCTCTCGCTTCCATTGCTGCTTTCTGCGCTTTGGTTGGCTTCTTCCGCTGATGATCCATCGGTTTCTTCGGCTGTTTCTTCTGTTTGCTCTTGACCAGACTCTCCATGTTCTCCAGAATGTCTTCCATTCCGGTTCGCTTGAAAAAACCATCTTTCTCCATCTGCTCTGCAATAGAAGTACAAAGAGCATAGTAAGATGTTGCTCTTTCATCTTCAGGATTTTCCTTGCAAAACTGTTTATACAAACATCTCGCATCTGCACGACTTGTAATTGTTCCGTCTCCATCATGGGCGTTCCGTGATTTTCCAGTAAACCAGCATAAAACATGTCCATTGCCATTCTTGGTAGATCTGAAAGACTCATCAGAAAATCCCTCACCTGCATCTCTTCCGAATGTTTACTGTCAATCTTTGCCGTCATCATACCGCCAAAAATATCCATTGCTGCATCAATACACTCATGACACTCTGCTGCTTCAAATGTATATTCCAAAATATACTCTTTACCATTCACTGTAATGTTCATATCAAATCTCTCCTTTTCTTTCTCATGAAAGGGGACACTGATTTGTCCCCCAAAAAAAAATCATGTTGCTCTAGCAACTGCTTAGGCTGCCACTGGCTCAATAGATTCTCAAGTCCATCGTACTCATTGATGACATTGGAAATCTGGATATCATTTACTACCAGGTTCTAAATCCGGCATAGGAATCTCTCCCGGTTCAAACTTAAGAAAATAAGAACCAAAGCCGGGGATATAAATGTCTGCCCATGTAGCTTTTCCTGCCGCCTTACCTTCCAAAGATGCATCTAATAATGCATTCCAAGCCGTAACAAAATCTGTCGACCCGTTGAAGTTAAGATTCCAGTCTCCACCAGTGTCACCAACACCAGCAATGTACTGTTTGATCTTATCCTCAAAACAGGATACATCGATCTTATCTTTGGTGACATAGATACTGGCAATCTTGCTGCATCGCTTGATCCAAGTAAATGCCTTTGGCTTGGTTCCAGCTGTCTCCTCAACAGCCCATCAAATTTTACGCCAATCGTAGATAAATCCATCTTCTTTTCCTCCTTTTTTGGAAAACAAAAAGAACCTCGAAATCTCGAAGTCCTTTCATTTACTGTTTCTATCATAAAAGATCAATGATCTTCTTATTCCATATTTATTTTTACAACTCATCGCCGTCCCCTACAATCCTGCGAAATCTTGCAATGATCCGGAAATACTCCCGGTTATCTGGGTACGGACCAGCAATCAGATCATACCCCATGCTAAGCATCACATTTCCTGCCGCATCCATGATCTTTCTCGCTTCTGTCTGCGATCCATTTGGCGATGCTGCCGAATACGCATGTAACTCGATCGTGGATGTGATGTAGCACTGCGTATTCTGGAAGTCTCTGCCTGCTGTGGGTTCTCAAGCGATTTGATATACAAACACGGAAACTGTGTCGGTGCACTGGATGAATCCGTAGAAGTCAGATACAACTTCGGATACGGTGCATCGGATCTGTTTTCAGCCTCTGCATCATACGCTTATTCACCTTGTTCCATACGCTAAGCACCGGCAAACACCTCCCTCGCTATCTCCTCTATTCTTTCCCGCAGATCCATACCGGTCTGGTACAAAAAGGACGGCTTGGCATTCCCTTTGTCCAATGCCATTCGCCATCCTTAAAATAATACCAACCCATATCGCCATGCTGATTCACATCATATTTCCACCCCACAATGGAAATATCCGGATGCGTGGATTCCTGCCCTACGACGCCTGTACCAAACTCCACATATGCCGCCCACGGACAATCCGTGATCACAAAGCCAACTTGCACCATCCGGCACAGAGCCACTATACTCTGCCCGAATGCTTGATAACAGCTCACCGCTGTAGATTGCATCAAAGTCCGCAATGTTCACTCTAGCAATCTCCACACCAATCTCCGCCACACGCTTGACAAGAATACGGCATTTATGTGTAAGCTGTTCCTGATATGCCTGCATTTCTTTAATGGCAGCGTCAATAGACGATAGGCTGTCGTAGGTGAAATTTATTTGTGTTGACATGATTTCTCCTTGTATTATCGAAGATAAATATCATAAATATAACCTTGAAGGCATATTTGAGCCACCCTACATAAATACTTTCCTTGCTTTTCGAGAAAACCCTTATTAAAATGGAAAACTCTTCTTTTTTGAATATACATATTATTATATTTCTCAATTTCACTAAGCAATCCATTAAAACGACACTCATTGCCTAATTTCAACGCAATAAGCATACAAATTTTCTGAGCTCTTTGTTGTTTTTCACTATATATTTGTCCATTTATATTTTTTTACAATTACAAAATTCTGCTATACTGATTAACTCCACTAAAAGCTCATATACCGCATTCGTCAAATCTGTTCGCATCTGATAATGAAACATATTAGCATTTTGTCGAAAAGCATCTTTTGTATCTTTATGATTTTTTTCTAGTCATCTCTTCTGCATCACGTCTATTGACATTCAATATATAAATAGAAATAATGCCAGACAAAAGCTTCCAAATAAACCTCCTAAAAAACCTAACCAGCCGTCACTACTTCCATTTACATTTAATGGATATTTCACAAAAAAATGCTGTAGCTATTGCTATTGTAAGAAATGCGACCAAAATCAAAATCGCTATGATAATTTGCCTATTCCTTTTCATCAATACCACGCTCCTTTCATCGCCATTATACGACAAAAGGAGCTACATTGGAACATCATCTTACAACAAACCAATCCTCTAAAAGCATATCAGCCTGTGATGCAAGCCATCCAATCTGTACACCAGATGTTCCGACAAAAGCAATTGCTTTATTGCCGATTGCATCATGCTCACAATTTACAATCTCGTCATCTGCTGACTTATAAGAAATACTTGTTGCTAACTGAATGTACTGTTCTTTCCCATTCCATCCCTCACGAGCAACTTTACCACCATGTTTCAAAATTTCAAGAGCAGTGCCAAAATTATATCCATGCTCTGAATTACTATTTGTATAATCTTCTATCGTATCAATACCATACTCAATAGCACACTGATTTTCAATACGGCAACCTCTTGCACTCTCCCAATCTCTAGCAAATATGCCACATCTGCATCAGCCAGTAATTCCAATGACTTTGCAAGGTACTTCAAAGGTACACACCCTTTGTCTGGGTTATAGTCCTCAAAATATGATTCAATAACTTCAACATCTTCATTAAGCATAACTTTTGCACTTTCGATAGCTTTCTTCCTTACTGCAAGAATTTCCTCTTCCGTCTTTCCATTCATAGGCTGACTAATAAATAACTTCTTCATTTTCAATCTCTCCTTTACCAATCCTCTAAATCACTACTCGAATCCCGCCCCGGCTCTTCTGTAGTGTTCTCTGTCTCCTGTTCCATATCTTCCACAACACTCTGTGCAATCAGCTTCACGGCAATACGCAGACTTTGCATTCCATCCAACGGATGTGCCGCCACCTTATAATTTGCACTGGACGGATCAACAGAACCGTCATCAAGATATAACGGCTCCTTTCCAATCCATAAAAGCGTTGTTTCCGTGATCGGCAACCCCATATCTGTACTACAGATAATGCGATCATAATCCACCGATGTTCCAAATGGATTCTCCTGTGCATTGCTCTGTCCCGTACTAAGGCTTGCCCGGAATGCCACTGGCTTCTTGTATCCGGCTTTACACTCCAGCACGTCATCGCCTACCGGCATCTGCTTATCATACAGCGCATAATACATTTTGCGCTTATTTCTCTTTAACTGCTTTCGCATAAACATCTCTCCCCATAATTGGTATCGCTCCCAGCCTCCACATAGATACCGCCCTGCTTGACATAAGGAGAGATTCTAAGGAATCGCCAAGCGTACCACTTGATTCTCTAATAGACCTGCGCGATTGGTACTACTCCTGCAAAAACATTTTCTCTACTTTCCATGCTGACGGAAATTCCATTGTCCGAATTGGATTTCTGAAATTCACCGCCAATCATGCCATAATCATACATGGCTAGATTCTTGATATTGGAAAAGTAGTTCTGCAGGTCGTTGATCACATATTCCTCCGTGTAGCGTCCTGCATAATTGCGTTTCTGCTTTACCTCCCGCACTGCTCCCTTGATCTTTGACTGCAAGAGAAGAATATCCTGCTCAGATTCTACTTCCAATTCAATTTTCAATTCCGACAGAATCTCATTGATCAGCGTTTCTTCTGTCAGAACATCCTTCTCTTCATCAGCCATAACCTACTCCTTTTCCTCTGTAGTAGCCTTTGGTTTTCTGCCCGGCTTCTTCTTTTCTACATCAACATCTACAGTTTCATTTTCTTCTACAATCGCATCAACAGGAGATGGCATTCCACCATCCCTTTATGGTATCTCCGAAGTAACATTCCCATAATCAACCTCCACTCACGCCTTAAATTTTGCAAGAACTACCTTAGATTCATTCGAAAGTACCGCAGTATAATGCTTGTCAGCAGTGATAACCGTTGTCTTTTTCAGAATGTCACGATCGTCCTCGATCATAATGTCACGCTTCATGTAATATGTCAGAGCTGCTTCGCTGACATCTACACCATCGGCATCCGGATCTTCGTTTGGATCTTCCGTATCCACAACTACAATCGGGCAGGCATAGAAATCCGTATCTACCGCTTTGACCTTATCGCCAACTGCCAGCTTATCAATGCAATTTACTGCAATAGTTGCAAGATGCTTATTGGTTCCTGACTCTGCAGTTTCATCTTCAACAATCGTAATTGTACCGGCATCATTGTCCTTTTCATATTTGACAACTTTAACCTTCTTAGATTTCACGACCTGGCAGCCTGCAATCTTTCCAATGGTTCCGTTCATAACTACGTCCAGTGGATATTTGTTTTTATCCATAAAGTCTGCATCCTTACGCAGAGTTGCTTCCTGATCCGGATTGATAAATAGAATCTTCTCAATGCATCGTCAGATTCATCGCCAAACTTCGCATCTGCATCCACAATTCCATTGTAAGCAATCGCTTTCTCTGTACCATCATATACCAATTTTGCAGTACATAAGGCATCATAACCATCATTATCCATTTTTGCTGCAATCGACTTTGCAAGCTGATCCGTTGCATTACCTAACGGATCTCCATAACCGGAAAGTACAGATTCATCTGTAATCTCCACACCTTTACCGGCTTTCTTTACCGTTGCCTTTGTGGTAGATGCTGTCAGAACCGTGGTTCCCATAGCAACACCCTCGGCAATGTCTTCGGCATCCCCAATGTATGCATACTTTGGTACCGTGATCGTATCGCCAGGCTGACCAACTAAAGTTGTATCAATATGGGCAATCGGTGTAAACTTAATCTTCTTTGGCAGAGTGGCTGACACCATATCTGCCATAACTTCAGGATCTACTAAATTTGCTAATTTCGTCATTGGCATAATCTTTTACCTCCATAATCTCATGCAATTATTTTACATATTCCTTGTACATTTCCGGGTACTTCTGCTTGAAAGCAACACGCTCGGAATACTTCATCTTTCTAAACTGCTCCTTTGATACCGGGCAGTCATCATTTCCCGCCGGTGGTTTCGGCATAGACTTCATCCAGTCGGCTTTCATTGCTTTTTCCTTTGCCTCGATAAAAGTCTGCTGAATGCTGAAAAGCTCATCCGTGTCGTTATCACACTGTGCTGTCGCTGCCTTTGCAGCCAGATCCGCAGGATATCCAAGTGCAAGGAAATTTTTCTCAAACTTTGTAATAGTATTTTCACGAAGCAGCTTCTGAAACTGTTCTTCCCTCTCGGCTTCTTTCTCTGCCTTTTCCTGCAAAAGCAATCTCCTCCGCAGTCTGCTTCTCACGCAACTGCTTTTTGTAGCTTGCCGCTTCGCTGGTTGCCTTATCATTTGCCTTTTTCAGTTTTGCATTCTGCACCTTAAGCTGTGCCACCTGTTCTGCAAGGCTGACATCGTCATCGCCAGCATCCGAATCATCTTTGTTTGATCCTTCGCCAGACTTTCCGCCTGTCGCAGATGTGTCTCCGGCATCACCGTCACCGCCTGCAGGAGGCTCTGCAAATAACTGTAAATTCATCGGGATAAACTCTTTCTTTCTCATATCACTACCTCATTTCTGCGTTTTCAGATCTTCTCTGATCATCATTGCGTTTTAAAATCTTCTCTGATTTCTGATTGTCCGTGAAATTTGTATTGCGCTTTCTCTAGCGCACACAAAAAAGACGCTTATCTCTTCTACAAGATAAACGCCTTTCTTTGATCATGTTGTGTTTTTCTCGGTTTCTCCTTGTATCAAATATAACATACGGGAAATGTGAATTGTGTGAAAGTCTGTTTTTTCCATACATATGTTTGACATCGCTTCCATGCAGTGATAGTATTTTTTATGAGATATCTTAAAAGGAGCAGATACCTTGCCCCATATTTGGGCGAGGCCATCTACTCCTCTTTTGTATCACTCAATATTCCTACGCTACCATCAGCGTTGTGGCTTTCAAAAGTCTCGTTAAAGTGCTTGATTCAACAGTTTCCCCGCATCTTCCACCATATCAGTAATGGTTTCTGCAACCACCTTTGCATCATCAAAAAATATCCCCGAAATTTTCCATAAATCTGCAGGTGTCGCTACATCCTGTCCAAAATACTGTCTCGTCAAGATTGCTGATAATACCCTTGCCCTTTCCAGTAAAACACTCGCTTCCAAAACCTTTTCTTCTGATTTGTTCATAATATTGCTCCTTATTATCCCTGGATCTTTGCTATTCCACACAGTATGCCATCATCATTTCCCGCATAACACTTTCGTACGCTGGCTTCAAGTCTTTATCATCAGCTATTATACTTAAATATGTTATATGCTGCTTAATCCATGATGACGATTTTCCTCTTTCAAAAGCCTTGCCTCTTTCATTTGTTAATCTCGTTTTGAGGTTACATGGTCTTTTCTCGGTCAAGCGCTGATAACTTTCGTTCCATATAACGCCAAACACTTCCCTATTCGACAATGATTCTAACTTTGGAGATTTGGCAATCTTCCCCGCACAGTTTTTACACCACTGTTTGAAATCATCTGAACTGTCATTCTTCTCATATGTAGCAACGACAACATCCAATTTCTTCTCAATTTTTTCCTGCTTCTCTTTTTATCCTCTGCTGTTCCAATTCCTGTTTTGCCTGCTCATCCATCATTGCATATAACATTTGCATCTGTGGAGATAATTTGCTACGATTTATGACTTCTTCTTTTTTATCTTCCAAAGTAGTAAAATAATCTCTTGCAATTTCACCTTTATGATTCTTCTGTGTCATAGATAATTTACGAGCAAATTTAGATGTTAATTTAAAATCTACTCGCTCTACTTTTCCACCTGTCGGCGTCTCGTCTTTAAAAACGAAACGGATAAAATCAATATTTTCCTCTGCAAATTCATTATTTGTAATATTTCTTCTACACCAATGAGAAAAATTTGCTGGCTTCAATTCCAAAAACTGATATAGCTTTCTCGCTGTTGTCATTCCATTCTTATCGACACCTAAAGCAATCTCTATTGGTGTCTGCATTGTTACTTCTGATACTTCCTGCATTAAATTATATCTCCTTTCATTTAGTTTGCATTTCCAAAAGAAAGATGATATGATAGATTTATCAAATTCCTTTTGGAGTTTTTGAGTTATAAGAAGTTGTGTTCGTTGGTAGCGGTGCAACTTCTTATTTTTTAACTCTTTATAGACCATCTCTATTCCTTTTCTAATAACATCCGCTTTCGTCATACCAGTTTCTTTACAACAAAATTCTAGTTTTTCAATGTCCCTGTCTGACATTCGTATTCTAGTTTCATGTTTCTTAGGTTCAGATGTTGGTCTTCGTGTCCTTGGTGACATTTATTCCCTCCTTTCTTTTGGTGACACATAAATAATAAATTATGGTGACACAAAAGTCAAGCCCTTTTACTAAAAAACATGCGTCTGCTGAATTTTTTACAAACAAAAGCCAAAAAATATTGTATAATATAAATGAAAGTAGTATACTAATACAATGACAAATATGGAGAGGAGGAGATTATATGACACAAACTTTAGCTGTAGCCAAATATTTGAATGACTTACATGTAAAAAAACATGGTTGCACTATGGATCAAATGAAGATGCATAAAATGATGTACTTTTCGCAACGGGAGTCTTTGATGATCTCTGGAAGCCCTCTGTTTAATGATGATTTTGAGGCGTGGAAATATGGACCCGTCCTTGTAAATGTTAGAAACGAATATTTGACGGGGCATATGTTCAATGGATCATATAAAGAATTGTGCGATTCAGCGAAAAAGCTAGTAGAGTCAGTTTATAAAAGGTATGATAAATATGATGCCTGGCAACTAAGTACATTGTCGCATGCAGAACATTCTTGGCTTCAGGCACGCAGGGGACTAGCTGCTGGTGAAGCTGGAAATAAAAAGATGAGTTTGGCAGCAATGAAAGCTGATGCTACACGAGAATTTCTTAGAAGAAAAGGTGTTGTTTTGGTATAACATCTATCCCACAGGATAAAGCGCCTGTGGGATTATTTATTTACGGAGAGATGCAATGAAGAAATTATCAATTGAGGAACAAAAAAAATTTCTGTTTAAAAGGTTAAAAACAGAACCATTAAGAAAAACGAATGAAAACCAAAAGATATCAAGGCTTTTGTCCAAGCTACAAAAGGCGAGAAAATTTCCTATTATTTGACACATAATGCTTGGGATGATGATTGCACTAGAAATACAAAAGTATTTTTAGTTCGAGATCAGAAGACAAAAGAGATAGTGTTCTTTTTGCGCTAAATTGTGGAATATTATTTAGTGACCTTAACAGCTGGAATTTAAGTCAGGCTGAAAAGGAACCTTTTGATAAATATGTCGATGCTTTGCTGAAATTGAAAGAAAAGAATTTAAGCAAAGCAGATGAAGAAAATGCAAACGAACAATTAAACGAATCAATGAACAAATTATGGGAAGTTGTTAATGAACCAGATAGAGTATCACAGCTGTTTAGTTTGGCAGAAGATAAAGTTCAACTATTGGAGGAAAAAAGAGAAGCGTTGTCAAAAAACTGGAGAGGGAGATCATATCCAGCAGGTACACGAAACATTTCCTGCAATTGATATTAAATTTCTCGGTAGAAACAAAGAATACAAATCAGAAATCCAATTAGACTTCAAGCTTGGTGTATATATCTTCTGGGAAATCATTGTTCCTCATTTATTGGAGATTGCAGAAAAAGTTGGGTGTAAATACATATATTTATTTGCTGCAGATAATACTGAAGAAAATGAAAATACAGTTGATATGCCTCCTATGTGGACGCAAGATTATGATCCATATGCAGATGACGATGAGAATGAATGTGCTAAAGAAGAAATTCTCAAATTGGTCAACTATTATATCAATGAGTTAAAATTTCGATATGTGTCGAAATATAAAATATTAAAACCACATTATGAACGACGATGTTATACTTTAGTTCAAGAAGTCGATAGTCTATCAAGTAATAGACGCTCCGTATGGCAGAGTCATGCAAAATAATTAACCACAAATAAAAAAAAGAGCCTCAAAGGTACCAATGTCATTAAGTTAAGATGACCAATCAAGATCTTAGCATCAGAAATGATGCTGGGGTCTTTTATTTTGTAATAAATGCTTGACATATGATTCGAAATGTGCGGCTGCTTTCGCTATTGAATGATAATGAGGTAGCGAAAGCGGCCTCTTGTAATTAAGAACATCTTGATTGCAAGGAGGATGTCAAAATTTTAACTTAATGACATTGCTCAAAGGCTCTTTTGTTATTTCCCATATCGTTACTATCTATCGTTTTCTTCCTTCGCTTCAATCAGTTTTTGTAATCCCTCCGGCAAAAGAGGTGCATTTTCTGTAAACGGAAACATTACTTTAATCTCATCGGGCGTTTCTATTGAAGAATAAATTTCTACACCCTTATCAACCAATATCGCCAATTTTTCAATTGTTCTAGCCGTTCTGTCTCTTTCTTCCGGATCTGTAATTTTGGTATCACATTCTTTTTCAAACTCTGACACTTTTTCGTCCATCATTGTCTCTTTCAGTTTCTTAAATGTGTCTAACACTTCCTCACCAATCTCATTTTTCTGACGCATTGCAACAAGATATTCATCTTGCATTTTCAGAACTCTATAATCAGATAAAAATTTTATAGAAACCTCTGATAGCTTTGCCAATATATTCAATATGATATGAGAACCAACTGCTCCTTTCACCAACAACGACAACCACATAGAGCCAACATCAACGGTATTGAACACAACCTGTTCGCTGCTATTTGCAATCATGGGACATTGATTCAAAATAAAGTTTATATCTTTCAAATACCCGATGTACTCATCCAATGTAGAACAAGCCGGTATTTTAATATCAACTCCCTCTTGTGATTCCCCTGCATCCATAGATTGATACAATTCTATAATAGCTTCTAATTTGGCTAACAGCTTGACATTGGATTGTTTTACAATCTCAGCAGTTTCGTTGTTTACCTTAGGGATTGCATCTGAATACACATACGCTGGAACGTTATCAATAAGTTCCTTCACCTCATTGCTCAAAAAGGTATTTTCCGAATGACATCATATGATTGAACAGCACCTTTCCAGTTCTCCAATGTGTAGTCACTCTTTCCGTTAGCATAGTGATTCTGTTTGTAGTTCAGGTTCCTTATGCCATCAACAGACGCATTACATAGATAATATATGTTATATAATCTCATTTCCACCATCCTTTTCATATGTTTTCTTTTTAACCAGTTGCATATGTTTTTTTAACGGGAATTCTCCCTGTCGAGATAAAGACAGCATAAGACCAAATGCATTATTGGCGGTTCTCCTATCTACCAATCCATTTGACGGCATACAAACGATCTTTGAATTTTCTATGTTTACCAAATCAATTTCCATAATTCCATCTAATTCATCAATTCCAAATGCATACACCACTTTATCTTCGCTCTTCTTGAATAATTCTATCGAGGTCCACATCTTCACCCTCACCTCCAAACATCTGGTCAATTATATCACTCCAAGGATATTTTTTCTGTGCAATATTATGTGCATCTCTATAATTTAAATTATACTCTTTCTCCACCTGACTTTCAAGCAATTCATGCTTCAAAAGCACAATATCTCTATCTTCATATGTTCCGTTAATTAAGCGTTGCCAGGCAACAGCCATATCGTAATCTGCATCAAATACAGCTACATTATCATCCAAAATATGATTTTCTAAAAAACATGTCTCTTTACAATCTCAACATCCGTATATGATATATGCGTATTATTCGATATTTTTTCTATATCATCGATTCTGTTCCGTATCGAATCATAATATTGTTCTGCAGACTGAATTTTTTTTCATATTTTTCAAAAAATCCACCCGTTAAATACAAATACTCCACCGAACACCGGCAGTTCACAATCTCTTCCAAACCAGCTCCCAGAGAGTCATCCTTTGGATACATCATCATATATTTTCCAACCCGAAACGGTCGGCTGATATCGACAACCTGTCCATCTACATCCGCATGATCTGCCCGGACTCTCTCATCCCGGTAGGACTTCCACCTCTTCTTGGTACAACCGTTTTTCACAGCATTGCTGTATTCCTCTCCATTCAGAATCGCATTTGCTTCGTTCTCTGCCACACTGGTGGCGCGTTCTATTGAAACTGCATAAGAATCCTGTGATACCTTAATCGCATCGCTGTCCGTCAAGGCTTCTCCCTGTTTCTTCCCATCATCCAGCCCACTCTTTAAAGTTGTTTTGACAATACTGTCACATACCTTCCTGATATACCGCTGCATTTTCTGATCCGGCTCTGTTACCTTTTTCACCGATGAAAGGTATCTTTTCTGAAATGTCTCCGACAGGTACCGGGTATCTCGATTTCTTCTGGATAAAGCAAATAAAAAAAAGCACATCCGCCAGCAGCAAATTTGCTAAACGGACACGCTTTTCTTTCTCTTCCTCACTGATCTGCATATTTTCGAAATAATCATGAATCGGTATTTTCTTCCTGGTGGCTTTCCGCCGGTCATCCTTAGTTGTTTCGGTTGTTGAAAGAGTATTTAACTCATCAAAATTTGTTAATCCCATCGTTCATCCCTCCACTCTACGCATTGGCAAATGGAGTTGCCTGCGGCTGATCTGACATATCCGGCATATTCTTTCCATCCATTGTTGTCTGTTCGTCCGAATCATTAACCTTACCTTCCGATGCTGTATCCACAGGCTCTGATCCTTTCAATTTACTTTCCAAAAGCTTATTGACCATTTCCTCGCTGTCCAGCACAAACTGCTGTGCATCGGTCGTAAAGCCTGCCAGCTCTGTTGCCTTGAGTAGATCAGCGCCGTTCTGAATCAAAGTTGCCCAGGAATTGACTTTCGTTGCCAGATCGTAGGTCCTGTTTCTATCAAACTTCGGTTCAATATCTGCGAGTTTCAAATTTCGCACCTCTTCCGGCACATCCACGTCATTGTTGAAAATCTCCAACATAATGCGAATACATTCTTTCTCTGACTTCTTAGTCAACTGTGACTTTTCAATGCAGAAAGCTCCGCTGCCTGCCATCCGTTTGATAAATTCATTGCCGATCCAGTAGAACCACCGCCCTGCTCCTGCCGTCCCGGCACATTCGTTTTCTCGTGGATGCGATCAATAAAATTCTGTATCAGTGTTTGGATCCCGTCCTGTGACATTTCTTTCGACAAATATGCCATTTTCGGATCATGTCCATTGCCGGTAGACTTTGTTTCGATCAATGCACCATTTCTCACAGCAGAATTTCCATTCTCATCCTTCGGCAGTTCCGCATTATGTACCCACAACAATGACTGCACACACTGGACAATATCATTCACTCTGTCCGATGTTACGATATTTAAGGCGTCAATCTCCGAAATTACACGCTCAAAACATCCCATCCGGTCATAATCGTTGATATACTCAACAATAGGGATTGCCGCCGGTATATTCTTTCTCCCATTTCCATTGGACACAAACCACCTTTCTCGCCTTTTTTCTTTATTCATCTTAATAATATTTTCGACCTCATAGTAGGTATCCTCTGTATAACAACCATAAGTCGAATTTCCACTCTGATCGGTGATGTATGACACGCCCATAATTGGTCTGCGATACACATCATTGGAATACACGATAAAAGTGTTCATTGGATTTAACGTCAGAATATCCACAACCGAACTTCCAAACCGATACTGGTCCGGCTTTGCCTTAATCAGCCGATATCCCCTCCACAGATTTCAATAAACCTCGCCAGCTCCTGATCTGCAGATGGCTTGTTTTCTTCCTCCATCATCTCATTGAGCATTGCAATACCGACATTGTCCGCATCTTTGTTATTTTCCCGGATTCCCTTGTTGGCTCGCTGTACATATCGAATTGGCGATCCCCATTCGTACCCCAACTTAAACTCTGTGATTTCTGCAGCCATATTGTCCTTGACCTTGATATTGATTTCCGGCCGAATCTCTTTGATTCGCTCATCAATCGGCTGAATACCACGCTCATAATCCAACAGAAATTTAATTGCTGTACGGTTTTGCTCATGTACAATCAAGGCATCCTGAAGCACTTTATAACATTATCCCTTGTAATTTGCATCTCATCTGTAAAGATCTGTTTTCTTCAAACTGCACGACAATCCACCTCTTTCTGCATTGCATTATGTAAATGCATAGAAAAAGAGCCACGGCGGTTTTGTAGACCGTCTGGCTCTTTGATACTGTTTCATACTATCAAATTAGCATTATTTGAATGTGAATTGTGTGAAAGTTACTTTCTATGCTCCAAACTGCATAAATCTGTCCTTGAACAATTCTCTTTCAATAGCTTTTCGATATCGTCTTTATAAACAATCTGTATTACACCACCCACATTTATTTGCATTGTTTCTCTTGCTAGTAGCTGACTTGCATTTACTCCTGAAGATTGCCCGCATGGTTCTAAATAAGCCAATGCTTCCATTTTCTTATGATTACATTCATTTTTCTTTGGACATTTACGACATTTATCTGACAATTTAGATACCCCCATAATCTCATACCTCGCATTCTAAGCTACATACCTATCCACCACTTTCGACACCGTACTCCGATCCATATACAGCTTGTCAGCCACTTCCTGTTGTGTCATACCGTCCCGGTAAAGATACTCGAAGATCAAGCGATCCCTGCTGTCAAAAATGGTCGTCAGGAAGATATCAACCTCCAACTGTAGCTTCTCCAGTTCAATCCGTTCATTATGCAGTTTCACGATCAACTCATACTGTTTATCTTTCCAATATTTCCTGTCCTTTACCTCACTGCCACACACTGTCACCATGGTTCTCTGATATGGAAACTGCCTATTGGAAGACTGCACCTTTCAAGATATGCCTCCGGTGGATTATCTTTATAATGCTGCAGCTTCTCTTCGTCCTTACGGATCACTTCCGATAAAAATCTATACTGCTTCAAAATATCCTTCGTCATCTGAACCCCTCCTAAAATGTTCTCTGTGATACATTTGTCTTTACAAATGGTAGCCCCATTTGCAAGCATTACTAACTGTGTAATTCCATCTGCTGCATCATCATGATCGTTCTTCCCAATCTGTACAAACATATTTAACTCATCCATCGCATCATGATATTCTTTATCCCTCTTATTAGCCGCAAAGGAATTTACATCTTCTCTTTATATCTGGTGCATACTGAATGATCTTTGCCAGCTTGCTCATGGTATTTGGTGCCTTGCTGGAAGATATGCTGCATTTGTATCCCTCCTTTTGGAGCATGTCATCAATCTTGTCCGCATACTCATCACCACCGTTATTTCCCTCAAAATGTTCCATCTGCGGTTTATGATACAATGTTTTTCCAACCACAATCGGCTGTGTTACCGTCTTATCCCCCGGTTAAAAATCCAATCTGGAATGTAAATATAGCCGTCATCATATTCGTACCCAAACGGCATCGACAGACTGTCACCGCCGCCCCAAGCCACATCACAGGCAGCCAATACACGGATCAAACTACTCTCAGGCGGTAACACACCATTGTACGTCTGCAATTCATCCTCTGCAAAAAGCAATCCCTCACGCACAAATGGGCGTTGCTGATATTTCGCCTCCCATTCGTTCTTATCCAAACGACTCTTCACATTCAGGAAATATTCCGTTGAAAATCCCTTGCCATAGTCGTAAACAAAATTGGACTCCCCATTTTCATTAAGTGCTGGAATCTTTCTGAAACGGTATCGTGGGTTATCCTTGTACTGTTTCTCTACTTTTGCCAAGCGGATCCAGAATATTCCATCTAGTACCTACCATCAATTCTCTTGTACCGTCATTCTTACGATCAACAAGCAAGTTAAGATAATCCTGGTATCTGCCCTCTAATCGTGACGGCGACAAACTCTCCTGCCTGTCACGGACCATATCATCGACATACAGATAACCGTCCCATGATATATCAACCGCCCCAGTCCATGTACCCTCAATACCACGACAGGTTAATGTGGCAAAACGATCCGGATCGTTCAAAGTCACCTCTATTTTCCGCTGACTTTTTTGCAAGAATGTCTGTGGGAATATATCCAGAAAATGATACTGTCTTTTTTCTTCCGGTACATCCAATTCCATAAGGTTAAGTGCTTCACCATAAAATCCACCTGCCAAGATACCACTGTGTCCTGACATCGCATTATGGCTATTGGGACGCTTTCCCATAATCCACGCCATGAAGAAAATGCATATTGTAGACTTGCCAACACGAGGGGCATGGATAACCCATAAAATCCAACTTGCCATCTTCCAAGTCCTGCAAATCATCAACTACCACTTTCAGTGTTCGTCGGCGTGGCATATAAAATCTCTTGTCCGGTGCCCGATCCTTTTCCATGTAATACAGAAAATCTTCAAAGAAATACGGTGCCAGCATCAGAGTAGCTTTCCAATACAGGGTTGCGAACTCAATGCTATTCTTCTTTCGACTCTCCTTTGCCGCAATCTGCTGTACTTCCTTTGCCTGCTGCAATGCAAAATTCAGATCATCTTTCTTTTCCTCGATTGCCATATCAAGCAATGCGCTAGCAAATTTTATATTAGTTAGGTTTTTTCGATGCAGTCCTGCTATAATTTTTCTTGTTTTGTTCTGACATAAAAAAGACACCTCCATCAAAGCAGAGATGCCTTCGCAAATCTGCCTGTAATTGTTTTCAGGTTAGCGACTACAACTGTTTGTAGCCGGTAATGTATTATTTATTGTATTTTTTCAACTATATCTGCAATCTTCATTTTTTCCTATCCGAGGTGGACAACAGATAAACAGTGGCAGATCATGTTCTTTCGCTTCTTGCATTTTATTCAAAAGCATCATTTGCGCTGAATTAAGTTTATATCCTAATTTTTTCTGCATATTCGATAATTGTCATGCACATACATCCTCCTTAAAATCTGCCGCGTACCATTGACCAAATAAATCGGATAGACGGGATTTGAACCCATGACCTCTTAGCGAACTAAGTATTCTCCCAACTGAACTACTATCCGATACCGCAAGTTCACAGCATCTACTTACGGTTTGAACTGCTTTTGTTGCTGTATTTGTACAGTTCATACGGACTTTGTTATACCGTTCTCGAACCATCCCTAATGATGTTTGCCGAGAATAAATTGATAATGCCAACAGCTAGTTTCTGTTCTTCCATTGCCGACATTGGTTTCTGCACAAGTGTTGACACAACGCAGAGTGCGGGACTCGAACCCACAAGCCGAATTAACGACCGACAGATTAGCAATCTGCTCCAATACCATTATGGGAACTCTGCTTGCGATGGCATTTTGCCCAAGTTACCATCATCCATATGCTTGGGACCTACTCCATCACGGCTAGGTAAACTCCGTTTGTTGGCTGCTGTGCTTCGTCGACTTTATCAGCTAATTAAGGAGTTTCTGACACGCCAGGGATTGCACCATCTGCAATGGCTTATCTGTCGGAAGTATCACACCAACGGTTTTAGGCAAAAAATACCAACCACCTATTCGTTATTGAATATTAATGGTTGGTAAGTATTTAATCAATTTTATTTAGCACTTTCTGTAAATTAGTGTTAATATCTTGTAACTCAGACTTTGCATAATAAATATCATCAGTATTTGATTCTGTTGAGCTTGTATTTGATTCAATATTTCTCAATAAATCAATCATAGTATCAATTTTTTCCGATAATTCCTGTAGCATAGCTAAAGTTTTTACTTCTTCCATAAGCAATCCCCTTTCTTAATTGATAAGAAAAGTATATCATACCAACCACCAATATTCAATTATCAAAGAACCATTTTCGTCCGACAAATTTCGACATCACTCTTTCTGGAAATTTTGAATGATCTGTGAAATCCTCGACTGTGAGCATCCCATCTCATCAGCAATCTTTTCTGTGACCACTTTGCTTTATAAAGAGCCATCACCTTACCCTCATCAATTAATTTCTTTTCTCTTTCCAACTTATCAGGTATTACGAGCTCAACAGTGCCCTTTTCAATGGCTTCATTAATCCCATCCATCAGATCATCAACAATAATGTGATCTTTTGCAGTCTCACTCTTCGCCTGTTCCTCAAATATGCTCTGTTTTTCTGCCCCATTCTTTCGATCCAATTCCATTACCGTCATCAGACAATAATTCGCCAGATCAAGACAGGTATCTCGGAGGCCCTCATCCAGTACTCTCTGTTTTGCGCCGCCAGCAAGATTTTCCAATCGATTCCATTTATCTTCCATGCGGACCAGTGCTGCCGTAACCCCATATTTACCAAATGATCTTGAAAAGCCGTCTCCGTAGTCATGATTCTTCCGCACATATACATCATGCAGAAATTCAACCAATTTTTTGTGTTCTTCGATCTGATTCATGTTTTCTCCTGCCTTTCTCTTCTTTGAATCTTCTAATTGCAACGATGTCAGGAACAAGGTTCTCCGGCACCTTAATAACCGTAATCAACTTCTGGTTGTGAAATATGTATGCCATATCTCCATATAGACGGATCTGATTGGCAGATTTATTGTAAAAATACAAACCGTCAACCCACTTTTGCAGATTTCCTGATGTCTCTGCATGCCGCACTCTAACTGATATACTTTCTTTGCCATTTTGTTGATTGAGTTCTTCCCAATACCACATCTCTGTTTCATACGATATTTGGCATGCTTTGTTACGATAATATGTACCACCCTCCTCCATATCTGTTTTTCAAATAATCCCCACTGAGCTATATACCACTAATCGATTTTCACCAGTTAGCATTCATGTTTATCGTGTCAAGCCTGCCACTATCTATTTCTTACTCGTTACAGTGAACGGAACGATAGACTCCGGAATGTAATTGACCTCATACTTGTATTTATTCACTTTGGCACCGCCAATATCTTCAACCACATACATAGTCTCCTGATTCAGGTACCAACGATATGTTTTTTGTATGATCCATCCTCCATTTCGCAGATCACATTGATCTTATTCTTGTTTTCCACTTCGAGAGAAAATGCACCGATGAGTTCAAATTCTACCTTGTCCGTTCTTGAATTGATTACCGCCAATCTCCGCAGCACATTGAAGTTATCTGCTTCCTGAGAGACATTCTCTGACACTTTTTTCCGCTTCCGTACATCCTGTTAATGACATGGTCAATGCCACTGCCAATAACACTGCCAACAATTTCTTTTTTCATTTCATCACCTTTTCCTTTCTGCTAATTCATGATCAAATATACGATTGTTCCACCAAAGCCAAGCGACAAGATCTTGAACCCTACACTTGTGCCTGTATTTTTTTCTTTGCAATCCAACACAATCATCCACAGCAACATCGCTATGTTGAATATGATTGTTGCAATTTTCAAAGCTTGCATACTACATCTCCTTTTTTTGTTTTTAAGATTTTTTGCATCTATTAATTCATGCTTACAATCATTCGTTCCCGATGCAAGACACTTTTTTGTTTTTTCGTTCCTTGAGGGGCTGAGCAAAGGGCTGACGCCCTCACCTGTAACCCCCACCCCCCTCTTTTTGCAGAGTTCGTATAATATGCAAAAAACGAACTTTCCTTAGTTTACAGCGTTTACATCCTGTGCTATACTATTTATACGAACTAAACCACTTGCAAAAATACGAACTCAAAAGGAGTGATCACATGAACAAAAAACAGTAGCCTTGGACCAGCAACAATACAAAACCATCATATCAACCATCCGAAGCGGCTTTGTCTGGAACAAACATTCTTTCAAACCAAACGAACGCCTAGCTACTATCCTTGTTTTGCAAGCAAATCTAGGATTACGGATATCCGACATATTGCAATTGCATATCAAAGACATTATCAAAGATGGCAGCAGGTACCGCCTTGACATATGCGAGCAAAAAGACCGGCAAAGTCAGAACATTTACCGTTATACCTGACATCTATAACTATATCCTGCGATACGCAACGGACCATGGGATCAATAGCCAAGCCAAACTCTTTGACATATCAGACAGAGCTGTGCAAAAAGCAACTCAAAATCGTATGTGATTATTTAGGCTATGATAACATCAGTACGCATAGTTTCCGCAAGTTTTATGCAACTGAAATCTATAAAAATAACGACTGCGACATTGAGTTAGTGCGCCATCTGCTACAGCACTCATCAACAGCTATCACCCAACGCTACATCGGAATTCAACCGCCTAAGATAGAACAAGCCATTAGCAAACATATTTGCTTACTTTAAGCTCAACGCATCAAATGCATCACATTCAATTGTGGTGCATTTTTTATACCAATTTTACGGAGGATCTTCATCCAAAGGAATATCGGCTTCCAACATCTGCTGCACCTGTTCTGGTGTCTGATCTGCCTCAATCTGTCTTCGTGGTTCAAGAACAACCTCCTGCTGATCCTTCAATCCATCCCAATTTTTCTGCCAGAAGATCCCTGTAACGGGATTGATCTTACCATCAGACATCAACTGTTCCCGAATTTGAGACATAATTTGTCGACTTTTTTTAATGACGCCAGTGCGTGCCGAGTTGGGCTCCCCACGCTGAATGTTACTAACCTCTCCCTTGGTTAAGCCCCATGCGTTATACAATCCAAGGTTTCCGGGCTTGATATTGTTATCAATGCAATACTGGAGATATTTCAGCGTTCTGTCTCTTAACTGCTCCGGGTCTTTCGTGTCTATCTCGTCCCACAAAGCAATTTCCAGAGCGTGAGCCGTTATCTTGCTGATTTCCTCTTTCGTGGCAGTAATGCCATTATCGCCAATCACAGGAGACTTTTTCCATGCCTGATTTTTTGCTACCATTCTATTTCCGGATCCTTTACCACCCAAAACATTCACCACCTTAATTTTTTCGTAAAAATAAAAAATGAGCTATAAACAATAGACCTTTAAGAATACGATCTATTCTTCATAACTCACCGAGTTTCCTCAAAACCAAGCTCATCACTTGCCCGAATCAGCTCAACTGTTCGGAGTGATTTTACAATAGCAGATTTCCATACAAAATGCAAGAGAAAAAAGCCAAAAATTTACTATACTGAATTAATCTGTGCTGTTTATCACAATTCTTCCTGTTGTGATCTCCGTTTTTCCACTATACTATACTATTCTTCTCTCCCCTATCCTAATCTTAACCTCTACTATACTAACTAACCTAATCTACTCTACTTATGCGCCCAAGAAGTAAACCGTATGGGGACAAAGTGACAACCAAACGATAACCATGGCTATTATTACCAAAATCAACAGTAAATTTTTGTATACTATTCACAATTTCAGAGTAAAAAAAATAGTTGCTATTTCCGGCAACCATCATGTAATAATAAAAAGAGAAGAACACGCAACGCTCTCCTCTTTCTTTGTACCACAAATCATTTCTGATCTGCTGGATCACATAAGATTCTGCCTATCAAATTTACTACTCCATTTTTTAATCATTCCACCCCATTTACTACCACTTTTTCACACATTTTTTGTGCTAATTTATGCCATTTTGCAACTAATCAGCCAAGTTTGCGCACACCGAAAAAACCATATAAATACTAGCTTTTTACCGCATTTATGACCACTCATAAGGCGTATTTTGGTATACGTAGTAATTGACCCAGTTAGAAAACAAGGCATTGGAAGCACCTCTCCAACGAAGCAATGGTCTTTGTGACGAATCGTCATCCGGATAATAATTCTCCGGCAGATCCGGATTTAAGCCTTTTTTACTGTCACGCTTGTATTCGTAATCCAACGTCAGACGATCATATTCCAAATGTCCCATCACAAAGATCTGCTTACCATCATCAGATACTAATAACAGTTCTCCCACCTTGTCGGAGTCTGCAAGTACAGTTAGCGTGTCACACGCTTCAATCGCCTCATGATCAACTCCGGTATAACGGGAATGTGGTGCATAAAATACATCGTCAAATCCGCGAAGAAGCGGTACTTTTCGATGGTGTACCCGATGTTCATACACACCAACTATTTTCTTTGGAAGCAGATGTTTCTTGATTCCATAATGATAATACAATCCTGCCTGAGCCCCCAGCAAATATGCATTGTTGATGTCACATTCGCCTTAGACCATTCCATGATCTGCTTCAGTTCTTCCCAATACTGCACTTCCTCATATTCCATCAGCTCTACCGGAGCTCCCGTAATGATCAAACCGTCAAATTTACGTTCTTTTACATCATCGTAGGTCTTATAAAACTCATTCAAATGACTGAGCGTCGTATTTTTACCAATATACGATGCTGTTGTCAAAAATGTAATCTCGATCTGCAATGGCGTATTGGATAAACTGCGTAGCAGCTGAACCTCCGTATCTTCCTTTAGTGGCATCAGATTGAGAACAGCAATATACAGTGGACGGATATTCTGCGTCGTTGCACGTGTTTCGTCCATCATAAATATATTTTCCTGCTCCATGATCTTTTCGCCGGAAGATTATTTTGTACTTTAATTGGCATAATAAAACCTCATTTCTGCATATCTGCACTTTTCTGCTAGAACAAGTGATATTGTTCTATAAACGCTTGCTCCGTCAAAATCGGTATTCCAAGCTCTCTTGCTTTTTTATTTTTTTGTCGAGTTGCTCATCGCATCGTTGTTGATCAAATAGTTCGTCTTAGAAGTGACACTGCCTGTCACCTTTCCGCCATGCGATTCGATCAGCTCTTTCAGCTCTTTGCGGTTTTTGAACTGCTCAACGGATCCGGTAATTACAAACGTGATTCCCTCCATATCTTTCGATACATTATCATCCGCAATTTTCTCGAACGAAATATATTGTAACAGATGTTGCACTACTTGTCGATTCGCCTCAACCGCAAAATAATCTGTTACCGCTTTGGCGATCACAGCACCAACGCCATCAATCTGTGTCAGCTCCTCTTCAGAAACCGCCAAAACACGATCAAAATCATATCCGCAATAGCGACAGATCAGGTACCGGCATTGGATAATCCTACATTCGGAATGCCTAAACTATACAAAAACGAATGATCGTCGTATGCGCCGCCTTTGTCGCTGACTGAACCATTTTTCGTAAGATTTTTCGCCAAACCCATCCATTGCAATGATCTGGTCTTTATATCGATCTAATCGAAACATATCTGCAGGTTCATGGATCATATCCTGATTCATCAATTTCTCGATCGTTGCTTCTGACATACCGTCAATGTTCATCGCATCCCTGCTGACAAAATGTGAAAAACTTTTTGATCTTCTTAGCCGGACAGGATGCATTTTCACAAAACAAAGCCTTCACTCCATTTTCTTCATGAATGGCTGTTGCACTATGACACACCGGACATTCTTCCGGAATAGGTAACGTCCCGCTTCGTGTCATATTTTCCGCAATCTGTGGAATGATCATATTTGCTTTATACACCTGAATATGATCACCAACCCCCAAAGCAAGCTGTTCAACTATGCTGACATTATGCACACTCGCACGACTTACCGTTGTTCCTTCCAATTCCACCGGTTCAAACACTGCAACCGGATTGATCAGCCCCGTTCTCGAGGCACTCCACTCCACTTCCTCTAACACCGTTTCGGCTATTTCATCTGCCCATTTAAAAGCCATCGCATTTCGCGGAAATTTAGCGGTCCTTCCCAAACTTTCTCCGTATGCGATCTCATCCATAAGAACAAGGTACCATCCGACGGAAAATCATTGGTGACGATTTTTTTCTGCAAATTCTGCCACTGCTGCAGGCAATGTCTCCCCGGTAACACGAACATATTCGACAACCGTAAATCCCTGTTCCTGCATAAATTTGAATTTATTCTCCTGCGAATCTTCGAAATCAACACCTTCTGCCGTCACGAGCGAAAAAGCAAAAAAGTTCACATGTCTGCTCTTCGTAACACGGCTATCAAGCTGGCGTACAGAACCGCTGCACAAATTACGCGGATTTTTGTATTGCTCTTCCACCGGAAGGGATTCATTGATCCCGAAATCTGGAATACGTAATCACCGCTTCTCCGCGCAGTACCAATTCTCCCTGAAACGGGATCTGCAACGGTACATTATCAAACATACGAGCATTACCGGTAATGACTTCTCCTACCTGACCATTACCGCGGGTAACTGCCTTTTGCAGAGTTCCCTCCTGATACGTAAGTACGATAGTAAGCCCATCCATTTTCCACGAAAGCAGACCCGGATGCTCACCAAGCCAAGCCGCTAATTGTTCTGTATCCTTTGTCTTGTCCAAAGAAAGCATCGGTGAAGGATGTTGTTCTTTTGGCAGCTCACTAAGCACCTCATAGCCTACACGCTGCGTCGGACTGCCCGCCAAAACAATCCCCGTCTCCTTTTCTAATGCCTGTAATTCATCGTATTGTTTGTCGTATTCGTAGTTACTCATAACCTCATCACGGCCCTGATAATACACTGCCGCCGCGTGATTTAACTGCTCTACTAACTCTAAGATCCTAGCTCTCTTCTCTTCCATATCATTCCCCATTCTTTCTGAAAATGCTGACGTTACCGCTCCAGTTCTTTGCGAAGCACGCGGATCTCCATTGGCGTCAAGCTGCGATAACGGCCTTTTTTCAACCCTTTTAATGTAATATTCATCACGCGGTCACGCCGCAAATGCGTTACCCGATAATCCAAATATTCACACATTCGTCGGATCTGACGATTTAATCCCTGCGTCAATATGATATGAAAACTATCCGCATCTTCCCGCCACACTTTGCACGGTTTTGTTACAGTGTCCAAAATCGGAACACCGGCGGCAAGTTTACGTAAATCTTCATCGCGGATCGGACGATCTACCTTGACAAAATATTCTTTTTCATGCCCGTAACGGCTGCGCAGAATTTTTTCCATTACATCGCCTTGATTGGTCAAAAGCAATAGCCCTTCGAAGCCTGATCCAATCTGCCGACAGGATAAACTCGCTTTGGATAATCAATATAATCTACAACATTCTTGATCGGTTCTCCATTTTCCTCCTGCGCTGTCGTGCAAACGATCCCCTTGGGCTTATAAAACGCCAGAAAAATCTCTTCCTCTTCTTTGGTCACTTGGCGTCCATCTACCCGCACAACAGCTCCGTCATGCACTCTCGTACCGGCTGTTACCGGCTTATCATCAATCGTGATGCGCCCTGCTCCAACATTCGATCAGCCTCGCGCCTCGAGCATACCCCGCTTCACTTAAAATTTATTAATCCTTACTCCCGTATTGTCTGCCATACTATTGTTACATTCCTTTCTCCATCCGCAAAGTATCTCTGCGAACTTCTTTCCTACTGCTTCATGCCTGTATACCCCAAAACGCAGTCTAATCTGTGTTGCCTGCTTTCTTATGGAAAAAGGTGACTCTTCAAAAGAATCACCTTATCTTACCTATACTTCCTCATTTACTGTGCAGCCTGTGTAGCGGCTGGTGCCTGCGTCGCTGCCGGTGCTTGTGTTGCCATCGGAGCCTGTGTCGCCGCCGGTGCTTGTGTCGCCGCCGGTGCTTGTGTCGCCACCGGTGCTTGTCTGTGCCCCCTGTGCGGTTGGCACCGGGGTTGCTCCATTCGCACTTCCGGCTTCTCCATCAATATTAGCCGTGCTTTCCGGTCCATCGCCCGAAGACTCATTCAACATATTGCAGAAATCACGAACTTCTTGATTTGTACTTTGAAGCTCCTCTAATTTCTTATTAACCGAATCCTGCAACGCCTTGACGTCTTTGCTGGCATCCAGCTTTTCAATCTTCTTCTGCTCTTTGCCGGACAAGGTCCCAAATGCAACATAAATCTTCCATCCGGCTGCATCTTGATGTATAATGCCGTAAGCGATGGAATCTTCGTATCAATATCATATAATTTATCTTCATGATAGGCGTAAACACGATAACTTCCTGTTTCATAGCCTTCCTTGATCGTGCAGGAAATATTCTCATATTTTTCAATATATTCCGCTGCCGCCACCAACTTGCGCTCGTCAATGTTGTCCACATCGGTCACACAATCTGCCAAGGCATCCATATCTACTTTCTGTCTGGCATCAAAATATTCTTTCACAAGATCGGTGATCTCTTCTTTAATATCTTTATCCGACTTGCCTTTTATCGCATCCGCTATATTCTGTTCATCACTCTTCGTGGCTGACAACGAAAAATTAAGGTCCGGAGCCATCAAAGAAAATGTTCCCAACCCAATAAACATAACTGCCAGCGTAAAGATCAAAATAAACTTTTTATATCGCAGCGGCATATACCCACATCCTTCCTCAAATATCAAAACGCACCTGGAGGGACTCGAACCCCCGACACACGGTTCCGGAAACCGTTGCTCTATCCAACTGAGCTACAGGTGCAATTAATCAGCGAGAAATATTATATCATAAGGGAATATAACCGTCAAGACACGGATCCGGTGTACTTTTAATGTTGGTAAGCTTCTCTATTCCATTTTGCATCAATAATCATCCCACGAATCCTCGTCATCTTCAAAAGCATCATAGGCATCATCGTAATTATCATAATCCGATTTATTATCTTCATAATAACCATCTACATCATAATTGCCACAGACTCCAATTTTTGTAATCAAAGAAACGAGCCAGTCGCAAGACTGTCTCGTTTCCATTTCTTTGTCCTCTTAAATCGTCATGTCGATATGCTGTCCTAAATGGGGTGTCACAGAAGTCTCCATCATTTTAGTCAGTTCCGCAGCCTGTTCCTGATAGGTATCCATCGTCATATCAAGAACTGCCGTGCTGACATTAGTCATCAACTGATTGCCTGCCATCGCGATCGACATATCGGCAATACTATTTACCATATCCATAAAATCCACTCCTTTGCTGTTTAAGCAAAACTCTTTCCTATTATACACAATTTCCAACTCTTTTTAAATAGCTACTTAGTACAAACTTGTAATAACTTCCCATTCCTCAAATTTTTTTTCACAACCTCATATCGCTTAATAAGTGATATGTATTAAGCTATCCGTTGCAGATCTGCAATGTTTTATTGACACAGGAATAATAATAAACGGCATCCGATAATACTTCATCCTGCTCAACATACTGCGCGTTGACCTCCGTAACCATCTCACACAGTTCTTTCCGAGACATTGTTGCATTTTCCGGCATAATGATCATTTCGTGGATGCTGCTAGGCAGCAAATAATAATTGCCTCCTATATTTTCTCCTATATGCTGTAAGCATTGCGGATACAAAACAACCGCCGCACCATTAATCTTCGACGAATTTGTTAGAACATATGGATCACCTTCGCGACTTTTTTGCCCAAAACGCTCGATTCCCCCAAATATTTTCATCCCCCGTCTGCATAATATCGTCCAAGGAGCTTTCATGATCTGTCTGCTGAAAGAACTCATATAACATAGTTTCCATACGACATATAGAAATCGGGAAACGCTTCATCGTATTGTTTTGTGCGATCGTAAACAACGTCTGATGATCCAATCCCCATTTCTGCATTAGATCAAGGCTGATCCGGAAAGAGGCAATTCCATGTTCATCCTGCACCATCAGAAAATGAAAGGTGATTGCTAGATCCATAAATGGAATGTAAGGAACTTCCGCCAACTGCTCTTCATTTTTCTCTAAAGATACCACACGGTAAATAATTTGTTCCCGACACGCCTCCAATGTAAGATTCTCACTGTCGAACCGATTGTTTTGGCTGTTTCGTGATAGGTCGAAACAATGTCAGCTACTAACTGTTCCATCGTCTCCCTGTTCATATCTTGGATAGAGCTGCTGCATATAAAACTGTGGTGATACATTAGTATCCTCTGCCAATATTACCAAACTATCAATTCAAGTTGATTGTTTTGATCACTTTATGCCGTTCGACCTGATATCCCTCCGAAAATTTTTCTTTTACCATCTGTTCCATAACATTTTAAACTCTTCAAAATCATACATCCTATAATCTCCTCCATACCCTATTTGCTTGATGTACTCTCGACAAGACAAGCTATAACAGCCCGTTTCATCTGTGCTGAATTTGAGGTTTCCCGATACTCCCACCCTATCAAAGCTTATAACCTCGAGAAACCTAATGAACGACTCCATTTGAAAATCCGGTTCTCTTCTATGCTGTCTACAGCTATCATCCCTCTCTTTGCCCTGTTGCACAGCGATGGAAGAAATCGTGTTTTAGTAAAGGTAGATTTGTCCGATATGGGAACTTATTCTGAAATAAATCATGAATAGAAATACTATATGAAAGCTGCTTTACTCTCTCAATGTGATTATGAACAAAAGACCCTTCAAAAACTTAGAATGTCAATCAGATGATCTGCCTGACAATTGGATTTTCCAGTCCAGCAAACTGAAATCTTGTGTATGTTTCTCACTCACTGGACTAGTAATATCGTACCAAAATGATATCATCCGGGCAATGGACGTATGTACCAATAAAATCACTCATAAATAACAATTCTCACAAAAGAAACTTAGATAATACAAGAATTAACAACCCTGATTTTGTGCAATTTGTCTTTTTGCTCTTTCAAACCATACAATATGCACAATTTTTTTGCCTAAAATCTCAGAAAGCCCCTATAAATTCGTACTTTCAAGTACTTTGTGCGGTGATCGCACGCTACACAACAGCAGTTTCAGTTATTAATGAACAAAGAGTCGCTTGCGACTCTTTCGCGCTCGAGCGGTGCTGTTTACAGCTAACTTCTTCTCCGCGAGATGCGCATCCTCGCGGAGCGTTTTTTACTTTATAGGAAACGAAAAGTTTCCTATAAAGTAAAAAAGACCGCCGGAAGAGTTCTCTCTTCCGACAGTCCGATATTCGGTTTATTCATTAATACGATCTCGCCATTTGCAGTCCATGGTCTTACGTGGCAGCAAACTCACTTATACGTATTACTTGCTCAGGAATTCATGAATACCCTTTGCAGCAGCTTTACCGGCTCCCATTGCCAGGATAACTGTAGCTGCACCTGTAACGGCATCACCACCGGCATATACCTTTGCCTTTGATGTCTGGTAATTCTGCTCCTCTGCAACGATACATTTACGACGGTTTGTCTCTAATCCCTTCGTTGTCGAAGAGATCAATGGATTTGGGCTGGTTCCCAAAGACATGATAACGGTATCTACATCCAGCGTAAACTCAGATCCGGCAATCTCCACCGGTCTGCGTCTTCCGGATGCATCCGGCTCACCAAGCTCCATTCGGATGCATTCCATACCGGAAACGTTACCATCTTCATCGGTAAAGATCTGTGTTGGATTTGTGAGGAGATCAAAAATAATTCCCTCTTCCTTTGCATGATGTACTTCCTCGACACGTGCAGGAAGTTCTTCTTCGCTGCGTCGATATACAATATGAACTTCAGCCCCCAGACGAAGTGCAGTTCTGGCTGCATCCATTGCTACGTTACCACCACCAACAACAGCAACTTTCTTGCCGGCAATGATCGGTGTGTCATAGTTCTCGTCAAAGGCTTTCATAAGGTTACTTCTGGTCAAATACTCATTGGCAGAGAAAACGCCATTGGCATTCTCGCCCGGAATACCCATAAATCTAGGAAGACCTGCACCGGATCCTACGAATACCGCATCGAATCCTTCCTCTTCTAATAACTCATCTATTGTTGTTGCCTTACCGATCACAACGTTTGTCTCAATCTTAACGCCCAGTGACTGTACGTTTTCTACCGGAACCGATCACTGCTACTTTGTGTCCGTTTTCTTCTCTGCTTTCTTTGGCTTGATACCGTGCTCGCGTGCCCAGTCTGCAACGAAACGCTCTAATTTACCGATGGCAACCGGATCACCCTTTGAAACCGCGGATACATTTACCTTCACACTGGCTCTCCTGCGGACATACGCGGCCACAGATTGCCGGAAGTGCGCTGGACTCAGAGATAACCTTATAAGCCTCCTCAAAATTGCGCTCCTTGACCTGTGCGATAAACGCCGGAATATTGATAGATACCGGACAGCCCTTCATGCACTGTGCATTTTTGCAGTTTAAGCAACGGGAAGCCTCTGCAACTGCCTCTTCCTCGTTGTATCCATAACATACTTCCTCAAAGTTCGCTGCTCGCACCTGTGGGTCCTGCTCACGAACCGGTACTCTGACTAATCCTTCCATTACTTGTCACCTCCGCAATGGCCGCATCCACCGTGA
>VOFE01001990.1_pt1 | contig 79820 bp, 83 predicted proteins | sample 5384071 | NCBI WGS metagenome assembly VOFE01 (sample SAMN12384724, study PRJNA508395) | human gut metagenome | isolation source: healthy gut D | host: Homo sapiens
GTTCATGCCTTGCCTGCCTCTTTCAGTGCTTCCTGGATGTACTCGGTGGTCATGATCTTTTTGATGGTGCCCTCCACATCCAGGCGGCGGGTGTTGTGGCTGGTATAATCTTCATCGGCCTGGGTGTGAACCTGGCCCTTGATGAAGTACTTGTCATAGTTCAAGTCGCGGTTGTCGGCGGCAACGCGGTAGTAGCCGCCCATGTCCTCGCTGCGCAGCCGCTCTTCCTTGGTCATCAGGGTCTCGAACAGCTTTTCGCCGTGGCGGGTGCCGATCACGCGGGTGCCGGTGTCGCCAAACAGCTGCTGCACGGCTTTGGCCAGATCGCCAATGGTGGAAGCATCGGATTTCTGGATGAACAGATCGCCCGGATTGGCGTGCTCAAAGGCGAACATGACAAGGTCGACGGCCTCGTCCAGGTTCATCAGGAAGCGGGTCATGTTCGGGTCGGTGATGGTGATGGGATTGCCCGCCTTGATCTGGTCGATAAACAGCGGAATGACGCTGCCGCGGCTGCACATCACGTTGCCGTAGCGGGTGCAGCAGATGACCGGGCCGCCGCGCTGTGCGCTGACACGCGCGTTGGCAGTGATAACATGCTCCATCATGGCCTTGGAGATGCCCATGGCGTTGATGGGGTAGGCGGCCTTGTCGGTGGACAGGCAGACCACGCGCTCCACGCCTGCTTCAATGGCGGCATGCAGCATGTTGTCGGTGCCCTCAATGTTGGTGCGCACGGCCTCCATGGGGAAAAACTCGCAGGAAGGAACCTGCTTGAGCGCAGCGGCATGGAAGATAAAGTTGACGCCGGGCATCACATCGCGCAGGCTCTGGATGTTGCGCACATCGCCGATGTAGAACTTGACTTTATTGTAATAGTCAGGATAGTTGGCCTGCAGCTCATGGCGCATGTCGTCCTGCTTTTTCTCGTCACGGCTGAAAATGCGGATCTCGCCGATGGGCGTTACGCTGTCCGGCTTTCTGGCTTCGGCCGCAGCCGCGGACAGCTTCGCGGACCCATTGGTCTCCGCGCTGTCGTTCATTCCCATTCCCGCGTCTACGCTGCGCGGCGTGACGGTGTTTCTCATTACCATTATTCTTTCTTATTTCATGCTGATTTTCGGCGAGCTTGCGCCCAAGCGCATCGCTATGAAGAATCCGGACGGCGTGGCGCTCAAGGTCGTGGGCGTCATATGGGCGCTGAACAAGGTGTGCAAGCCCGTCATCAAGCTGATCGCCGCGTCCACCAACCTTGTGCTGCGTCCGCTGGGCATCGGCCCGGCCAGTGATGAGGAGCCGGTGGCGGAGGAAGATATTCTGATGATGGTGGAGGCCGGCGAGGAGACAGGCACCGTGGACGAACGCGAGCACGAGATGATCAAAAACATCTTCGAGTTCGACGACCGCAAGGTGTCCGAGATCATGACGCACCGCACCGATGTGGTGGGCGTGCCCGTGACGGCCACGCTGCAGGACATCGTGGCGCTGCAGGCGGAAAACCGTTTCTCTCGCATCCCGGTATATAAAGAGGACCTGGACGATATCGTGGGCGCTGTGTTCGTAAAAGACCTTGTCCCCCTGCTTGAGCCGGGCCGATATGCCGACGCCACGCCGGAAAAATACATGCGAAGCGTGCTGTATGTGCCCGAGGGTATGACGTGCTCCAACCTGCTGCACGCATTTCAGAAAGCGCGTGTGCACCTGGCCATCGTCGTAGACGAATACGGCGGCACGGAAGGCATGGTGACCATGGAGGACCTGCTGGAGACGATCGTGGGCGATCTGGACGACGAGCACGAGGACGACAATGCCGTCGTCACGCTGGCGGACGGCGTGTATGAGGTGGGCGGCGATGTGCCGGTGAATGAACTGGAGGGCCTTTTGGGCGAGGACATTTTTGAAAATGCCGACTGTGATACCATCGGCGGCTTCATCACCGAGACATTGGGCCGTATCCCGCAGGCGGGCGAGACGCTGCCGCTGGAGACGCTGGGCTATACCCTCACCGTAGCGGAAGCCACGCCCCGCGCTGTGACGAAGGTGACCATCACCCGTACGGCTGAAAAAACGGCCGATCCGCAGCCCGCGCCGGAGCAGAAGCGCCGCTTCGGACGCAAAAAAGACAGGGACGGGGAAAAGTGAGCCCGTCCCGGGACGAAAGCAGGCGCAAACCCGGGCATGGACTTGTCCGGGAGCCTGAACCACAAAGCCCGGTGCGGCGATAAAGCAAAGGAGAGCTGAACAATGCGCGCTTATGAACGCCTGATGAATTATGTAAAAGTACACACCACATCCCAGGACGGCACGGGGCGAACGCCCACTACGGAGCGCCAGCTGGATCTGGCGCGGATGCTGGCGGAGGAGATGCGCGCAATGGGCATAGCCGACGCGCGCGTGGACGGCTTCGGCTATGTGTACGGAAGCCTGCCCGCTACGCCCGGCTGCGAAAAAAGCCCGGCCATCGGCTGGATCGCCCACATGGATACGGCCCAGGCATTCTCCGGCGAGAATGTGAAGCCCATTCTGCATGAGAATTATGATGGCGGCGACGTGGCCCTGCCGCAGTGCGGCCGCGTACTGAAAACGTCCGAGTTCCCGTTCCTGAAAGAGCTGAAGGGAAAAACGCTCATCACGGCCGACGGCTCCACGCTTCTGGGCGCGGACGATAAGGCGGGCATTGCGGAGATATTGACGGCATGTGAACAGCTCCTGCAAAGCGGCGCGCCCCATGGCCCGGTGAAGATCGCCTTCACGCCGGACGAGGAAGTGGGCGAAGGCGCAGACCATTTCGACGTGCCGGGCTTCGGGGCGGCTTATGCCTATACGATGGACGGAGGCGAGGTGGGCGAGATATCCTACGAGAACTTCAACGCCGCGTCCGCTGTGTTCCGCATCACGGGCGTTTCGGTACACCCGGGCAGCGCCAAGGACACCATGGTAAACGCGCTGAAGCTGGCCTGCGAGATCGACGGCATGCTGCCGCCGCGGGAGGTGCCTGAGCACACCGAGGGCCGGGAGGGCTTTTTCCACATGGACGCTCTGTCCGGAGACACGGCTGCTGCGCGTCTGGAATATATCGTGCGCGACCATGACCGGGAAAAGTTTGAGGCGCGCAAGGAGCTGCTGCGCGGCGTGGAAAAGGCCATGACGGAAAAGTATCCCACGGCGCGGGTGGAGCTTGCGCTCAAGGACAGCTACTACAACATGCTGGAGCAGATCCGTCCCTGCATGCACCTCATTGACAATGCGAAAAAGGCCTGCGAGGCGGCGGGCGTACAGTGGTTTGAGGAGGCGACGCGCGGGGGTACAGACGGTGCGCGGCTGTCGTATATGGGTTTGCCCTGTCCGAACCTGGGAACCGGGGGCCATAACTTCCACGGGCCTTACGAGTGTATCACAGCAGAAAGTATGGACAAGGCCGTGGAGATCATTTTAAATATCATCGCGCTGTATGCGGCGTGAGCGGGGATAGCTTGAAAGGGGCGGGCCCCTTTCATTGAAAATCACTGCGGGCAGGCCCAAAGGGCTGCCGGCGCGCGCCGCGCGCCCGGTATGGACAAGGCCGTGGAGATCATTTTAAATATCATCGCGCTGTACGCGGCGTGAGCGGGGATAGTTTGAAAGGGCGGGCCCCTTTCATTGAAAATCACTGCGGGCAGGCGCGCCGCGCGCCCGGTATGGACAAGGCCGTGGAGATCATTTTAAATATCATCGCGCTGTATGCGGCGTGAGCGGGGATAGCTTGAAAGGGGCGGGCCCCTTTCATTGAAAATCACTGCGGGCAGGCCCAAAGGGCTGCCCGTGAGCGGGCGCGAGGCCTGGACAAATAAGCACAAAACGGGGAGACGGCGCCTCCCCCTCTTTTTCATTTGCGTTTTGTGAAATTTGCGCAAAACATGCGGAAATATGAAATATTTTGTTCCTGCCGGACGTATAACAAACAAAGGGATGCCCCAGAGGGAAAGGAAGTGCTTTGTTGTGAAAAAAACTGTATGGAAGCTGTTCGCACCGGCGCTCTGTGCCGCTGTGCTGTTTGCCGCGTGTTCAAAGGATGACAGCTCGTCTTCGCGTCCGCAGAGCGTTTCAACACCGCCTGCAAGCTCCAGCGTACCGCCGGCAAGCGCATCGTCGCAGCCTGCAAGCTCCAGCAGCGCGGCGTCATCGGAGGCGGCAAGCAGCGTGCCGGCGTCCAGCTCTGCCGCTTCGTCCTCCGCGGCCGCCACGCCCACGCAGAGCACACGCCGCGGCGCTACGGTACGCGCGGACGGCGGCCTGCGTCTGCGCGCATCCGCCAGCGAAAAAAGCGAAAAGCTGCTCACGATCCCCGACGGCACGCACATCGAGTGCACCGGCTGGCAGAGCGGGTGGGCCAAAACGACCTACGAGGGCAAAACAGGCTATGTCTCGGCAGTGTACTTATTGTATGACGGCAAGGTGCGTGCGGACGGCGGCCTGCGCCTGCGCAGCGGCCCGGGCGAAAGCTACGAAAAACTGCTCACCGTGCCGGACGGCACCGTGCTGCCCTGCATTTCTCAGGGGGACGGCTGGGTGAAAACGACCTACAACGGCAAAACAGGTTATGTTTCTCAGGACTATCTGCTGGTTCCCGTTACCGTGCGCGCGTCCACAGGCCTGAACCTGCGCGCCTCTGCCAGCGAAACGGCCGAAAAACTGCTCACCATTCCCAACGGCACCGTAGTACAGTGCTACGGCAACAAAGGAGAATGAGTGGGCCAGGGTGGCTTACAACGGCAAGGCGGGCTATGTTTCCTATCTTTATATCGCCTATGATTGAGCGGTGAAACGGGCTCGAAGAAACTGAAAGCGGGGCTTAAAGGAAGTGTTTATCCATGAGAAAAACAGCGATATCCATTTTGGCAATAACGCTTTGCGCGCTGTTATCCGGCTGTGGAAAAGCAATGACCGTCAGCCTTCCGTTTGCAGCCTCGGACGTGGAAAATGTTGAAATGTACCATTATGTCGTTCCGGCCTCCGCTGAAAAAAGATCATAACGCAGGCGGATGCTATCAGCGAGCTTTACGCCGTGTTTTCGGAACTGCCTGTGAGCGACCGAAAGACCGAGCCGGTCGCGGGGGGAGCGGTAACGAGCTTCAGGTTCAACCTTTCGGATCATACAAGCTATGAAATTATTTATTGCGCAGAGGCTGTTAAGAAAGGCCGATTGAAGCTCCCCGCAGAACAGCAGGATTATTTCACCTCGGCGGATATTGGAGGCTGCTGGGATGGCTGTGCTTATGAAGCGGTGGATACAGGCGAAAGTGAGCTGCCGACATACAGTTGAACCACGGTTTTCCGGCGGTTCAAAACCGAGTGGCGGAGCTGCTGTAAGTAAAAAAGAACCATGCGGGACGGCTGCCACGGCATGCTGTTCCGTCGTATAAAAGCGCGTTCCGTCCGGTCTTATGGCTTTGCGGAGCGCGCTTTTTATCATTCCACATAAAAGCGGCTTTCTTTTTCGGCGCAGAATGTGTAAACTGGAGAAAAGCATAAAAATTTTTGAAATGCTTTACTAATTTACTTGACTAAAGCGAACGGCTGTATTATACTGCTTTTATCACGGAAAACGGAGCGGCCGCACCGGCCGGAAACGCCACCGTGGACGGCGAAAGCGGGAGCGGGCTTTGCACGGGACCGCCCGCGCCGCAGAACAAAGGGGGCAAGCGCCAATGGAGATCGAAACGGGACGTCTGCCGAAAGACGAACAGGTGCCGCTGCTTTTGCGCGGACTGTTCGAGCAGCGCGGCTACCGCCGCTACCGGATGAGCAATTTTGAAGCCTATGACCTGTACCGGGAGAATAAAAAATTTCTCGAAAGCGAAGGGATCATTACCTTCACCGATGCGTCGGGCCGGTTGATGGCTCTGAAGCCGGACGTTACCATGAGCATCGTCAAGCATACGAAGCCGGACGCTGTTTCCAGCAAGCTGTATTATGTGGAAAACGTGTTCCGTCTGGCGCCGCAGAGCGGCGAATACCGGGAGATCAGCCAGATGGGCCTGGAGTTCATTGGCGGCCAGGGCGGCTATGCCGAGGCTGAGGCCGTTGAATTGGCCGTGCGCAGCCTTGCGGCCATTGGTCCGCAGAGTGTTCTGGACGTGGGTCACATGGGCTTCATCACGAGCCTGCTGGACGTGCTGGGCGTCAGGGAGGAAGCCCGCGTCGCCGCGCTGGACGCGCTGCGGGCCAAAAACGCCCACACGCTGCGGGCCATCGCGGCCGAAAGCGGCTGCACGGAGGAAGAGGCGGGCCAGCTTGCCGCGCTGGCGGCTTTGGCCGGGCCCTTCCCCGAAACGCTGGACGCCGCCCGCGCGCTGGTGGCCGCGCCGGGCATGGCGGACGCCTGCGGCGAGCTGCAGAGCCTGTACGACGCGCTGGAGGCTGTGGATGCGGCGGATACTCTGCGGCTGGATTTCTCCACGCTCAACGACATCGACTACTACAACGGCGTTGTGTTCAAGGGTTATGTCCGGGGCGTGCCCCGGGCCGTGCTGGCGGGCGGGCGTTACGACAACCTGATGCGCCGCTTCGGCAAGCCGCAGCCCGCCGTGGGCTTCGCGCTGTACCTGGGCGGGCTGGGCCGGGCGTTTGCGGAAAAATCCGATTACGACGTAGACACTCTTCTTTTGTATGATGCAGGCCAAAGCCCGGCGCAGGTGGCGCGGGCGGTACAGAGCATTTTAAAAAGCGGCCGCAGCGTAAGGGCCGAACAGAGCGCGCCGGAGGGCCTGCGTGTGCGCCAGACGCTGCGCCTTGGCCCGGACGGAGCGGTCCCCGTGACAGGAGGTGGCGGCATATGCTGAATATCGCCTTGCCCAAGGGACGCTTGGGCGACAAGGTATACGGGCTGTTTTCCTCCATTGGGTACGACTGCACGGCCATTTACGAGGACAACCGGAAGCTGGTGTTTGAAAACCCGGAGCGCGGCGTGCGGTACCTGCTGGTGAAGCCCAGCGACGTGGCCATCTATGTGGAGCACGGAGCGGCGGACATCGGCGTGGTGGGCAAGGACGTGTTGCTGGAAACACAGCCCGATGTATATGAGCTGCTTGATTTGCAGCTGGGCCGCTGCCGTCTGGCTGTGGCAGCGAAAAACGGCTGGCAGGAGGACCTTTCGCTGCCATTGCGCGTGGCGACGAAGTACCCCCGCGTGGCAAAAGAGTATTACGAGGCGCAGGGCCGCCAGATCGAGATCATCAGGCTGAACGGCAGCATCGAGCTTGCGCCCATTCTGGGCCTTTCGGATGTGATCGTGGACATCGTGGAAACAGGCACGACGCTGAAGGAGAACGATCTGGGCGTGTTCGCGGACGTGGCCCAAAGCAGCGCGCGGCTCATTGCAAACAAGGCGAGCTATCAGTTCAGCGCCGGCGTCATCGACGGCATCTGCGGGAAGTTGAGGGAAAAGCTATGATTCGTGTGTTCAAAAGCGGGGAAGTGGCCCGCGCGGATATTTTATACCGGGGAGAATCCGGCAGCACGCAGGCCGTGGAGGACGCGGTGGCGGATATTCTGGCCGATGTGAAGAAAAACGGAGACGCGGCGGTGCTGCGCTATTGCGAAAAATTCGACGGTGTGAAGCTGGCGGGGCTGCGCGTGGCGCAGGCGGATATCGACGCGGCCTACGAAGCGGCGGACCCGGAATTCATCCGGACGCTGACGATGGCCGCTGGCAACATCGAGGCCTTCCACAAACGGCAGATCCGCCGAAATTTTGTCATCAACGACACGCCCGGCGTGGTGCTGGGCCAGAAGGTGACGCCCATTGAGCGGGTGGGCCTGTATGTGCCCGGCGGCACGGCCAGCTACCCCTCCAGCGTTCTGATGAACGCTATTCCGGCGCGTCTGGCGGGCGTTTCGGAGATCATAATGGTAACGCCTCCCGCAAAGGACGGCAGTGTGGCGCCGGCCATTCTTACGGCCGCAAGGGTGGCGGGCGTGACGGCCATTTACAAAATGGGCGGCGCGCAGGCCGTGGCGGCGCTGGCCTACGGGACCGAAAGCGTGCCGAAGGTGGATAAAATCGTCGGCCCGGGAAACATTTTTGTGGCCGCCGCCAAGCGCCGGGTATACGGCATCGTGGACATCGACATGATCGCAGGCCCCAGCGAGATACTGGTGCTGGCCGACGCTGCGGCGAACCCCGCCTATGTGGCGGCGGACCTGCTGAGCCAGGCCGAGCACGACAGGCTGGCCACCGCGGTGCTGGTGTGCGACAGCGCGGCGCTGGCCGGGGCGGTTTCGGCGGAGCTGGAGCGGCAGATTCCCTTGCTGCCCCGGGCGGACATCGCCCGCGCGTCCATCGACAACAACGGCAAGATCATCATTGCACGGGACATGGCCGAGGGCGTGGACATCGCCAACGAGATCGCGCCCGAGCATCTGGAGGTCTGCGTGGACGACCCGTTCAGCCTTTTGAACAGCATCCGCAACGCGGGCAGCATCTTTTTGGGAAAAAACGTGCCCGAGGCGCTGGGCGATTATTTCGCAGGGCCGAACCACACGCTGCCCACGCTGGGGACGGCGCGCTTTTCCAGCCCGCTTTCCGTGGATGATTTCGTGAAAAAATCCAGTTTTATTTATTACACGAAAGAGGCGCTGGGTGCGGTGCAGGAGCGCATCGTCGATTTTGCCGAGCGCGAGGGGCTTTCCGCTCACGCGCGCAGCGTGTCCATCCGGTTCGAGGACGGGCAGTAAGACGAAGCAAAGGGGAAACGTGAATGGAGTTTGTTGCGTTCATCGTGACGGTGCTTGTGGGCTTTGTGGCGGAAAGCCTGCTGGGGAATTGGCTGAACTGGCCCGGTGTGGGCGCAGTTTTCGCCGCTGCGGCAGCGGCGGCGTTCATTCTTCGGGCGCTGCGGCGTAAAGAAGCGCCTGCCGAAACACAAAGCGATGCCCAATCCCCGGGCGGTTGCCCCGGCGGGCAGGAAAAATGATTTTTGGTGCAGGGAGGCAGAGAAACGCATGAGCCGTTTTTTGGCGGGCGCGCTGCGCGCCGTTACGCCCTATACGCCCGGGGAGCAGCCGCGGGGCGTGGAAACCCTTATCAAACTGAACACGAATGAAAACCCGTACCCGCCCAGCCCGAAGGTACTGGAGGCGCTGAACGGCCGCGCGGCGGAAAACCTGCGCCTGTATTCGGACCCCGCGTGCGCGGATTTTCTGGCCGCGCTGGCAGAGACGTTCGGCGTGGGCCGGGACCAGGTGTTCGCGGGCAACGGCTCGGACGAGGTTCTGGCGTTTGCATTCCTCGCGTTTTGCGAAAAGGGCGCGGCATTCGCAGACATCACCTACGGCTTTTACCCGGTGTTCGCGCAGCTGTTCGGCATCGCGGCGCAGGAGGTGCCGCTCCGGGAGGATTTTTCGGTGAATACAGGCGATTATGCGGGTGTGCCGGGCACGGTGTTCCTGGCAAACCCCAACGCGCCCACGGGCCTGTGCCTGCCGCTGGCGGAGATCGAGGCGCTCCTTCGGCAGGACCCGGACCGCCTGGTGGTGGTGGACGAGGCCTATGTGGATTTCGGCGGAGAGAGTGCCGCCTGCCTGCTGGGCCGGTACGACAATCTGCTGGTGGTGGGCACCTTTTCCAAAAGCCGAAGCCTCGCGGGGCGCGGCTGGGTTATGCCGTGGGCAGCCCGGCGCTCATCGCGGACCTGAACACCGTCAAATTCAGCTTCAACCCCTATAATATCAACCGCCTGACGCTTCTGGCGGGCGAGGCCGCGCTGGCCGACGCACCCTACTTCGCGCGCTGCTGCACGCAGGTAGCCGCCGTGCGGGACGAGACGGCGCAGGCCCTTCGCGCGTTGGGCTTCACAGTGACAGACAGCAAAACAAACTTTCTGTTCGCGGGCGCGCATCCGGCTGTTTCCGGAGGAGAATATTATGCAGCGCTGCGGCAAAGCAGTATTCTTGTGCGGCACTTTACGCTGCCGCGTATCGAGAACTGGGTGCGTATCACCGTCGGCACCGCCGCGCAGATGCAGCGCCTTGTGGATGTGACAAAGCAGATACTGGACGCGCGGCACAGCGCCGCGCGCTGACAAAAAACACACGAAACAGGAGGGTTTGCCATGAGCATGCGCATCGTAAAATCCGCGCGCCGCACCGACGAAACGGAGATCAGCCTGACGCTGAATCTGGACGGTTCAGGCATTTACGACGTGGACACGGGCTGCGGTTTTTTGAACCATATGCTGGAGCTGTTCAGCCGCCACGGCCGGTTCGACCTCACGCTCGCCTGCCGCGGCGACGTGCAGGTGGATTATCACCATACCGTGGAGGATATCGCCATCGTGCTGGGCCGCGCGTTCAGCGAGGCGCTGGGTGATCGCGCCGGCATCAACCGCTACGGCACCTGTACGCTGCCCATGGATGAGGCGCTCATCCTTGCGGCTGTGGACATCAGCGGGCGGCCGGCCGTGGGCTATGCGCTGGAGGTCCCCACCGAAAAGGTGGGCGATTTCGACACCGAGCTGGTGGAGGAATTCCTGCTGGGCTTCGCGCGCAGCCTGGGCTGCGCGGTGCATGTGCGCCGCCTGGCGGGCACAAACAGCCACCATATCATCGAGGGCATGTTTAAGGCGTTGGCCCGCGCGCTGAAAGAGGCCGTCGCCATCGATGAAAAATACGCGCTGGAGATCCCATCCACCAAAGGGGACGATTTTGTGAATGCGGAGGGACGGATATGATCGCGGTGATCGATTACGGCGTTGGCAACCTGTTCAGCCTTTCGTCCTCTCTGGCGTATCTGGGGCTGGAAAATAAAAGTCACGCGCAGCGCGCGGGAGCTGGACGAGGCGTCGCATATCATCCTGCCCGGGGTCGGCGCGTTCGGCGACGCGATGGAAAAGCTCGCGTCCACGGGCCTTGTGCCCGAGCTGGAGCGGCAGGCGGAAAACGGCAAGCCGCTGCTGGGAATCTGTCTTGGCATGCAGCTTCTGTTTGAAAAAAGCTATGAGTACGGCGAGCACGCGGGCCTTGGCATGCTGCCGGGCAGCGTCTGCCCGCTGGAACCGGATCTCGCGGCGGCGGGCTTTAGTTACAAGGTGCCGCACATCGGCTGGAACAGCCTGCATCTGGTAAGGCCGGAAAACCCGCTGATGGCCAATACGCGCGAGGGCGATTTCGTCTATTTCGTCCATTCGTTTTACGCCAAGGGCTGCGGGGACGCGCTGGTGGCCGGCGCCGAATACGGCGTGACGGTGCCCGGCGCGGTGGCGCGGGGCAATGTGTACGGCTGCCAGTTTCACCCGGAAAAAAGCGGAGAAGCCGGCCTGCGCATCCTGCGGGCTTTTGCGGCGCTGTGACGGGAAAAATACAGAAACCGGCCCGCGGGCGGCGTGCGCGCCGCCGGGGCGCAGAAAGGAAGAAGCGGCCATGCAGATATTCCCGGCGATTGACCTGAAGGACAAACAGGTGGTGCGTCTGACGCAGGGAGACTATGGAAAAGTGGAGGTGTACGGGCAGGACCCGGCCGCCGCCGCGCGCGGCTTTGCGGCGCAGGGGGCGAAGTACCTGCACGTTGTGGACCTGGACGGCGCGAAGGACGGCGCGCTCTCCAACTTCGACGCGGTGTCCGCCATTATCGCGGCCACAGGCATGTTTGTGGAGGTGGGCGGCGGCATTCGCGACGAGGCGCGGGTGCGCGCGTATCTGGATCAGGGCGCGGGACGTGTGATCCTGGGCACCGCCGCACTGCGCGATTTTGCGTTTTTGCAGCGCATGGTGGACAAATACGGAGAAAAAATCGCCGTGGGCGTGGACGCGAAGGACGGTTTTGTGGCCACCGACGGCTGGCTGAACGTGAGCCGCACGCAGGGCGTGGACTTTGCAGGCGGGTATATGAAGCGGGCGTGCGAAACGTGATATACACCGATATCGCCCGGGACGGCGCGATGCAGGGCACGAACCTGTCCGTGTATGAGACGCTGGCGCGGGAGGTGCCGGGCCTCGGCGTCACGGCGTCGGGCGGCATTTCGTCGCTGAGCGAGATCCGCGCGCTGGCCGCAATGGGGACAAAGGCGGCTATTGTGGGGAAAGCCGTATATACGGGCGCGCTGGCCCTGCCGGATGTGCTGGCCGCGGCGGGGGAGGAATAGTTCTATGGTGACAAAGCGTATCATCCCGTGCCTGGACATCCGAAACGGGCGCGTGGTAAAGGGCGTGAATTTCAAGGGCGTGCAGGACGTTGAGGACCCCGTGGCGCTTGCGCGGCGCTACAACGACGCCGGCGCCGACGAGCTGGTGTTTTACGACATCACGGCCAGTGTGGAGGGGCGCGGTCTGTTCACAGACGTGCTGCGGGACGTGGCGCGGCAAATATTCATCCCCCTCACCGTGGGCGGGGCAATCAATACGCTGGAGGATTTCGACCGGGTGCTCAAGGCGGGTGCGGACAAGGTGAGCGTCAATTCCGGGGCCATCAAAGACCCGGCCCTCATCGGAGCGGCTGCGAAGAAATACGGCGACCAGTGTGTGGTGCTCTCCATGGACGTGGCCCGCGTGGACGGCAAATACCACCTGTTCACAAAAGGCGGGCGCGAGGATACCGGTCTGGACGCACTGGAATGGGCTGTGCGCGGCGAAGCCGGGGGCGCGGGGGAGATCGTGCTGAACAGCATCGATACCGACGGCGTGAAGCGGGGGTTTGACCTGGAGATGCTGGAAGCCCTGTCGAAGCGTGTGTCGCTGCCCATCATCGCATCGGGCGGCGCGGGCAAAATGGAGGATTTCAAAACGCTGTTCACGCTGCCGGGCGTGGACGCAGGCCTCGCGGCCAGCATTTTTCATTTCGGCGAGGTGGATATCGGAAATTTGAAGCGGTATCTGAATGAAAACGGCGTGCCGGTGCGGCTGTGAATGCGGAGAGGAAAGCGTGCCGGAATGAAAAAACGGGGAACCCCGATTTTTAAAGACAACTTGACGCCGCAGCAGCGCGAACGGCAGCAAGCCGTTTTTGCAAAAGAACGCAGGCAGGAGGAAAAGAACCGGAAAACCGGAGAAATTCTGGACGCGGCGGCTGCCGTTTTGAAGATTCTGACGGATGTATAGCGGAAATTCAATGGAGGCTTATGGATATGCGGCGGGGAGCTGCCGTCCCTGCGGCGCTGAGAGATTCGGCAGGTCCGCCGGGGGAACGGTTTTTCGCTGATGCAGAACCGCGAGCGGCGGGACGCTGCTGCCCCTGCGGCGCTGAGAGATTCGGCAAGGCTGCTGAAAAAGTATGTTTCCCATTGTTAAAAAAAGGAGAAAACAGCAATGACGACGCAAGAGCTGAAATTCGACGAAAAGGGGCTGATCCCCGCCGTCGTGCAGGATTTTTACACGAAAAAGGTGCTCACCGTGGCGTATATGAACGCCGAAAGTCTGGACATCACACTGCGGGAAAAGCGCACCTGCTTCTGGTCCCGTTCCCGGCAGGAGCTGTGGCGCAAGGGCGAGACGAGCGGCAATGTGCAGCATGTGGTGTCTGTCACGGCGGACTGCGACGGCGACGCGCTGGTGGTGGAGGTCATTAAGGACGGTCCCGCCTGCCATCTGGGCACGGATTCCTGCTTTGCCAATCTGCTTTTCCGGGACGAGGAGGTGCAGCGGTTTTCACTGGAGGCGCTGTACGCGCTGCTGGAGGGCCGCAATGCCCAGCGTCCCGAGGGCAGCTATACCACCTACCTGTTTGAAAAAGGGCGGGAAAAAATCTTGAAAAAGGTGGGTGAGGAATGCACCGAAGTCATCATCGGGGCCATGAAGGGCAGCCGGGAGGAAACCATCTACGAAATTTCCGACCTGTGTTACCATGTGCTGGTCCTGATGGTCGCAGAAGGCATCACGCTGGATGACATCCGGGCCGAGCTGGCGTCGCGCCATGTCATTGACCATAAGGTGAAACAGGAGACGATGCAATGAGACTGACATCCTCCACACACAACCATACAAATCTGTGCGACGGCAGGAACACGCCCGATGAAATGGCCCGGGCCGCGTTGGAGGCCGGCTTTACGGATTTCGGCTTTTCCGGCCACAGCTATGCGCCGTTCGATCTGGATTATTCCGTCAAATCGGAGCAACACTATGTGCAGGAGCTGCGTGCGCTGCAAAAGGCATACGCGGGCTGTCTGCGCATTGCCGTGGGAATGGAAGCTGATTGGTTCGCCCCGGTGAACGACCGCGCGGCGCTGGACTACATCATTGGCTCTGTGCATTACCTGCGGGACGAAGCCACAGGCCGGTATTATGCCGTGGACGGCGCACCGGAGGCTCTGGACGCCTGTGTGGCGCAGATGTTCGGCGGCGACGCGCTGGCCATGGCCCGGGCCTATTACGCACTTGTGGCTGAAAACGTCCGGAAATACCGGCCGGAGATCATCGGCCATTTCGACCTGGTGAAAAAAAACAACTGCGGCGGACACCTGTTTGATGAAGCGGATCCGGTTTACCGTACTGCGGCGCTGGAGGCGCTGGACGCCTGCGCCGCCACCGGGGCTGTTTTTGAGGTGAACACGGGCGGCATGTTCCGCGGTTACTGCGGTGAGCCGTATCCCTCGCGCTTTCTGCTGGAAGCCCTGCGGAAAAGCGGCGCACGCGTCACTGTAAACGCCGACGCGCACTGCACCGAAGCCGTGCGTTTCCGTTTTGACGAAACGCTGGCGCTGCTGCGGGATATCGGCTTTACGGCTGTGACGGTGCTGGAGGACGGCATGTTTGTGGAAAAACCGCTGTGACGCAGCCGGTGCGTGAACATCCTGACGAAATCCAATGGCTTGATTTGTGCGTATCGTACAGAATTTTGTTGCCGTGCCGGGAAATGCTTTGCACCGGTGCGCCGTTCTTTTGTTTGCACCCGCGCGCGGCGGATGGTATAATGCTTGCGTGAAACGGAGCTTTTGCGGTATTCCGCGGCTCGGAAGTATGCGGGGCGGGAGGCCCCGGCCCGCACAGAAGAAAGGACACGAATATGACGAACATCTGGCATGATATCAGCCCATCGCGCATTAACCCGGAAGACTTCATCGCGGTGATCGAAATTGAAAAAGGCTCAAAGAAAAAATACGAGCTGGATAAGGAGACCGGCCATATCATTTTGGACCGCATCCTTTATACCTCTACCCACTACCCGGCAAACTACGGGCTGATCCCGCGCACCTATGCAGACGACGGAGACCCGCTGGACGTGCTGGTGCTGTGCAGCGAGGTGCTTGCGCCGCTGAGCCTGGTACGGTGCTATCCCATCGGCGTCATCACCATGCAGGATCAGGGGAAAATGGACGAGAAGATCATTGCAATCCCCTTTGAGGACCCCACCTACAACACCTACCGTGACATATCGGAGCTGCCCAGCCATATCTTCAGCGAGATGCGCCATTTCTTCAGTGTGTATAAGAATCTGGAAGGCAAGACCACGGTGGTGGACGAGGAACAGGGGCCGGATGAGGCGAAACGCATCATTCAGAACTGCCTGGACAATTATATCGAAAAATTCTGCCGCTGAACCCGACAAAATGCATGCCCCGGCGCTGCCCGCGCCGCGGGCTTTTTTGTGCTTTCTTGGATTTATTTGCGCTTTGCAGCGGGCGGGATTGACAGACCAAAGACGTACACTTATACTTTTATAACAAACTTATAAAAGAGAATAACGAAAGAGGTGCCGCTGGTGGAAAACTCCCATGCAAGCCCGGGCCTGCTGAAGCAGGCCAACAGCTCCGCGTTGCACAGAGTGCTGCGGGAAAAAGGCGCGGCTACCCGCGCGCAGCTTGCTGCAGCAACGGGCGTAAGCGTCACGACGGTGCGCGCGCTGCTGGAGGAGATGCTGCGGGACGGCGAGGTGGAATGCACCGGCCTGAGCGCCTCCAGTGGCGGCCGCAGAGCGGCGCAATACAGTCTGCGCAGGGACAAATACTATGGTGCGGCCGTGTGTATCACAGACGGGCAGGCTCAAGGCCTGTTGGTGGATGTGCACGGAGAGATTGTCCGGGCCGTTCCTCTGAAGGCCGGAGCAGACGGCCTGCGAACGCCCGTGCTGGCGTTTTTGGATGGCCTGTTCGCGCAAAGAGATATCCGCTCCATTGGCTTGGGACTGCCCGGTGTGGTGCGGGAAGGCTGCTTTTGGCATGCGGATAAAGAAGGCGGACTGCACAGTGTGGCGGTGGAGCCTGCTCTTTCGCGGCGTTACGGCGTGCCCGTCGTGTTGGAAAACGACGTCAACGCGGCCGCCATCGGGTTCGCCCGGTGCTACGAAACGGAATTTCCGGGCGAAGACCCGGCTGAAACGAACATGGCATATTTGCATTTTGACAGAGGTTGTGTCAGCGCGGGTTTTGTGGCGGGGGGCCGCGTGATTCGCGGCTGCGGCCATTTTGCCGGGGAGCTGGGGCTGGTTCCCACAGCGGACGGCAGGCTTCTGGACGAATGCCTGAACGACCCGCAGGACGGGCGGGAATACACAGCCCGGGTGCTGGAGGCGGCGGTGTGGGTCTGCGGCATCCTCAACCCACGCTATATTGCTTTGGGCGGCCCGGCGCTGCGCCGGGAATGCATTGGGCCGGTGAACGACGGCCTGAGTGCGCTGCTGCCCGGCCCCATGTGCCCTGAATTGCTCTATACGGCGGATATATGGGGTGATTACCAGATCGGCATGGCATGGCTGACGGCGGAAAAAATATTCCACATGGTGCAGATCATCAAGAAATAAATATCCCCCGGCGAAGCCGGGGGTATTTCAGATGCGGGCAAAGCCCTATGATACAGGCAGCGCCTCAAGGCGCATAACGGTCTGACACTTGCATAGGATTGTTACTTGTTACCCGCAAGCGGGTCCATGTATTCCTTTAACGTCATCTGATCTGTAAGTTGATCTTCTTTCAACTGATTTTGAATGTATTCCGCGATCTTTTTCGTATTCTTTCCTGCGGTGTCCACGTAGTACCCTCTGCACCAGAATGATCGATTCCCATATTTGTACTTCAGATTCCCGTGTCGTTGAAAAATCATCAAACTGCTTTTCCCTTTGAGAAATCCTATGTATCCCGCCACACTCATTTTCGGTGGGATTTCTACCAGCATGTGGATGTGATCCGGGCACACTTCTGCTTCTACTATTTTTACTCCTTTCCATTCACTGAGCTGTCTCAAAATCCCTCCTATCTCTTTTCGATTTTCTCCGTAGAACAGTTTGCGCCGATATTTCGGCGCAAACACAATGTGGTATTTGCAATTCCATTTTGTATGCGCTAAACTATTATTGTCATTCACTGAATGGCCTCCTTCTGTTGGTTCGTGCAGTTGCCAGACCGCACTTCCATTTTACTGGAAGGAGTTTCTTTTCATAGCTTAAGCTTTTCCGTACCACCGCCACAGCCGGTGGTTTCTCTAATAAAAAGAGGCGCGGCATGCATTGCATGCCGCTTTTACCGGGAAAAGAAAATGACGAAAGACGTCAGTTTTCCTGATTTTCGACAAAGGCTTTCAGCAGCAGAATCGCCATTTCGCGGTTGACGCTGGCTGTGTTCAGGCAGAGGTCGTAATTTTCCATGCGGGCGAATTCCTGCCCTGTGTGGCGCTTGTAGTAGCGGGCACGCTCTTTTTCTGTTTCGTCGATAAGAATGGTGGCGTCCCCGCGGGAGAGCTGGTATTTCTGGGTGATGTGGTCCACGCGGGCCTCGTAATCGGCATAAAGGAACAGCGAGACCACACCCGGCGTGCCGCGCAGCACATGGTCCGCGCACCGGCCGATGATAACGCACGGACCTTCTTTGGCCAGCCGGCGGATGGTGGCGGACTGCCAGGCAAAGGTGGTGTCTGAGGTGACGATGGTGGAATAATCCACCGCGCCGGTCAGCATGCTCAGGGACGGGGCGCTCAGCGCAAAAGATTCCAGCACGCGGCTGGGCGCGGTCTCGTCATTGCGCTCCATCACGCTCACGGGGATGCAGTATGTCCGGGCGGCCTCTTCCAGCAGCTCCCGGTCATATACGGGCACCCCCAAGGCGGCGCCCAGCGCTTTTCCGATCTCGCGCCCTCCCGTTCCGAACTGGCGGCTGATGGTGATGACATAGTGCCGTGACATACAAAACATCTCCTTTCAAAAACGGTGAAGGAAAACTTTCCCTGTTTTTATTATAACACAGGAATACGGTGAAATAAATAAAATAATAATGAATGTTAGCGAATATTATATACAAAAAGCACAAATGCGCCTGTTTGCGCAAAAAACAGGAATTTCTTGCAAGCGCGTGAAAAATATAGTATACTGATAACAACAACACCGATAGGCGGCACAGCGCCGCCCATCCTGCGGAAAGGAGTTGGCGCACATGAAAAGAGGAAGCGCATTTCGTATCGTAGGTTTTGTGCTTGGCATCGTCGGCACCGTGGTCTCCGTCACGGCGATCGTCTTCAGTGTCGTCGGCCTGCTGCTGGCGAAAAAGCCTGTTAAGCCCCATATCCGCTGAGGAGCAAGGACGATAAGCCTGCCTGTGCCGTACGTGCGCAGGCGGCGGAACAATGCAGCATCAAGCCGGAGGCAGCCGCTTCCGGCTTGATTTTTGAAGCGGGAAGGAGGGCGCGGTATGCGTATCATGGAGCCTGTCCTGCCCCGGGAAATGGAGACGGCGATCCCGCTGGAAGAAGCGCTGGCTATGGCGGCGGCTTATGAGGAGCCGGTGTACGGTTACGCCTTCGCGGGCGGCAGCGCGGCGGGACACCAGCTGGAAAAAGACGGAATACAAGGCGTGCATATTTACGAACTGCCGCTTCACCGGGGCGGCGCTTTCGGGCGCGTGGTTCCAGAACGCGGTGTTTGAAAACTGCGATCTTTCCGGAGCAAAGCTGCTGGAGGCTACGCTCCAGAAGGTGCGCCTGCGGGGGTGTAAGCTCTCGGGGGTGAATTTTGCGGCAGCCGTGCTTTCCGATGTGACGCTTGAGGAATGCGTCGCGGAGGGCGCTGTGTTCAGCGAAGCTGTGTTCAAAAACGTGATCTTCCGCAAAGACAATCTGCGGAGCGCCGTGTTTTGGGATGTAAAGCGGCGCAGTGTGTTCCGCTTTCAGGATTGCTGCCTGGTACAGGCGGAGTTTTTGCACACCAGTCTGAACGGACAGGATCTGACGACCTGTGATATCGAGGGCGCGGGCTTTTCCGGCGAGGAAGAGCTGCGCGGCGCGAAGGTGACGCCGGTGCAGGCCTGTGAACTGGCCAAACTGCTGGGCGTGATCATCGAATGAGCGCGGCGCGTCAAGGAGGTTTTCAAAATGAAACAATTTATCGAAGCGGGCGAGTTCGTCACCACACACGGCGTGATGGGTGAGCTGAAGCTGTACCCATGGTGCGACGGACCAGAGTTCGTGGCCGCGCTGCCGCGCTTGTTCTTTACGCCCGAGGGCGGCCGGGAGACGAAGGTAGAGGCTGTGCGTGCGCACAAGGGGATGTGCCTTGTGAAGCTGAAGGGTGTGGACAGCATCGACGCGGCACGGCCGTACATCCGCAAGGTGGCATATTTTTCCCGCGCGGACGTTAAATTGCCGGAGGGACGCTATTTTGTGCAGGACATTGTGGGCTGCACGGTGAAGGACGCGGATACCGGCGTGGAATACGGTGTGATCACTGCGGTGGAGCATCCGGCAGCCATTGACGTTTACACGGTGGAAAACAGCGGGGGCGAGACGTTCCTCTTCCCCGCCGTACCGGAATTTCTGGATACGCTTTCGCCGGAGCAGGGCGTGGTGACGGTGCGCCCCATCCCGGGCATGTTCACAAACGATGGGGGAAATGACGATGCGGATTGATATCGCCACGCTGTTTCCCGAGATGTGTGAGCGCGTTTTGAGTGAAAGCATCATCGGCCGTGCGCGCCAGCGCGGGTACATCGAGCTTGCCTGCCATCAGATCCGGGACTACACGACGAACCGGCAGAAGCAGGTGGACGACTACCCCTACGGAGGCGGGCCGGGTATGGTGATGCAGGCGCAGCCCATTTACGACTGCTGTGTGGATGTCATCCGCCAGATGGAGGAAGCGGGCCATGCGCGGCCCCACGTTGTTTTCATGACGGCTGCGGGCACGCCGCTTACAGAGGAAAAGTGCAAGCAGCTTGCCCAAAAGGACAGCCTCCTGCTGGTATGCGGCCATTACGAGGGCATTGACGAGCGCGTCATTGAGGCGCTGGCGGACGAAGAGATCTCGATTGGAGATTATGTGCTCACGGGCGGCGAGCTTGCGGCGCTGGTGGTGGCGGACAGCGTGTGCCGCCTGTGCCCGGGCGTACTTTCCAGCCCGGAAGGCTACGAGGAGGAGAGCCATTACAGCGGCTTGCTGGAGTATCCCCAGTACAGCCGCCCGGAGGAATGGAACGGCCGCCGCGTGCCGGAGATCCTGCTTTCAGGCCACCACGCAAACATCGCAAAATGGCGGCATGAACAGGCACTGGAGCGCACGCGCACCCGCCGTCCGGATCTATACGAGAAATACGAAGAAAAGTCAATGGCGAAAATAGATAAATAAAACTTCAGCGTTTTGTATAATGCGCCGACTATGTTGAAAACTAATTGGTGATTATAGCCAAAGAAAGGGGAAGGCGGGTCGGCTGTTTGTGTCATTGTTGCAGAAAATTGTGCAAAGCACCCAAAGTTGTTGACGCAACTCGGGTATTTGGTATAAAATAAGTGCAAAGGTAAGTTGGGTTTGCTATTTTTTAAGTAATATTAAACAATAGGAGCGTTTCGTTATGTTTGTGAAAGAAGTTACCGTGGAGAATCAGGTTGGTCTGCACGCACGTCCCGCAACGTTTTTTATCCAGAAAGCCAATGAGTTCAAATCCTCCATCTGGGTGGAGAAGGAAGAGCGCCGTGTGAACGCGAAAAGCCTGCTGGGCGTTTTGTCCCTGGGGATCGTGGGCGGTACGACGATTCGCATCATCGCTGACGGCGCGGACGAGCAGGCCGCTGTCGAAGGCCTGATCAAACTGGTGAATTCCGGGTTCAGTGAATAAGTGAAACGGGGAAAGCCGACGGCGAAGCCATGCAGTTTTGTGCAGCAAAGCGCAGGCCGCACGACGAACGCCTCTAAAAGGGCGGATTCCCTTTTCATTCGGAATCGTTGCGCGCCGTGCGCGTAAGCGGTTTCGCGCGCGGCGCAAGGCCGACGGATCAAGCCGGTGAAGTCTGGTTTCAGCGAATAAATTTCCTTGCGTGAGGTGCGCCGCCCGTTGGGCGGCGCATATTTTTTTGCGGCGCACGGGGCAAGCTATCCGCAGAGTATTTGTCAGCAATGTAAAAAAGGAGGCCGCGCATGACGAAGCGTGAGCTTTGGGAAAAAGCAAAAATGTTGCCGCTTTTGCCGGGAGTGTATATCATCCGCGACAAAACCGGCGAGATCATCTATATCGGCAAGGCCAAGCGTCTGCGCACGCGTGTCTCGCAGTATTTCCGCGAGGGCGTGCCGCATGACGCCAAGGTGACGAAAATGATCCAGAACGCTTTTGAGTTCGATGTGATCGTCACGCAGAGCGAGTTCGAGGCACTGGTGTTGGAATGCAGCCAGATCAAGCAGCATAAGCCCAAGTACAATATTTTATTGAAGGACGACAAGGGATACAGCTATGTGAAGGTGACAAGGGAAGCATACCCGCGCATTTCGGCCGCGCTGCAAAAGGACGACGACAATGCCGATTACTACGGCCCGTTCACCTCCAGCTTTGCCGTGCGCGAAATGGTGGAGACCGCATGCAACGTGTTCCGCCTGCCGCGCTGCAGCAAAAAATTCCCCCAGGATATCGGCAAAGGCCGTCCCTGCCTGAACGCGCACATCGGCCGATGCATGGCCGTGTGCAGCGGAAAAATCTCCCGGGAGGACTACAATGAAGCTGTGCAGAGTGCCGTGCATATGATACGGCGCGGCCAGGGGGAGATCCTCAAGCTGCTGCGCGAGCGCATGGCCGATGCAGCCGAACGGCTGGATTTCGAACGTGCAGCGCTCATCCGGGATCAGATCGCAGCCATTGAAAAGGTGAGCCGGGGCCAGAAGGTGGTGCGCAGCGAGGTGGACGAGCAGGATGTGGTGGCCTTCGCGGGCACCGCGTCGGCTGTATGCGCAGCCATTCTGCGTTTCCGAGAGGGACGTCTGGTGGACAAAAGGGAGTTTTTGTTTCACGACACCCAAGACATCCCCGCCCTGCGGGAAGAGTTTCTGCCCCGCTATTATCTGGAGGACAACGAGTTCATCCCGAAGAGCATTGCCGTGGATGAGCTGCCCGCGGGTTCGGGCGAGCTTGCGCGCCTGCTGGGCGAGACGCGGGGCAGCAAGGTGCGGCTGTATGTGCCTCAGCGGGGCGATACCGCCCGTCTGGTGGAGATGGCGCGCACCAATGCCGTGGAACGTTTGGCACGGGAGAGCGGACGCTATGCCCGCGAACAGAAACATCTGGACGAATTGGCCGCGCTGCTGGGCCTGAAAGAGCCGCCCAGGATCATCGAGAGCTACGACATCTCCAACTGGGGCGACGGCACAAGCGTGGCGGGTATGGTGGTGTTTGAGGACGGAAAGCCCAAAAAAGCCGGCTACCGCCGCTTCAAGATGAACACCGTGGCGGGTACGGACGATTATGCTTCCATGGCCGAAACGCTGGCGCGCCGCGCCGCCGAATACGAAAAGGGCGCAAAAGGGCAGTTCGGCATAAAGCCGGACCTGCTGCTCATCGACGGCGGGCGAGGGCAGGTAAGCGCCGTGCAGGCCGCGCTGGCGGGCACACAGCTTGCAGATGTTCCCATGTTCGGCATGGTGAAGGACGACAAGCACCGCACGCGGGGCCTTGTGAGCGCCGCAGGCGGAGAGATCATGCTGGCCATGCACAGGGGCGTATTCACGTTTGTGACGTCCATTCAGGACGAGACGCACCGCTGGGCCAACGATTACCGCAGGCGCATGCAGAAAAGCCGCGCCTATTCTTCCACGCTGCAAAGCGTGCCGGGCGTCGGCCCGGCCACCAGCCGCGCGCTGATGGCCCATTTCAAAACGGTGTCTGCCGTTAAGGAGGCCAGCGAGGAACAGCTTGCCGGGGCCAAAGGCGTAAGCAGGGCGGCGGCGCGGGCCGTGTATGCCCATTTTCACCCGCAGCCGGAGCAGCCTTCCGCCGAGACGTAAAGAAGCACGGAGCGGCACGTTGGAAAAGAGCAATTCTGTAACCGGCAGGAAGTTGACAAAACGCCTGCAAACGGCGATAATGAGTAAAGAAATCAAGGCTTGTCCCGCATTTGCCCGCGCAGCGGCCGCAAAAGGCGGAAAGAAAGGATGTGCGGTGCGGCGGCAAGGCCGCCCGTGCGTATAAGGAGAATGAGATGCGCGTTATTTCCGGTACCGCGCGCGGCACAAGGCTGGCCGCGCTGCCCGGTGAAGAGATCACACGGCCCACGGTGGACCGTGTCAAGGAGGGCATGTTCAGCGCCGTCCAGTTCCTTTTGGCGGGCGCCCGTGTGCTGGACCTGTTTGCGGGTTCGGGCCAGCTTGGCATCGAGGCGCTCAGCCGCGGCGCTGCGCGCTGTGTGTTTATCGACAGCAGCCGGGAGGCCTGTGCGGTGGTGCGGCAAAACCTGAAGGCCGCCGGCCTGTTTGAAAAAGCCAGCGTGGCGGAAACGGCCGCAGAGATGTATCTGGCCGCATGCCGGGAACGGTTCGATCTTGTGCTGCTGGACCCGCCGTACCGTCAGGGTACCGTAGCCGCGCTGCTGCCTGCTGTGGCGGCCGTGACGGCCCCGGGCGGGACGGTGCTGGCGGAAACGGAGCGCGGCGCGCCCCTGCCCGGGCGCTGCGGCACGCTGACGCTGAAAAAACAATACAAATACGGCACAGTGGCGCTGGCGCGCTACGAGGCCGACGCGGAGTTCTGAGCGCTCTGCAATTCACAGAAAAGGAGGGCGTGCGCATGCGCATCGCCATCTGCCCCGGCAGCTTCGACCCCGTTACCAAAGGCCATTTAAATATCATCGAGCGCAGCGCAAAACTGTTTGACGCGGTGACGGTGCTGGTGATGGTGAACCCCAATAAAACGCCGTCCTTCACGGCGCAGGAGCGCGCGGATTTTCTGCGGCGCGTCACAGGGCATATCCCGAATGTGAAAGTGGACGTCTACACCGGCCTGCTGGCCGAATATGCCCACAATGTCGGCGCTTGCACCATCATCAAGGGCCTGCGCGCCGTAACGGATTTTGAGTTTGAATTCCAGCAGGCGCTCACCAACAAAAAGCTCAACGCGGAGCTGGAGACCATGTTCGTCATCACCGATCCGGAATATATGTACCTTTCGTCCAGCATGGTGCGTCAGGTGGCCAGCTTTGGCGGCGACGTCACCGATTTCCTGCCGGACGGCATTTGTAAAGACATCGTAGAACGCCTCACACAGGGGCGAGCAAAGGAGTGACCATTATGAACATCGACGAATTGCTGGATGTAATGGATGAAACGCTGGAGGAGGCCGTCAATCTGCCCTTCACCGGCGGCAAGCGCATGGTGGATGTGGAGAAGGTGCGCGATATCATCGACGATATCCGCTTGAACATGCCTGCGGAGATCCGCCAGGCCAAGGCCATTGTACAGGACCGTGCGGATATCGTGGAAAGCGCGAAGAAGGAAGCTGAAGCCATTGTCAAGCGCGCGGAGGACCGCGCCCGCGCCATGGTGGCCCAGGAGGCCATCGTAAAGGCCGCCCAGCAGAAGGCTACAGAGATTCTGACCAGCGCCCAGAGCCAGAGCCGCGAGATGCGCACCACGGTTACCAATTACTGCGAAAACATGCTGCGCCATACCGAGGAGCAGCTTGCCAAGAGTATGACGGAGGTAAAGACCGTGCGCTCCACGCTGCGCCAAAGCGGTAAAAAAGCTACGGTACGTCCCGCCGCCCAGCCTCAGAAGCCCGAATAATGCGCTGTGCAGCGCCCGCCTGCTGGAGACCTTCCGGGGCGGGCGCTTTTTTATTTGACGCCCCTTGGGGGACGGCGGAAAAGGAGGATGCGTTTGTACATATTCGAAACTGCCGTGCTGACGCCGCGTCAGACGGAACAGGTGCGCGCGCTGGAGCAGGCCGCCTGCGCACCCGAAGCGTTGGAGAACGGGGCATGGCTGTCCAACGAGCTGAACTTTGACCGCGCGCTGCCATGCTTTTATCTGGCGTGGCCGCAGGACGCGCCCGGCCCGGAGGATGCACCCGCCGCGTTTTTGACATTGTTTCTGCCCACGCGGGAACAGGCGGAGGTGGTGGCTTTTACCCATCCGGCCCACCGGCGCAGGGGATACTTCAAGGCGCTGTGCGCCCGTGCCGCCGCACGGTGCCGGGCAGCGGGCATTCCGGAATTTTTGTTTGCGGTGGAGCCGCGCTCCGCAGGGGGGCGCGCCGTGCTGGAGACAACGCCCGGCTGTGTATGGAGCCATTCGGAATACCGGATGGAATATACAGGTCCTGCGCCGGTGCCTGCGGGACGGCTGGCACTGCAACGTGTGGACGCGGACGGCGCGGAACCCTACCGCCTGTTTCTGGAAAATGATATGGGTGAAGCGGATGTGGACAACTATGTGGCGGCATCGGTGGAAAACCCGGAGCGCGCGGCTTATCTGGCCATGCTGGACGGCGCGCCCGTGGGCATGTTTCACATCAACCTGGGGGAGCATCCCGGCCGGGCGTTTTTGTATGGTGTAGGCATTTCGCCCGGACGGCGCGGCCAGGGGCTGGGGCAGGAGCTGATGCTCCTTGCGTTGGCGGAGGCCCGGGCCATGCGGGACGGCGTAGTGCTGGACGTGGATTCCGGCAACGCACCCGCTTATCATATCTACCAAAAGCTGGGCTTCTGCGTGACGTTCCAGGTGGATTACTTCCGTGCGCCTGTGCGTGCCGGATGAGAAGCGGGCGCGGAAAATAAATTTGCAGTTTTGCTTGACATTTTATGCTAAATAGTATAGAATATCAATAAAGAATCATATCCTTCCCTTGAACGAGGGAGTAAGTAAGGAGCCCATTATGGAAAAACGCAACACCATCCAGAAGCAGCTTGTGCTGGACGCCGTGTTTCGTCTTGCCAACCATCCCACAGCGGAGGAGGTCTATGCCGAAGTGGCGCGCAGCCATCCCACGGTAAGCAAGGCGACGGTATACCGCAACCTCGGCAGCCTGTCTGAGGATGGCCTGCTGCGGCATATCAAGATGCCCGGCGGCGCAGACCGGTTCGACCATATGCTTTTGGAACACCATCACATCATATGCACCCGGTGCGGCTGTTTCGCAGACGCACCCGCGTCCGGGAGCGCTGCGCTGGACGAGGCCGTGGCACGCCAGACCGGGTACTCCGGTGTTTCTCACGACATTGTGTTCCGCGGCTTGTGCCCGGAGTGTGCCAAAGCGGGCAAGGCGTAAGTCCGCGCTGATTTTGCCGGAAGCCGCGCTGCGGCTGTACATAAAAATCACATGATAGAAGAAGGAGCGTAATAAGATGGAACTGAAAGGAACAAAAACCGAAAAAAATCTGTGGACCGCGTTTGCCGGTGAGAGCCAGGCCCGCAACAAGTACACGTTCTATGCATCCAAAGCGCGCAAAGACGGTTATGTTCAGATTGCAAAGATCTTTGAAGAGACCGCTGCCAATGAGAAGGAGCACGCCGAGCTGTGGTTCAAGGCGCTGCACGGCGACGCCATTCCCGGCACGGCCGACAACCTGCTGGACGCCGCCGAGGGCGAGAATTACGAGTGGACCGATATGTATGCCCAGATGGCGAAGGACGCCAAGGAAGAGGGCTTTGACCACCTGGCTTTCCTGTTTGAAGAAGTGGGAAAGATCGAGCGTGAGCACGAAAACCGCTACCGCAAGCTGCTGGCGAATGTTGAGGGCGGCCTTGTGTTCTCCCGCGACGGCGACATGGTCTGGCAGTGCTCCAACTGCGGCCATATCGTCATCGGCAAGAATGCTCCCGAGGTGTGCCCCGTCTGCGCGCATCCGAAGGCATATTTCCAGCTCAAGGCCGAGAACTACTAAGCCTTACAGCGGCTTCAAAAGCCCACATATCCCGCAGGCGGCGGCAGGATTTTTCCTGCCGCCGCTTTTCTGTACCATTCCGCCAAATGCCTGCATGCCCTTTTTTTGGCCGGCCAAATGCGGTATACTATAAAAAGACTGCCGAAGGCTGTTTTGTGTGGATGGCTCCGGGGGCGGGAGACGGCCCCAAAAATGGCCTGTAACTATTTTTTATTGTGGATTAGCAAACAATGGCAGCGCTTGCTGCAGAAGGGGTGGAGCTTTGTGCTGCGGCTGATATTGGGTATTTCAGGCACGGGCAAAACAGGCCGTGTGCTGGCCGAGATGAAGGTGCGCGCCGCCGCGCGGCGGCGCAGCATCCTGCTGGTGCCGGAACAGTTTTCTTCCTCTGCCGAGACGATGGTGTACCGCTCTTTGGGCGATGCGTTCAGCGCCTGTGCGGAGGTATACAGCTTTACCAGCTTTGCTGAGCTGGTGCTCAAGACCTTTGGCGGCGCAGCGGTGAAAACGCTGACGGACGCGGCCCGGGCCGTTGCGGTGCGCCGTGCTATGGATACGCTGGGCGACGAGCTGCAGGCCTACCGCCGTCACCGGCGCAGCACGGGCTTTTGCAGCATGTGCGCGGACGCCATCAAAGAGCTGAAAACGGCGGGCGCAAGCCCCGAGACGCTGCTGGACGTGGCCCGCACCGCGGGCGAGGACGGCGGAAAGCTGCACGAGCTGGGATTGATTTTCGCCGCCTATGAGGCGTTGATCGCCGGCTCCGCCATGGACCCGGCGGACCGTATTTCCGCCGCCGCGCTCCGGCTGGACCCGGCGTTTTTGGCGGACAAAGCCGTTTTTATCGACAATTTCGACGGCTTTACTGCACCGGAATACCGCATGCTGGAAAAGCTGGTGGAGGCTGAGGAATGCACTGTCACGCTGTGCTGCGACGGGCTTTCGGACAACGAAGCGGGCCTTGGCTTGTTCAGTCCGGTGAAAAAAACGGCGCAGAATCTACGGCGCATTGCAGGCAAGCAGAGCGTGGAGATTGCCGCGCCGCATGTGATGCAGGAGGATTTTCGCCACAAGAACGCCCCGGGCCTTGCGGCGGTCAACCAATGCCTGGCTTTCGGCGCGCCGGAAGCGCCGGAGCACGCGGGCTTTTTTGTTACGCCTGCCGCAGGTGTTTACGCCGAGTGCAAGGCCGTAGCCTGCCGCATCGCCGCGCTTGTGCGCGAACGGGGGCTGCGCTACGGCGGCGTTGCGGTCATCTGCCGCGAGATGGACGCATACGCCGCGCCCCTGCAATATGAATTTGCTCTGGCAGGCATCCCCTATTTCACAGACGAGACCACCAGCCCCGAGCACACTGCGCCGGCCGCTTTTTTTACGGCGGCGCTGTCGCTGCTGTCGAAAGGGCTTTCCACCGAGGCGCTCCTGCGCCTGCTCAAAACCGACTTGTGCGGGTTTGCGCCTGAGGAAATCGCGGTTTTGGAAAATTACGCTTACACCTGGCAGCTGAAAGCGGCCGACTGGCGCGCCCCTTTTGAAAAGAATCCGGCGGGCTTCGGCGCGCAGATGACGGATGAGGACAGGGCGGCTCTGGCCCGGGCGGAGGCTCTGCGCGCGGAAGTTGTGCCCCGTGTGGAACGCTTTCTGGACGCGGCGCGGGGACAGACGGCAGCGGGCATCTCCAAGCAGCTGTATCTGCTGCTGGATGCTTTCAGCGGCGCGGAGCACACCGCACAGGCGGCCGCCGCGTTTGAGCAGGCGGGCGACCCGCTGCGCGCCCGCGCACTGTACGCCACTTGGGAAAACATGATGGATCTGCTGGGCCAGATGGAGCAGCTTTTGGGCGGGGATGAGGTGACGGCAGCGGAATACGCCGAGCTGTTCGCGCTGCTGCTGCACGAAGCGGACCTGGGCCATGTGCCCGAAACGCAGGACGCGGTCATCGTGACCACTGCGGACCGCATGCGTCTGGACAGCCCGGACGTATGCTTTGTGCTGGGTGTGAGCGAGGGCAAGTTTCCAAAGCTGCTGGGCGCGAGCGGCCTGCTCTCCCATGCGGACAGGGATCTGCTGGTGCAGGGCGGCGTGGAGATGCCCGGCAGCTATGAAAACCGCACTCTGCTGGAACAGATGTATTTTTACCGCGCTTTGACGGCGCCGGCGCAGGCGCTGTATGTCAGCTTTGTCCCTCCCGAGGCGGGCGGCGCGCCGTTGAGCGCGGCGATGGAGCCGCTGGTGGAGGCACTGGCTCCTCCGGCAGACGTACTGGACGAAGCCCAGCGCGCACCCACACCGGCCGCCGCCCTGGACTTGTTGGGAGCTGCCTACCGGGAGGATACGCCTCAGACCGCGGCGCTGGAGGCCGCTCTGCGCCGCCAGGACACGATGGCTGAGAGCTGGCCGCCATGGAGCGCGCCGCACGGCCCGCGCACTTTTTCGCGCGGGAGACGCGCCCTCTGGGGGCACTTTTGGGCGACAGGCTCACGCTTTCACCCACGCGTGTGGAACAATATTACCGCTGCCGGTTTTCTTACTTTCTGCAGTATGTCCTGCGCATTCGTCCGCGCAGACGCGCGGAGCTTTCTCCGCTGGAGAGCGGCAGCCTGGTGCATTATATCCTGGAGCACGTGATGCGCCGCGCGGGCGCGGAGTTCCCGCGTCTTGCGCCGGAGGAGCTGGCCCGGCTGGCCGGCGAGGTGGCCGACCAATACGTGGCCGAAAACATGCCCGCCGCAGGGCGGCGCTTTGCCTATCTGGTGGAACGGCTGAAGCGCGGCGTAACGCGTTTGTTGGCATATCTTCAGGCGGAGCAGGCCCAAAGCCTGTTCCACCCGGCCGCCTTTGAGCAGGAGATCGGAACAGGGGAGGGCGCGGTTCCCCCGCTGACGCTGCGCACGCCGGACGGCCGTACCGTGCAGGTGCAGGGCAAGATAGACCGTGTGGACGTAATGGAGCGGGAGGGCAGGACCTATCTGCGCGTGGTGGATTACAAAACGGGAAACAAAGCATTTAATCTGGACGAGGTGTATTGCGGCCTGAACACGCAGATGCTGCTGTATCTGTTCACGCTGCGCAGCAACGCGGCGCAGGTATACAAAAACCCCGTAGCCGCGGGTGTGCTGTATCTGGCCGGAGACCCTGTGCTGAAAACCGGCTCCCGTGCCGAGGCAGCGGCGGCCCCGGTGTACAAGGTGGACGGGCTGGTGCTCAACGACGAACTGGTGGTGCGCGGCATGGACCGGGACTCCACGGGCATGTTCGTACCGTTCGCCTTTGGAAAGGACGGCGCGCCCCGCGCCAGCGCCAAGCTGGCAAGCCTGGAAAAGCTGGGCAATATTGAAAAGCATCTGGACGCGCTGGTGGTGGAGATGGCCCGGGGCCTGTACGCGGGTGAAATAGACGCGGTGCCCCTTCGCACGGCGGCCCACTGTCCCTGCGACGTATGCGATTACCGTCCCGTCTGCCTGCACGAGGACGGGCGGGGCGAAACAAGCGTGCAGGCGCCGAAGGATGTGTTTGAAACGCGTGCGGACGCGTGCAAAGCACAGGGGGAGGGAAATATATGAGCGCGCCGAAATGGACGCCGGCCCAGCGCGCCGCCATCGAGGACCGGGGCGGTACGCTTCTGGTCTCGGCGGCGGCAGGCAGCGGCAAAACAGCGGTGCTGGTGGAGCGCGCGGTGCGGCTGATCACCGATGCGGCACATCCGGTCGCGGCCGACAGGCTGCTGATCGTCACCTTCACCCGCGCTGCGGCCGAAGAGCTGCGCGGGCGCATCGCGGTACGGCTTGCGGCCGAGGCGGCCGCGCACCCCGAGAGTGCGTACCTGCGCCGTCAGCGGCTGCTGCTGGGGCGCGCCAACATTTGTACCATCGACGCATTCTGTATGCAGCTGCTCAAGCGCTATTTCGCGGAGCTGGGCCTGCCGCCGGATTTTGAGCTGGCGGATGACGCAAAGGCCTATACGCTGCGCCAGAACGCGCTTTCCGCCGTGCTGGAGGAGCTTTATGAGGACGCGGATTTCTGCGCGTTTGCCTCACTGTACGGCCGCGCCCGCAGCGACGCCAGCGCCGCTGCCGCGGTGTTGGTGCTGTATGATTTTTCCCGCACGCTGCCCCATCCCGCAGCGGCGCTGCAAAGCATCTGCGCAGCCTACGAAAGCGGACAGCCGCTGGGCCAAACGGCATGGGGCCGTACATTGCTGGAAAACGCCGGGCGGGCCGCGCGCAGCGCACTGCGCCTGCTGGATGCGGCGAAGGGCATCGTCGCGCAGGAGCCGGAGCTTGCCAATTATGCACCGGCGCTGGACAGCGACGCGGCGTTTTTCGCGGCGCTGCTGGAATACATCGGCGCGGGCCGGTGGGACAGTGCGGCTGTTTATACGGCCGAATACAAGCCGCCTGCGTTCAAGGCTGTGCGCGGATATCAAAGCCCGGGAATGAATGCGGTGAAGGCGCTGCGCGCCGCCGCCAAGGACGCTGCGGAGCGTTTGAAAAAAGATGTATTCCTGTGCACGGAGGCCGAATTTGAAGAAGACCGTGCCCGCATTGCGCCTATGGCTGCGGCTCTGGCCCGTGGAGCAAAGGCCTTCGGGGCGCGGCTGTACGAAGATAAGCTGGCGGAAAAGGCATTGGAGTACAGCGATTTTGAGCATTTGGCACTGGAGCTGCTGTGCGGTGAAAACGGCGAAAAAACGGCTGTGGCCCGCACGGTGTCCCGCGGGTTCGACGCGGTGCTTGTGGACGAATATCAGGATACCAATGCCCTGCAGGCGCTTTTGTATCAGTGCCTCGCCAACGACGACGGCTCCAACCTGTTTTTTGTGGGCGACGTGAAGCAGAGCATTTACCGCTTCCGTCTGGCCAGCCCGGAGATATTCATCGGCAAGCGCGGCGGTTTTGCGCCTTATACGCCCGGCGGCCCTCACCCGGCCACTGTCACCCTGGGCCACAACTTCCGCAGCGCGGGCAATATCATCGACCAGATCAATGATGTGTTTGCCTGTGTGATGAGCCGCACAGTGGGCGACGTGGACTACAACGGGGACGAAATGCTGGTGCGCGGCGCGGACGACGGATACGACGGCGGCCCCATGGAGCTGGATATTGTGGACATGAGCGGCGGCGACACCGCCCTGGGAGACGCGGGCGCGGTGGCGGATGCGGTGGAGCGCCTGGTGAAGGAAGGCTTTGCCGTGCGCGAAAAGGGCGGCGGCACGCGGCGGTGCGGCTACGGTGATATCTGCGTGCTGCTGCGCAGCCGTGCGCGGTTCGGCCTTTATGCGGCGGAGTTCGCGCGGAAGGGCATTCCGTCCTTTGCAGACACGGGCGAGAGCCCTCTTACGTCCACGGAGGTCTCTCCCGTGCTTTCTCTGCTGCGGGTCATCGACAACCCCGGACAGGACGTACATCTGGCCGCGGCGCTGGTATCGGTGATGTTTTCATTCACGCCGGACGATTTGACGCGTCTGCGCCTGCTGGCCCCGCGCGGCAGCCTGTACGCGGCGCTGCTGAAAAGCGAAGAGCCAAAGGCACAGGCTTTTCTGGAAACGCTGCGGGCGCTGCGGCGGCTGGCCGCCACCGCGTCCGTGGAGGAGCTGTGCGGCGAGATATTCGCCCGCACGCATTACTTCGCGGCTGTGGGCGCGATGGAAAACGGCCCCGCCCGGCGGGAGACGCTGCGGGCGTTTACGGCCTGGGCCGCCGGTGTGGACCGGGGCGGCGCGGGAGGGCTGGCCGCGTTCCTGCGGGTGGTGGATAGCGCGGTGGAAAGCGGCGCTGTGCAAAGCGGCGGCACGCCGGTGCTGCCGGAGGGGGCGGTTTCCATTATGACCATCCACCGCTCCAAGGGGCTGGAATTTCCGGTGGTCATCCTGGCGGACACAGCCCGGCGGTTCAATCTGCGCGATACCTCCAACCCGGTGCTGTTCCACCCGTCGCTGGGGCTGGGCATGAACCTGCGTGCGGACGGCGACGGCGGGCTGTATTCCACTGTGCCCCACCGCGCGGTGCGTATGGCGCAGCGCAGCGAGGCCGTCAGCGAAGAAATGCGCATCCTGTATGTAGCGCTCACCCGCGCCCGGGACAAGCTCATTGTTACGGCGCCGCTGCAAAACCCGGAAAAAACACTTTCAGCGCTGGCAACCACGCTGGCGGGCACGGGCGGAGCGGAGCCGTACACGCTGTCACAGGCGCTTTCGTTCAGCGAATGGCTGTGTACGGCCGCGCTGCTGCACCCGGACTGCGAAGAGCTGCGCAAATACGCGGGCGGCGCATTGCTGCCTGTCTATGCGGCGCGGGGGCATATGCGCGCGCGCGTAGTGCCCGCGCAGCCCGCTGGGCAGGCGGCGGATGAGCCGTCTGCCTTTGTGCGCACAGCCCGGCCGGACGCAGCGCTGCTGGAACAGCTTTTGCAGAATTTCGGCGCACGGTATGAAAATGCGCCGCTGTGCACGCTGCCCGCAAAGCTGAGTGTTTCAGGCCTTGTCCATGAGGGCGCGGCCCCGGTTCTGGCGCGCCCGGCGTTCCTTTACAAAGAGGGGCTGACAGCGGCGGAACGCGGCACGGCGCTGCATGCGGCGCTGCAGTTCGCGGACCTTGCCGCTGCGGCAAACGACCTGCCCGGCGAGGTGGCGCGCCTTGTGGAGGGCGGCTGGCTGGACGCAGCGCTGGCAGGGCAGCTGGAGCTGCCGCGCATGGCCGCATTCCTGCAAAGCCCGTTGGCGGCACGCATGCGCGAGGCTAAGAAGCTGCTGCGCGAGTACGATTTTATTACGGCGGTGCCCGCGAAGTTCGTGGACGATACGCTGCCCGAACCGTTCGCGCACCAGCCTGTGCTGGTGCAGGGCATTGCGGACGCGGTGCTGGTGAATGGGGATACGGCGGAGATCGCGGATTATAAAACGGACCGTGGCAAAACGCCGGAGCAGCTTTTGCAGGCGTATGCAAAGCAGCTTCTGCTGTACCGGGCAGCTGTGGAAAAACGTTTGGGCGTGCGCGTGGAGCGGTGCACCATCTATTCCTTCAGTCTGGGGAGGGAAATACCGGTCCCGCTGGAGGCGGCTCGCGGCGAATGATTTTTGCGCGCCCTTATAAATTCCTTAGAAACGGCGGATATACTCGTTCCAGCAACAAAAAAGAGGAGTGTATCTGTTTGGAAAACACAATGCAAAAAACGGGGCTGCGCCGTGGCCTTACCACTGCGCAGCTGAAATGGATCGCGCTGGTGCTCATGGTGCTGGACCATATCCATTATTTTTCGAGTTCACAGGCGCGGTACCGCTTTTGTTTTCGCAGCTGGGGCGGCTTTCTGCCGGGCTGTTTCTGTTCTGCCTGATCGAGGGCTTCATCCACACCCATGACAGACGGCGCTACTTTCTGCGCATTTACCTTGTTTCCGTGGGCATGGGAGCAGTGCAGTTCTGCTGCATTCTGTTCGATTTCTGCAGGCGTCCCGACGGCTTTTATCCGATGAACCAGATGCTGGCGACCTTTGCCGTTCTGCTGCCCATGCTGCAGGGTGTGGACTGGCTGCGGCAAAAGCGGTGGCTGCGCGGGCTGGCCGCATTGGTGCTGCCTTTCGCCTGGCCGTTTTTCATGCTGGTGGTGATATATCCGATGTTCCCGCAGGCGGAAGGCTGGCTGACGCTGCTGGGCTTTACGGTGCTGCCCATGCACACCATGATCATGGACGGCGGCACGCTGTTTATCCTGTGCGGCCTTCTGATGTATTTGTGCCGGCTGAAAAGCACGAAGCTGGAGGCGCTGGCTTTCGCCGCATTTTACCTTCTGGTGTACGGAAGCACGGCGGTGCTTTACCCCGGTGCGACGTGGGATTTTATCTTTAATCAGGCGTTTGAGTGGATGGGCGCGTTTTCAGCTGTGTTCATGCTGCTGTACAATGGGCAGCGCGGCGCCTCCGGGCGCGGCGGCAAGTATTTCTTTTATGTGTTCTATCCCGCGCACGTCTACGTTTTGTACGGGCTTTCGTGGCTTTTGTATTTATGGATGCAATGACTGATTGAAATGGTGGCGAGACTGTGGCACATATTCTGGTGGTAGACGACGATTCGGATATGCGCGCGCTTGTGCGCGGCGCATTGGAGCGGGACGGCCATGCCGTAACGGCGCTGGCATGCGGAGCGCAGGTGACGCCGGAGCACTGCGCCTGGGCGCACTGCATCCTGCTGGATGTGATGATGCCCGGCGAGGACGGCTTTGCCACTTGCGCGCGTATCCGCGCCCTGGCAGGGTGCCCCATCCTGTTTCTTACTGCAAGAGCGGAGGAAACGGACGTTCTGCGCGGACTGGGCCTTGGCGGCGACGATTACCTGACGAAGCCATTTCGCGTGGCGGAGCTGCGCGCCCGTGTGGCGGCGCATCTGCGGCGGGAGGCGCGCGTACCCACCCGCCGCGTGCGGCGCGGTGCGTTTGATTTCGACCTGGCTTCCAAAACGCTGTACCACGGTGATGCGGCGCTGCCGCTGACGAAAAGCGAATACGCCATCTGCGAGCATCTGGCCACTCACGCGGGACAGGTGTTCAGCAAGGAACAGATCTACGAGGCGGTATTCGGCTATGACGGCTGTGCGGACGATTCCGCCGTCACCGAGCATGTGAAAAACATCCGCGCGAAATTGAAAGCGGCGGGCGGCGCGCCGATCGAAACGGTGTGGGGGATCGGGTACAAATGGAAAAACGAAGAAATGTGAGCCTGGGTGCGTTGCTGTGGCGCTATTTGATATTGACAGGCGTTTCGGCAGCAGCACTGGCGGCGGCATGGTGGATAACGCTCATGCTGCTGATGAACGCGGGTTTTGTGCTGCCCGCCCGCACGCAGAGTGACCATGCCTCGGACGCGGCGGCCGCAATGCGCCTGCAGGGCAGCTTTGACGCATCGTTGGCGGACGAACTGTGCAATTATGTTTATTTCGCCCCGGACGGCACAGTGCTGGAGACGAACCTTTCCGGCCGTCGGCTGGCGGACGCGAAGGAGGCCCGGCGGACGTTGGAGGGAGGGGCGTGGTTTTACCAGCGTGTGGATTTCAGCGATGGGTCGCTGTGCCTGTTTCAGTTCGATTACAGCGTGCTTTACGGCAACGAGGCCCTGCGCGGCGTTCTTCCGGATTTTGAGCTTGCCAGCCTGGTGCTGCTCGCCGTGGTGCTGGTGACAACGGTAACGCTTATCACACGGCATTACACGCGCAGGCTGCGCCGTGCGGCGGATAAGCTGGCCGCCGCCAGCGCACGCATTGCGGAGGGGCAACTGGAGGGCGGAGATTTTTCCTCGGCGGGTGTGCGGGAGTTGGACGGTGCAATGGACGCCATGCGCACGCTGAAGGAGAACCTTTCCGGTTCTTTGCAGGCCCAGTGGCGTATGGAGCAGCAGCGGGCAGAGCAGATGGCCGCGCTGGCGCATGACCTGAAAACGCCGCTCACGATCATCGGCGGCAACGCCGAACTGCTGGCCGAGGACGCGCTGAGCGACGCCCAGCGCGCGAATGTGGATGCCATTTTGCGCAATACGCGCTACGCGGGGGAATACATTGCCTCGCTGAGGGCGCTGGCTGCGGGTGCGGACAGTGCGGATACGGTAAAAAACCCGGAGCCCGCTGCGTCGGACGGCGCGCAGGAGCATGCCGCTCCGCAGGAGAGGGAGCGGGTCTCCCTGCCGGAGTTCCTGGCCGAGATACAAGCCCAGGGCCAGGCTCTCTGCCGGGCGCGGGGCTGTGTATTTCGCCTGCTGACGGATGGAACGTCCATGCTGCCCATGCGCCGGGCGGAGCTGCTGCGTGCGTTGGTGAATCTTGTGGAGAATGCCGCGCGCTACACGCCGCGGGGCGGGGCAGTAACGCTGGAAAGCCATATGAGGCGCGCCCCGGACGGCGCGGGCCGTGCGGTGTTCACCGTACAGGACACGGGGCCGGGCTTTACGCCCGAGGCGCTTGCCAAAGGCATGCAGCCGCTGTACACGGGCGAAAAAAGCCGCCCGCAAGACGGCCATATGGGACTGGGCCTGACGTTTGCCGCCGATGTCGCCAGGCGTCACGGCGGCGCGCTGGCGCTTCGCAATGCGGCCGGCGGCGGAGCGGTGGCCGAGCTTTCATTTCCCGTGTGGGGATGACGCAGACCCTGTGTACAGCAAAAAAGCCTCCCGCCCTGCGTATGGCAGGGCGGGAGGCTTCTTTGTGCAGGCGGTGCATTTTGCTTCTCTTTGCAAAAAAGCTTGACTTGGAGTGAACTCCAGATGTTATGCTTACTACAAAGCCTGTAATGCCGCCCGCCGGTGTGCGGCATGGGTAAGGGAGGAAAATGCAATATGAAAAAACTGGGATTCGGCTGTATGCGTCTGCCCATGATGGGCGGTGCGGACGGCGAAGTGGACAAGCGGGAATTCTGCCGCATGGTGGATACGTTTCTGGCCGAGGGCTTTTGCTATTTCGACACGGCTCACGGATATTTGAACGGCAAAAGCGAAACGGCGCTGCGGGAATGCCTGACGGCGCGCTATCCGCGCGAATCGTACATTTTGACAGACAAGTTGACGTCGTTCTTTTTTGAAAAGGAGGACGATATCCTGCCTTTATTTGACCAGCAGCTGGAAAAAACCGGTGTCTCCTATTTCGATTATTATCTGCTGCACGCGCTGAACGGCGCTTACTACGAAAAATTTACACGCTGCAATGCGTTTGAAATCGTGAAACAGCTCAAGGAGCAGGGCAGGGTGAAGCATATCGGCATTTCGTTTCACGACAAGCCTGCTCTGCTGGACCGCGTTCTGGACGAGCATCCGGAGATAGAAGTGGTGCAGATCCAGTTCAATTATGCGGATTACGAAAACCCCAGCATCGAGAGCCGTGCCGTGTACGAGGTGTGCCGCAGACACCAAAAGCCCGTCATCGTGATGGAACCTGTCAAGGGCGGGGGACTTATCCAGCTGCCGGAGGAGGCGAAGGCGGTGCTGGACGGCGTGGGAACGGGAAGCTACGCCAGCTATGCCGTGCGCTACGCGGCTTCCTTTGAGGGGGTGTTCATGGTGCTCAGCGGCATGAGCAACTATGAACAGCTTGCCGACAACGTAAGCTACATGAAAGATTTTCAGCCCTTTACCAGCGCGGAATACAAGGCTGTGGAACGCGTGCGGGAGATTTTGAAACAGCAGGACAGCATTCCCTGTACGGCCTGCCGTTACTGTGTGCCGGGCTGCCCGAAGCATATTCCCATCCCCGGCCTGTTCGGCTGTTACAACGCCAAAAACAGTTTGGAGACTGGAACAGCGACGTCTATTACGGAAACCTGACGCAGAACGGGGGAAAAGCATCGGAGTGCATCGGCTGCGGCCAGTGCGAGCGGGCGTGCCCGCAGCATCTGCCGGTGATCCGCCATTTAAAGGAAACCGCGGCGCTGTTTGAAACGCAGGCGTAAGCGCCCGCAAAAAGAAAAGGGAGAATACAATGGAATACAGGGAATTGGGCCGCACCGGGCTGCGCGTGAGCGAGATCGGCCTTGGGTGCGAGGGCTTTGTGGGCAAGACGGAAGAAGAGACACAGGCATTGATGACGCAGGCGGTGGAAGCGGGCGTGAACTGTATGGATCTGTACACGCCAGACCCGGACCTGCGCAGCCGCGTGGGACGCGCGCTGCGGGGCAGGCGGGAACAGTTCGTGCTGCAGGCGCATCTGTGTACCGTCTGGCAGAACGGCCAGTACAAAGCCACGCGGGACATCGGCGAGGTACGGGCTTCCTTTGAGGACGTGCTGCGCCGTCTGGAAACAGACTATATCGACGTGGGAATGATCCATTATGTGGATACCATGGACACATGGAACACTGTGGCAAACGGCGAGGTGATGCGCTATGCGCTGGAGCAAAAGCGCGCGGGGCGCATCCGGTGCATCGGCCTGAGCAGCCACAACCCGGAGGTGGCGCTGGCGGCTGTGGAAAGCGGCCTTGTGGAGGTGCTGATGTTCAGCGTCAACCCCTGCTATGATTTGCACCCCGCGGGAGAGAATTGCGAGGCTCTGTGGGCGGAGGAAAGCTATGCGGGCATGTTGGTGAATATGGACCCTGCGCGGGAGCGCCTGTACGAGACCTGCCAGCGCCTGGGTGTGGGCATCACGGTGATGAAGGCCTTCGGCGGGGGAGACCTGCTGACGGCGGATTCCCCGGCGGGCGTTGCGCTGACGGTGGAGCAGTGCATCCACTATGCGCTCACGCGGCCCGCCGTGGCCAGCGTGATGTCCGGCGTGCACACGTCCGCCGAGCTTGCGGCCAGCCTGGCTTATGAGACGGCACCGGACAGCGCGCGGGATTACGCCGCTGCGCTGGCGACTTTCCCGAAAATAAGCTGGAGGGGACACTGCATGTACTGCGGCCACTGCGCCCCGTGTCCAAAGGGGATCGACGTTGCAAGCGTCACCAAATTTCTGAACCTGGCCCGTGCCCAGGGCATGGTGCCAGAGACGGTGCGCGAGCATTATGCGGCGCTGGCCCGTAAGGCGGGCGAATGTATCGCCTGCGGCGTATGCAGCAAGCGCTGCCCTTTCGGCGTGGACGCGGTGGAAAACATGCGCCGGGCAGAGGAGACCTTCGGCGCATAGTGTGCGACAAAGGCCGGCTTTTGAAGAACAGAACGGCGGCGGAGCGCGCCGGGATAAAAGGAGTATTTGTGATATGACGATTGCACAGGTAAGCCAGAAATACGGCGTCTCAGCGGATACACTGCGGTATTATGAGCGCATCGGCCTGCTGCCCCCGGTGGGGCGCACAAAGAGCGGTATCCGCGATTATACCGAAGAGGACTGCAACTGGGTGAATTTCATCAAATGCATGCGCGGCGCAGGACTTCCCGTGGAGACGCTGATTGAATATGTGGGCCTGTTCGGACAGGGAGACGAGACCATTCCCGCGCGCAAAGAGCTGCTGATGGAACAGCGCCGCCAACTGGCTGCGCGCATCGGCGAGATGCAGGCCGTATTGGACAGGCTGGACAAAAGATAGAAGGTTACGAGAGCCATCTGCTGAAAGCGGAGCGCAGCCTGAAACGGTGAAGCAATGAAAGAAAGGGAAAGCGGAATCTGCCGCTTTCCCTTTTCTGATGCGTCCTTTTTACTTTTTTCGCCCGGCCAATGCGCTGCATACGGCCATCACCGCCGCAAACAGCACGCCCGCCACAGGCCATATGACCCAGCTTTCCCGCCAGGAATGGCCGGGGAGGCTGCATGCCAGGTACACGGCCGCTGCCACGCACCAGTACACGGTGCTCACCACGCCGGTGATAGAGCTGGTTTTCTTTTTTGTCCGCGTATAATCGCCCTCCTGAAGCAGCTTTTCCATGCTGGCCCAGTTGACGCCGCCCACGATGAAAAAAATCACCCCGAGGCCGATCAGAAGCAGCATGACGGAGAGCATGCCCACAAGAAAAAGCCCGTTTTCCGAGAGGAACGCGCCGCCGAACAAAGGAATAGCAGAAAGGATACACAGGCAGGCGCCCAAAACATTGTACCGCGTGTAGGTGCTGCGGTACTGACGTTGGCGTTCCCGCACCATGCCGGATACACCGTATTCCGTTTCAAACACTTCGGCCTCCAGATAGGCATAAGGGCTCGTCATGCCGCCGCAGGAGATGAACATCGCCACAGCAACTGCGACGAGCAGGAGCATCACGATCATCCCCGCGCCGCCGGCCAGATTTTCACGGATGGGCAGCATGCCCGTCTCGCTGGCGGCAGCCAACAGGAACAGGCAGATGGGGGAGAGGATGCATAAAAAAGTGGCAAAGGCGATGCGTCCGGCCGTAGCCTGCTTCACCTGAAGAAAAGCGTTGGCCTCCTCCATGGAGACGCGGCGCACCGAGGAGGAATCATCGGATTTCGTGTATTCGGCTTCCGCCAGCTCGTCTTTCAGCAGATAGTCTGTGCTGACGCCGAAGATCTGCGCCAGCTGCAAAATCTTTTCAAGGTCGGGAATGGATTGTGCGCCCTCCCGTTTGGAGACGGACTGCCGTGTTACATTCAGTTTTTCCGCAAGCTCCTCCTGCGACCAGCCGCTTTTTTTTCGAAGCTGGACGACCTTATCCGCAAAAATCATATCACTGCACCTCACTGTTTTGTTGCCGGGGCCTGGTGCGCTCCGGGGTGCTTCCAGCATACCCCGCCGGGCGGTTGCGCGCCACCAACCGGCGCCGGGCAATGTGTCAACCGGTGGTTGCACAGGCCGGAGGCCCGTGGAAAAACGGCGTTTTCAGGTGCGCTGCACGCTGCGGCGGCCATCCTGGCGGAACATGCCCAGCAGGCAGAGGAACAGCAGCGCCTGTGCTGCGGGAGCCGCGGCCCAGATGCCGTTCACGCCCAGCATCGGCGGCAGAAGGAACAGAAACAGGGGGCTTGCGCCAAGCGGATCGCCAAAAATAAAGAACAGGCTGCGGCGCGTCTGCCCGGTGGCGTAAAAGCAGGAGGCGTACAGGCGCACCACGCCCCAAAGAGGCAGCGAGGCGACGGCAAACAACAGGGCGGGAACGCTTTCCCGGGCGGTCTCGGACGAAGCGCCAAACAGCAGCGGCAGTTGTTCCCGAGCAAGGAATGTGCCTGCGCACAGCACCGTGGCCACCGCCAGCAGTAAACGCAGCGCGCGGCGCTGTAAATGATGCTGGGCCGCAAGGTCGCCCGCACCGTGGCAGAAGCTCACCAGCGGCTGGATGCCCTCGCCGATACCGGACAAAAGCGGCTGCAGCGCCCCCAGTACATAACTGAGGATGGCGTAGGTAGCAACAGCGCCCGCGCCGCCGTAACGGATGCACTGCCAGTTGTTGAGCATGATGAGCACACTGGCGGACATGGAAAGCCCAAACGGAGAAACGCCCACCGTAAGCAGTTTTTTGCACAGGCGCGGATCGGGGCAAAACTGGCGCGCGTGGACGGGAGCGTTTTTGTTCATAAGCAGGCACAGCAGTGCGGCCAGCGCCGAAAGGCCCTGCGCCGTTACGGTGGCCAGCGCCGCGCCGCGCATGCCCCAGGCGAATACGGCGATGAACAGCCAGTCCAGCAGGATGTTGCACAGCAGGCTGAAAATCATGATGGCCATTGCGGCGACGGTACGCCCGCTTCCGCGCAGCAGAGGGTTCAATCCGCTGTTGAATATCTGCAGGCCGCCCGCCAGCACGACGACAACGGTGTAATCCGCCGCGGGCTGGTACAGTTCGCCTGTTGCGCCAAGCAGGCGGAGCAGCCACGGGTATGAAAGGCCCAGCGCCGCCGTCAGCAGCACGGTGCCCGCACCCAGGCACAAAAGCGTGTTGCCCCGCGCGGCCAGGGCCTTTTCCGTGTCGCCCGCGCCCATGGCGTGGGTCATCACCACGCTGCCGCCGGAGCCGATGCCCAGCCCCGTGGCAAGGATGACAGCCGCGATGGGCCACAGGATGTTGATGGAGGCAAGGCCTACGTCCCCGATGCTTTGGCCGATGAAAAAACCGTCGACGATGATAAAAAATCCCGTCAGAAGCTGGGATGCCATGGCGGGGATGACGTAGCGGTAAAACTGCTCGTGAGGCGCTTTGGTATGCAAAAAAACAACTCCTTTCCCGTATCGGCGGAGCAGTGTTTGGCCGACACGGTATATTGTATCGAAAAGCGGAGTGGATTGCACGGGGGTTTTTATTGAGAAGCAATAAAATACCGAGGCGGAGCTGCCGCTTTATGCGCGTACGGGCACTTCATGCCCGGCGCTTGCAGGATCAAGGCTGCGGGACGGGCTGTAACGTCTGAACCCAGGTCGGAAAGAAAAACCACCGTTTTCCGTGGGCCGAACGGCTTGCGTGAAAGCGGCGGCTTTCATTTGATGCGATGGGGGCGGCAGTTCAGAGGTAATCGATGCCCAGCGTGGCAAGGCCGTTAAGATTTAGGCCGGCGGTATTGCCCGCCCGGTATTCGTAAAAGCCCTGTGCGGCCACCATGGCGGCATTGTCGCCGCAGAGCCGGAGCTCCGGCAGATACAGCCGCGCGCCCAGCTTCTTCGCGCCCGCGGCAAGCGTCTCCCGCAGCAGGCCGTTGGCGGCCACGCCGCCTGCGATGCAGATCTGCTTTGCGCCGGTATCCTGCGCGGCCAGCAGCAGCTTTTCGGCCAGAATGTCCGTGATGCGGAACTGGAAGCTGGCGGCCATATCGGCCACGTTCACACGTTCTCCTTTCATCTGCGCTTTGTTCACAAGATTGAGCACAGCTGTTTTCAGACCGGAGAAGCTGACGTTGTACGGGCCCTCTACATGGGGCGTGGGCAGGGGATAAGCTTTGGAATCGCCCGTTTGGGCGGCCCGGCTCACCACCGGGCCGCCGGGATAGCCCAGCCCCAGCGTGCGCGCCACCTTGTCGAAGGCTTCGCCGGCTGCGTCGTCCACCGTCCGGCCAAGGACCTCGAAATGGGTGTAGTCCTGCACCCGCACAATATGGCTGTGCCCGCCGCTGGCAACGAGGCATAAAAACGGCGGCTCCAGCTCGGGGTGCGTCAGGTACAGCGCTGCGATATGTCCGCGCAGATGGTGCACGGGGATGAGTGGTTTTTGCGCAGAAAGCGCGAGGCCTTTTGCAAAATTCAGGCCCACCAGCACCGCGCCGATGAGCCCGGGCGCAAAGGTGGCCGCCACGCCGCCGATTTCATCCAGCGTCGTGCCCGCTTCGTCCAGCGCGGCCCGCGCCACCTGAGAGATATGTTCGATGTGGCGGCGGCTTGCAATCTCCGGCACCACGCCGCCGTAAAGATTTTGCTCTGCGGCGCTGGAGGCCACGCAATTTGAAAGAAGCTTCCGCCCGTCCTTCACGACGGCGGCGCAGGTATCGTCACAGCTGGATTCGATTCCCAAAATATACATATAAAACTTCCTTGTCGGTTTATTCGGCCTGCGGCTCCAACAGCGTAAGCCCGCCGCCATGGTCGTAAGCGACGCAGCGCCATTTCAGCGCGCCGTCCGCCGCGTTTTCAAAGCGGAACAAAAGGTTTACCGCGGTGTGGCCGTCCTCGGCATAGGCGTATACCAGCGGCATATAGCTTGCGGTGGAAAGCACACGGACGGCGCTCTCATCCGGGAAAAAGCGCATGGTTCCGCCCAGCGTTCCCTCGATGGGAATCAGCTCAGGGTGGGCGTATAAATCGGCCGCGAGCCGCTTTTCCCGCTCGGTTCGCGTATCCTCCAACACGGCCGCACGCTGCGCGTCTGCGAGCGCAGCTTTCAATTCAGCCACCTGTTCGGTGAGCGCCTGCAATTCAGCATCCTGCGCTTTCAACTGCGCAAGCGCCTGTTCATGTACGGAGGCAGGAACAGCGTTGCCCTGGGCGGAGCAGGCGCACAAAAGGGCCGCGCAAAGGCAAAATGCCGCAGGGGCACAGAGGAAAAGGCGGGAGCGAAAGAGGTTCTTTTTCATTGCGGCATCCTCCTTTGAAAACAATGAAAAACGGGTCATTGCCGTTCCTGTACAGTGACGGAAACCACGTCGCCGGACTGCTTTCCGATCTTCGCGCGGATGTCTCTGCGCACGCCGAGGATGTGCCCGGGGGTGCCCATGCGCACGAGGCTGCCGTCATAGGGCTGGCCGTCGAAAGTAGCGTGGACCTTCACGCGGCCCTTGCCAAATTCGGCGCGCACATCGTAGGGGAATTCCACATACGCGCCGTTCAGGTCCGGCACTTTTTGAAGCACCGCTTCAAAGCGGTAGATCGTTTCATTCATATTCCGGCCCCTTTTTACGCGCCGGGCCGCACGGCTGTGAAGAACAGGCGCGGGAAGCGGAAGATGATCTCGCCGCTGCGCTGCGCGGGGTAGGCCTGCACAAGCTGAGCGGATACGTCGCGCTCGAACTCTTCCTGCTGCGCCTTGTTCAGCTTGTCCAGATAGGGCCGCATACCTGTGGCCCGGTACCACTCCAGCATGGCCGCATGGCTGGGCATGCGGTGATAATAGGTGATCTCCCACATCGTGAATTCCTGCGTCAGCTCCCCAAGCACATCGAAGTATTCATTCTGCTGAAGATTGTGGAACGCGCGGGGCGGCGCGGGAAAGGCCGTCCGCCATTTTTCCCGGCGGGCGGTTTCGGCAATAATCCTGTGCATAGGCTGGCTTTGCTGCACGGGGATCTGCACAGCCAGCACGCCGCCGGGACGGAGCTGACGCATCAGCGCGGGCAGCAGCGTCCGGTGCTCCGGGATCCACTGCAGGCACGCGTTGGAAAATACAATATCAAAGCCGCCGCCCAGTGCGTCCAGGCCCTGCGGTGCCTCGCACACACGAAATTCAAATTCCGGATGTGCGGCACAGGCCGCAGCCACCATGTTTTCGGAGCTGTCCACGCCCAGTACACGCGCGCCGGGGTAACGCGCGGCCACTGCGGCCGTGCTGTTGCCGGGCCCGCAGCCAATGTCCAGAATGCCGCGCGCATCCCGCAAAGGGATGCGCGCGGCAAGGTCGTGCGCGGGCTGTGTGCGCTCCGCTTTGAATTTAAGGTAAAGCTCGGAATTCCAGTCTGCCATAGAAAAATGCCTTCCTTTCCGGATGAGAGGCATGTCACCCGTTTGCACCGGCGCAGCGGCGAAGTATCGCGTCTGCGGCCTGTGCGGGCGACAGGCTCGTGTTGTCCAGCCAGAAGCCGACGCGGGGTGTTTCCGCCAGGAAAGCGTCGTAAAGAGCTTCCGGCGAAAAGCCCGTATAGCCCGTCTTGGCCCGTTTTTCCTCGCGCTCTTTCACCGCGGCAAGGCTGGGCAGGACGACGGCCTCTACGGGATAACCTTGCAGCAGCCGCAGCATACGGGGCAGCGCTTCGCCGTAATAGTTGTCCTGCACCACAACGGAAAAGCCGTCGTCGAAATAGGTTTTCGCGGTCTCCGCCGTCAGGCGGTACCGCAGATGAAGCTGGCGCACGGCCTCTTCGGAGGGCGCCGCGGACATTTCTTCCCGCCCGGAGGAAATCATCCGGCGGAACACGTCGCCGCGCAGATGGACGCATTTGTCCAGCTTCAGCGCAAGGGCCTCGGCGGTCGTGGACTTCCCCGCCGCCATCACGCCCGTGATCAGATAAATTTGCCGTTCCGTAAAAGCACCTCCCGGGAAAAGCGGCCGCCGCGCCGTTACAGCGTTTTCTGCATCAGCACGGCGTCATCCGCGGGCGTTGCATAAAAGTTCCGGCGCAGGCCCGTCTGCACAAAGCCGAGCGAGAGGTACAGCGCCTGCGCGGCGCTGTTCTGGGCGCGCACTTCCAGGAACACGTCCTGCGCGCCCTGCAGGCACAGCGCCGCGAACGCCCAGGACAGCAATGCCCGTGCCACGCCCTGGCGGCGAAAGGCGGGCGCAGTGCTTACGGCGTAGAGGCTTGCCTCGCCGCACACGAGCTGGAACACCGCAAGCCCGGCGACTTTTCCTTCGGCTTCGGCAACAAACAGGCGCGCGTTTTCCTGCGCCAGCTCTTCGCGCAGTGCGGCTTCGCTCCAGCCGTCGTCCGCGCAGGCTTCAATGGCCGCGCACGCGGGCACGTCGGTTTCCCGCATAAAGCGGCAGAGGATGGGGCCGGCCTCCCTGGGGGCCGTTGTTTCCTGCTGCATATCGTTCGTCCTTTTTTCATTGTCTTTCATTGCCCGGGGCCGGGCGTGCGGACGCGGGGGGGCCGTCAACCTTTGGCCGCATACCATGTCGTACCGCTGTTTACATCCGCGGAGAGCGGCACCCGCAGCTCGGCCGCGCCGCGCATCTCCTCGCCCAGCACTTTGGCCGCGCGCTCTTTTTCTTCAGCCGGACATTCGACGATCAGCTCGTCGTGCACCTGCAGAATCAGGCGGGCGCGCAGGCCCTCGGCCTTCAGGCGGCGGTATACGCGCACCATGGCCAGCTTGATGATATCCGCGGCGGTGCCCTGGATGGGGGTGTTCATGGCCATGCGCTCGCCCAGGCTGCGCACGTTGAAATTGCTGCTGGCAAGCTCCGGCAGCGTACGGCGGCGGCCGTACAGCGTTGTTACATAGCCGTTTTCACGGCCCTGCTCCACGGTCTCGTCCAGATATTTTTTGACGCCCGGGAAATTGACGAAATAGTTTTTGATGAACGCGTCGGCTTCCTTGACGCTGACGCCGATATCCTTGGACAGGCTGAACGCGCCGATGCCGTACACGATGCCGAAGTTGACCGCCTTGGCGGACGAACGCAGCGCGGGCGTGACCTGTTCCGGCGGCAGACCGTAGATTCTGGCCGCAGTGCTGCGGTGGATGTCTGCGCCGGAACGGAACGCCTCGCACATGGCTTCATCGCCGGAGATGTGCGCAAGAAGGCGCAGTTCGATCTGGCTGTAATCCGCGTCCAGCAGCGTTTCGCCCTGGGGCGCGATGAAATATTTGCGGAAGCGGCTGCCCAGCTCGGTTCGCACGGGGATATTCTGCAGATTGGGCTCACCGGAGGAAATACGGCCGGTACGGGTCTCTGTCTGGTTGAAGGTGGAATGGATGCGCCCGTCCGCCCCCACGACCTTGAGCAGGCCCTCGACATAGGTGGAATTCAGCTTCTGGTAGGTTCGGTACTGCAGGATGTGGCCGATGACGGGGGAATAGTCCCGCAGGCTCTCCAGCGTTTCGGCGTTGGTGGAATAACCGCTTTTCGTTTTTTTGCGTGTGGGCAGGCCAAGATCTTCAAACAGCGCCTTGCCCAGCTGCTTGGGGCTGTTGACGTTGAACTCATAGCCTACTTCATCATGGATGGCGCGAAGCTCTGCACCGAGGGCCGTCTGCAGCTCCTGCCCAAAGGCTTCAATACCGTTCCTGTCCACCAGAATGCCGATGTGCTCCATACTGGCCAGCACTTCGCACAGCGGGAATTCGATGTCGTCCAGCAGTTTGCCCATGCCTTCTGCATCGCATTTTTCACGCAGCACTGCGCACAGCTCTTCCAGCACGCCGGCTTCGGGCCAGGGCGCGCTGAACGCCGGGCGCACGCCGTATTCAGCAGCAAGGCGGGCCACGGTGTAATCGCTGGCCGCTGGGTTCAGCAGGTAGGCGGCCAGCTTTGCGTCGAAAGTGATGTTTTGGGCGGCAAGCCCGTGGGCAAAGCAGGCGCGGTACAGCGGCTTTGCGTCGAAACAGCGCTTTTCGGCGGCTTCATTTGCAAGCAGCGCCAAAAACGCTTCATCCTCAAGCCCCGCGGAATATACGGCTCCGTCCTGTACGGCCAGCATCACGTCTCCGGCGGCGCAAAGATAGACAGGGCCCGTGAGCGCGGGCAGGGGGCCGCCTCCACCAGAGGGACAGCGGGCGCATCGTCAAAGCCGGGCTGCTGAGGCCCGGCTTCGGCGGGCAGGCGCAGCTTGTCCAGCGTGGCGTACATTTCAAGGTCCGTCAGCAGGCGTGCGGCGGCAGGGGCGTCCGGCGCGTCTTTTTTGTATGCGCCGGGTGCGGCGTTTACGGGCGCGCTGCACACGATCTCGGCCAGCGTGCGGCTCATCCCGGCCTGTTCTTTGTCCCGCAGCAGCTTTTCCCGCACGCCTTTTTTGATGCGCGCGTCGTCGATGTTTTCATACACGCCTGCCAGCGAGCCGAAATCCTGAATGAGGGCAAGGGCTGTTTTTTCACCCACTCCCGCGACGCCGGGAATGTTGTCCGACGCGTCGCCCATCAGGCTTTTCACCTCGATGAGCTGGCGGGGCCTGACGCCGTATTTTTCAAATACGGCGGCCTCGTCCATCACGGTGGTAACGCTGCGGCCCATCTGGGTGCCGGCCAGAAGCACGCGGGTGTGGGGCCCCACAAGCTGCAGGCTGTCCCTGTCTCCGGTTGCGATGGCGCATTCGTCGCCGCGGGCAGCGCAGGCGGCGGCCAGCGTGCCCAGAATATCGTCGGCCTCGTAGCCCTCGCACGTCACCATTTTGTAGCCGAGGTCCGCCAGCAGCTCTTTCAGCACGGGAAGCTGGGCGGCCAGCTCTTCGGGCATTCCTTTGCGCTGAGCCTTGTAGCCGCTGTACATTTTGTGGCGGAAGGTGGGCGCTTTCAGGTCAAAGGCGACCGCTACCTCGTCCGGTTTTTCCTCGGCTTCCAGCTTAAGCAGGATATTCATGAACCCCACGATGGCGTTGGTGAAGCGGCCGTCCTTTGTGGTGAGCAGCTTGATGCCGTAAAACGCGCGGTTGACGATGCTGTTGCCGTCTAATACAAGCAGTTTCAAAAGAGTATCCTCCGTGATTTTCAAATGTGAAACGTTCCTGTATAGTATACCATAATATGAAATTTTATGGTACAATAACAAAGATATCGCTCGGAAGTGCCGGACGGCCGGCGTCTTCCCGCAGAGCGCTTTTCCAAATACAAAAAAGTTGGTTGATCTATGCAGTTGGGACGATTTACTCTGGCAAAGGGCGCGTCTTTGGCGCCGATGGCGGGCGCGACGGACACGACGATGCGCCGCCTGTGCGCCGCCCACGGAGCGGTATGCACCGTCAGCGAGATGGTGAGCGCAAAGGCTTTGACAATGGGCGACAAAAAAAGCCCGCGGCTGATGGCCGGCGGGGGCGGGGACGCGCCCTTCGGCGTGCAGCTGTTCGGCGCGCAGCCGGACGTGATGGCCGAGGCGGCGCGCCTTATTTGCGATATGCGCGGCAAAATGCCCTTTGATTTTATCGACATCAACATGGGCTGTCCCGCGCCAAAGATCGCGGGGCCGGGAGCGGGCAGCGCGCTTCTGAAGGACCCGCCGCTGGCCGGGGCCATTGCCCGAGCCGTGCGGGACGCGGCGCCGGCCGATGTGCCCGTTACGGTGAAGCTGCGCATCGGCTGGGACGCCGACACGATGACGGGCCTGGAAGCGGCCAGGCGCTGCGCGGACGCGGGCGCCGCGCTGCTGACGGTGCACGGACGCACCCGTGCCGAGATGTACAATCCCGGCATTCACCCGGAGGAGATCGCGAAGATCAAGGCGGCTGTGGATATCCCTGTGCTGGCCAACGGCGACGTGACGGACGCGGAAAGCGCACTGGCGCTGCTGGCGGCCACGGGGTGCGACGGCGTGGCCGTGGGGCGCGGAGCCATGGGAAACCCATGGCTGTTCGGGCAGATCGCCGCGGCAATGGAGTGCCGGGAGGTTCCCCACCGCCCAGCCCGCACGAGCGGTTCCGTGTGCTGCGCTGGCATATCTACGATATGTGCGAGGACAAGGGCGAATATATCGCCATGCAGCAGGCGCGCACGCACGCCGCCTGGTATATGCATGGGCTGCGTGGCGCGGCAACGCTGCGGCGGGAATGCTGCGGCATGCTGCATTTTACGGACCTGGACCGTGTGATCGAGCACGCGTGGGAGCTTCAGCGGGAAACGCGCTGAAGACGGCGCTCAGCCGGGCTGCGGCCCCCGGCGGAAAGCTCGTCCAGCGTCCAGTCATAGCAGGGCAGCATATGCTGCATGAAGTAATCCGCCTCCGGGCATTCCATGGCGGCCAGCGCCGCCGTCTGCTGAGCGCGCGCACCTGCAAATTCCCGGTTGCCCGCGTTTTCCTCCTCGACGCATTTGATGAGTGCGGAGAGCCTGTCCGCAGCTTTCAGAAGCTGGCGCTCCTTCTGCGTAAGGATACCGCCTGAGAGATAGCCGTCCATGCCGGCGCGCACCGCGTCGGGCAGCAGAGCGCCCAGCGTGTGGGCCGCGTCGGCCTCCACAGCCTTGTAGGCTGCGCGCAGCGGCTCACTTTTGTATTTGACGGGCGTGGGCATGTCCCCGGTCAGAATTTCGCTGGCGTCGTGGTACAAAGCGGCGACGGCTACGGTTTCAGGGCGCACATCCGTGCCAAAGATAGTTTGAGAGACAAGGCACAGCGTGTGCGCCAGAATGGCGGCGTCCGCAGTGTGCTCGCTGAGGGATTCCGTGCGCGCGGCGCGCATCAGGCCCCACCGGGCGATGTATTTCATGCGCGCGAGCAGCGCATTAAAGGGATACAGCTTCATTGCAATTTTTTCCTCGCTTTTCTCGTATTATCAGGGTAGGATCGATTCGGCGCGGCCGGCGCCGGGAAACTATTTACATTATAGCAGGAGTAACAAGTTATGAGTAGCCTTGCAAAGCAAAAACAGGAAAAGCAGATGAACGGGTATCTGCTGTCGTTCGGCGTGTGCGCCGCGGCGGCGTTTTTCATCTTTCTGCCGTTCCTCGTCGTGGACAAGGGCCTGTTCCAGTACTGCGGCGATTTCAACAGCCAGCAGATCCCGTTCTACACTTACATGAACGGGTTCGTGAAAAACAGCGCGGGCCAGTGGAGCTGGGAGACGGACCTCGGTACCTCGGCGGTGAACTCGTATTCGTTCTATCTGTACGGTTCGCCGTTTTTCTGGCTGACGACGCTGCTGCCTCAGGCATGGGTGCCGTTTTCCATGGTGCCTATGTTCATGCTCAAGTTCGGCGTGGCGGGGCTGGGCGCGTATACCTATCTGAAGCGGTATTCCGCCGGACGCAACTATGCTGTCATCGGCGCGTGCCTGTATGCGCTGTCCGGTTTTACGGTCTACAATACGTTTTTCAATCATTTTGTAGACTGCATCGCGCTGTTCCCGTTTTTGCTGTGGGCGCTGGACAGCTATGTTTACGACGGCGTGCGGGGCGTATTCCCGCTGGCGGTGGCCGTCAATCTGCTCAACAATTACTTCTTTTTTGCCGGTCAGATCGTTTTCCTGTTTTTATACTTTTTCATCAAGCTGCTCACGGGCGAATACAGGATCACGCCGGGCCGCTTTGGACGGCTGGCGTTTGAATCCCTGCTGGGCGTGGCGCTGGGCTGCATGTTCCTGTGGCCGGCTGTGCTGTGCCTGAAGGACAACCCGCGCACGGTGGACCTTTCCAGCGGCTTCGGCTTTTTGCTGTACGGCCGCGTGCAGCAGTATTTCGCCATTCTGGCCTCGCTGTTCCTCCCGCCGGATCCAACGTATCTGCCCAATATCTTTACCGACGCGGTGGTAAAGCACACCAGCATGACGGCGTTTCTGCCGGTGGTGAGCTGCGCGGGCGTGTGGGCGTATATGAAGGCACGCAGGAAAAGCGCGTTTACAAAAATCATGTGGGCGTGCCTTATCATGGCGCTGGTGCCGGTGTTGAACTCGGCCTTTTACGCGCTCAATTCCAGCTATTACGCACGCTGGTATTATATGCCCATCCTCATCATGTGCGCGGCCACCATGCAGGCGCTGCAGGACGAGGAGATCAACCTGATGGAGGGCCTGCGGCCCGTGGCCGTGGTAACGCTGCTGTTCGCGGTATTCGCGCTTGTGCCCAAGCAGGAGGACGGGGTATGGAGCCTGGGCGTCGTAAAGGAGCAGTCCCAGTTCTGGCTGACCTACCTGACGGCTGTTTTGGGCCTGCTGATTTTCTACGGCGTTATCCGTTGGTGCCGCGGGCACGAGAGATTCACCCGTGTGCTTTTGGCAGGAATTCTGGGCTTTTCGGTATTCTATTCGGTGGCGCATATTGCACTGGGCAAATTTCCGCAGTGGGAGGGCGACGCGAACTACCGCAGCGAGTGTTATGTGGCCGCCCGTAATAACGACCTGCCCGACGATCATTTTACCGAATCGATTCCTACGACTGTTACGATAACATCGGCCTGTGGATGGAAAAACCGTGCATTCAGTTCTTCAACAGCGTGGTCACGCCGTCCATCATGGATTTTTACCCCCGTGTGGGTGTGAAGCGGGACGTATCCTCCAAGCCGGACCAGAAGCTTTATGCACTGCGCGGTCTGCTGAGCGTGGAGTATGTGGTGGTGCCTCAGGACAAGATGAGCGAATTCACCGAAAAGTGGGGCGCGTACGGCTACGTGTATGACCACGAGGACGCGTCGCTGGTGTATTTCCGCAATGAAAACTATGTGCCCATGGGCTTTACGTACGACAAATATATCCTGCTGGAAGCCCCGCTCCCCGAGACGGAGGAGGGGGTGGACGCCGCCGATGCGCTCACGGAGGCGGGCGCGGCGCAGGACGCGCTGCGGGCGGGCGAGCCCGCGCCTGTCACATTGATGGGGCTGGCGGAGGATTCCCGATCCAATATGCTGATGCGCGCCGTTGCGCTGACGGGAGAGCAGATCACCAAATACGGTTATCTGATGGAAGAAGCCACCACAGCCGACACCGCGAACCTGACTTACGAAGCCTACGTCCAGGACGCAGCGGCCCGCCGCGCCACGGCCAGCACCAGCTTTTCCGCGGACGGCACAGGCTTTACGGCCGAAATCACGCTGGAAAAGGACAATCTGGTGTTCTTCTCTGTGCCGTATGACGAGGGCTTTACCGCCACGGTGAACGGCGTGGAGGCTGAGATCGAGCGCGTGGATGGCGGCCTGAGCGCCGTGCTGTGCCCCGCGGGCGAAAACACCATCGTATTTTCCTACGAAACGCCGGGCCTGAAGCTCTCCACGGGCGTCACCCTCGGGGCCATCCTCGTGTGGCTGGGCTACTGCGGCTTTATCGTTTTTGTGGAAAAGAAAAAGAAACAGGAGAAACATTGACATGCAGAACCACGCAAGCACTCTTGCAGCCGAATTCAAGCTGGACGCCGCGCGCGTAGCAGGGCCACCGTCGCCCTCATCGATGAGGGCAACACCATCCGTTCATCGCCCGGTACCGCAAGGAGGCCACGGGCAGTATGGACGACCAGACGCTGCGCGCGCTGGACGAACGGCTTTCCTATCTGCGCAAGCTGGACGACCAGAAGGAGACCGTGCACAATTCCATTACCGAGCAGGGCGCGATGACGCCGGAGATCGCCGCCGCGCTGGAAAAGGCCAAAACGCTGGCGGAGGTTGAAGACATTTACCGCCCTTATAAGCCCAAGCGCAAGACCCGGGCGTCTATCGCCCGGGCACGGGGGCTGGAGCCGCTTGCGGCGCGGCTGCTGGAGCAGCGTCCGGAGGACGAACCCGCGCTGCTGGCACGGCAGTACATAACCGAAGAAGTGCCTGACACAGAGGCGGCGCTGGCGGGCGCGCGGGATATTTTGGCCGAGGGCTTTTCAGATTCGGCCAATCTGCGCGCTACGCTGCGCAGCCTGTACAACGCAACGGCACTGGTGGAGAGCAAGGCCGCGAAAAAAGATACAGACAGCGTATATTCGGGCTATTACGATTACAGCGAGCCCGCCGCAAAAATGGCGGGCCACCGCATTCTGGCCGTGGACAGAGGCGAGAGGGAGGGCTTCCTGAAGGTGAGCGTCACCGTGGATGCCGCACGGGCCGTGCGGCTGCTTACCGAGCGCACGGTGAAGAACGATTCCCCCAGCGCAGAGCAGGTGCGCGCCGCCGCAGAGGACGCTTATGTGCGCCTTATACACCCCAGCCTGGAGCGGGAGGTGCGCGCGGGCCTGACGGAGCGCGCCTGCGAGGGAGCCATCAGCGTATTCAGCAAAAACCTGCGGCAGCTTTGCTGCAGCCGCCCATCAAGGGAAGGTGGCCCTCGGGCTTGACCCCGGCTATCGCATGGGCTGCAAAACGGCTGTGGTGGACGCCACGGGCAAGGTGCTGGATACCGCCGTCATTTACCCGATTCCGGAATTTAAGCGCGTGGAAGAAGCGAAGCGTACGCTGAAGGCGCTGATCAAAAAGCACGGTGTGGAGATCATTGCCATCGGCAACGGTACCGCGGGCAAGGAGACCGAGATATTTGCGGCGAATGTGATCGCAGAGCTGGACCTGCCCGTCAGCTATATGGTGGTGAGCGAGGCCGGAGCCAGCGTGTATTCGGCCTCCAAGCTGGCGGCTGAGGAGTTTCCGGAATACGATGTGAACCTGCGCAGCGCGGTATCCATTGCCCGGCGTCTGCAGGACCCGCTGGCCGAGCTTGTAAAGATCGACCCCAAGGCCGTGGGTGTTGGGCAGTATCAGCACGACATGCCCCCGGCGCAGCTTTCGGCCGCGCTGGACGGCGTGGTGGAATCCTGCGTGAACACGGTGGGTGTGGACCTGAACACCGCCAGCGCGCCGCTGCTTGCCCGTGTGGCAGGCGTGACGGCGGCCACGGCGAAGAACATCGTCAAATACCGCGAGGATGCGGGCGCGTTCAAAACCCGGCGGGAGCTGCTGAAGGTGCCGAAGCTCGGCCCCAAGGCGTTTGAGCAGTGCGCGGGTTTTCTGCGTGTGCCGGGCGCGAAAAACCCGCTGGACGCAACGGCCGTGCACCCGGAAAGCTATGGCGCGGCGGAAAAGCTGCTGGCGCTGTGCGGGCTTTCGCCCGCAGACATCATCGGAACGCCGGCGGCGCGGGAGCTGGAACAGCAGGCAAAGCGCCTGGGCCACGGGAAGCTGGCCGCAGAGCTGGGCGTGGGCGTGCCTACGCTGGAGGATATGATAGAAGAGCTGCTGCGCCCGGGCCGGGACATGCGGGACAGCCTGCCGAAGCCCCTTTTGCGTACCGACGTGCTGGACATGAAGGACCTGACGCCGGGCATGCAGCTTACGGGAACCGTGCGCAATGTCATTGATTTCGGCGCGTTTGTGGACATCGGCGTCCATCAGGACGGCCTTGTGCATATCAGCCAGATCAGCAGCAGATTCATCCGCCACCCAAGCGAGGTGCTGAAGGTGGGGGATGTGGTGACGGTTTGGGTGCTGAGCGTGGATCTGCAGAAAAAACGCATCGCCCTGACGATGAAGCAGCCCAAGACGGAGCAGGCGCACTGACGCGGCGGGAAAGGGAGAACATGAACGGAGAAAACAAAACGACCATCGTGAACAAAACGATCAAAACGGGCATCACCTTCGGCAGCGCCCTGGCCATGGTCATCAGCTACACCACCTGGCATTCGGTGGGCTGGGCTATTTTTCATGGGCTTTTGAGCTGGGTGTATGTGGTCTATTTTGTTCTGCGCTACTGACGCGGCGCGGCAGGCAGGGCGGGAAACCGGGAAAAGAAAAGGAGAATTGTGTGAAACAGAGACTGGACAAACATTTTTTGCTCAACCGGGCCTTCGTGGGCACGCTGCTGGCCATTGCGGTGCCCATTGCGCTGCAGAATATGATCAGTTTCGGCGTGGCCGTTATGGACAGCGTGATGCTGGGAAGCTTCGGCGATGTGGCCATTGCCGCGGCAAACCTGGGCGGACAGCCGTTTTCCATTTTGATGTCGTTCGGCTTCGGCCTTTCATCCGGCGGCAGCGTGCTCATTGCGCAGTACTGGGGCAAGGGCGACATCGGGCGCATCCGCAAGGTCATGCGCATCAGCATGCAGCTGGTGTTCCTGGCGTCGCTGGGCATCACCGTCGTCTGCCTGCTCATGCCGGAGGGCATCCTGCGCATCTTTACCAAAGATGAGGCGATCGTCCAGGCGGGCGCCGGCTATCTGGCGCTGGTGGCGTTTTCGTATATTCCGTACAGCCTTTCCAACAACTATATGATGAGCCTGCGCGCCGTGGAAAAGGTGAAGATCTCCACGGCCATCTACGGCGTCAGCTTTTTTGTCAATGTGTTTTTCAACTATGCGTTTATCTTCGGAAAATTCGGCGCGCCGAGGCTGGAGGTGCGCGGCGCGGCCGTGGGCACGATCTTTGCCCGGTGCAGCGAGCTGGTGATGGTGCTTATTTACATGTATTTCCGTGAAAATACCGTGGGCTTCCGCATGCACGACTGTTTGAAGTTCGACCGTGAGATGCTTCCCAGCTACACCCGCCACAGCCTGCCCGTGCTGGGCAACGAGCTGCTGTGGGGCGTGGGCTTTGTGGCCACAAGCGTCATCATCGGGCGCATCGGCAGTGTGTTCGTGGCGGCGAACAGTATTGCGGGCGTGCTCAACCAGCTGGTGTTCATCAGCGTGTCGGGCGTGGCCAATGCGGCGACCGTCCTTACGGGCAAGACCATTGGCGAGGGCAGCCGCGGCCGCGTGCAGAAAGTGGCCAATACACTGCTGCTGTTCAGCGTGCTGGTGGGCGTGTTCAACTGTTTGCTGGTGCTGGTCATCCGGCCGCTGTTTTTGCTGCTTTACAATGTCACGCCTGAAACCTATGAAGCCGCTTATACCATTATCGGCGTACTGGCGTGCCTGCAGCTTGTGCTGGGCATCGACGTGACGTGCATCGTGGGCATTCTGCGCGGCGGCGGGGACACCCGCACGGCCTTTGTGTACGACTGCGGCGCGCTGTGGCTGGTGAGCATCCCCATGGGGATTTTGGCGGGTCTTGTGTTGCATCTGCCGGTGCCGCTGGTATATGTCTGTCTCAAGCTGGACAGTCCCATCAAGGCGTTCCTCTCGCTGCTGCGCATTCGCAGCGGCAAATGGATCCGAAACGTAACGGTGCAGACGTCGCCCATGCCACCGGAAGAAGAAGCGCAGCGCGCGGCGGGGATGGAGTAAGATATCGTGGAATAAAGTACAATTCCGCGCCCGTATTATAGGCAAAAACGTACAAAAATGACGCGGGCGCGGCGATTGAACTTGACTTTTTTCTTGAACAAAAGTAAAATGAGGTAGTCTAGAAACAGACAGATGGAGTATCCATGAAAGACGATGTCCTCAGCATGCAAATCGAACAGGCCAGGAACGGAGACGAACAGGCCATCGCGGGGCTGATTGCACGGCAGATGCCGCAGATCCGCAGCCTTGCAGCAAAAGCCGTGCGTCCCGGGCTGGATTTTGACGACGCCGTGCAGGAGGGGATCATCGGGCTGTTTTCCGCTCTGGAGACCTTTGACGCGCAAAAGGGCGCGGCTTTTGCCACCTATGCCAATGTGTGCGTGCAGAACGCCATTGTTTCGGCGGTGCGCGCGGCGGGACGCAGCAAGCATGCGCCGCTTAATACCTCGGTGCCTTATACCGAGACGGAGAGCACCCCGGCCCCGAAGAGCTTGTGATGCAGAGCGAGCGCTATACACAGACGATGCAGAGCATCGACACACGGCTTTCGGCACTTGAAAAGCAGGTGCTGGCCCTGTTTCTGGACGGCAATTCTTACAGCGCCATTGCAAAGCGGCTGAATGTGAGCGAAAAAGCTGTGGATAACGCCCTGCAGCGTGTGCGTGCAAAATTGAAATAAAAGTACCCAAGGCGCGGGAGCGCGCCATTATATATGCCCCTTGTAGCTTAAGTCAGAGCGTTGGTCCCAGATCAAAGGTGTCGGTTTGAATCCTTCCGCGGGCAAAATACTAATCCGAAATGGAGATACCAAAAATGTACGAAGACAAGACCTTGGTATGCAAAGAGTGCGGCAACGAGTTCGTTTTCACCGCCGGTGAGCAGGAGTTCTACGCCAGCCGTGGCTTTGAGAATGAGCCTCAGCGCTGCAAGGCCTGCCGCGACGCCCGCAAGAACGCCACCCGCGGCACCCGTGAGATGTTCACGGCTACGTGCGCTGCGTGCGGCAAGAAGCCCGCGTCCCCTTCAAGCCCCGCGAAGACCGCCCTGTGTATTGCAGCGAGTGCTTTGCGAAGATGAAGGAAGAAGGCTAATTTTTGCAAGCAAAAGCCCCCGCCGTACGGCGGGGGCTTTTTTACTGCGCTTCGAAAATAAAAACTTTTCACGGCCCGGAAAAGCAGCCTGCGGGCCATAAAGGACAGGAGCGGGCCGCTTTGGCTTTAAGCCGCCGCCCGTATGCCAATCAGCGCTTTCACGTCCGTAAGCACAGCTTCATCGGTTACCGGTATCATCAGCCAGCGGCTGCCGTTGAGCGGGGTGGCCGTGTGGTACAGCTGCCGCACCGGAGGAGAGCAGAGGGGCAGCAGCGCCTCTGCCGCCATGGCTTCCCGCTGGCCGATGCACACAAGGCAGGTGAACGAGCCGGCCGCCGGGTACAAGGTACACAGTGCGCGGCCTCCCTTTTTGTATTTTACATTCCAGCCCGGCGCCATCCCGCAGCGGCTGTATTCGATGCGCGGCACCGTGCGGTAGCCCGATTCCAGCCAGCTGCACAGTGTTTTCCACAGGGGATTGTCCACAAACTCTGCGATATCGCCGGGTGTGGGCTTGCGGTCCTGAGGCCAAAGCGTGTTCCATGTCATGCGAATATCCTCCTTTTGCAATCGGTGTATCCAGTGTAGCATGGCAGGCAGAGCATGTCTACTTTTGGAGAGCACCTCCGGCATCTGTTGGAATAAACAGCGCAAGAACTGCAATGCGTTTGAACGAGATATATCCGCACAATGTGATTTTGAGATAGGACAATAACTTCAAAGCCGCCGCTTGCGCGGCTGCGCGTGTACATGGCACACGCCCCTGTGCTGGCGCACAAGGCTTTGGGAACCTTGAACCATGCAAAACCGCATTCAATGCGGTTTTGCTGAAGCCGCTTTCGCGGGAGCGTCCGGCACAGCCGGACGCCCTTTTTACGTTTTGTGCGTGCGATAAAAATTTTTCCGGAGTATTGACAAGACACCTAGTACATACTATATTATACATAGTATGTATTGCATAGTATCAGGAAAGGAGCGCACGGAATGGATATCCAACGGAAAAAGGGCCTGCTGGACGTATGCGTGCTGGCGGTGCTGCGCCGGGGACCATCTTATGGCTACAAGATCATCGGGGAGGTATCCTCCTGCATCGAGGTGTCGGAATCCACGCTGTATCCCATCCTGAAGCGCCTGGAGGCAAACGGATACGTCACCACGGACACACAGGAGCACGGCGGCCGTATCCGCAGGTATTTTTACATCACGGACGCGGGCCAGGAACGCATTGATGCATTTCTGGACGAATGGGACGAAGTGAAGCGCATTTATGCATTTATCAAGGGGGAAGAGGTATGAACAGAGAAACGTTTCTCAACGAGCTGATGGCGGGACTGACGCAGCTTGGCCCGGTGGAGCAGCGTCAGGTGGCGGACTATTACAACGAGCTGATTTTCGACGGCGTAGAGAATGGTAAGCCCGAGGAGGAAATCATCGCAGGCTTCGGCGCGCCGGAGGAGATCGCGGCGCAGATTCGTGCCGAATACAAGAGCCAGCAGGCTGTTGAGGGGCGCCCGGGCAGGGCGCGGTACCGCCTCATCCGGCATGTCTGGAGTATCCCGCTCAGGAGTCGGTGCATACCGTAGTGGTGGACGCGCGCAATGTGCGTGTGAACGTGCGCGCGGTGCCGGGCGGCGGCGTGCGGGTGTTGTTTCAGCCGAGGGAAAACGACCGTGTCACTGTGGCCGAAAAGGACGGCGCATTCCTGTTTACCCATACCATGTCGATTTTTAATGTATGGAACTGGCTGGACCTGCTGCGCGGGCCGCATGACATCACACTGGAGCTGCCGCTGGACTTTGCCGGCGAGGTATGCGTCAAAACATGCAACGCCGGTATCACGGTCTCGAGCCTTTCAGCCGGAGGGAAGGGCCGGTTTGTAACCAGCAATGCCCGAATTACTGTGGAAAACTGCGTGTTCGGCTCGCTTGCTGCCAAGACCTCGAACGGGCCCGTCACGCTGTCCGGCGTGACAGGCGGAGACTGCGAGGCAGTCTCCAACAATGCGCGTATCACAGCCGAGCACTGCCGCTTTGCCGAAAAGCTGTGGATGCAGACGAGCAACGGGCCTGTCCGCGCCGAGGATGTGGAGGCGCCGGACCTCACGTTCAAAACAGCCAACGCCGCCATTACGGGAACAGTCGTGGGGGATATGCGGGAATACGCCATCAGCAGCCGCACCAGCAATGCGCAGAACAACCTGCCCATGGATTGTGCCTATGAGGACCAGGCCAAGCGTCTGTGGGCCACCACCAGCAACGGCCGCATCGACGTGCGCTTCGTGTAGCACGGCAGTGCCGCGGACAGGGCCGGACCATTCAACAAAACAGCGCGTGCTTGCCTGACACCGGCAAGCACGCGCTGTTTTGTTATTGTTTTGAGCAGAAAAGAGTTCTGCGGCGGCAGTGGTCCCCCCGACGGGACGCGCGAAGGGGAAACGGTCGGACGATGTTACACCGCCTCGTCGTTCACATCCGCGAACTGGCTTTGGTACAGCTCCGCATAGAAGCCTCCCTTGGCAAGCAGCTCTTCGTGTTTGCCTGTCTCTACAATATCTCCGTCCTTCATCACAAGGATCAGGTCCGCGTCGCGGATGGTGGACAGGCGGTGTGCAATGATAAAGCTGGTGCGGCCCTCCATCAAATGGTCCATTGCCTTTTGGATGGCAATCTCGGTGCGCGTATCCACACTGGAGGTGGCCTCGTCGAAGATGAGGATCTTCGGCTCGGAGACGATGGTGCGGGCAATGGTAAGCAGCTGCTTCTGGCCCTGGCTGATATTGCTGGCTTCCTCGTTGAGCACAGTGTCGTAACCCTGAGGCAGCGTGCGCACAAAGTGGTCCACCTGCGCGGCCTTGGCGGCCGCCAGCACATCCTCGTCCGAAGCCGCAAGGCGGCCGTAGCGGATATTTTCCAGAATGGTGCCGTTGTACAGCCAGGTATCCTGCAGCACCATGCCGAACATATCGCGCAGGTCGTTGCGGGCGAACTGGCGCACATCGTAGCCGTCCAGAAGGATAGCGCCCTCGCTCACGTCGTAAAAACGCATCAGCAGCTTGACCATGGTGGTTTTGCCCGCGCCGGTGGGGCCTACGATGGCTACTTTCTGGCCGGGCTGGATGATGGCGGAAAAGTCGTTGATGATGGTTTTTTCCGGTGTGTACCCGAAATGGACGTGGGCAAATGCAACCTCACCCTGAATCAGGTCCGGCGAGAGAGGCTGCTCGGGGTCGGGCGTTTCCTCCGTCTCGTCCAGAAACTCAAACACGCGCTCGGCGGCCGCGGCTGTCTGCTGCAGCACATTGGAGATGTTGGCGATTTGCTGGATGGGCTGCGTGAAGCTGCGCACATACTGGATAAACGCCTGAATGTCGCCCACGGTGATGGTGCCGTTCAGCGAAAGGAAGCCGCCCAGAATACAGATGCCCACATAGCCCAGGTTGCCGACAAAGTTCATCAGCGGCATCATCATGCCGGAGAGAAACTGGCTTTTCCAGGCCGAGTTATACAGGTTATCGTTGATTTCGTTGAACGTCTTGATGCTTTTTTCTTCACCGTTGAAGGCCGTTACCACCAGATGACCGCCATACATCTCCTCCACGTGTCCGTTGGCGTGGCCCAGATAAGCCTGCTGCTTTTGGAAAAAGGGCTGGCTGCGCTTGACCACGTTGCTGACGATGATGAGGCTCAGCGGCAGGATGCACAGGGCAACCAGCGTCATCAGCGGGCTGATGGTGAGCATCATCACCAGAACGCCGATAAACTGCGTCACGCTGGTGACGATCTGCGTCATGCTCTGGTTGAGTGTCTGCGTCACGGTGTCCACGTCGTTGGTGATGCGGCTGAGCACTTCACCGTTGGGTACACGGTCAAAATAAGCCAGAGGCATGCGGTTGATCTTCTGGCTGATATCCCTGCGCATTCCGTAGCTGATCTGGGTAGAGACTTTTGTCATGATAAAGCCCTGGATATAAGACAGCACGGCTGAGACCAGATATATAATGCCAAGGAAGAGCAGGATGCGGGCCACGGCCTCAAAGTCGATGCCGCCGGTGCCCGTGAGCTGGGCGATGATGCCGTTAAACAGCTCGGTGGTGGCGTTGCCAAGAATTTTCGGGCCGATGATGGAAAACACGGTGGAAGCGATGGCAAACAGCATCACCGCGATGATGGCGGGCAGATATTTGCCCAGGTATGAAATGAGTTTTCCCATGGTGCCTTTGAAGTCCTTGGCTTTTTCACCGGGCATCATGCCGCGGGGGCCGCCGCCCATGGGGCCTCTGTGTTTTTGCTCTGCCATTATGCCAATTCCTCCTTTGAAAGCTGGCTTTCCGCGATCTCACGGTAGGTCTTGCAGCTTGCCAGCAGCTCCCTGTGCGTGCCGATGCCCACAATGCGCCCCTCGTCCAACACCACGATCTGTTCGGCGTGCATGATGGTGGAAACGCGCTGCGCCACGATGAGCACGGTGGCGCCTTCGGTGTAGCCCTTCAATGCCTTGCGCAGCTTGGCGTCTGTTTTGAAATCCAGCGCAGAGAAGGTGTCGTCAAAGATGTAAACCGGCGCTTTCTTCACCAGCGCGCGGGCGATGGAAAGACGCTGGCGCTGTCCGCCCGAAACATTGGTGCCGCCCTGACTGATGGCGGTTTCAAAGCCGTCCGGCAGCTCGTCGATGAATTCCGTGGCCTGGGCCGCCTCGGCGGCCCGGCGCAGCACATCCGCGTCGGCGTCCTCGCCGCCGTAACGCAGATTGGAGCTGATGTCCCCGCTGAACAGCACGCCTTTCTGCGGCACATAACCAATGGCGTCGCGCAGCTCATGCTGTGGGATGTCGCGAACGTCCACACCGTCCACTGTGACGCTGCCGGCTGATACGTCGTAAAAACGGGGGATGAGATTGATAAGCGTGGATTTGCCGCTGCCGGTGGAACCGATGAAGGCCGTTGTCTCTCCGGGCCGGGCCGTAAAGGTTACATGCTCCAGCACATTTTCGTCCGCGCCCTCATAGTGGAAGGAGACGTCGTTGAACTGCACAAGCCCTTTCACTTTTTCCGGCAGGTGCCTGGGCTGGGGCGCGTCCTGCACGCTGCTTTCGCTGGCAAGGACATCCGCGATGCGGCCCGCCGAGACGGAGGCGCGGGGTACCATCACGAACATCATGCTGATCATGAGGAAGCTCATAATGATCTGCATGGTGTACTGGATGAAGGCCATCATGTCGCCCACCTGCATGGCGGAATCCGCGATCTGGTGGCCGCCGACCCATACGATCAGCAGAGAAACGCCGTTCATTACCAGCATCATCACAGGCATCATCGTGGCCATGGCGCGGAACACGAACAGGTTGTTGTCGGCAAGGTCCTTATTGGCTTTGTCGAAGCGTTTCTCTTCAAAATCCTGCGTGGCGAACGCGCGGATGACCATCATGCCTGAAAGATTCTCTCGGCTGACAAGGTTCAGCTTATCCACCAGCTGCTGCATGATCTTGAAGCGGGGCATGGCGATGGCGGAGATCGTGCAGATGAGGCCCAGAATGAGCACTACGGCCAGCGCGATGACCCACGCCATGCTCACGCTTTTGCTCAGGGCCATAATGGTGCCGCCGATTCCGATGATGGGCGCGTAGCACATGATACGCAGGCCCATCGTTACAAGCCCCTGCACCTGCGTCACGTCGTTGGTGCTGCGGGTGATGAGGCTGGCGGTGCCGAATTTGTCGTATTCATTGTTGGTAAAGCTGGTCACTTTTGCGAAAATATCCCGCCGCAGATCCCGCGCGATGCCCGCGCCCATGCGGCTGCCGCAGAAGCCGACGCTGATGGCGCACACGGCCAGAAGAAGGGCCATCAGCAGCATTTTGCCGCCGGTGCGGAAGATATAGCTTGTCTGCATGGCGTCTGTATCCGCGCCAAGCTGCATGTAAAAGCCTTTGGTGAACACGGCGGCCGTCTGGCTGAGCATGCTTTCCGGCGTAGCGGCGGCAGCGGCAATGGCATCGTCTACCATGCCCTGAGGCAGCATGGCAAGCATGGGAACAAGCTCGCCCAGTTTGGACATGTCCATGGCCTTGCTATCGGTGTCGCCGGCAGCGATGTCCTGCCCGCTTTGCTCGGCAAGATCCTTAACAACAGTCATCAGCGCATAGGACGCACGGCTGAACGCGCTGTCCAGTTGAGCTTGCGTGCTGTCGTCCAGATTCGGAATCTGTCGGTATACATCGGTGTCAGATACCTTGGGCCAATCTGTCACAAACCGATCCCATTCATCCGCCGTCATGTTTGCCTGTTCGGCCAGGACATACTGGCTTTGGGCAAGAGCTCGGTCCTCCTCGGACATAAAGGCGCTCATCAGCTGCAAGCCCTCGGCGGAAACCGCTTTTGGCGCGGCCTCGGTGATACCGCCCTGCTGGATGCCCACATTCACGATATCGCTCATGAGGTTGGGCAAATTAAGATCCACGGCGGCCTGGCAGAACATCAGCACGATGGCCGCCAGCGCGAAGCCGATATAGGGCTTTAGGTAGCGCTTCAATTTCATCATTTGGAATCACTCTCCCGTTCTTCTTCCTGTGCGGCGACCGCCTGCTCCAGCGCAATGGCCAGTTCGCCCAGCAGATGCAAAAGCGTTTCAAAATTTTGGGGGCCAAGATAGTCGATCGACTGGGAAAGAATGCTGCCGAAACGGCGGTAGGCCACTTCCATCACAGTGCGCCCCTCCGGGGTGACGCAGACGCCGATGACACGCCGGTCATCCGGGTCGGGCACGCGCTCCACATAGCCCTGTGCCTCCAGCGCGCTGACGCGCTGGCTCAATGCGGGCAGGCTTTGATGCATGGCGCCCGCAAGCGCGGTCAGCGTAAGAGCGCCATGTTCCTGAGACGGCGTGCAGCTTTGCCCGGGCATTCTGCCGTGGTGGGCAATGGCCATAAGTGTGCCAAACTGAGATTTGCTCAGATGTTCGCACGGGGTGACGCTCTGCCAGGCTTTGCGTACCCGGTCCATCAGCCGGAAGAGCTCGGCGGCGTTGTTTTCCAGCCCCTTCATGGTTTACCTCCTGTTGGATTTGCTTGTTAAAAGTTAATATGCCTAATTGTTAACAATTTTAATAATTAGGCTGCTTAACTAATATACGGCAAAATATACCTGTCGTCAAGCGGGAATCGGGAAAGTTCACAAATCATTCAAATTTTTCTGGGCAGAATGCGCAAACGTCTGTTCCACAGGTTATGAAACCATCACCCCCGGTAGGCGCGGGATGCGCCGCCGAGGGCGATGGCTTTTGCAGGAAACGGTCGTTTTTTCTGTCTGTGACGGCCGCGGCCGGGAAAAGGCTGCGGACACGAAAAAGCATAAGGCTATTTTTTTACCTTCATCCGTTTGATGACCTTCAAACGCGTGAATTCTTCGCGTTCATGCTCTTCCAGTGTGCCGGAAATAAATTTGATGTTGCCCTCCAGGCGGGGAATGACCACATTTTCCAGCATGTTGGCGCGGCGCTGTGTCTTTTTGATGGCCATGGCCAACCGGTAAACGCTGTTTTCAATGCCTGCGAGCTGCGCACAGAGCTGTTTGACTTTATCGAAGCAGACATAGGCGTAGTCGAGCTGGGCATTGCTGCCGGAGAAGCCGTAGTAGGGGTACAGAGGCCGGCTGGCCAGATGCCCGGTGGGCAGGTCCACGCCCATGATGCTGTGTCCCGTGACGGAAAAGCCTTTTTCCTCGGGAACGGCGCCCTCCAGGGCATGCTCGATGCCCAGCGTGATATTGGCGCTCTCCAGCGCTTTGTATGCCTTGATGAACGTGTCGCCGATGGCGCGCTGCATACCGGCCGCTTCGTCGATGAGCTTCATCATCTCGCGCATCAGCACATTGCGTTTGCGGTCCAAAAGGTCGAAGCCCAGTTTTGCCAGCGTCAGGTTTTTTTTGCAGGCGATCAAATTGCCCTTTGTGGGGAAGATCTGTTCGGCCATGGGCTCACCTCCATTTCAATGAATCTGTCCGGCCCGCATGGGCGGCCGGCTCAATGCTTGCGGTAATGCTGTTCCAGCACGGCTTCGTCCACACGGTCCAGCTCCTCGCGGGGCAGGATGGAGAGCAGGCGCCAGCCAAGGTCCAGGCTCTGGTCGATGGTGCGGTCCTCATTGGGGCCCTGGCCCAGAAATTCCTTTTCGAAGTGGGCGCCGAAATCCAGATACAGTTTATCGGTCTCGCCAAGCTCCTCTTCGCCGATGACGCTGGCCAGGTCCCGCGCGTCGTTTACCTTGGCGTAGCTGGCGAACAGCTGGTTGGAAACGTCCGCATGATCGGTACGGGTGTAGCCTTCGCCGATGCCGTCCTTCATCAGGCGCGAAAGACTGGGCAGCACGCTGATGGGCGGGTAGATGCCCTGCTGGTCCAGGTAGCGGTCCAGCACGATCTGCCCTTCGGTGATATAGCCTGTCAGGTCGGGGATGGGGTGTGTGATATCGTCGTTGGGCATCGTCAGAATGGGAATCTGCGTTACGCTGCCCTCGCGCCCCTCGATAACGCCCGCGCGCTCGTACAGGCTGGCAAAGTCGGAATACAGATAGCCGGGATAGCCCTTGCGGCCCGGGATCTCGCCCTTGGAGGAGGAGAATTCGCGCAGCGCTTCGGCGTAGCTGGTCATATCCGTCATCACCACGAGGATATGCATGCCTTTTTCGAAGGCGAGATATTCGGCCGCTGTCAGCGCGCAGCGCGGCGTGAGAATGCGCTCGATGATGGGGTCGGACGAGAGGTTCAAAAACATTGTAACACGGGACAGCGCGCCGGATTCTTCAAAGCTGCGGCGGAAATATTCCGCCACGTCCTTGGTCACGCCCATGGCGCAGAACACCACGCCGAAGTTGGCGCCCTCATCCTCACTCAGCTTGGCCTGCCGCACGATCTGCGCGGCAAGCTTGTTGTGGCTCATGCCGCTGCCGGAGAAGATGGGCAGCTTCTGGCCGCGGATCAGCGTAATAAGGCTGTCGATGGAAGAAATACCCGTGCGGATGTAGTTGCGCGGATAACTGCGGGAGACAGGGTTGATGGCGCTGCCGTTGATATCCTCGAAGCGCTCGGCGTAAACAGGGCCGAGGCCGTCGATGGGTTCGCCCGCGCCGTTGAAAATGCGGCCCACGATCTCGGGCGCGAGCGCCAGGCGCATGGGGCTGCCCGTAAAGCGGCTGGCCGTGCCTGAAAGCGTCATGCCGCTGGTGCCCGCAAACACCTGGATGACGGCGCGCTCGCCTTCCAACGCCGCGATGCGGCCCAGGCGCGTGCCGGTGGCGGTTTTCATCTCCACCATTTCCTCGAAGCCGACGCCTTTTACGCCGTCCACCGCGACAAGCGGGCCGTTGATGTCAGAAAGGCCCAAATATTCCATTGCCATATGCAAACGCTCCTTTCCGTTCAGCCCGCCGCAGGGGTCTGCTTTGCAAGCAGCTGCGCGCACATATCGTCCAGCTCCTTGTTGTACTCGCCGAACATTTCCGGCTTGTCGTTGGGAATCTCATACTTTACCTTTACCAGCTTGTCGAACAGCCCCGCTTCGGCCATGGCACTGACGGGAACGCCCTTGTCCACCAGCTCCACGGCGCGGTCATACAGGTGGAGAATGGCCTCCATCATCCACATCTGTTTGTCCAGCGGCACATAGGTGTCGTTTTTGTGGAAAGCGTTCTGCTGCAGAAAGCCCGTCCGGATGACGCGCGCCGTCTCAATGACGACCTTCTGGCTGTCGGGCAGCACATCCGAGCCGATGAGCTTGACGATCTCCATCAGCTTGTTTTCCTCGCTGAGCAGGCCCAGGATGCGGCCGCGCATGGTGCAGAACTTTTCACCCAGATGCTCGGTGTAGTAGGGGTCCAGGTCTTCGTAATATTCGCTGTAGCTCATGGTCCAGTTGATGGCGGGGTAATGGCGCGCGTAGGCGAGGCTTTTGTCCAGCGCCAGAAAGCAGCGCACGAAACGCTTGGTGTTCTGGGTGACGGGCTCCGAAAAATCGCTGCCCTGGGGCGAAACCGCGCCGATGATGGACACGCTGCCCGCCGCGCCGGAAAGGGACTGCACGCAGCCCGCGCGCTCATAGAACGCGGCCAAGCGGCTGGGCAGGTAGGCGGGGAAGCCCTCTTCGGCGGGCATCTCCTCCAGACGGCCGGAGATCTCGCGCAGCGCCTCTGCCCAGCGGGACGTGGAATCCGCCATCATGGCCACGTCGTAGCCCATGTCGCGGTAGTATTCCGCCAGCGTGATGCCCGTGTAGATGGACGCCTCGCGTGCGGCCACGGGCATATTGCTGGTATTAGCGATGAGCACCGTGCGCTCCGTCATGGGCTTGCCGCTTTTGGGGTCGATCAGCTCGCGGAATTCGTTCAGCACCTGCGTCATCTCGTTGCCGCGCTCGCCGCAGCCCACATAGATGATGATGTCCGCGTCGCTCCACTTGGCAAGCTGGTGCTGCGTCATCGTCTTGCCGGTGCCGAAGCCGCCGGGAATGGCGGCCGTGCCGCCCTTTGCGATGGGAAACAGCGTGTCGATGACGCGCTGGCCCGTGATGAGCGGACGGCCGATGGGCTCCCGCGCGGCCACGGGACGGGGCGTGCGGATGGGCCACTTTTGTGCCAGACAAACGGTCTTTTCCTCACCGGAGGCCGTCGTTATCTTACAGATGGGGTCCGTCACGGTATATTGGCCGTTTTCAGCGGCCCAGGTAACGACGCCGGAAATATCCGGGGGCACCATGCTTTTTGTGGGTGATGATGCTGGTCTCCGGGCAGGTTGCGACGACGGTGCCGCCCGAAACGCTGTCGCCGGGCTTGACGGTGACGGTCACATCCCACCTGCGGGCCATATCCAGGCTGTCCACATGGACGCCCGTGGCGATGAACGCGCCGTTTTTGGGCGATATCCGTGAGCGGACGCTCGATGCCATCAAAAATATTTTCCATGATGCCGGGCCCGAGCGTGGCGGAGAGCGGCGCGCCGGTGCCCTTGACGGGCTCACCCACCAGCAGGCCGGTGGTGTTCTCGTACACTTGGATGGTGGTGCGCGCTTCGCTGACGCTGATGACCTCGCCGATGAGGCCCGCGTTTCCGACGTACACCATCTCCGCCATGCCGAACGTGCTGGTATCCTTCACCGTGACGACAGGCCCGTTGATCGAATAAATTACATCTTTCATAGGCTTGCTCCTAATTCCAGGCCGTCCGGAAAAACGCTTGAAAAACGGCTTTTCCGGCAGCGGCCCTATACTCGTTTGCGCGCCTGCGCGCCCGGATGGGCGCGGCGCGCGTTACTCCACCCGCAGCTTGCAGCGCGTCAAAAGGCGGCGCGCTCGGCTGCGGCGGCGAAATCCAGCGTTTCGTCGTACAGGATATGCTGTGTTTCCAGCTTGACGCCGCCCAGACGGATGGAACCGTCCACGGCGATATCCGCCGAGGGCAGGGCCTTTTTCACCACGGGGGCCAGCAGCGCCTCATCGGCACGGCGCAGGCGCACCGTGCATTTGCCGGAAATTTCCGGTGCACGCCTGGCCAGCGCGTCCGCCACGCGCTGGGCATAAGCGGGTGTCCCGGTGTACTCCTCCAGCGCTTCTTCCATTTCGGCAAACAGGCCGTTCACAAGCTGGCTGCGGTACACCAGCAGCTTTTTGCGGTTGTCCTGCTTGACCGAGGCCATTTTGCGGGCCAGACGGTTCTTGGCCTCTTCCCGGTAGGGGATGAGCGGGTCGCCCCGGTGGCCCTCCATCAGCTTGTCAAAGTTGGCGTCCCCCTGGCGCCTGGCGTCGTCGATGATGCGCTGCGCCTGCGTTTTTGCCGCTTCAATGACAGAGTCCTCGAACTCGGAGTATTGCTCCGGCGTTTCCATGCTGCGCACGGCGCGCTGCTGCTCGGCTGCTTTCTTATTCATGCTCGTCACCTCAAATTTTAACGCCCACGACCTCGGAGATATAGCGTTTGATGCTGTCGCCGGGGTTCGAGTCGCTGTGGCGGTCCGGCATTTCGACGATGAGCGGCCGCTTGCGCGTGAGCTTGTATTCAAATACGACCGCGGAGCATTTCGCGACCAGCTTGTCGGTGATGAGCACAAGGCCGATGTCCGGGTCCGCACAGGCCTTGTCCAGCGCCGCGCGCACTTCGTCCTCTTCGTGCACCACGACGCCTCTGACGCCCACCAGCCGCATGCCGGCCAGCGTGTCCACATTATCGCTGATCAGGAAATATTTCATGGCTTAAAACTTGGTGATGATGAGGATGGCGATGAGCATGCCGTACAGCGCGATGCCTTCGCCCAGAACCACGAAGATCAGCGCTTTGCCGAAGCTCTTCGGGTCCTCGGTGAGGGCGCCGATAGCGGCGGGCGCGCCGGAACCGACGGCAATGCCGGCGCCGATGCCGGCGACGCCCACGGCCAGGGCGGCGGCGATCATGCCGATGCCCATATTGTTGTCGGGAGCGGCGGCTGCGGTCTCGCCGTCGGCGGCGAAGGCCATGCTGGAAAAGGCGCACGCCAGTGCGAATACGGCAATCAGTACCAGAAAGGTGCGGGCAAACTTTTTAACATTCATCTTTTTCATAACAGATACTCCATTCTGCCGCAAAGCGGCGTTGTGTTGATATAAAAAATAATAGCGCAGCTACTATTTTTTACACGCATCCGGGCACTTTGTGCCCGGACGCTTGAAATCTTAGGCCGTGAGCCGGGACGGCCCACAGGACCGTTTTTTATAGCTTTGCACAGCAAAGCTATAAAAAAATCTATTCACAAACCCCGGAGCCGTCCGGGCGGGGTAGCAGAAAAGAAGCTGCGTACGGCAGCGGTGCGGCCCATGCGCACAGAGGTTCATTCGGCCTTGTCCGCGGCTGGGTCCAGAGAGATTCTGAGCGGAGCGAAGGGAACGCCGTTCGCGTCGAAAAAGCGGCTGAAGATCTCATAGAACTCCAGGCGCAACACCTGAATGCCTACGAACAGCGCCTCCAGCGCCATGACGAACACGTTGCCTACGGCGACGATGAGTACATAAAATACACCGCCCGTCATATTGGCCAGCGTGAACACGACGGTCATCATGCCCGCGTGAACCAATACGAACCCGCCCACACGCAGAAAGCTCATGGTGTTGGAGGCAAAGCTCAGCACGGTGTCGAACATCTCAAAAAACCATTGAGAAGGATATCGCCCACCGAGCCCTCGGGCTTTTCGCCGGCGCACAGCGCGCTCAGCGGCTCGGCAAAGTACATCAGGAAGAACGGCACCGCGATGCACAGGATAAGATACGGCACGCTGCCCACGAAGGTAAGCTCCATGCCCAGCATCGGCAGCAGAAGCGCGATGAGACTGACGTAAAACACCAGCCCGGAAACGCCGTTTACGGAAAAGATGGTCTTTGCAATGATGTGCTTGCGCAAATTGGAAATGATGCCCGTGACGATGGCGGAAACGATGATGAGCACGCCCGCCACCACGCTGGCGATGAGGATGTTGTTGATGCCTTCGGGAGCCAGTACTTCCAGCGGCTTTTCAGCAAAGCCCAGCGCGTGGAACATCGGGTCCAGCACATGCTCGTAGCCGAACACGCTGCCGTACAGAAAACCGAAAATAACGCTGAAAACGCTGCACCGTGCTACCACGCGCCCAAGCTCCATGTGCATTTTTTTCCACATGACGAAATAGGCGATAAGGCCCAGCAGCACGCCTTGGCCGACGTCGCCGAACATGATGCCGAACAGAAGCGCGTAAGTGACGGCCACAAAGCCGGTGGGGTCCAGATCTCCATAGCCGGGCAGGCCGTACATGGTGATGAACATTTCAAATGGCCGGGCGAACCAGTTGTTTTTCAGCTTGACGGGAGGCTGGCGGTCCGGAGCGCCGTCCACGGCATCGGCTTCGTCGTCCTCGCAGGCTTTCACGCCGTGCACCATCAGCAGCCCCTGCTTCAGGCGCTCTACATCGCTTTCCGGCACATACCCGCTGATATAATACGTGTGCTCCAGCGTGATGACATACTTGCGCATGTCGAAGATCTGCATCTCATAGTTGAGCCAGGAGGCGTATTCGCGCAGGCGCTCGATGTCTGCGGGCGCGGCGATGTCGCTCATGTTGTCCAGCTCTTTCTGCTCGGCCTGCAGTTCGCTTTCCTGCGTCATGATCTGCGCCAGCGCGTCCTGAGGCGTGCCGTGCACAAAATCCGGCACCCACATGCGCTCGAAGTACAAGTTGGCGAAGATATCGTCCACTTCTTTGGCGTGGCTTTCGGGCACGAAGTACATACCCCAGTAATACTCGCCGTCAAAGTCGTACTCACTGAAGGTGAACGAGTGGTCGTCGTAATACGGCAGCTTCAGGTAGCTGTCCTTGGGGATGCGCCCGAAGCGCACCTTCAGGTATTTGCAGGCGAAGATCTCGTCCACGCTTGTATGCAGGCCTGTCAGATGGTACAGCTGCGTTTTTGTCTGGGCATAGGTGGCCAGCTTTGCGCTGATCTCAGCCTGGCGCTTGCCGCGCTCAGCTACCTGGGCGGAAAGCGCCTCCACCTCGTCCTTCACCGCGCCGTATTCGAAGAACCTGCCGCGGTATTCCTGCAGAGCAGGATCTCCGCCCACGTCCTTGATGAGCCCGAGCGTGCTGGCCAGCAGCGGCGTATACAGGTTTTCCGCCGCGCCCGCCGCTGCGTTGATGCGCTCGGCGTCCTTGTCGGGGTGGAAACACGCCAGCTTGGCAAGCACTTCAAGCGTCTGCTGGGGGTCCTGCTCCGGCCCGTAGATGTTAATGTGCTTCATTTTTACCATGCCCATGCTGTGGTACCTCGCTTCTTTTCAATTGCTCCCGCGCCCCGGCGCGGGGAAGGGGATGGCCGCGGCGTCCGGCTGCCGCGATACGGTCAGTATTTCAAGAAGGCACTGATCTGCTCCGGCGAAAGGCCGTAGCGCACGCCCTCGATGACGTTGATGATATTGCTGCGCTCCAGATTGGCCAGGCACAACAGCGCGCAAGCACCGTCTGCGGCGTGCTGGAAAAATGCAGCAGCTTCTGCGCGGCGCGGTACAGAGCGCGCGCGTTTCGGATACTTCGGAGGCATCCGCCGGGTCTGCCGAGCGGGCGCCGTATACCTGTCCCGCGCGGCCCGCGTTGTACAGCTTCAAAAATTCGTCCAGCCCCCGGGTATCGGCCAATGCGTTCATGTTTTTGGCCGAGAGCACGCCGTACACCGGTATAAGGAGCTTTTTCAGGTCTTCGGGTGTGAGCTGGGGGCTGAAAAACGCTTTGGCGCGGAACAGGAGGTCCAGGTTGTAGATCTCCGCTTCCATACGGAACAGGCGCTTTGTGTCCGCTGCGCTGCGGCCGGAGAGGTCGCGGTCGATCTGCGCCAGAACAGTGGTGTAGAAGTAAGACTGAAACGCATGCTCGCATTTCAGATAATCAAGCTTCTGGCCCGCGGCGGGCAGCACGCCGGCCAGCACCTTGGCGTAGGGCGTGCCGGCCACTACCTCAAGGCAGTCCTGCGCGCTTTCGGCCTTGGCCAGCCTGAGCAGGCTGAAGCTGGTTTTGGGCATCAGAAAGCCGGGCACCTGGATGATATAATGATGCCGGAAGCCCATGGACAGAAGCCGCAGCTTGGCAAGAAGCTCGTTGATCTCGCTGCGCATTAAAAAATACGCTCCGAACTTGCCCTTGCGGAAGCTGTAGCGCATCAGCGATTCGTATTTGTAATAAACGTCCTTGCTGAGTGCCTCTTCGATCTGCGCGCGGTGCAGGTTGGTTTGGGAAAGCCCTTTCAGGCTGTCCTTAAAATAGGGATGGCTCTGCAGCGCGGCCGTCACCTCAATGACGCTGCGCTTGCGCATCAGCTCCAGGTAATCGCTGTGCGAAAGGCGGCGTGCGGCGATGGCCTTGGCCTTGGGTACGATGGCAAGCGCGGACAGATTTTCAAGCATGGCCTTTTCGCCCCTTTCTGTTATGCGTAGCGCGCGTCACAGCGCGGCCAGCGTATTTTGTGTGATCTCGGCCAGCCATGCGTCATGCCCGGCCTCAAAGGCGTTGTCCAGCGCATGCTTGGCGTCCAGATAGGCGGCGTCCATACGCTCGCTCTCGCGGGCCTCGCGCTGGGCGAATTCCTCATCGATGGCGGCGCGTCCCTTATCGGCCTCGGCTTCGCGGCGGGCGATCTCAGCATCGGCGCGTTTTTTGGCATCTGCCAGAACAGCCTGCTTTTCCTGCTGGGCCTGCTCGATGATCTCGCGGGCCTTGCGGTCTGTTTCAATGATGCGGTCTACAAATTTTTCCATGATATCCCTCCCGCAATGTTGTATACTATATAAATAGGAAATAAAGCGATATTACTTACCTACTTTACTCCCATTCTTCGGAAATATCAATATTATACATCTGCCAAAGTTTTGTCAACCCTTCCTGGCAGATGTTGCCATTTTATACAGTATTTCTGTAGGAATGTTTTTGAACGAAAAACAAATGTGTTTTGAATCCTGCCATCTGTGTGTGGAATGCGGGCATTTTTCCGGCTGAAAGCACGCAGCTAAAAAAATGGAACGAACGCAAACGCCCCCGAAACGCGCGCGGCGTTTCAGGGGGCGTGTCCTTTACGGGATGTGCGTCCGTATATACGGTGCGGCAGGCGCGCTCTTCTTATGCGGGGTTCGGTCGTTCCAGCCGGAGCGCGGGCTGCCCGTCCGCGCCCTCGTACAGGGCGGTCCCGCAGAAGCCCTGTTCCAGCAGGCGGGAGACCGCCAGCGTGTCCGCCAGAGGGATGTGCACACGCCGTACGGCGTCTTCATCCGGCGTTCCCGGGGCAGGCTGCCGAAGGCCGGGCGGCGTCAGCAGGTAATGCGGGCGCAGCGCCGCCAGCGGGCGCACGAGGAACAGCGTAAAGCCCGCCTCGAAAAAGCCGTCCAGCAGCAGGCCGCCCGTTTTGACGGGGACTGCGGCGGCGAGCCTTTTTTCGGGGGAGGCACAGGGCGGCCAGAGGCGTTCGCCCAGCAGGGAAAGAAAGCGCCCGGCAAAGGCCCTGCCCTCGGGCGTGGCGGCGGGCGGCAGCAGAAAACGGGCCGGAAGGCGCGCGGGCGCCAGCGCGCCGCGCAGAGCGGCAGCCTGGGGCGTGGCGGAACGGGCGGGTACACAGGCGCAGCAGACAACCAACTCTCCGCCCAGAAAACCGCCCCACCATTCGCCTTCGCCAAACAGCGCGGCAAGCGTTTCGCGTGTGCCCCAGGCGGTGTCGCGCCCGCAAGCGCCATACAGCGTGCAAATAGCCGCAAGGTCCATCAATACCAGCCGCCGCACAGTGAAGCGCGGCGGCACAGGATACAGTGAATGCTCCATAAAATGATTCCTCCCAGTTGAAAATGACGGCAGGCCCTTTTGTGCCGCTCGCCGTGCCGCGCGGGAGCGCCGGGACGGAAAACTGCCGCGGGCAAGCGGGCGCAGCCCGGTGCTATAACCCATATGCGTGCCGCTTTTGTTTTATGCGGGTGGATTTTTACACGCCGGCATGCTACAATAAGAAAAACGACAGGCTTGCCCCGCCGGGAGGAAACGTATGAAACTGCCAAAGATTTTTTTCCGCAAGCTCATCATCGGCGCTGTGCTGTTGGCCATCGCCACCGGTATGACGGCGTTTATTAAGGAATCCCTCGATACGCAGGACCCGGAATCCGCGCTGCCCATCATTACAGTTCTGTATGGGGATGAGGAGCTTGTTCCGGACAAGGAGGTGCGCCGGGCGGGTTGGGAATGGAATTTTTTCCTGACACAGGAAAAAACGCCGCTGCTCTCGCCGGAGGACGTGCCGCTGCAGCCTGTGGACGTGATGCCGGGCGCACAGATGCGCATTCTGTTCACCAAGGAACCTTCGGAGCTGCGGGTGATGCGTGCCGTCAGCGATAAGCCGACGGAATATCTGGAGCTTTCGGATGCGGGCGGCGGCCGTTTCAGCACACCCACCACGCCGGGCCTCTATTTTTATAAAGTACGGGCGGAATGGTCCGGCCGGGGCTTTATCCAATATTATTTTGCTTTGCAGGTGCGTGAGCTGCAAATATAATGAAAAGGCCGTTCCCGTGGGAACGGCCTTTTCACGGCTTTTTGCGGAGTGGCATGCCATACTTATGTGCCGGGAGCCGTCAGCTCACGTGCGCCTGCGCGGTACCATTTTGTTTTGCGCATGCCCAGGTAGAGCAGCAGCATCACAAAGGCCGCGGCCAGCGTGTCGCTGAGGTAATGCCGCCCGATGACGAGCCTGCACAAGGCCATAAAGGCCACATAGGCCCAGCAAAGCGCCCATACCAGCGTGCGGCGGCGGTTCCACTTGAGGCAGATGTCACAGGCCAGTGTCAGGATGAACACACTGCACGCGGCAGCCGTGTGGCCGGACGGAAAGCTGGAACCGCCGTTGCCGAACGGCTGCATCCAGCTTGTAAACTGTGCGAACGCGCCCTCGAAGCCGCCGCCCGCGGCGGTGAGCATGTCGTCAAAGCGCGTGCGCTGCCAGACAGCCTTGATAATGTTGATGGCGGCAAGCCCGGCCAGCAGATACACCGTGCCCCAAAGGCATACGAATTCCAGCTTTTTGCGCCCCCCGCTGCGGGAGCGGTACAGCGCCAGTGCGCATATACCCAGCGAAAGGCCGCCCAGCAGGACGGTCCACAGTGTGATGGAAGGGCCGGACATCCCGCGCTTTACAAGATGGTGCGCGCCCATATACAGCAGGATGCCGCTGCCGGCAACCGCCAGCAGGCCGCCCGCGGCGCGCAGCGGCATGCTTCGCGCACCGTCCAGGGCAATACAGACGCACAGCACGACGGCGGGCAAATACTGAGGAAACCAGCCGAAGGCCTCCATCAATACGGCGGGCAGGAACCCGGGTGAATACAGCGCGAGGTCGATCTCCAGATCCCAGAGTGCCGCGGCGCCCAGCCCCGCACACAGCAGCGCGGCGCCCAATGCCAGGAACCAGCGGTTCGTTTTTCCTTTCAGCATGGCATGCTCCCCTCCGGCGGGCCGCTTCCGGCCGCGCCTCATTCTCAACGTTTTGCTCTATCATATCACAAAAAGAACTTTGCAACAAACCGGCGCGGGTGTATAATCGGGGTTGACAGGCAACGCCGCGCCTGCGGCAAGCGGCAAAAGGAGGAAACTGCGTTATGCAATACAGAATTTTGGGAAAGACAGGTTTGAAGGTATCTGCTGTGGGGTTTGGGGGCATTCCCATCCAACGCATCGACGCACGGGGAACCCGCGCACTGATGGAACGCCTTGTGGAAAAGGGTGTGAACTACATTGACACCGCGCGCGGCTACACTGTGTCGGAGAGCTATCTGGGCGAGGCATTGTCCGGCGGTCTGCGGGAGAAGTTCATTCTTGCAACGAAATCCATGTCCCGCGGTTACGCGGACATGGCGCGGGACATTGGCATCAGCCTGAGCAACCTGAGGACGGATTATATCGACCTGTATCAGCTGCACAATATAAAGTCTGATGCTGATTTTGAGCTGGCGTTTTCTGCTGAGGGCGCCGTGGCTGCCATTCAGGACGCCATCCGGGCGGGCAAGGTCGGACATCTCGGCGCAACAGCTCACTCGGTGGACAGCTTCGAGCGGCTGCTCTCCTATCCGGAGATCGAGACCATCATGTTCCCATATAATATCGTTGAAAGCCAGGGTGAAGCGTTGATGGAGCGTGCGGCCGCGCAGAACGTGGGGGTCATTGCGATGAAGCCGCTGGCGGGCGGCAACATCACCGACGGTACGCTGGCCATGCGGTACATCCTGCAAAACAAGACCTGTACGCTGGCCATCCCCGGAATGGCCACGTTGGAAGAGATAGAGCAGAACACAGCTGCGGCGGAGCAGGACGGCCCGCTTACACCGGAGGAGCTGGCCGCATGCGAAGCCATCCGCGCCGGGCTTTCGGGCAATTTCTGCCGCAGGTGCGGATACTGTGCGCCGTGTACGGTGGGCATCGATATCCCGGGTATCTTCACGCTGGAAAACTATCTCAAGCATTACGATCTGGCGGACTGGGCCAGATCGCGCTACGAGTCTCAGACGGCAAGGGCGGGGGACTGCATCGGCTGCGGTAAGTGCGAGGCGCGCTGCCCTTACGAGCTGCCCATCCGTGAAAAGCTGAAGGGCGTGGCCAAGGCGTTCGGCGCGTAGCCGCTTTACAGGCTGCTGCAGCCGGTGATAAAAGAAAAAGGCCGGAGCTCCGATTGCAAATTCAATCAGAGCTCCGGCCTTTAAACTCGAATCCCCTCCGTGAGGGGGAGCGACCGCCGGCGCAGCCTCCTTGATTGCCAGCAGCGCGGTTTCAATCCACGCTCCCCGGGAAGGGAGCGGCAGCTTTCAGCATGCGGCGAATCCCTTTCCGTCGGCTTTGACGGTGGGCGGGGTACATCAGAGTGGCCGGATGGAAGGCGCCTTCTTTTTCCAGCAGCCTGAACAACTCCGCGTACGGCTTCCCGGACATGAAGGCCTCGGTATCCAGAAAATCCGCGGCCACCAGGCAGGAATAAAGCATGCGGATAAAGAACATGCCCGCTCCCGGGTTCTGCTTTGCGAAGGGGGGAGGTTGTCCGCCGGGCAGGGATACTTCCCGGGCCCAGGCGCCGTAAGGCTCCAGCCCGCCGCGGCCCGCCCGGTTGATCCGTCCCCAAAAGGTGGCGGCTTCCGGGCCGTCTCCGCGCCCGCCGCCATCCGGAAGGCCGCCGTGATGGCCTGCCACGGCGAAGGCGGCGAAGGGCTGGCCGCGCCCCATACATTCAAAAGCGCCGGCAGTGGCGTGATCCACCCGCCTGGAATCGCCCGTCAGCCGCCGCTGAAACGCAGCAGAGTATTTTCCAATGTCATGGGCCGTCCCGGCCAGCAGCCCCTGTGCCTCGCCGCCGAAAGGGCGGGAAAACTCCGCCGCCAGCGAGGCGGCGCCCGCCAGATGCTCGAAAACCGTTCGTTCCCGTCCGTCCTCCGCGATGTGTGCAAGAAATTTATTTTCCATAGCCGCTCTTTTCTTGGCAGCCCGGCACGAGCGCCTTGCGGTGGGCCGCAGGGATGGGTGAACAAAACATGTGACTGAACAGAATCGCCTGTATTTGTTGTTATTTCCAGTATATATTAGTATTTGTTGAAAGTAAAACGGTAAAATAGGGAAATAAACTTGAGGATTTCATCGCTTTTTACAAAATATAGGCCGGCCCTGTCTGCCGTGGGGGACGTTGCTTGAAGGCTTGCATGCGGTGGAAAAGGCAAAACAGAGCGGCAGCCCGTTCCCTGCCGACGGCCTGCCGCTGTATTGCCGGTTATTCTATTTCCGGATGGTATTTCTGCCGTGTGGCTGCGCCGCCGCGCAGATGACGCTCCTCTTTATTCACGCGCAGCACCTTCT
>VOFE01000559.1_pt1 | contig 78001 bp, 134 predicted proteins | sample 5384071 | NCBI WGS metagenome assembly VOFE01 (sample SAMN12384724, study PRJNA508395) | human gut metagenome | isolation source: healthy gut D | host: Homo sapiens
CCTTGCTCATAGCCCAGTCCTTTACGTCCTGGGTGAAGGTCTGCTGATTGCGGATTTCCATGTACTCAGCGCAGTACTTCTTGTAGGACTTCTCTGCATACGGAGCCAGAATCTTGTCCACCTCCGGGACAGTGAAGCCACCGTACTGCTGTGAAGCAGTAGCCAGGATAATATCACCCAAAACGTCAAAAGCAGTATCAAGGATTTTCGGCTCATTGTACCAGACGTTTCCCATCTCAAAGCCGCCGCTCATAATAGAGGAAATGTCGCACAGGCAGCAGTTCATAGTGTCAAGACGGGCTGACTGGTCATGGATATAAATGTATCCGTCCTTGCAAGCCTGCAACTCATCATTGGTCATAAAGAACTTGCGGTACAGCCGCTTATTCAGTTCGTTGAAAATCAGACAACGCTTCGTGGCAACCAAGGTAGAGTCCGTGTTTGCGTTCTCCTTATCACCCAGAAAACGAATGGACTGAGATTTCTGATAGACCTCATCCATAATGTGAACGAAATCCTTCTTGAAGTTTCGGTAATCCCTGTAAGACTTCGCAATCTTCGGGTGCAATGACCGCGTTTTCCTGCTATAATTTAGAAATTAATAATTTTGCCGCAGGAATGCGCAGTCTTTTTCCCGGCAAGAAAGGAAAGGAGAGTTTTTATGGATCCACTTTATATTCCGGAAAACTATCACGCAGATTTGAATCTCCACGACACACAGATCTCGCCATCAAAAATGGTAAAGACTTTTTTCAGCAGACTCTGGCGCAGAAGCTGAATCTGCTCGTGTCTCCGCCCCTGTCTTTGTAGACCCCGTCCGGTCTTAATGATAACTTAACGGTGTGGAGCGCCCTGTGAGCTTTGACATCAAGAATCAGGACAATGGCGCTGAGATCGTACATTCTCTGGCAAAATGGAAACGATATGCTCTGAAAAAGTATGGGTTTTCCCACGGTGAGGGACTTTACACAGACATGATCGCCATCCGCAGAGAGACGAAATCTGGACAACATCCATTCCATCATCTATGTGGATCAGTGGACTGGGAAAAATCATCTCCAGAGAAGAACGCAGCATGGAGACCCTGAAGGAAACCGTGCGCACTATTTACAGCACGCTGCGCAAAACCGAGAAGTACATGGCTGTACAGTACGACTACATTGAAGAGATCCTCCCCAAAGAAATCTTTTTCATCACCACCCAGGAGCTGGCTGATCTCTATCCCGACTGCACCCCCAAGGGCGGGAATATTACATCACCAGAGAAAAGGGCGCTGTTTTCTGATGCAGATCGGCAAGACCCTGCGAAATGGAGAACGTCATGACGGACGTGCACCAGACTATGATGACTGGGAATTAAACGGCGACATTCTCGTTTACTATCCTGTTCTGGATATTGCCCTGAGCTTTCTTCCATGGGAATCCGCGTAGATGAGGATGCGCTGAACCGTCAGCTTACCCTGTCCGGCTGTGACGAGCGCAGAGAGCTGGCCTTTCAGAAGGCAGTTCTTTTCCAGAGAACTCCCCACACCATCGGCGGAGGCATTGGACAGTCCCGCATCTGTATGTTTTTCCCAAGGCTGCTACCACATCGGAGAAGTGCATGTTTCTCTGTGGCCGGAAGAGCTTTGCCGCGAGGCTTCCTTCGGAAGGGACTGCAGCTCTTATAAAGTCCGGATGCCTGCCCTCGCCCCTGCGGCGGCGCCTGTTTTCACCAAAATTTAATATTTCAGATTATTGACATCCCTTCCCTGCATACTATCATAAATAATGTGCAGGGGAATTTTCCGCACACCGAAAACATGAATTAAAACAAGATAATGGAGCATTCCTGTAATTCATAAAAAGCGCCAATTGAATAAAAAAGAAACCTCGAAGTACAATTAAGGTGTTCATCTTGGCGGATGAAAAAACACTTTATAAATACTGGAGGTTTCTATAATGAATTTAACACAGAATGACAGACTTAATCAAGTAACAAGTGACACTTTAATTGTAGGAGTTGATGTTGGATCACAGACACACTTCTGTAGAGCGTTTGATTGGAGAGGGTTTGAACTATCCAGAAGAGTATTTAAGTTTAGCAACACCAGGATGGGATTCCTTTACTTTCCTTCGTTGGACAGAGGAACTCATGAAGAAAACCGAAATGAAAAAGGTTATTGTCGGCTGTGAGCCTACTGGATGCTACTGGCTTACTTTTCAGAAGTTCTTACATGAGCATGATATCCTGCTTGTAACTGTGAATCCATTTACAGTAAACAGAAGCAAGGAACTGGACGATAACAGTCCGGAAAAGAGTGATTTAAAGGATCCAAAACAATTGTTTTTACTTGTAAAAGATGGAAGGTTTTCCACTTCTTACCTTCCGAGTGGTGTGTATGCTGAAATCAGAGAGGCTTCTGTTTGCAGAGACCAGATCATGAAGCAGCATGTACGTCTGTCCAATCAGATACAGGGATGGCTTCAGAAGTTCTTCCCAGAGTATTTTGAGTGTTATTCCGGTTGGGATTCCACCAGTGGATTGCTGCTTCTTAAAGAGGCACCACTTCCGCAGGATATCCTAAAAATCGGAGCAGGTGGAATCAATCAGATATGGCGGGGAGGCAAAGGTGCGTGCAGCGGGATTAAAGAGGGCACAGACCCTGATAGAAGCTGCACAAAACAGTGTAGGGTTGGAAGCCGGTGAGGCTGCAAGACTTGAGATATGGATTCTTGTAAATGACTATCTTCTGAAAGAGGAACAGCTAAGAAGACTTGATGAATATCTGGAAGAAAAGTAAAAGAAGTACCCAATGTGGAGAAACTGCTCGCCATAAAAGGGGTAGGGATGAGTACTGTGATAGGTTTTGTCGCAGAGGTTGGTGATATCGGACGTTTCACTGACCCTAAGCAGATACAGAAGCTTGCAGGACTAGAAATAGTCAAAAAAGAGCTCTGGAAAGAAAAAAGGTCAGCCAAGAATCAGTAAAGGGGCAGACGAAAACTACGAAGAACCATGTATGAGTCGGCACGTGCGCTGATGAACTGGAATCCGGCATTTCAGGATGTGTTTCTTTATTACAGGAACCGACAGAGGAATCCTCTTGGAGGAATGCAGGCAAAGATAGCAGTTGCATGCAAAGCCATTAGAGTCTTTTTACGTAGTATTACAAACAGGTTGTGACTTTGATGAGGAGAAGTTCCGAAAGGATATCATTCATCCAGAAGCAGCCTGATAATTAAGGCACACCCTGTAACAGATAACGTCCGCCAAGAGTTCAATTGGCGCTGGATTACAGGAGTGCTCTCTAGCAATGACAAAGCAGAGCGAAGCCGCTAAGACATATTTTATAGGGCATGACCCTGGAATGGAGCAGAGGCGGCACCCCACTATGGGTAGGCTGGACGAAGGAATTTAGGACCCGGTTCATAGCTGGATGATCCTGTTAGACATGAGAGGTTAGCAGCCATAGGGAAGAATGGGACATAGATTCGCCTTCATAAAAAGGATGACGTTTTATTTCGTGAACCTTTCTGACTGGAAAACAAAGTGCATTGCAACTGAAATGACACATTTTTCGCCCATTATTAGATGCTTATCATTGTTTGTAACTTAGTTAATTATTGTACAAATGGCCTAAATACAAGCTTTTTTGTGCAAAATAAATAAGAAAGTATAGAGAGTGTTATTGTGAATATTTTATTTTTTCTGATCCCCAAAAGTGAAGTAGCATACATATACGAGGACGAAACTCTCAGACAGGCCATCGAGAAGATGGAACACCGCAAATTTTCCTGCATCCCCATCATCACCCGGGACGGCAAATACTGCGGGACCATCGCGGAGGGCGACCTGCTCTGGGGGCTGAAGCGGCTGGAGCTCACCAACATCCACCAGGCGGAGGATGTTCCCATTATGGCAATTCCCCGCAGAGCCACCTACAAGCCTGTACACGCCTCCGCAGATATGGAGGATTTGCTGGATCGGCCATCAACCAGAATTATGTTCCCGTTGTGGATGACCACGGCTCTTTTATCGGCATCATCACCCGCAAGGCGATCATCAAATATTGTTACAGCGAGCTCAAGAAGCACGCCTCTGCGGACAGTCCTTCCTGAAATCTTATTCCCACGGCATACAGCAGAGCGCGCCCATGGCGCGCACACAAAGGACACTGCCCGAAACGTATCTCGAAGCAGTGTCCTTTCTTTATAAAAATTTTCTATGGATATTTCTGTTTTTATAAAACCTTGGAGAGGAAATCTCTCAGTCTCTGATTCTTCGGACTCTGGAAGAATTCTGCCGGAGTATTCTCCTCCTGAATTTTTCCTTCATCAATGAACATCACGCGTGTGGCAACCTCTCTTGCAAATCCCATTTCGTGAGTAACCACCACCATCGTCATTCCCGTCTGTGCCAGCTGCTTCATGATCTCCAGAACCTCCCCGACCATTTCCGGTCCAGCGCGGAGGTCGGCTCGTCAAACAGCATGACGTCCGGATTCATCGCCAGCGCTCTGGCGATCGCGATACTGCTGCTTCTGTCCGCCGGAAAGCTGACTGGGATATGCGTCCGCCTTGTCAGGCAGCCCTACACGCGCCAAAAGCTCATCCGCCCGCCGGGAAGCCTCCTCGGTTGTCATCAGCCCCAGCTTTTCCGGAGCAAGCATAATATTTTTCTTAATGGTCAGATGGGGAAAGAGATTAAACTGCTGGAACACCATTCCGATTTTCTGACGCATTTTATTCACATCCACGCTCTTGTCGGTAATGTCTGTCCCCTCAAAAGGATCTTGCCGCCCGTCGGTACCTCCAGAAGATTCAGGGAACGAAGAAACGTGGATTTTCCGCAGCCGGAAGGTCCGATAATAGCAACCACCTCGCCCTTGCAGATCTGGGTGGTGATTCCGTCAAGAACCTGATTTCCGTCAAAAGCCTTTTCCAGTCCTTTTACATCAATTAACACTTCACCTTTAGCGTTCACTGCTTCTCAGCCTCCTTTCCAGTTTTCCTACCAGATGAGACAGGAACATAACCAGTACCAGATAAATAGCCGCTACCGCCAGCAACGGCAGAAGCGCTTCGTAGGTCTGGCTTCGGATAATGTCTCCGCCACGGGTCAGATCCGTAATGCCGATATAGCCGCTGATCGAGTCTCCTTCATCAGCACGATAAACTCGTTTGCCAGTGCAGGAAGCACGTTCTTGAACGCCTGCGGGAGAATGATGAACAGCATGGTCTGTCGGTAGTTAAGGCCAAGGCTTCTTCCCGCCTCAAACTGTCCCTGATCAATAGACATGATACCGGAGCGGACGATCTCCGCAACATAGGCCGCCGAGTTGAGACCGAAGGCCAGAATCGCCGTCACCAGCTTGCCCGGGTCATGAACCGCAAATACAACATAGTACATGATCAAAAGCGGTACCATGGCCGGAGTTCCCCGGATCACTGTAAGGTATACCTTGCAGACCGCGTTCAATATCTTCATTTTGCCTGTGCGGTCATGGGTGGAACGGATGATCGCAATGATAAAAACCAAGCACAATACCGATCAGCACCGCAAACGCTGTGATGATCAACGTGGTCTTCAGACCCGTAAAGGATAAATTCGTAACGGTTCTGTTCTATAAAGTTCAATTTAAACTTATCAATAAATTCCGCCAAAATATTCACCACTTTCTTCTTTCACTCATCTATGGAGGGAGGCACGCAAAGCGGACTGCTTTGCACAACAAATTCCGGGTTTCCGATGTCGATGCTGTCGATACCGGATACCCGGAACTTAAACGGTCCTGTCTCTTATTTGCGGACGATGATCACCTGTTTTGCAGTTGTGTAGGTGTCCGTAAAATCTACGTTTTTCAGACGATCCTCTGTCACAGTCATACCTGCAACGCCGATGTCTGCTTTTCCGGAATCTACCGCATTTACGATTGCATTGAATTCCATATCTTCAATCTTCAGTTCATATCCAAGCTTGTCGCATACAGCCTGCGCCATCTCTGCGTCAATTCCTACGATTTTGTCTCCTCATAGTATTCATAGGGAGGGAAGGTCGCGTTGGTCGCCATTACCAGAGTTCCATTGGAACGGTCAACATCTTCCGGGGACTCGTAGGGGCAGGTTCCCTTCACATCATCCTCGCCGATGTAGTTCTCATTGATCTGGTCCCAGAACGCCTTCTTCCTTAAGCTCTGCCAGTGCGCCGTTAATGGCCTCGGTCAGCTCCTCGTTGCCTTTCTTTACTGCAATGGCATATTCCTCTGTCGCGAAATCCTCTTCCAGGATTTCAAGATCATCGTTATTCTCCACAAATTTCTCTGCCGGAAGGCTGTCGATGATAATGCAGTCGATCTTGCCCTGTTTCAGAGCCATTACTGTATCATTTGCTTTTGTTAAAACGTTCGATGGTGGTTCCTTCCTCATCTCCCTTCATACTCAGAAGCATAAAGGTCACCGGTAGTTCCAAGCTGAACGCCGATCTTCTTTCCCGGAAGGTCGTCCACGCCCCTCAATTCCGCTGTCGTTGGCAAATACGGTAGTTGCGCAAAGCATGGATGTTGCCATTGCTGCGCAAAGTGCAAGTGCTGTTAATTTCTTCATCCTGTTTTCCTCCTCATACTCTCGGTATAATTATTCATATTTTTGCATATTTTTCATGTCGTGCTTTTTATTCTACCATGTTTTTTTGTAAAATGCAAGAGTATACTTGAATAATATTTAATTTTTTTCTATACTATGATTGCAATGACAAAGGGATTGCTGGCGCACAAAGCGCAAAACAATCCTGCGTTCGTTTAAAATTCATTCTAATTGGAGGAAACTACATGAAATTCACAAAATGCACGGCATTGGAAACGATTATGTATATGTAAACTGTTTGAAAAGAAACCGTAAAAAATCCTTCCGCTGTCGCCAGATTTGTCAGCGACCGCCATTTCGGCATCGGCGCGGACGGCCTCATCCTCATCAAGCCCTCGGATATCGCGGACTGTGAAATGGACATGTACAATCTGGACGGCTCACAAGGTGCTATGTGCGGCAACGGGATCCGCTGTGTGGCAAAATATGCCTATGACTATGGTATCGTGAATAAGACAGATATCACGGTTGCCACCGGAAGCGGCATCAAGACCCTGCACCTGACCTTAAACAAAGACAATAAAGGTGGAAAAATTGCGTCAACATGGGTGCTCCCATTCTCAAAGCATGCGAGATTCCCGTCGCCTCCGACGCAGATACCGTCATCAGCGCACCGATCGAGGTGGATGGAAAAATCTATGCCTTTACCGGAGTTTCCATGGGAAATCCCACGCCATTATATATATGGAAGAAATTGACTCTCTGGATCTTGAAAAGATCACTCGTCCTTGTCCTTTGAAAATCATCCCCTGTTCCCGGATCGGGTAAACACCGAGTTCGTAAAGGTTCTGGATTCTCACACCGTACAGATGCGGGTATGGGAACGCGGAAGCGGAGAAACTCTGGCCTGTGGCACCGGCGCCTGCGCAGTTGCCGTGGCCTCCATCTTGAATGGCCATGTGGATGGGGAGAAGCCCGTCACCGTAAAGCTTCTTGGCGGCGATCTGGAGATTTTCTGGGATCGTGAAGAAAATCTGGTGTATATGACGGCCCCGCCACAACGGTGTTTGACGGGGAAATCGATCTGCGTTTTTGGAAGATTAGCAAAAGTCCGGCGGTATCACCGCCGGCCTTTTTATGTAACAGGAACTTGCACTGTACTATCCTGCATTTTACAAAACACCTGTATCCGCTCCACCACAAACACGGCCGCGCAGGCCAGAAGCGCCACCGTCACCAGACTCTTTTCCTTGTAGGACGCCAAAAGCGCCACCAGAAAGCCTGCTGCCGCGGAGAACACGCTCTCTGTCGCCGAGAGAATGGCCGGGAAGGTCATGGCTGCCAGACAGGCATATGGCACGTAAAACAAAAAGGATTTTGATAAATGGACTGGTGATCTCTTTTTTCGCCAGGGTAAGCGGCAGCATACGGATCAGGTAGGTCACCACCGCCATGACAAGGATATACACATATACATTATTCATCTGCAGCTGCCTCCTCTTCTTTTACCGGACAAAGCCATGCCGCCGCCCCCGCCACCAGCAGGGTGGTGATGATGATCACAAATCCGGAAGACACGTTCTTAAGAACCGGACCATGGCAAACAGGCTGCTCACCGCCATGGCACCCACAACTACCCCAGCACAGCGCGGTTTTCTCTTGGCCGGCGGGATGATGATTGCCAGAAACATCCATAGATCGCCACGCTCAGAGCGCTCACCAGAAAAGGCCGGAAGAAGGTTTCCTGACACCGCTCCGCAAGCGTCCCCAAGAGTCCATCCGGGAATTGCCACGCACATGGCTCCGTAATTATACCAGGGACTCAAACGCCCCTCCTGCACAGCGCTGATCCCAAAATTTCATCTGTCACACCAAAAGCCATGACAAACCTCTGCACCTGCGGCACGTTTTTCCAGCTTCTGAGCCAGGGAAAAAGACATCAGGCTGTAGCGGAGATTGATGATCAGCTGGGTCAGCGCCATTTCCCCAAGAGACCCTCCGGCGCTGATAATCCCAAGCCCCGCAAACTGACCGGCCGATGTCAGGTTGGTCAGGGAGATCAGAACTGCCTGCCAGACACTCAATCCCGCGCCCACTGCCATGATCCCGAAAGTAAAGGAAACAGCAAAATAGCCAAGACCAATGGGTACCCCGTCCCTTATGCCTTTCCAAAATTTTCGCTGTTCATAAAAAATTCCTCCAGTCTGTCATACGCTTCCTTTGATTTCCCCAGGCTCCGGGGAAAATCGAACGGTAACAGTATAACATCTGAAGGAATTTTCTTCAATACAGGAATGTGGTAACGTGGGTAGAAATCATTCTGTCTTTTCTTCTTTCCGGATCAGGCCAAACTGCTTTCAGGGCGTCTGCCGCCCTTCTCTCCAGGCATCATACTGCCTTTGATTCTCCGTTATTACGGCTTCTATCCCTGCTTCCTTGAGTTCTTTTCGAAACATCGGCAGCTCTATCCCGGAATCTACGGTTCCTGTTTCAATAATACCCATATATTTCCCGATCACCTCCCGCACTCTTGAAACTTCCAGCAGAACCGGTTCCTGATCAAACACATATCCCCATGCCGGAGAACTTCTGGCAATGCTGTCGCTGAATTTCTGAATCGTCTCATTTTATCGATCGCCCCTGGCACCCAGGTATACGAATCCAGACGATTTCCATAAATCCCCAGAGTCACATAATAAGGCAGCGTTTCTATCCGTTTTCCTTCCGGCAGATCAATCAGGGTTTCCCTGCTCATTTTTTCCACTACAACATAGGAAACACCTTCAATTCCCTTTGCAGCAGATTGCTTATCCGCTCATCCGTATACAGCAATGTCAAAAAAATCCATAACTTTTTCCGGATTCTCACAGGTGACAGGAATACTCCATAATACGGTCTGATAAACATCTGTCGTCGAACCGCTTCCCTGGTGGGAATAAATGTCACGTCCCATCTGCTGTCCCAGGTATTCTCTTTCTCCTCTCCCGGTACATTGTGAAAAAAACCATCCCAGCAGTTTTCCCTTCCGCATCAAAAGATTGGGGAATCTTCTGAGATTGCAGTATCCGGATAAAAAGCCTTCTTTCTGCCATCGGTTCATTCTTTCTGCAAACTCGTCAAATTCTTTTTGTGTCATAAAAATTAACAATCTTATTTTCATCGGATTCCAGCATCAGAACTCCTGTGCCGATACTGCCGCCCATGGTATCCAACGCATATGCCGATTTTCCAAGAGCTCAGAATTACAGGTCAAAGAACCGCCCAAAATATAGAAATCTTCCCCCTCTCCGCCTTTACCTTCCGAAAAAATTCTTCCAGTTCATCAAAGGAATAGTATTTTCCCTCTTCTATCTGAAACCCATATTTTTCCATCAAATCTGTCCGGCAAAATAAATCCATATCTCCACCCTTCTGAATAAACCGTGGGAATCCCATAAATATGGTTCTGGTAATAACCGCCTTTCAGCTGTACACCGCACACCTGCTTCAGCTTTTGTCCTCTTTTCTCAACAAGATCGTCTAATTGCATAAGGTACCCATTGTTGATCAATTCATAGCCTTCTCCAAACAAGGACACGCACAGATCCAGTTTATCACCGGCCGCAATCATCAGATTCGCTTCAAATACCGGTTTTCTCGCTTGGCAAAAGCTGAACGGAGACCCCGATCTCTTCTTCTGTGATCTCATTTAGCTTTTCTTCCACAGCTTTGAGGCCTGTCGGCGCTGTTCCGGACTGCGGCCATTGCATCACCAGCTGATACGGTTCTTCCTCTGTCCCGCCTGCGCTGTTCACTGTTTTTACTCCGAAAAGGCCGCCACCGAGACTGCCCGCGCACAGCGCTGAAAGCAGCCATTTTTTCCTGCTATTTCTGCCCATTTCTTTTCGCCTCCTGCATCTCTGCATAGTGCTGCGGAGAGCAGCCGAAATATTTTTTAAATGCTGTCGAGAAATACGAATCATTCATATATCCGATTTTTCTGCCGCCATATGAACAGAAACCGAAGAATCACCCAGAAGTTTTGCTGCCAGATTCATTCTTTCCCGAATAATATATTGACCGATGCTGATATTTTGTTCTTTCCGAAAAATCCGGTTCAAATAAATAGGATTCAAATGGCGAAATCTGCAACCAGATTTACCGTCAGTTCCCCGTTGGACAGATTCTGATGGATATACTTTTCGCATTTCTGGATAATATCACGATTGCTTTTTCGTCCCTGTATCCGATGCACTTCTTCTCTTTGGCTTTTTCGATCCACTGTGCCCCGTATCGCTCCAACTGACGATTATCCCTCTTTTCTCAATCCCTTGACTACCTTTTTCAATACCTCTTCTATCTCTTCTGTTCTGGCCGGCATGAGAAGATAATCCATACAATTTAGTTTTACCGCTTCCTGCGCATAAAGAAAATTTGCATGACAGGTGAGAAAAATACATTCCAGATCATATTCCTGCTCTCTTACCCACCGCAAAAGCTGAACTCCATTTTCCCCGGGCATTTCAATATCACAAAGAAGAATATCCACATCTCCGTCCATGATCTGCTCTCGTGCGCCCGCGGCATCATAGGCCGTCTTCACCTCGTCTACCACCGCAGCCGCGCCAGTCCACATCTTCCCGTATCATGTCTGCTGTCCATTTTTCATCATTCACAATCAAAACTGTCATTCTTCCGCCTCCAGCTCATAAGGAAACGATATTATAAAGGTTGTCCCTTCTCCTTCACAGAATAAACCTTTACCGATGCCGAAGAACCGTATAGCTGCTCTATTCTGCGAATTGCATTCCGTATTCCCATGTGTTTTTCTTCTTTTTCCTCCCAGGCTCTCTGATTGATCTTTTCTGCCTGTTCCTGCGACATTCCGTTTCCATCATCACTGATCTCAAATTCTATCCATCCATTTTCGTAATGAGCCGCCAGCAGAATATGAACACATTTCCCCACTGTGAGCGCATGTTTTACCACGTTTTCCACAAAATTATGTATCAGCAGCGGCGGCACACGGATCAGTCTCACTTCCGGATTAATTTCATAGGAAATCTCCAGCCCATCTGGATAACGGATTTTGCAACCTCCACATATCCTTTGATCAATGCCAGCTCCTTGTCAAACAGCTCTGTATTCCTGTCGCTGCGAAACAGATACCGAAAATAATCGAGAGATACAAAATGAGCTTTTGGCTTCCTCAGCCCCTTCCGGTGAACGCAGGAGATAATACATCAAATTGAAGGTGTTCATCAAGAAATGCGGCCGGATCTGCAATTTCAGATTGTCTAATTCAGCTCTTTCTTTTCTAATTCTTTTCTCCATATTATCCAGTCTCAGACTCTCCATACTTCTCACCATCCGGTTAAACGAGGCATAGGCATTCTGAAACTCCCTTGTATCTGCCTCGGTTTCCACCGTATAGTGCCGGTTTCCGTTCTCAATCTGATAGAATCCTTCATTCAGGTAATTTAACGGCCGCACAATTCGCTTTTTCATATATCCATAGATAAGCGGCACCGCAAGAATAAAAAGAAACGTGGCCACGACCAGAAGACGGTTCAAAAAGAAATCCCTGATAGCATTCCTTCCGGCTCACATCGATGCTCAGCACCACCTCCATGCGCCGGGAACGGGAACTGGCCTGTATCCGCTCTTTCCCGGCCTCTGTCTCGTTTTCCCCGAACCAGACATTCTGATCGGAATAGTTTGAAAGATTTTCAATTTCTCTCTGCTGCGCAGTGAGTTGATCATTGCTCCATAATAGAAATTTTTTTCGGAGGCGACTCGTATTAAAACACTCTGAGTTCCCATTTTTACTATATGCCATTGATTATCGCATTCCCTGACGCTCGTAATATAAGTGCGGATTTCCGGAATATTTACCAGCGAAGAATCCAATGTCAAATGCAATCCCCGCTTCTTTTGGGATCAAAAATATCCTGATACTACATCCTCCTGCTCCATCTGTTTTGCCAGCTTGTTATAGCACTGGTATTTTGCATTCTCATATTCCCAGGAGGCACTGTCCTTTCGCTCCAATACAGCGCCTCCTGGCTATTATTCAGCATTTCATACAAGTACAAATCTGCTCGTTCTGCATGGTAATCCAATGTATTCATATATACATCTGTAATGTTTTTAAGTCCGGTTTCTACCTGCGCCCGATAATATCGTATAAACTCCAGCGATGAAAAACAGAAATGATATTCAAAGGCAATACCAAAGCTATGATCACCATTAAAATTTTCATCGTAACAGACGGTTTTTCCCCGGTCAACGATGTGCGCCTAAAAAAATCCCTCATAAAATTTCTGCTCTCTTTCCAGAATGATCACAGGAATCTTATCATTAATCACTCAAGAATTCAACCCTGCCCATATCCTCAAAAAAGCAGACGATCCAAAGGACCGCCTGCTGCCATTATTTTGTCTGTTTTTCTTTATGCGATTGCAAAACTGTAGGAACCAGATACCAATTCATACTGCGCGCACATCTGCCCATTGTGCTCTGTCATTCCTGCAAAGCTTGCTCCTTCGGGCACCTGCAGACCTTCTGCCTGCTCCTCGCTGATCGACAGATATAACGTAGCTGTGGTATTGGCAGGTACCGTTGCCTCATAAGAGGTCATAACGCCTTCTGCAGCCTCCCATCCGCTGTAAATTGTACCGTAAGCAGATTCAAAGCTTCCATTTGCATAGGTAAAGGTTCCGCCCGCTACCGGTTGGAGGACAAAATGCTTATATCCCGGCGCTTCCTCATCATATTTGATTCCAAGCTGGGAATCCATCATCCAGGAAGTCACAGCCCCCAGAGAATAATGGTTGAAGGAGTTCATTCCATTATTTCCGCCAAATCCGTCCTCTACTGTGTAGGAATTCCATCTTTCCCAGATACTGGTTGCTCCCTGCACAACCGGATACAGCCAGGACGCATACTCTGTACATTCCAGCATTTTGTAGGCTACATCAGCCCGCCCATTGTCGCTTAATGCGTTAAGCAGATTGGGAGTTGCATTGAATCCGGTTGTCAATGTATAAGGTACCAGATCAGAACCATCATCTGCCTTTGGATGTTCAATGGTATCAATATAATTCTCCACAAAACGTTCTTTGTTTTCTTCGGAAACCACACCATAATTCAACGGAGATGCATAGGAAGCCTGCGTATGAATGATCGTTCCATCTGCCGCACAGCTTTTTCCGGTTTCTTCATCAATGTAAATCTGATTCCATGCCGTCTTCGCTGCCTCATACATGGCCTGATATTTTTCTGCTTTTCTCTGTCTGGCCAATGGCCTCTGCCATCTGCGAAACTACGTCCAGACAATACGTATACATTGCATTTCCAAGCATTGAGCCGTCTGTAGTTACCACGGAAAGATGATCGCAAAGGAAACCTGTCTGTGAGGTAAGCGCTGTTTCTGTAATCTGCGCATCTTCCGGTCCACCGTAGGTCAGCGGATTCTTTTCCAGATTTTCCATGTATTTATAAATAGCATCTATATTCTCATCAATAATGGTTGTATCGCCATATTGCTGATACAGATAATATGGAATAAATACAATCGCACTGTTCCAGGTGATTCCAAAGGACATGCCGCCCACTTCCACACTGCCCGTTTCTGCATCATAGGAAGGATAATTCGAGAGGTATGAGAAGTCATTCCGTCTTCGCCCTGGCTTTCCCGCACACAGTTCAGCCACTGACGCAAAAACTGATAGGTGTCTGCATTGTAGCTTCCTGCCAACGCATACACATTTGCATCTCCCATCCAACCCATACGCTCATTTCTCTGCGGGCAGTCTGTTGGAAGGGTAATATAGTTGCTGGCCTCTGAGTTTTGTCCGTTTAAGAACAGCCGGTTCACAAGCTCATTGGAGCTGTCATAGGCAGCTGTATTGTCAATGGAGGAAATCACCAGAGATTTCAGGTTTTTCTGCCGGCAGCGCTTCGTCAAGTCCGGTAATTTCAATGTAACGGTAACCGTGGAAGGTCAAATCCGGTACAAAAGTCTGTTCTCCGGCTTTCATGGTATAAAAATCTGTTGTCAATGCTGCACGATAATTTTCCTGAAGAAGATTTCCGGCCAGCTCCCCATACTCTTCCAGTTCCGGGTAAAGGATTTCCGCCACGCGACCGTGATCATTCTCCCTCTTTTCGCATACTCTTCCGGAATTGTGATCTGCCCGGAACTGCCGCTACATTTTCTCCAAAATCATAAATATAGCTGCCGCTGCCTATTTTCTTTGGTCTCACCCACCAGCTTAGCATCCAGCTCGCGAATCACATGCACTTCTTCGTCCTTGCGCACAACCAGTTTCTGCTGCGCAAACGCGCTCTCGTCTCAATAGCCTGTGCCGGTCTCCATCCCGCTGCTTCTTCATCATACTCTGCAGTAGAGAATCCTTCTATGGCAGCTTCCTTTGTGGCATCATAACGCTCTCCCTCAAAAACAGAAGCCAGTCTCACAGGTACCATCTCCATAATACTGCCAGGTATCTTCATCACTTGTGATGATCTCCGTGCTTCCGTCCGCATAGGTAACTACGAGATTTGCAAGAAGAGCCTCTTTGTCTCCATAATAATTATATGGTGTCATCAAAGTCTGTGCGTGACCGGTCCACCAGCCTTCGCCCATCACAGCTCCCATGGCGTTTTCTCCGGCAGAGACAAACTCTGTCACATCATACACATTGTATCCAATTTCCTCACGGAATTCCATGGAGCCCTGTTTGAACCATTCTTCCGGCGCCACCTCTTCTCCATTGATATAAAATCACCGATCCCCTGGAACGCAAAGATACAATCTGGCAGATGCAATATCTTCTTTCAAAGAAAACTCTGTTCTTACGTACGGTTCTGAACCGTAGGACGGATCCGCATAGGCCAAAATGCCGTTCTCTCCGCCATTTACAGTGATCACATTTCCCTCTACCGTGATTCCTTCTTTTCCTTCCCAGATGCTGTAGGTCGCTCCGGTAGTGGCATCAAACAAAACGCCAGTGCCATATCCCGGATTATTCAGGGCAAAATCTGTAAATACCGCACTTTCACCTTCTTCGCGGCAAAGCCAATGCTGTTTAAGTTTGGCACAGACATCACATCTGAGTCACCCCAGTCTGCCAAAAGAATTTGTGGACAAGGAGACACCTCGCCTGTGTTTTCATCCTCTATTTCTTCTGCGATCACTTCTGTTCCGTCAATGGAGATCAGAAGATTGCAGGTCTGCATCTTCAGCTCAATCTGATGTTCTTCGTTTTTGTTCTCTGCTGTGAGCAGTTCGTTTAGATTGGTTCCCGGACAGTTTGCCAGATCAATGGTTTTATACGGGGTATCCGGCGTATCATTTTCAAAAAGCCCACCCGATATATATGAATTGCTGCTCCCTGCTCTGTTCCCGCATTCGTCACATCCAGCTCAACCCGGAAATAGTTTTCTCCCGCTTTCTGATACAGATTAAACAATTCATTGTTGTAGCGGAAGTCATTTGCGCCAAATACAATGGATGCCTTATTGCTTCCTTCCGGAATCTGCACCTTCGTGGTAATATCAAACAAGGTGCTTGCCGCAGCATCCAGCGAAAGCTCGTCTGCTCCGATCCACTGAGCACCTGCCCACGCATCCAGTCCAGTGCTGAGTTTTGACGTTTCAAAGGAAGAGGTTCGGTCAGCATATTTCCCGCATTATCTTCCACTGTCACTGTCCACGTATAAGCAATACATGCCTCCAGAGCTTCTCCTTCGTAGGAAATGTCCACGGAACGGTCAGATTCTACAACTCCGGAATCCCCACACTTGTGTCCCGTCTGCTTTTGCCACCACAATCTGATAGTTCACCTGTGAAGCGCCTACTGCAGCGGAATCCATCTTCCAGGAAAACACAGGGGTTGCTGTATCCACACCGATTGGCGCCTCCTGGCCTCCACCTTAAGGTCAACAAAGAGATGCCTGCTGTTCCGCGGTCTCTCCCACAGCTTCTTCTGCCAGTACAGGTGCTGCCATACCTGCTGTCATGGAAACGGTCATTGCAGCTGCTACCGCACAGGCAAACTTCTTTTTACTGTTCTGCGTTTCATTGTAGTCCTCCTTGTTTTATTTTATATTATGATATTTTTAACATATCCCTTTTCAAAACACCATTCACAAAACAAACCAGAACTTTTGAATTTGAAACTTTTATAAATATCCTTCGCACTATTTCCACAAAGAATAAAGAGGAGCCATTTTCACGCAAAGACAACAGCTCCGCCAAATCTGCGGAGCTGTCTTTATATAATAGGAAATTCCTATCACCCTATTCTGCTTTTTTCCAGAATCCTGTAATACGCCTTTGCTGTCAGAAGATAGATCACCCCGTATACCACCGCAAAAATCAGAATCGTAATGGCGGTGCAAACGGCAAACAGCGCGGTATTTTCCAGGCCAAACATAAACAGAAGCCGTTCTACCAGCGGGAATGCCATGACAATATGCACAACCGCCATGAGAAGGGGCAGGAAAAAAGATCATAAGGATCTGTCTGCGGATCGAGGATTTGACCTCCCTGCGGCTCATGCCCACCTTGCGCATGATCTCAAAACGCCCTTTGTCATCATAGCCCTCTGAGATCTGTTTGTAGTAAATGATCATCGCCGTTCCCATAAGGAACAATCCGCCCAGGAAGATTCCCAGGAACAGAAATCCACCATAAAGGGTATATCCGTCCGCATATGCTTCCTCCCGGATGTTCTCCCGGTACCAGAAGCCCTCCGGCGCCTCGAAGACTCGGCGTGCCAGAACAGCCTCACCCACCTTGTGCCCGTAAGCAATCTTTTCTTCCGCACTTCCTGCGAGGTCAAAGCCAAAGCACCGTCTCCACCTCGCTACGCATAACTGTCCTTCATGTAGGCTTCCCTTCTGCAGGGTGTTGATCTTCTCGAAATCATTGTCCGTCACAACCAGCAGAGAATTATTTTCCTTGGTAAAGGGATCCGGATCCTCCGGAAGCGGCCATTCTTCCACCGTTCCCATATAATTTCAAAGGAATTTTCTCCACGGTAACCGTCTGTGGCTTCTCCCCATTGGGATAATACAGGAGCACCTGGCCGTCTGAAGTTCTGTGTTCTCTCCGGTAAGAGTCTCGTAGCATTCCTGCGGACCAGAGCCAGCACCTGATATTCATCTTCCGCAGCGTTTTCCGGCGTACGGAAAACATAATCCGTTATCCTCTGCCTGCAGGCCATATCCAGATAGGTATAGGAAATGGTATTTTCCGCCGGAACCTCTGTTTCTGCAAGCGCCGCATTGGCCGAATCTGTCCACCTGACGCGCCTCGGAAAGGCTCTGCACATTCATGGAAAAGCTGGTATCCCAGGGATACAGCCGGTTCATAATGTCCTTCATCCCATAATTCAGACACACGGTGGTGGACAGCATCAGCAGCACGCCGGTACTCAGGATACAGATATTGGAAAGACCAACCGCATTCTGTTTCATGCGGTAGAGCATTCCGGACACGCTGGTAAAATTGCTTTGTCTTATAGTAAAAGCTTTTTTTCCAGCGCATGATTTGAGGATCACAATGCTTCCTGTTGTAAACAGGAGGTAGGTTCCTGCCATGACCAGAAGCACGGCTCCAAAAACAGGATCAGCGCATCCACCGGATTTTTTGTGGTGATGGCGATATAATATCCGGCGCCCAGGCACATCAAAACCCAAAGGGCCATGAGAAGCCGCCTTCGGCTCCCGCTCTCCTACATTGCCCCCGCGCAGAAGCTCAATGGGACGGCTCACATGCACTCTCCGCAGATTAAAAAACAGCGTCAGCAGAAAAATTCCGCCGAAGAGCAGGCAGCAGCGCACAATTCCGGAACCATAGATATAGAAACCGAAAATTGCCGGAAGATGCAAAGCTTCAGCAAAAGCAGAAGCGCAAGCTTGCTGCCTAAAATCCCCAGCGCAATGCCAAGGATCAGACTCACAAGGGAGGTGAGCACCGTCTCAATGAACATCATCCGCCCAATGTGACCTTTGGCCAGGCCAAGGATATTGTAAAGGCCGATTTCCTTCTGCCGCCGTTTCATCACATAGCTGTTGCAGTACAGCAGAAAAATAACGGAAAAAATTGCCACGACCATGATTCCCATTGCCAGTACCATCTGCACCGTACCGCCTGCCTGCAGGGTGAGAACCCCTCATTTCCGTAGATAAAAAACATCATATACATCATGGCAATGCAGAAAATGCAGGTAAGCATATAGGGAATGTAGGTGCTTCTGTTCTTTTTTGATGTTGGTCACTGCAAGCTTGGCATACATTACCTTTACGCATGGCTCTCACCGCCCGTCGTCAGAATGGTCAGGGTATCTGCGATCATCTGATACATCTCCTGCCGCGTCTTGTCTCCCCGGTAGATCTGATGGAACACTTCGCCATCCTTGATAAAAAGTACTCTCGAGGCATGGCTGGCGGCCTGCGCGCTGTGGGTCACCATGAGGATGGTCTGCCCTTCTTTGTTGATTTCTCCGAATACGTGCAGAAGGGATGCCGCCGCCTTGGAATCCAGAGCGCCGGTAGGCTCGTCTGCCAGCACCAGACGCGGGTTGGTGATCAGAGCTCTCGCCACTGCCACTCTCTGCTTCTGTCCGCCGGAAACCTCGTAGGGGAATTTTTCCAGAAGCTCTGTAATGCCAAGGCCTGTGAGATCGGGCGGATCTTCTGCTCCATTTCCCGATAGTTCTCCCCGCCAGCACGAGAGGCAGATAAATATTGTCCCGGAGGCTGAAGGTGTCCAGAAGATTGAAATCCTGGAACACGAAGCCCAGGTTCTTGCGGCGAAAAGCGGAAATCTCTTTTTTCCGTCAGATGCACGATGCTTTTTCCCTCCAGGAGCACTTCGCCCTCCGTGGGGCGGTCCAGGGAAGCCAGAATGTTGAGAAGCGTGGTTTTTCCGCTTCCGCTCTCTCCCATAATGGCCACAAACTCGCCCTCCTCCACAGAAAAGGTGACGTTTTTCAGTGCCTGCACCTTATTGCCCCCAAAACGGGTGCTGTATATTTTTTTACATTTGTTACTTCCAGTAATGACATCTTTGCTCTCCTCTCTTCATTCCTTGATGATATCAAGTATAAAATGTCCGAGAGCCTCCTGCCATAGCTTCAGGTTACAAAAAGAAGGCCATACCTTACACTTCTGTAAGATACGGCCTAATAGATCTCTCTTTTTTTCCGCGCCAGGTTCAGATACACCTTCGTGCCCTTTCCCGGCTCTGACTCCAGATAGATTCCATGGTTCAGGCGCTTCATGATCTTTTTACCAGATAAAGACCAAGACCTGTGGATCGGTTTCGCTGCGGCCGTTGTTTCCTGTAAAGCCCTTTTCAAACACCCTGGGCAGATCCTGAGGCGCAATACCGATCCCCCCGTATCCGCGATCACCAGAGTGTGCGGCTGCTGCGCGCTCAGATAAATGGAAATCCCGCCGGTTTTGTGTATTTCAGGGAATTTGACAACAGCTGCCCGATGACAAAGCCGAGCCATTTTTTGTCCGTAAGCACACGCTCCTCCACACCCTCGTAGGTGAGACGCAGTTTTTGCCCACAAAAATCCTGGCATATTTGTGTACCTGCTCCCGGATGATCTCATCCAGGCTGCACATGGAAAAATTCATGTCCGATGACATATCTTCCGTTCGCAGATATCCCAGTACCATTTCCACATACTGTTCCACGCGAAGAAGCTCCCCAAGACTCTCCCTGGTTCTCATCCTCATGCTCCGAAAGCAGCAGGCGCAGAGCGGATATCGGCGTCTTGATCTGGTGCACCCACATCGTATAATAATCGGTAGTTTCACTGTAGAAACGCTGCCGCTGCGTCTGCGCTTTCATGCGCTCCTCGTTGAGCCTCGCCAGCATTTCCTGGTCCAGGCCTCCGTTTCCTCCCCCGGCTCCGGCAGCGTGTCCAGATTCAGGGGAAGCGTTTCCAAAATATAGGAAAGATGTTTCCTCCGCGCAGAATATCTGTAATATCCGTATCCCAGGGCTGCCAGGCAGGCCAGCGCACAGAGTACCGCCGCGTAGGCAACCGGCTCCAGCGGCAGATCATAAAGAGAAAACACACCGGCAACGAGAAGAAGGCACACTCCTCCAACCAGCAGGGTTTTCCATATTTTTTGAAATAGCTTTTCATATGCTGTAACCAATCCCTTTTTTGGTGACGATAAAATCCGACAGCCCGATTCCCGCCAGCTTCTTGCGAAGCCTTGTCATGTTCACGGTCAGCGTGTTGTCATCCACAAAGCTGTCGTTCTCCCACAGCTTGATCATAATGGAATCCCGGGACACCACCTTGCCGGCCTGCTGAAACAAAAGCTCCAGTATCTTCCACTCGTTTCGGGTGAGCGCAAGCTCCCTGTCCTTCGTAGGTGAGACTGCCGCTGCTCATGTTGAGAACCGCGCCCCTGTGCTCCAGAATACTGGCCGACTTTCCAAAGGAATAGCTGCGGCGGATCAGCGCCTGCACCTTTGCCACAAGCACATCCAGATCAAAGGGCTTTGCCATAAAATCATCCGCGCCCCGGCTTAAAGCCATGACCATATTCATATTGTCCGAGGCTGAGGACAGAAAGAGAACCGGCACCTGAGAAATCCGGCGGATTTCATCGCACCAGTGGTATCCGTTAAAAACGGAAGCTTCAGATCCATGATTACAAGCTGCGGATCTTTTTTTTACAAATTCCTGGATCACGCGGGAAAAGTCCTCTGTAAGAAACACCTCGTAACCCCAGCCTTCAAGATTCTTTTTCAGAAGAGCGGCGATGGTATCATCGTCCTCCACGATCATAATCCGGTACACCAGATACCTCCTGCATTATTTTTTCAGTTTTTCCACATTGTCCAGCACGCGGAAGCCTTTGTTCTGCAGCACCGACTCTGTCTCCATGTTTGCCTCCGAGCAGATGATCACAACCGGAATCTGTGTCCACCCCGGTGGAAAGAGGTGTAAATATAATTCAGGTTCACATTGCTGTCATGGATCACGGCCAGAAGCTCGTCGAGGTGCCCACCGCATCCTGAAGATCCACCACGATCACATCGGTGAGACGGTTCATATAACCGTTTTCACTCAAAGCGCGGCTGGCTTTCTCCGCATCGCTGCATACCATGCGGAACACGGCGAACTCCGGAGCGTCAAAGCAGGCAAAGCCGTAAATATCCACCTCATGATCTGCCAGAAGCTTTGTCACCTCACGAAGGCTTCCGGAACGATTTTCCACAAATACAATATTTTGTTTTACCATAATAATTTCTCCTCTTTTCTATAACGATTCATTTTTTGCAGCTGCTTCATTTGCATCTTCTCATAAATTCCAGTATAATGGTTTCGTTCTTTAATAACAAGAGTAATCTTTCAGGAGGCAGCCATGATCATTGATTTTCATACCCATATATTCCCTGACAAGGTAGCTGCAAAGGCTCTGCCCAAGCTCGCGTCTGTCTGCCAGCTTACCCCCAGTATGGACGGCACCCTTGCAGGACTTTTTGGATTCCATGGAAAAATCCGGCATTGATGTAAGCCTGGTTCTTCCCATTGTCACAGATCCCCGCCAGTTTGATTCCATTCTCCGTTTCGCTTCCTATATTAATGAGAACCACAGCGAAGGCTCCGGCCCAGGCTTCTGTCCTTTGCCAGCGTTCATCCCGATGAGCCGCACTGCAGGGAGCAGCTTCGCACCATTGCCCGGGAGGGCTTTCGCGGCATTAAGGTTCACCCCAACTACCAGGGCGTGGTCTTTGACGATATCCGCTATCTGCGCATAATAGATGCCGCCTCGGAACTGGGGCTTGCCGTCCTCACCCATGCGGGCTACGATCCCTACACTCCGGACGAGGAATTTTGCTCCCCGGATATGATCCTTCACGTACTTCGCGAAACTGCCCCGCCCCGCCTCGTCCTGGCGCATCTTGGCAGCAACGAAAATTATGCGGAAGCGGAAGAAAAGCTGTGCGGCCAAAATGTATGGCTGGACACTGCCTACTCCCTCATGCACATGCCAAAGGATCATTTTGTGCGCCTGGTGCACAGGCACGGTGCGGACAAGATCCTGTTCGGCACCGACGCTCCCTGGACTTCCCAGAGGGAATCCGCCCAGCGCCTTTCTTCCTTAACCGGTCTCTCCCAAAAAGAAAAACAGCAGATCCTCTATGAAAATGCTGCTTTTCTTCTTGGAATCTAGGGCTCTTCCTTTCCGGGAGAGCCACCTTTCTTTTTACGTGAACCTCCTCATCATAGCAGGCAAAAATCTCTTCCACTTTCTTTTTACCGAGCTTCGGCGTCAGGATACTCACTACAGGAACAACCGCAAGACCGGCTGCCATGGCAATGGCTCCCGCATTGATGGGAGATTCGATAAATTTCAGAAACATGTTTGCCACGGTAATGCCAACGCCCACGGCAAAGCTTGCCCACACGGAAAGGCGGGTCGTTCCTTTCCAGAACAGGCCGTACAGAAACGGCGCCAGGAATGCGCCTGCCAGCGCGCCCCAGGAAATCCCCATGAGCTGCGCGATAAAGGTTGGCGGATCAAGAGCCAGCACCACGGAAATGGCGATAAAAAATACGATCAGCACCCGCAGCACCAGAAGCTGCTTCTTCTCACTCATGTTTTTCACCAGATTGCCCTTTGATAAAGTCAAGGGTCAGGGGTGGAGCTTGAGGTCAGCACCAGGGAGGACAGCGTAGACATAGATGCGGAGAGCACCAGGATCACCACAATGCCGATCAGCACATCCGGCAGCGTGGAAAGCATGGCCGGAATAATCGCGTCGTAAACTACGCTTCCGTTCTCTGCATAGATAGCCGGGCTGTCAAACAGCCGCCCGAAGCCGCCCAGGAAATAGCAGCCGCCGGAAATGATGATGGCAAATACCGTGGAGATCACGGTTCCGGTTTTGACTGCTTTCTCGCTTTTGATGGTATAAAATTTATGTATCATCTGTGGAAGTCCCCAGGTACCCAGGGAGGTGAGGATCACTACCCCCAGCAGATTTAAGGGATCTGGTCGAAGAAGGAGGTAAAGGCACCGGGCTGTCCCATAGTCACCGGGATATCGCTCTCAAACTGTGCCAGACTCTTTACCGCCTCCATAAAGCCGCCCTGACCGCCCAGCACAGCCGCCACAACCGCAATGATCCCGAAGATCATAATGATTCCCTGGATAAAGTCATTGATCGCTGTCGCCATATAGCCGCCCAAAATCACATAGATTCCTGTCATAGCCGCCATAAGTACCACACAGACGCTGTAAGGAATATCAAAGGCCATCCCAAAAGCCGGGAAAGTCCATTGTAAAGAGATGCCGTGTAAGGGATCAGAAACACAAATACAATGGCCGATGCCGCAATGCGCAGCGCATTGCTGTCAAACCGCTTGCCGAAAAAGTCCGGCATGGTAGCCGCCTGCAGATGATGGGTCATGATCCTTGTCCTTCGTCCCAGCACCACCCAGGCCAGAAGACTTCCAATCAAAGCATTTCCAAGTCCGATCCAGGTAGATGCAAGGCCATATTTCCATCCAAACTGCCCTGCGTATCCCACAAATACCACTGCCGAAAAGTAAGAGGTACCGTAGGCGAAGGCCGTCAGCCAGAAGGGCCCACGCTTCTTCCCCCAGAACAAAGTCATTGACATTGGAGGCATGTTTTCTGGAATAAAAACCAACACCAACCATAATCCCAAAGAACACCAGCAGCAGCAACAATTTTACAGTCATTTCCAAAATCCTCCCTCTTTTTTCCTTTTACGCGCAAGCTTCCTGCGCGCAATGCTTCTTCGCGTTAAAGCGTAACGCTTTTACTTGCTAAATCGTTATCAGTATATCCACTTTTTTTAAAAGAAAGTCAAGCATTTTCTTGACAATGTTTTCAGAATTGTGTATACTTCACTTTAATGAGTAAACGCGTTAATGTGCGACTTTTCAAAAATATGAAAGGGGAAAAATTCCCATGCCTATCACTGATCTTTTGGAGAAAAACTGCCGCCTTTACGGAGACGACATCTGTCTTGTGGAAATCAATCCGGAAATGCCGGAAACGAGACGTGTTACCTGGAAAGAATATGAACTGATCGAGCCGGTGCGCGCTTCCTATTACCGGCGTGAAATTACATGGAATGTATTTAACGAAAAAAGCCAACCGTTTTGCCAACCTTCTTTTTGGAGCGCGGTATCCAGAAAGGCGACAAGGTTGCCATCCTCCTCATGAACAGTCTGGAATGGCTTCCCATTTATTTCGGTATCCTCAAGGCGGGCGCTTTGGCCGTGCCCTTAAACTTCCGCTACTCTGCCGATGAGATTAAATACTGCCTCACGCTGGCGGATACGGATGTGCTGGTATTCGGACCGGAATTTATCGGACGTGTGGAGGAAATTGCCGACGAGATTTCCCAGCACCGTCTCCTGTATTTTGTTGGGGACGGCTGCCCCGGATTTGCCGAGGACTACACAGCACGCAGCCAACTGCTCCAGCCAGCCGCCGAAGGTTGACATCACAGACGAGGATTACGCTGCCATTTACTTTTCTTCCGGAACCACCGGCTTTCCCAAGGCCATTCTCCACACCCACGAGGCGCTGATGCACGCGGCGGGTGGAGCAGAAACATCACGGCCAGACCAGGGACGATGTATTTCTCTGCATTCCGCCGCTCTATCATACAGGGGCGAAAATGCACTGGTTCGGAAGCCTCATTTCCGGGAGCAAGGCCGTGCTTTTTAAAGGGCACGAACCCGGAGTTCATCCTCCGCGCCGTTTCCGAAGAAAAAATGCACCATCGTCTGGCTGCTGGTTCCATGGGCGCAGGATCTGCTCCTTGCCCTGGACAGCGGCAAGATCAGGCTTGAGATGTATCAGCTTGACCAGTGGCGGCTCATGCACATCGGCGCCCAGCCTGTGCCGCAGAGCCTGATCAAACACTGGAAAGAATATTTCCCCATCATCAGTACGATACCAACTACGGTCTCAGCGAATCCATCGGCCCGGCGCAGTTCATCTGGGCGTGGAAAAACATCCACAAAGGTCGGCGCCATCGGCAAGGCCGGCTTTGGCTGGGAAACAAAGATCATTGACGAGCAGGGCAATCCGGTGAAACAGGGCGAAACCGGCGAACTTGCGGTCAGGCCCCGGCGTCATGGTCTGCTACTACAACGATCCCAAAGCCACTGCGGAGGTGCTCCACGACGGCTGGCTCTATACCGGCGATATGGCTATGGAGGACGAGGATGGCTTCATCTACCTGGTAGACCGCAAAAAGATGTCATCATCAGCGGAGGCGAGAATATTTATCCGGTGCAGGTGGAGGATTTCCTCCGCACCAACGAGGCCATTCATGATGTGGCAGTCATCGGCCTTCCGGACAAACGTCTGGGCGAGATTTCTGCCGCGATCATCTCCCTGAAACCGGGATACCAGTGCACGGAGGAGGACATCAATGCCTTCTGCCACCAGCTTCCCAGATACAAACGTCCCCGGAAGATCTTCTTCGCGGATGTTCCCAGAAATCCCACCGGAAAGATTGAAAAGCCCAAGCTCCGGGAAATGTACGGAGCCGCTCATCTGGTGGCGGAACAGAATCAGGCATAGAAAATGCCGCCGGTATTCACGCAAACCTGCGAATCCGGCGGCATTGTTTTTCTGCAAATATCATGCAATTCCATCCAACATATCCCTGACTTCCTCGAGAGAAATACCGCATTGCTGAGCAATCTCTTCGTAGGTCTTTCCAGCGCGGTACAGAAGAATTGTCTGCCGGAACATTTGGCGTCCGTTTTTTCGCCCTCCACCAAGCCGGATTCATAGCCCTCCTCGTAGCCCTCTTCCTTTGTCTGGCGCATATGCCGTTCTTCGTCGTATTCGTAAATGCTCACCTTGATCGCCTCCGCTCGATTCTTCTTAAAAAATCTTCCAGCACCCCGCGGCTGATGCAATCGTCTACCGCCTTCTCTACTGCTTTCCGCAAGGGGCATGGTCTGTGCAAGCCCCCGCACCAGAGCGGTATATTCCGCATAGTCCTTAAGGGTTTGGCACGCATCCATAAGTTTCTTATTATGTCCCTTATTGATATTCAGCATGGTAGCCTTAAGTTCCAGCCTTGGTTCCTCTTCCTTCACCTGAAAGTATCGGACAGGCGCAGTTCCGCTTGTCCGGCTGTTCTTCCGTCCCATTATAAAAATGATAAAATGCGGTGTTGGGATCTTCACCGCCGTCCTTCCGTACAGGTTCATTTCTTTTGTAAAATCCGAGTACACATCCGCCACATAAAAGAGAAAGCGCAGCGGCAGATTTGGACTATAGGTGGACTGATGTTCGTACAGATTCAGCCGTTTATCAATGAGAAAGGAAACATCATTGTGCATTGCCATATAAATGGCATTCTCCAACGTGTTGACCACAAGCTCCTCTGGATTTGTGTAGCTCGTCCCGTTAATAGCATTATAAAGCTCCAGCAACTCCTTCTTGTCACTGAAGATCATCTCGAACATCCGGGACTTGTAGGTACGGTTCGGGGCAGGATTTGTGTGTTGTGTCGTCATTGTCATAAAATACCTCCTAATTAAATGATGGCAGGAGGCCTCAAATACGCTCCCTGATATTTTAACCATACTTCCTATGAAACCTCTCTGCTTTTTTAAGTGAAAAGCATGAGATTTCTTCGGTTTGCCAGATGGCAGAAATGAAATTCAGAAACAATTGAACCACTCAGAAAAAGAAATGAAATGCTTTGTTTTATGTTAGCACAAATTGGGCGGAGATACCAGTATTTTTTCACAGCACGCGAGAAAATCATTTACAAAATTCGACACACACTAATTTCTGCAACGCTCGCCTTTACAGAACCCATGGATAACAAAAAAAGAGCCTGCCGAAACAGACTCTTTTTGCTGCATTTATTGAAGATTGCTTTTTACGCTTCCGCAGAATTTTCTGCCTTCGCTGCTTTCTTTTTCTTGAGAATGTAGCGCACGATCACTGCTGCTCCAATGCCCACAATGATCACACCTGCAATGACATCCACCTTCAGGAAGATGATATCCATGTTGGACAGGCCGCCTACCGGGTTGGTATCGCCTGCATACACACCGCTGTTTACGATGGTATACATGATGTTCTTACAAGCCTGACGCATTGCCAGAGCCATGGTTGCGCTCTCATTGGTAAACTGATTGGTCACGGCTGTTCCGTAGCCAAGCATCAGATCGTTTCCGTTTCTCACATGCATCGGAAATCATGTATCCGTAGGAGCCGTCGTAGTTGTGATGACCACGCCCTCGAATCCCCACTCGTCTCTCAGGATATCGTTCAGCATGTCGTTGTTTGCACACATGGGAACCGTTCCTACAAAGTTGTAGGAGGACATACAAGCCTGTGCGTCTCCCTCAAAGCCTTTTACGCAAAGCTCAAAGGGCTTCAGATAAATCTCACGGATTGCCTGCTCGGAGGCAAAGGTCATAAGGAACGCCTCACGGTTACACTCCTGGTCATTTACTGCGAAATGCTTGATATATGCGTACAGACCATTCTCAGAACTCCGTTTACCTGATGTTTTTGCCAGATGTCCGGCCAGAACACCGTCCTCGGAATAGTACTGAAGTTACGTCCTGCGAATGCGGAACGGTGGGTGTTCATACCCGGTGCATACCATCCGAAGTTCTTAACATCTGCAAATTCTTTACCCATGGACTGACCAACTTCATAAGCCAGCTCTTTGTTCCAGGTCTGCGCAAGCAGCACCTCAGAAGGATAGGAAGTACCATACGTCTTGGTTACAAAGTTGTTGAGACCTGCAGGACCGTCACAGTCAGAGGTTGCAACCTTGCCCACGGAATTAATCTCCGCAGTCTGCCATCCGCCTACGTTGATCATGGTAGCCATATCTTCGAAGGTCAGCTGGTCAAGAAGCTCCTCCCATTTCTCGTCATCATAGGCAACGCCCTTCAGGTCAAAGAGTGTCAGGCCGTTGTCTGCTCCCATGGTGGGCATCTCATCTTCTTCATTGTCATGAGACTTGGAATCATAGATGCCGAACGCCCATTTGGAAACCGCTTCCTTGAGCTCGTCAGACATTTCAAACTGTTCCGGCTTCAGCGGCCGCAGGCTTCCCGATAGTTTGCAAAGCCGTCTGCACGGGAAAGCTGTACAAAATCGCCGCGGGAGTAATCCTGGATCTGGTTTACAGGAACTGCTTCGTCGGAAGAACGGCCTTCTGTATACAGAATATCGTCTGCTACCTCAAAGGTCTCCTCTGCGATCACATTGTGAGAATCGGAGCGGATAGAGATATTGTACTCTCCTGCTTCCAGGATGTATCCGCCGCCCTCGATCTTGATGCCGTCCGCATCGTAGGAGGCCATATCTTCCTTTGCAATCTCAAAGGACAGAGTTTCGGTTTTGCCCGGCTCAAGAAGTCCGGTCTTGCCAAATTCGATCAGGTTTACAGAAGCCTTTTCAATGCCGCCGTTGGTGTAGGGCGGTGTATAGTAAACCTGTACGACATCTTTACCAGCCACGTCGCCGGTGTTTTCCACGGTCACATCAAAGCTTATGGTATCTCCGTTATCCTTGAAGTTTTCCATGGTCTGCTCAAAGGTTGTATAGCTCAGGCCGTAACCGAAGGGATACTGACCATATCGTCATAGTTCTTCAGGAAGCCCTCTTCTGCGGCTGTCTCATAGAATTTATATCCTACATAAATACCCTCTACATAATTTACAAAGGACATGTTTCCTCTGAAGGAGGGATCTGCTGCCAGAATCTGTGCTTTCAGCTCGTCCACATTGTTGTAGGACATATTGCCGATGTTGTTGAAATACGGGGTATAGTGCAGATCCTTTACAAAGGTGTCTGCGGTTTTACCGGAGGGATTCACCGTTCCGTTGATGATCTCGCCAAGTGCGGAGAAACCGGTCGCTCCGGTTCCGGGAGCCAGAAGAACTGCGCTGATCTCTTCTTCATATTCGTCAACCCAGTCAAGCTCCATGGTGTTGTTTGCGTTTACGACTACGATAACATTGTCAAACTCAGAGCAGACCTTTTCTACCAGCTGTTCTCTGTTACTGAAAGCTCCAGGTAGGTCTCGCCCGGCTCAAAGTCTTCATAGTTTCCGTTGCCTTTGTAGGTTGCGTTCATGTAGCGCCAGTTTGCCGGCGCATTGGAAACAGTCAGTCCCGGGTTGTAGTGCCTTTGATGATGGCGTTCATATATCTGTGGGAAGGTCAGCGCCCTCTCGCCGGGACGGCCGATAACGATCATTGCCACATCAGAGAATTCTTTTGCCTCTTCCATAACCTCGTCTGTAATAGCCCATGTTCGGCTCGAAGTGACCAGTCCTGTGCCTGCATGGAAATTACCGGGCAGGCCGGACAGTATTCTCTGTACATATCAGAAAGTGTGTCGTTTGTGTTGTAGCCGGCATCCTGGAAGTGCCTGAAGAATGCCAACGGAATCCGCGGTGTTGGAGCCGGCAGATCCGGTTCCTCCGAATACGGGACTGGTGGAGTCCCAGCCAAATACGTTCAGGCTCTTTACATCATCGGACAGCGGAAGAAGTCCCTCGTTTTCACAAAGGACCATACCCTCGTCGCCCACTTTTTGATGACATCTTTGCTGTTCTGAATGGTCTCTTCTGAAAACTCTGCCTTGGATGCATTCAGAAATCCGGCAACGTTGTTGTACATGGGGCCGTAGCAGATTGCATTGACCATGATGAGGATTGCTGCCAGAAATGCCATGACCGCTTCCCAGCGGATCACATGGCGGAAACCTTTTTTTGCCTTGTGCGCAAAAATCAGCACAAGAATCAGTACCACGAAAGCTGCAAGAATACCGTAAACATATCCCTGAAGCTGTGTAATGTAAGAAATCAGGTCTGCTTCACTCACTCCAAGACTGTAAAAAGAACGGTCTCCAGAAGTTTTACCAACAAATCAACCATTTTTCCTCCTTCAAAATTTCAAGGTAGCCAAGGGCCTGTCAGAATGAATAGCCCGGCAGAGGATTCTCCGCCGGGCACCAATCGCAGAATAAATTATTTATTAGCTTCTGCGTAAGCTGCGTAATCAAAGTTCTGAACTTTGGTCAGCGGCTCTGCGGAATATTTCTGTGCGCTCGTCGTCGATCACACCAGCCCAGTTCATACCAAATGCAAAGTCATAGGTATTTCCTGCTGCGTCGTCAACATAGCACTCCATATCACGAGGAACGTCGGACAGCTGTGCTTCTACAACTTCCATGTTCACCGGCTGCTGGAATACCAGAAGTCCGTTCGGCTCTGCCTGGCCAAGGATGATCTCAGCAACTGCTTCGTTTTCTGGCTGTTGTAGCTTACCAGGATTGCGTCTGCCAGAGGCTCAACCTCGCTCCATACCATACCGCGTTCCATCTTCATGGATACGATCACAACGGAATGTCTCCTGCTGCCTCAGCTGCGTACTGCAGTGTTTCCAGATCGCCGTAGTTTCGGTGCCTGGTTTGCGTTTCCTTTGTAGGAACGGTTTTCTTTGGTTCCGTCTTCCAGAACTTTACCGGAAATAGAAGTCTCAGGTGCAGTCTCTGCAACGTACTCTCCATACTGCAGGGTTGCCGGATACCAGGTGTTTCCGTCAGTTTCTGTTTCTTGTCCTTCAACACCTTCTGTATTGGAGACGCCTGTTTTCACGCCGCCAAATGCACCTACTGCGTTTGCTTCGTAGGAAGTCATATAAGCGTTTGTCATACCGACCAGAACATAGTCGCAGGCTGCAATCTCTTCTGCAGTTGCACGGGTAAGGTCTTCCTTGGTGTAAAGTGGGGTTGCCTTCTGCGTCCGGCTCGCCGGTGGGATCGCCAGAGTATCGGTAACCACGTTGAAGTACTGTCCCATGATTTCAAGATCCATACCCGGTGTCCAGGACGGAGTTCCTTCGCTGATACCAGCCATCCAGCTTACATCAAAGCCGGTATTATGGGTATACGGAATGTATACGGTCGGTTTTTCTTCAAGCTTCTGCCTTTTCGCTGATCACGCCGTCGTTCTTGATCATGACAACAGACTGCTTCTGAGTTTCAAGACCATATGCTTTTGCCTCTTCGCTGTTGATCACAGTGTCAGCATATGCGGTATCTACATAAGGCATATCGAACATTTCCAGGTTCATCATGGTGTTGATGTAATGAGAAACTGCATTGCGCATAAGCTCGTCTGCCGCTTCCTGTCCATCGCGCTCTACCAGGATGTCGTAAGCTGCTACCGCATTCTCTACGGTAGCATATCCGCCGAAGGTTTGCACCACGTTCCCAGCTGGTAGCGATGCGGTCTGCTTCTTCCAGACCCTCTGCTCCCCATACGCCTGCAAACTGGTATACGCCCCAGTCAGTGATGGTCAATCCGTCATAGCCTGCTTCCTCAGGATTCCGTACATATACGGATTGTAAGCGCCTGCCCACTCCACCGAAGGGATTGCCTTCGCCGTCTACGTTGATCGCATACTGGGTCATGATACCAGAGGATCCAGTCTTGCCCGGCAGGTTGAATACACCGTCAAGGTAAAGTGATCAGGTGAGCTTCCAGGTTATTTCCCGGGAATACTGCGTAACGTCCGCCGTTTGCATGGTCGTCACGTCCGCCTTCTGTGGAGCCTGCACCGCCAAAATGCTTGGTAAAAAGCAGTATACGGATTCATCTCCCCATCAAGGTCTTCGCCGTTCTCATCGTAAGTGGACTGCATTCCATTTACATATGCGGTTGCAATGTCCAGAGTCAGCTGCGGATCCTCGCCATAGGTACCGCCTGCACGCTTCATAACCGGAGAAGCGATGTCAACCTGCTCCAAGAAGGGCAGTTACACCAGCTGCGCGGTACTGTTTTGCGGTCTCCTGACCAATCTCTGCTGCCAGTTCCGGATTCATGGTGGATGCCAGGGAAAGTGTCTCGATCAGTCCGGAGATGTTTGCCGGGTCGATGGAAATCATTGCCGGAATCCCGTAGAAGCTGCTCTCCGCAACCTCCTGAATGGAATTCGTCCATTTTGCGTGGTTTGTTCCTCCCTCACCGATGTTACGGGTTACGCCGCCGCGACCGCCGGACATCAGGTAAGTATAGGATTTGTCATCCTCTTTAAGAGGCTCTGTCGTAAAGTCGCCCCAGCCGCCGTGTGTCAGAACTGCCGCAATCTCGGAGCCTTTCATCTGACCTGCCAGGTCTTCGGTACGCTCTTCGTTGGTAAGTCTCCAGTCCTCGTAAGCGTCAAGCTTGCCGTTCTGGTTCATATCCTTGAACGCGTAACCATCTTCTTCGATCAGACCCACACCGGAGTTCGCAGAAACACCCAGTGTCTCGCCGTCTTCATTCTCTACCTTGATCCAGCCGTCTGCTGTCTCAGTGATGGTATATTTTGCATCCTCGCTCGGCTCAAAGTCAGCAGCGCTTTTCTTTTCGCCTTCTGCCGGTGCTTCTTCTGCAGGAGCTTCGCCTTCTGCTGCATCAGCTGCTTGTGCATAGGGATCTGCTGCTGCGTCTCCAGCCTGTGCATAGGGATCTGCTGCCTGTGCGTACGGATCTGCCGCTGCGTCTCCAGCCTGTGCATAGGGGTCTGCTGCCTGTGCATACGGATCTGCCGCCTGTGCATACGGATCTGCTGCCTGTGCGTAGGGGATCTGCTGCCTGTGCATACGGGTCTGCCGCCTGTGCGTACGGATCTGCCGCCTGTGCATACGGATCTGCTGCCTGTGCATACGGGTCTGCCGCCTGTGCGTACGGATCTGCTGCCTGTGCATACGGGTCTTCAGCGAACACTGCGCTTGCTCCGCCTGCTGTCAGGCTCAGAGTCAGCATCAAAGACATTAAAATTTTTGTTCTCTGTTTCAAAGTGTCTCCTCCTTTTCCTTATCAGCCGCATTCTTTGCCGGCGTTTATCGTGATAAGAATATATCATAAATCCTCCTCCCCAACGAGTTTCCGCATAAGTTGTTGTTTTTGCATAAATTGTTGTTTGCCCTTTCTCAAACCTTCAACGCTTTATACAGAATCAACATACTTACAACTATATTCTTATACATTTCGTCCAAAAATCAACGGTACTTCCTGGAAACGGCATAAACTACTTGCGCACTTTCAAGAAAATACATATACTAATGCCAATGAACAACTATCAGCCAATTATTTCCAGATCGACCACATTATAAAAGGAAGCAAAAAGGAGCAGCTATGATTCGGATTGCCATTGTAGAAGACGAAGATGATTATGTCAGCCAGCTAACCGATTATCTCAAAAATACGAAAAACCATAGGAGAAGACTTAAATGTCACCATATACAGGGACGGTGACGGTATCATCGAAAAATACAAGCCCCAGTATGATATCATCCTCATGGATATTCATATGAAGTTTGTGGACGGAATGACTGCCGCGGAGGAGATCCGCAAAGTAGACTCAAGGTTATCATTATTTTTATCACAAATATGACGCAATATGCCATTCGCGGCTACGAGGTAGACGCCCTTGACTATATTTTGAAACCCGTGTCCTATTTTGCCTTCTGCGAGCGTCTTGGCCGGGCGATCTCCCGCCTCAAGCGCCGCAGCAGCAATTTTATCACACTCACGGTCAAAGGCGGTATCCTGCGTCTGGACACTTCCGATATTTATTATGTAGAAAGCCAGGGACATAATCTGATCTACCATACCGGAAGCGGAGAACATATTTCCTCCGGCACCATGAAATCCGCGGAAGAACAACTCACGGATTTTGGATTTTCCCGAGGAAACAAAAGTTACCTTATTAATCTGGAGCATGTGGAGGGTGTGCGGGACAAATGCGCCCAGGTAAAAGGCGACAGTCTGCAGCTGAGCCGCCCCCGCTACAACGCATTTATGCAGGATCTTGCAAAATACTGGGGGAACAGAAATGACGGGCATGGAAGTTTTGCCGGATATTCCCCGGCTTTATACCGCTCTTGCAGAATGGCTGGCCTGCCTGGTCTGCCTTCTGGAGGTTCGCCGCCGCATCACCGGCAAAAAATTCGCGTTGGCTGCCTTTGGCATTTTTGTAGTTCAGGCATCCTTCCTCACTCTGACTCCCGGACTCGAAAACCTCCTGTGGATTCTCTGCATGGCAGCCGCGATCGGGATGATGTATTTCTTTATTTATATCTGCGGAGGCTTAAATGGCGGGATGCCGCCTATTATTGCATCCGTGCGTTTGTGCTGGCAGAGTTCGCCGCCCTCTCTGGAATGGCAGATCCACTGTCATTTTCTCCGGCGGTACGGGCTTTTTCCTTTCTGGCTCGCTCTGCTTCTTCTGGCTCTCGTTTACAGCGCGATCTTCACCGTGTATGCAAAGCTTTATCACAAGGCGGACACACGCCGCTGAACATCACCAACCGGGAGCTTTTGTCCTACACGATCATCGGACTGGCGATCTTCTTCATGAGCAACCTGGGCTTCGTTTCCACCGGAACCCTGTTCGGAGGAAGCTACGCAGCCGAAATTTACAATGTCCGCACGCTGGTGGACCTGGGCGGCGTGGCTGTCATGTACGCCTATCATGTGCAGCGCGTGGATCTGCGTATGCGCTATGAGCTGGAAAGCGTGCAGAGCATTCTCCACAACCAGCATGTGCAGTACAGGTATAAGTGAAGCCATGGATGTCATCAATTACAAATACCATGATCTGAAGCATCACATCATCGCTCTGCGCGCGGAGGAAAATCCGGAGAAGCGCAACCAGTATCTGGACCAGCTGGAAAATGAGCTGCAGGATTACGAATCCCAGAACAAAACCGGGAACAAGATCGTTGACGTCATGCTCACGACCAAAAGCTTTACTGCCAGAAGCACGGCATCACTCTGACCTGCGTGGTGGACGGCACCATGTTTGATTTTATGAAGGAAATGGATATTTCTTCTATCTTCGGAAACGCCCTGGACAACGCCATTGAATGTGAGCTGAAGATTTCGGACAAGGAGAAACGCCTCATTCATGTTTCCGCCTATTCCCAGAAAAATTTTCTCATCATCCGCTTTGAGAACTATTTTGAGGGGAGAGATCGACCTTGGTCAGGATCTTCCCGCCACCACAAAGAACGATTCTCGCTACCACGGCTACGGCCTGAAGAGTCTGCGCTACACCGTCCAAAAATACGGCGGCGCGGTGGATATCAGTACCCAGGATCACTGGTTCCTGCTCAAGATCGTCATTCCCGTTTAGCCTTCCCGGTATTATTTTTCCAATATTGCCTTCTTATATCGCGGTTTTTCACCCGGATTTGTACGAACCATACAAACCCGGGTTTTTATTTCTCTTCAATTCGTGCAAAAAAAAATAGCAATTTGTGCGAAAAGCCGCATGAACAGGCTGGTTTTGATAGAATTATACTCAAAGTAAAATGGCTCTGCTTATCGGAATAAAAAAGGAGGAAGTATCATGAAACATCAGGATCTGATTTCTAAAATGACCCTGGAAGAAAAGGCTGCTCTTTTAAGCGGAAAGGACGTGTGGAATACCAGAGATTATCCTCGCCTGAACATTCCATCCATCACCTGCTCTGACGGTCCCAGCGGTGTAGGGCGTCAGGCCGGCGCCGGAGACCATCTTGGACTGAACGCGTCCCTGCCCGCCACCTGTTTCCCCACCTCTGCCACCATTGCAAACAGCTGGGATGAGCAGCTGGGAGCGGAAGTTGGAAAAGCCCTCGGGGAAGAGGCTGCTTCCCAGGACGTAAACGTTCTTCTCGGATATGGACTCAACATAAAAAGAAGCCCTCTGTGCGGACGGAATTTTGAATATTTTTCCGAAGATCCCTATCACGCCGGAAAAATGGCTGCCGCTTACGTAAGAGGCATCCAAAGTCAGGGACTGTACGCATGTCCCAAGCATTTCGCGGTAAACAGCCAGGAGCTGCGCCGAATGTCCATGAATTCTGTTCTGGACGAACGGACACTGCGGGAAATCTATCTCACAGGCTTTGAGATCGCTGTAAAAAGAAGGAAATGCAAAATCCATCATGTCCAGCTACAATGAAGTCAACGGTGTCTATGCCAACGAGAGTAAGCACCTCCTGCAGGAGATCCTCCGTGAGGAATGGGGCTTTGACGGCATCGTCATCACAGACTGGGGCGGCTCCAACGACCATGTAAAAGGCGTTGCCGCAGGTTCTGATCTGGAAATGCCCGCACCGGGCCTTGATTCCGCAAGACAGCTTCTGAAGGCAATCAATGACGGGACTCTGAAAATGGAAGAGCTGGACAAAGCGGTGGACAATCTTCTGGATGCCGCCCTTACGCTCAGCGAGAACGCAAAACAAAAGCCGGACGGCTTTGACGCAAAGGAGCGCACCATGCACTCGCCCTCAGGGCAGCGCAGGAAAGCGCGGTTCTCCTGAAGAACACAGATCAGCTTCTGCCTCTTGCCCCCAAAACCAAGGTGGCGCTCATCGGCGATTTTGCCTTTGAACCCCGCTATCAGGGCGCAGGCTCTTCCATGGTAAACGCGACCCAGATTGACTCCATGGAAAAGCTCATCCATGAATATGACCTGCAGGTGATCGGCGTCAACCGCGGCTATCAGAGAGACGGAAAAGAGGATTCCGCTCTGAAAAAGCAGCTCTTGACCTGGCTTCCATGGCAGATGTGATCATTTACTGCTTTGGTCTCGATGAGATCAGCGAATCCGAGGGAATGGACCGCGCGGAACCATATGCGCCTTCCCCAGAACCAGATCGATCTCCTGGCCGCCATTGCACAGGTGAACCCCAATGTGGTGGGCGTGCTTTCCGCAGGCTCCTCCATTGAAATGCCCTGGCAGTACTGCTGCAAGGCAATCCTCCACGGATATCTGTACGGACAGGCCGGCGCAGGCGCGATGCTGAACCTGCTCACCGGAAAAGCCAATCCTTCCGGCCGTCTGAACGAGACTTATCCACTCCGCTATGAGGACACCCTGCATTCCGCAATTTCCCAAGCCAGGGCGAAACTCGAATATCGGGAATCTCTATGTGGGCTACCGTTATTATGACACCGGAAAAATCCGCGTTCAGTATCCCTTTGGCTATGGCTTATCCTACACCTCCTTCGAATATTCGGATCTGAAGGTAGAAAACAAAGGCGTAACCTTTACCCTGAAAAACACCGGCAAGTATGACGGCGCCGAAGTCGCACAGCTCTATGTAGCTTTGCCGAACGCCAAAGTATTCCGCCCGGAAAAAAGAGCTGAAGGGATTTTCCAAGGTTTTCCTGAAGGCAGGCGAGAGCAGAGAGATCCACATTCCCTTTGACGACAAAACCTTCCGTTACTGGAATGTATTGACGAACCGCTGGGAAATCGAAGGCGGCAGCTATCAGATTCTGATTGGCGCCTGCGTATCCGACATTCGTCTGAGCGGTACCTTACAGGTGGAGGGCACAACCAGCGAGTTCCCCTACCGCGCCGAAGAAATGCCCTCCTACTACAGCGGTCTTGTCCAGCAGGTGGGTGACGGCGAGTTTGAGAAGCTTCTCGGCTATTCCATCCCCAACGGAAAATGGCCGGACTGCTCACAGAAAACGATGCCATCTGCCAGATGTATTATGCAAGAAGCGGCCTGGCAAGATTCATCTACCGCATTCTTACCAATATGAAAAAGAAGAGCGAAGAAAAAGGAAAGCCGGATTTAAATATCCTGTTCATCTACAACATGCCCTTCCGCGGAATCGCAAAAATGACAAACGGCATGGTCAGCATGGACATGAGTCCACGGTATGGTGGACGCGGTAAAACGGCCACATGCTGCGCGGCCTTGGAAAGATCATCAGGGGCTTTTTTTCGCCAATGCAAGAGCCAACAAGGCTTACGAAAAAATGTTGGCAGACAAGCAGTAATATCCGACATTTACTACACATATTCAGGGAGGAAACAAAATGGAAGCAATCAAAAAGCATGGTTAAATATATGGAATCCTTTTTGTCGAAAAGCATCCGAAGCTGGCAAAATGGATTTACCAGGTAGGTCTGTTCTTTATCATCAGCAACGGCGTGACCATTTTCCAGTATCTTGTATTTACCTTTTTGCCGGGAATCTTAGGCCAGGCCTTGCGGCTACGGAATTCATGGTTCCCCAGGTAGATATGCACCTCTTCGGCGTAGATTTCACCTGGAGCCTGATCGGCACTCCCTGTACACTATGACGCAGCGGGCGCTGTAGTCATCGGCGGCGGCCTCGGCTACACAATCAGCTACTGGCTTGGCACCTTCCTCGCACAGTGCATCAATTTTCCGCTGCAGAGAAACGTCACCTTCAAGAGCCACGGTAATCCCTTCTATCAGGCGATGTGGTACTTTATCGCATGGGTATTGATTTCTCTTACCTGCAACGGCTTCAACAACCTCTGGATGCCCATTGCTGCCGCACACGTTTCACCGGCAATTTACAATATTCTGGTAACCGTTATCACAGGCGGTGTGTCCATGGTTATTTTTTCTTCTTTGTATTTAAGATCATTTTCCCGGAGGGGAAGCAAAGAAAAACTAAAAATGCTGTGACTTAACGCTCCGGTCGGTACCCTTGCCCATGTTTCCCGCAGGAAGCCATGCTTTGCACAAAGCTTCTCTGCCGGGAAAACATACGGCAAATCCGCCGGAGCTGTTTTTATAACCATTTTTCCAATCAGCACCTAAAGGAGGCTTTTATGGGATTCAAAAAAATCATATTTCTTACAGCTGCGGCCGTATGTCTGCTTCTGGGGACGGGTGCAGCGGCTCAGGCAGCAGATATTCCGGACAGATCCATTCTGGTGCAGGGCTACAGTGGGGCGGCGTTCCCAAAATCATCCTGGAGCTAAGCCAGCCGGCGCAGGAGATCCACGGGGAGGAAATTACGGTCACAACTGCCGGAACGCCCCGCACAGTTCAGGATGTCTACCTCTGCGACGAAAACGGCGTGCGCACAGATGCCCCTCCAGCTATGCGGCCGTTGAGCTTAAGACCACCGCGCAGGAGTCCGGTTCTCCCTTCACCTACAATAGGTCCCTTCGAGTGAACGAGTGGTCAGAAGCCTACGAGGTGACGGTCTCCTCGCCCTCTTTTTACCATAGACGGCATGACAGCTCCACTTTCCCTCTCCCAGGACTGTATCGACGACCGCATTTGTCCGGATACGGAAAATTCCAAACCCGCAGGGAATTCCGCGGGCTCTACGAAAATCCCGCCACCCATGGGCAGGAAGAACTGACGCTTCGCACAGCTGCCTATGAACCGGAACAAATTTCCGGCGGCGAAAAATCCCTTGATCATCTGGCTGCACGGGCAGGGCGAAGGCGGGCGCGACGTGGATATCGCCCTTCTGGGAAATGAGGTCTGCGCGCTGGCTGGGGATGAGATCCAGTCTTATTTTACCGCCGGCAGCGAAACCGGAAGCTATGTCCTTGCCGTACAGTGTGAAACCTACTGGATGGATGAAGGGGACGGCCAAAACGGAAGAGGCTATGGCGCTTCCCGCTATACCAGGATCCTCATGGACACCATTGCAGACTATGTCCGCTCAAACCCGGATATTGACACTAACCGCATTTATCTTGGCGGCTGCTCCAACGGCGGATACATGACTGTGCATATGCTGACCACCTATCCGGATTATTTTGCCGCAGGCTATCCTGTCTGCGAAGCCTACGCCTTTGACATGGATTTCGGGAAGGACGCCCAAATTCTGAAGGACATTCCCCTCTGGTTCACCTTATCCGCAGACGATGCCGTGGTGGATCCCAAAGCCTATACCCTCCCCTCCTACCGTGCCCTCCTCCAGGCCGGAGCCGAGAACGCCTGGCTTTCTCTCTTCCGGACCGTCAACGGTTCTGACAGCCCCGGTACCCGCTACTACGGCCATTTTTCCTGGATTTATGTGCTCAACAACCAGGTCACCGGCGTACAGGAACCCGGGAACGCATTGCCGCCTCCACGGACAGCGAAACCTTTGGGGCCGTTCCCTCAATACCGGCGGCGGTTCCCTTGCCGCCGGGGGAGTACGATAATCTCTTTGCATGGCTGAATGCACAGAGCAAATAAAACCAACTCCCAAACAAAGAAAACGCCCTGTGGGACGAAGCCGGAAATTTCCGGCCAGCCCGCAGGGCGCTTTCTTTATTTTGCATATTCTGACAGCAGGTTCTGAAACTCAGCCTCTGTCATTTTTCCCTGTAGAGAGCAGATAAAAATAATCATAGGCATTGGGAAGACAGGGAAGCTTCAAAAGCTCTTTTGCAAAAGCATGGGCCGCAATCTCCGAGCACCGGTTGATATGCCCGTACCGTTTCCACCCCAGAAGGTTTGTGAGAAGTACCGGCGGGAGCTTTTGAGCCACACTCTCTCCTTCTGCAAACTCCAGGTAATGAAAGAACTCATGCGCCAGGTGAATCTGCTCTGCCGGCGTAATACCCGCGGATGCTCCAAAGCTGCTGTTTGCGGCAAGGCTCTCGATGGAGGAACGATAAAGCTCCACCTTTTTTTTTCTTTGCTGCTCATCACCGCCTGCCCCGCAGCAGAACTCCCATGGTCTTTTGGTCTCTTTGTAATACACAATTTCAATTCCATGGTCTTTATAAAGCTGATAAATGTCCTGTCCCGCATATTTCCCGGCATACTCTCTCTGCCCATACGCAGGGATGCATCAATATATTCTGCTCTCTTGTTTTCCGGTATTTTGCCGTACAGCAGATCCTGCGACAGCTCACAGCCTGCAAGCACCTCATCTTCCAGCATTTTTTCCCTCCCGGCTCCTCTATTTATAAGCAATGGCAAGGATTTCTTCCTCCGGTCCCATCATCTCTGTCTCCACATCCAGAATGGAATACAGCTGTTCCGCTGTCTGCATCCCGGTCAGATCCAGCATTTTTTCCTTATAAAATACAAACACCTTAGGTATGGTGGCATTGGCGTCAGGTAGGTGGTATTTTCGTCCAGGAACGGATTAAATACAGCCTCTCTGTCTCCTTTTCGAAACTTCAGACATTCTGCCTTTTTCCTTGCGCAGCCGCACCACGCCCTCTCTGTCAATCACGGCCAGACTCTTGTTTTTAAGCTTTTAACAGACCGAACAGCGCTTTTTCTGGGTCACTGCCTGGAAAATATGCCAGCGTCCGGTGCCGCTCACATAGGAAATCTCATTCTCAGAGGCTCCCCAGGGACTCTGCCGCGATTTTGGAAAGCTGTTCCTTGGTCAGCGCCGCCGCTCCCAGATTTTTCTGGCGGAGCTCTGTGGCTCCCGTGGCAATGGCGCGAAGGATATTTTTCTGCGCGTCAATCTCAATGGCTACATCCACCGTTGCCTCATTTGCCCGGAACGCACGATCCGCTCAATGACCTCCGCGCGGATTTTCTTGATATCCTCGTCCGTGGGATTGGCATATTCCTCTCCAGCTGTTCCCGCACCATGGCGAGGGCAACGCCAATGGTGGAAATATAAGGAGCATTTTTTGCAATCTTGCATTTTACCTGCATTTTTCCGCCAGCGCATTGACGATCACCGCTCCGCTTCCGCCGCCTCCCCACAAAGGTGACAAAGTTCTTATCCAGCTCGTATTCCTGGATCAGCCCGGAAACCACTGCGGACAGCTTCTCCATCGCCAGATCGACCGCCTTTCTCGCAGCCTCCTCGGCACTTAAATGGAGCTTCTCTCCCAGCGCCTGCCATGCAGCGCGTGCGCTTTCAATACAGCCTCTTGCATAGTCGCCTTCCGGCACATAGCCCAGAAGATTGGCAGCGCCTGCCAGAGTAAGGGAATAGCGTTTTCCGTTTTTGTCCTCCACTACTGCATATTCCGAGGGGTCGTCCTCCCTTGGACTGATCAGCTCCACCTGCAGATTTTTCAGCTTTTCCGGTTCCTGGAAACACTCATATTCCACCCCTGCGATATGGGCGCTTCTATTCTACATCTACAATGCTTCCGTTCTGAATACGGATCATGCTGCCGCCGGCGATTCCCAGGGTGCGCACATCCAGACTCTGCAGATAGGTTTTGTGCTCCCCTACCTGGGCATATTTGATCATAACCTTGCCGTTTTTGATGACACTGATATCTACGCTGGTTCCGCCGGCCTCAAAAAAGATTCCGTCGGAGACCTTCGTACATCAGCGCTCCCTGCCACACCTGCCGCAAGACCGGAAAGCATCGTAAGGATGGGACGCTTTCTCACTTCATCCACGCCCATGACACCTCCGTCGCAGCGCATGATCATAAGGTTTGACTGGATTCTGGTGTCTTTCACCGCCTGCTCCGTCATGTTGGCGGTTTCCATCATCTTGGGAATCAGGCTGGCATTGACCACTGCGGTGCGGGTACGCATTTTTAATCCGTAAAGCTGGCTGATCTCATGGCCGCCGGTACTGTAAAGCGCTTTTTGGAAGCCCGTTCCATGACCATAAGCTCTCCGGCAGGATCGTCCACGCTGAAAGCCTCACTGGCCACGATCACCTGCGCCCCTTTGGAGACAAGCTCATCGATGGCGCGGTCAACCCGCTCTTCATTTCTCTCCTTGCTGTCAATAAATACCTGTTCCGTCTTTAAGTATTTGCCGGCTGCCAGCTCCATATTCCCTACGTTTGTCTCGTTTCTGGCTCCGCGGGCATCCATGCCGGTCGCCATGCCGATGATGCCCACATTGGCCACATCCCCCTCCAGAAGGGCGTTTGTTGCCTGGGTGGTACCATGAGCAATGAACACGACATCCTCCGGGGCAATCTGATTTTCCTCCATCAGCTGGGAAATAATCTTAACGACACCGGCCGCAACCCCTCCACATGGGTTGTTGGAATTTTCTTTTGCCAGAACCTCATAAGTAGTATTGTCTATGATCACCGCGTCTGTAAAAGTTCCGCCTACGTCAATTCCGATTCTTACTTTTGTACTCATGGTACTGCATTCCTCCAGATTCTTTTCTTTCAATTATATATCACTGTTACTTACAGCACAATAAAGCTTGCCACGATCAGACCTGCAATTGTAGATGCCATGATCCACACGATGGTCTTTTTCAGATATTCATTTACATCTGTCTTTGTAAAATCAGCCGCCCCACATTGTGAGAGTTGGTCGGGTCACAGACTGCCTGCACATTGGAGTCCAGACGAAGTGCAACCATGGCTGCGATGGGGTTCATGCCGCCGGCTGCCAGAAGAGCTACGATTCCGCTTCCGAGACCCCACACGTTCAGCGGTCCTCTGTAGATCGCCAAAAGCTCAAAAAGGCCGAATACCAGAACAAACATGATCGCATTGCCCGGAATGATCGCCTGGATCACCGGCGCAAGGATATCTGCCACCTGCGGAGCCATAACCGCATTCAGAGTCATACCGATACCGATCATCAGAGCTGCCGCTCCGGCGGTATCCTGAATTCCTTCCACAAAAGCACTGGATGCAACCTGGATGAAATTCTTCGGTGTGGAAAGAATGAGCGCCACCACGATACCGATGAGAATGGACGGTACCAGCGGTAGCTTCAGTGTAAATACCAGTACAACCGGAACCAGCGGGCTGATCAGCGCGATACTTCTCACATTTTTTCTGCCGCCGCTTCTCCTGCCGGCATTGCCCATGCTTTGCGGACTGCGCCGTCTTTTTTACAAAGTAAACGATCATGATCACCGCTACAACAATAAGCGGCAGGCCGCACAGCCAGGAATAGCCGGTTACTGTCTCCAGCGGCAGTCCCAGAGTGTCAATGTATACGCCAAGCGTGCCTACGCTGAAGGTAACGCCGATGCCGTTTGCAAGCAGAAGTACGATACCTGCTACCAGAGGACTTAAACCTGCACTGATCATGATCGGCAGGATGATGGTTCCAACAAGGATGAACATGCCCAGACCATTGGATGCTGCAAAATAACAGAGCATACTGCCAAAAATGCAAGTGCGATGGGAAGCGGCTTGTCTCCCTGCCAGCTCTGCCGCTTTGCGGATGATGGTCTTTGTGATGCCTACTTTGGTAAGGATCTTACCGAACCAGCCGCCGAAAATCAGGCCGGCGATCGCAGTGCTCATTCGCATCGCACCGCTTTCCAGTACGTTTCCGGCGATGGTGAACTGCTCCGGATCGCTGGAGATAAAGGAATGCCTGCTACCAGAGCGATGCCCACTGCCATGATGGGAAGTGCAAGGATCGTCGGCAGCTTTCTTGCCATCATCAGTACGACACAGACTGCGAAAATGGCCAAGATACCAATTGCTTGAAATGTTGTCATTGTTTCTTCCTCCTAAAATGTAATTTTTCAGGGAAATCCCCCAATTATGTTAAGTAAGTGTCGCCTTACCAAACATCACACGTCCAGAAACGCCTGCTGTTCTTTCAGCTTCTCCTGAACCTTCTGTACATCCACCTCATGGACGTCCAGATCTTCTTTTTTGCCGCCAGAGGCCGCCGCCACGCCGGCTGCATGTCCCATCGCGCCCGCGGTAGGCGTCACCCGTATCGCCGCCTGCGCCTCAAAGGTTGCCGAAACACACCGTCCTGTCACCAGAAGGTTGGAAAACACGGGACAGGTAAATACATCGTAGGGAATGCTGTAATAGGTTCCCGGCTCGCTTAAAAAGCGGCTGCTGGTTCCTTCTCCCTTGGGATTGTGAATATCTATGGGATAAGCGGAATGGGCGATCACCCTGGAAAACGTCCTGCGCTCCATAATATCCTGCGCGGTCAGCGTGTAGTCCCCACCAGCTGCCGTGAGCCTCTTACCCCCCACAGAAGGACCGGTAAACTCAAGCAGCGCATGTTCAAATCCGGAACATACTTTCTCAGGAATCGCTCCAGCTGCTCGCATTGTTTTCTTCCCAAAATCTCCGCATCGCTCAGGCTCTCCGCGTTTGTTGCATCATGCTCAATGATTCTGGTTGTGTTGATGATAAATTCTCCGGGCTTGTCTGTCTCAAAAAACAGAATGTCCTCTCTGGGAATCTGTATCTCGCCCTCTGCCTTTGCTTTCTGAAACTCCTTCTCAAAGCCTGCCACAGCCAGCGGCTCTGTCCCGTTCAGCAGATCCTGATTATGTACCAGCCGGGAAAATTCCTCCACATGCGTTTTGAGATATTCTCTGAGCTTTTGGAATCCACATTGCAGAATTTCATTTTCATCGTCATGGGCTGCGCTGCACCGTCCTCCTGACGACCCTTTGTCATTGGAGCGCCCGCAAAGCCGCCACATCTCCGTCTCCTGTGGCGTCGATCACAATTTTTGCCCGGATGCTGTGGAGACCATCTTTATTGCATACTGTCAGGCCGGTGATCTTTCCGTTCTCGCTGTCCACGGCTCCGATAAAGGTATGAAACAGTACACGGCACCCGGCTTCCACAGCCATTTCATCCAAGATCAGCTTCAGCCCTTCCGCCGAAAAAAAACGGGGTAAGATAGCTGATATATCTTGTCGTATCATGCACATGTCCTGGAGAGTATCCGCGCTTTACCAGACACTGGACGATCTCCTCCATGATTCCCTTCACAACCTGCTTCTCTCCGGCATGAAACGTCATCATCGGCCCTACGCCGCATCCGGTCAGCGTTCCTCCCAGGTAACCGCTCTGCTCCAGAACCAGCACCCGCGCGCCGCATCTTCCTGCCGCTATGGCCGCCACGGTGCCGGAAACACCGCCTCCCGCCACAACCACATCCCATGTCTGCTCATAAACATTCATCCTGCGTCCTCCCTTTCTGCCCAAATAATTTTCATTTTTTCCGAAAACGAGCTGCGACTTTTTGGTGATTTTACTCAAATTTTTTTCTTTTATTTTCCGTTTTTATAAGTCAACATTAACACCACTTTCAATAACTGTCAATATTTTGAAAATTATTTTTATCTTCAATGAAAATTTTGATAGTTTTTGACAGTTTTTTATAACCCAACTTGTTCAGATTGACTATGCGTTCGTTTTAGAGTATCATAAAATTAGTTTAGAGCTATTTTCAGGAAGGAGCACACCAAAAATGGTACAAGCCGTCATAGCGAAAATCATTTCTATGCAGTCAAACTTTACCGTCGGGGAAAATGAGATTGCACAGTACGTTATGAACCACGCCGATGAGGTAATGACAAGCACCATCACAACGGTGGCGCAGAATACCAGCACCTCCGAGGCCAGCGTCAACCGTTTTTGCAAAAAATAGGATTTAAAGGTTTTAACAGCTTCAAAGTCGCACTGGCACAGGAAAACTTTTACAATCAGATGAATCAGCAAAATGCCGGTGCAGCAGACGATGGCTTCATCGCCACGGTTCGCCGTGATTACCGCCAGATGTTGAACAACACCTCCGCTCTTCTGGACGAAAGGACTGTCCTTCAGTCCATCGATGCCATCAAGGCGGCTGCGCGTATCTTTATTTTTTTTTTCCAACACTGCCCTTGTGGCAAAAGAAGCGGAGTTTAAGCTCTGCCTTGCAGGGCTGAACGCCAAAACCCTCACGGACATCCCTCTGATGCACATGCAGGCAGAAAATCTGCAAAAGAGGATTTGGCAATTTTATCGTCCCGTCAGTCCTTATGAAGGATATTTACCGCGCTTTGAACATCTGTCGGGAGCGAAATGTAAAATCATGGTGATCACCAGCTACGATTCTCCGAAGCTCAACGATCTGGTGGATTACAAATTCATCACCAGCGACAAGATCACTGCGCAGAATTCTGTTTCCCCTGTCCAACAATCTGATGTTTCTCTATGTCTGGGATGTCATTTATGCGTTTCTTCTGGACAGCGACAAACGCCTGCGCCAGAAGAAGCTGAACAACGAATCTATCATCAACAACAACCAGATGCTGGACAACTACATGTTTGAATACTAAAAAGCTGCTGTAAACAAGCGCTCCGGCGATACCCCTTCAGGCATTTTCGCCGGAATGCTTTTTACAGCAGCTTTTTTCGTGTCAGCATACACTGACGCTGTCATTTCTTCGGTTTTTCCATAACAAAATTCGTCAGCAGGATTCCCTGTCTTTCCACCTGCTGCTCTTTCCGCACGCAATATCCACGCTTTTCAAAAAGGGCCTTGCGGTAATGGACGCATGGGTGGTGATGTCCCCGGATACTGCCGCTTCCAGCCGGTCGCAGAGGGCTGCGGCAACGCCCTGTCTCTGATAGTCCCGGTGCACATACAGACGGTCCAGGTAGCCGGTTTTATCCATATCTGCAAATCCGATAATCCTGCCCTGTTCCTCCGCCACCAGTGTCACATGCTCCAGAAACGACTGGTTCCAGCCTGCAAGATCCACATTTCCCGTGGCTCCACACATTCAGCTGCTCCTCCGTGTAATCCCGTGCGTTTACGCTGTGGACGGTCTCATAAAACAGCTCTGCCAGCGCACGGCAGTCCGCGGGCTTGTATTCTCTGATCACCATATTGTCAGATTTCATTTCCCGGGAATTTGGGAATGCCGTCAAAGCCTGCCTGCAGCTCCTCATCCGTGGGAATGTAGTCGCTCATCTGTCCGTCGTTATAGCGGCCATAGGCAACCATATCAAAATATCCGGTTCCGGTCAGACCAAAGACGATGGTTTTTCTTCACCGGTTTCTTTGCACTTCATGGCTTCGTCCAATGCCACGCGGATCGCATGTGCACTCTCCGGTGCGGGAAGAATCCCCTCTACTCTCGCGAACATCTGCGCTGCCTCAAACACAGAGGTCTGCTCCACGGAGCGCGCCTCCATCAGACCATCATCATAAAGCTGAGACAGAATAGAACTCATGCCGTGATACCGCAGGCCGCCCGCATGGCTGGCAGAAGGAATAAAGTTGCTGCCAAGCGTGTACATTTTTGCCAGAGGCGTCACCATTCCGGTATCGCAGAAGTCATAGACGTATTTGCCCCTGGTCAGGCTTGGGCAGGATGCCGGTTCCACGGCAATAAACTGATAGTCTCTCTCTCCGCGGGTTTTTCGCCCATAAACGGAGAAATCAGTCCGCCCAGGTTGGAGCCGCCGCCCGCGCATCCAATGATCATGTCCGGCACAATGCCGTATTTGTCAAGGGCTGTCTTCGTTTCCAGACCAATGACTGTCTGGTGGAGCAGCACCTGGTTCAGCACGCTTCCCAGCACATAGCGATAGCCCTCTTTTTTTCCGGCGGTTTCCACTGCCTCAGAGATCGCGCAGCCAAGGCTTCCGCTGGTTCCCGGGTGTGCCGCCAGGATCTTCCGTCCGATTTCGGTTGTGTCTGAGGGAGACGGTGTCACCTGCGCGCCGTAGGTGCGCATAACCTCCCGCCGAAACGGTTTCTGCTCGTAGGAGCATTTTACCATATAAACCTGACAGTCAAGCCCCAGATAAGCGCAGGCCATGGAAAGGGCTGTTCCCCATTGTCCGGCTCCGGTTTCCGTGGTAACGCCCTTCAGTCCCTGCTGCTTTGCATAGTAGGCCTGGGCAATGGCGGAATTGAGCTTGTGGCTGCCGCTGGTATTGTTTCCTTCAAATTTGTAATAAATCTTCGCCGGCGTCTGAAGCTTTTCCTCCAGGCAGTAGGCGCGACCAGCGGCGACGGCCGATACATTTTGTAAAAGCTCCGGATTTCCTCCGGAATTTCAATATATGGCGTCTCATTGTCGAGCTCCTGCTTTACCAGCTCATCACAGAATACTGTGCCAAGCTCTTGTGCAGTCATCGGTTTCAAGACCCCCGGATTCAGAAGAGGCCGGCTTATTTTTTCATGTCTGCGCGAACATTATACCATTCTTTCGGCATCTCACTTTCTTCAAGATAGATTTTGTAGGGAATCTTTGTTTCTGCCATAATATTTGCTCTCTCTCTCTTTTTTCTGACGGCTATGCCGCGGTTTCTGCGGAATTCCGGGGTAGATAGTATTGGATTACACGGACTGTTCCGCACTGTACTCCAAATAAAAAAAATCCCCCTGTCTCCCGCAACTGAAAAGTTCTTTGCAGGGACAAGAGGTAACCTCCTGCGGTGCCACCCGGCTTGGTATTTTCATACCCACTTCGCGCATACCAACATATGCTGATTTTGATAACGGAGGATCACTCCGGCTCGCATACTCTTCGGCTCGCCCTCAGAAGCCCATTCCCCCATGATTCTGATACTGCCTTCCACCAACAGCAGCTCTCTGGAATCAGGTGTTCATAAGGTACTCACTCTTCTTCAACGGTTTAATTCGATAAACTATTTATACCACAGTATATGAAAAACTGTCAAGATGGTTTTTAAAATTCAGAATATTTTTAAATTTTCTCACAAATTAAATGAATCCAACCAGGAAAAGCAACATATACGTTGCTCTTCCCGGTTTTCATAATCACTATTTTCCCATTGCCCTCATTCATAAAAACAGGTACAATCAAAGCAGTTTCTATTTTACAATGTCACAGGAGGTTCTTTATGGAATCCGATATTATCGAAATCAATATTTCCGGCTTCTGCCGTACCTGCAACAACATGCAGACCGTTACCTGCGAATACATTTCCACGCCAAACGGCTTTAAGCTTGAGATGATGAACTGTTCTCACAAAACCTGCAGGCATCACGCAGCCTGCACGATTTACCGGGAAGCGCTCCAACAGGAAGCTGCCAAAGAATATTAAACAACGCAGGCTGTTTTCACACAGCCTGCGCAAAAAATCCCTGCTGAATCTCTTACAATTCCTCGTCCACATACTTCTGTATGTTGGATGCATTTACATATTTTTTCAGATGCTCTCCGTCTGTGATCACCAGCGTGGGCGCCTGCATAATGCCGAACTCCCTTGCCAGCTCCGGTTTTTCTCCGCATCAATGATCTCCAGCTCCTCGCCCTCCAGCATTTTTTTCGCCATACGGCAGTTGGGGCAGGTGCTTGTGGTAAAGAGATATTTGTGCGTCTCCACCGGTTCTACCTTCACATCATCTCCGCTTAACGTAACAACGCTGGTGTGCACCTTCTTAAGAGTAGAATGCGCAATGTCGTACAGGGTACGGTTCTTGTACTCCTGGGTCTTACCATCGTTCCAGTTCTGTACAGGACGGTAATATCCTGTGATACGGCTGTAAACCTCAGCCTTTTTCCACATTTCGGGCAGGTGAAATGCTCGCCGCTGATGTAGCCATGCTCGCTGCACACGGAATAGGTGGGTGAGATGGTGTAATAGGGCAGGCGATAATTCTCTGCGATCTTACGTACCAGGCTGCCGCTGCTTTCCAGTCGGGAAGCTTCTCTCCCAGGAACGCATGGAACACCGTGCCTGAAGTATAAAGAGTCTGAAGCTCATCCTGGATATCCAGGGCGTCAAAAATGTCGCTGGAGAATTCCACCGGAAGATGCGAGCTGTTGGTATAGTAGGGCGTGTCTCCCTTGCTGCCTGCAGTGCGGATGTCCGGCCAGCGTTTTCTGTCATGTTTGGCCAGACGGTAGGCAGTGGACTCTGCCGGTGTAGCCTCCAGGTTAAAGAGCTCTCCCGGATACTGCTCCTGATAGTCTGAAAGACGGCTTCTCATATGCTCCAGAACCTCTTTTGTAAACTTCTGGGTTTCGCGGATCTGTCATGTCTTTTTTCAGCCAGCGGGCATTTAGACCCGCTTCGTTCATTCCCACAAGTCCGATGGTAGAGAAATGATTGGAAAAGCTTCCAAGATATCTTCTTGTGTAGGGATAAAGCCCCTCGTCCAGAAGCCTGCTGATGACATCTCTCTTAATATGCAGAGAACGTGCGGAAATATCCATCATATGGTCCAGACGACGGTAAAATTCCTCCGGCGTTTTGGACTGATATGCGATACGCGGCATATTGATCGTGACAACTCCGACCGATCCTGTACTCTCACCTGAACCAAAGAATCCACCACTCTTTTTGCGGAGCTCACGGAGATCCAGACGGAGGCGACAGCACATGGAGCGCATGTCGCTTGGTTTCATATCACTGTTGATGTAATTGGAGAAATACGGGGTACCGTACTTGGAAGTCATCTCAAAGAGAAGACGGTTATTCTCGGTATCGGACCAGTCAAACTCATTTGTTATGGAGTAGGTCGGGATAGGATACTGAAACCCGCGTCCGTTGGCATCCTCCCTCGATCATGGTCTCGATAAATGCCTTATTGATCATATCCATTTCTTTCTTACAGTCTTTGTATTTGAAATCCATGTCCTTGCCGCCTACGATAGCCGGAAGCTCTGCAAGGTCGTCCGGAACGGTCCAGTCCAGCGTAATGTTGGAGAACGGTGCCTGAGTTCCCCAGCGGCTGGGAGTATTTACTCCATATACAAAGGACTCAATGCACTTTTTCACCTCGCGGATAGGTCAGATGATCCACCTTCACAAAGGTGCCAGATAAGTATCAAAGGATGAAAATGCCTGTGCGCCGGCCCACTCGTTCTGCATGATACCCAGGAAATTCACCATCTGGTTGCAGAGTACACTTAAATGCTTCGCAGGTGCAGAAGTGATCTTACCTTCAATACCTCCAAGCCCCTCCTGGATCAGCTGTTTTAAGGACCAGCCTGCACAGTAACCGGTCAGCATGGACAGATCATGGATATGAATATCTGCATTTCTGTGTGCATCTGCGATCTCGTTGTCATAAATCTCAGACAGCCAGTAGTTTGCGGTAACTGCTCCGGAGTTGCTTAAGATCAGACCTCCTACAGAATAAGTAACTGTTGAGTTCTCCTTTACACGCCAGTCCTCCACTTTGACATAGCTGTTGACAATTTCTTGTAATCGAGAATGGTGGACTTCATATTGCGGACTTTTTCCCTCTGCTTGCGGTACAGAATGTAGGCTTTTGCCACATCAGAATATCCGGCCTGGATCAGTACATTCTCCACACTGTCCTGAATATCCTCCACCGTGATCCGGTCGTCATGGATCTTACTCCTGAAAATCCGCAGTTACTCTGAGTCCCAAAAGGTCAACCATATCTTCGCTGTAGATTTTGTCCTTTGCCTGGAATGCCTTGGTGATCGCGGCAGTGATTTTTTCATCTGAAAATCGTTAATTTCCCCGTCCCGTTTTACTACCTGAAACATAACCTGACTCCTTCTCCCTTTGACTGATTTTTAGCTCTATGAACAAATACCGGCTCCTGCCGGTGAAATCGTTCTGTAGGACTATTGTAGCAGAGTGCCACCCGTTCGTCAACACGAAAAAGCACCATATCTTGTGCCGCATTGTAAACCAACACAAAATATGGTGTTTTTATTCCTGCAAAATTGCAGCTTTTTTATACGATCTTCATATAGATTTCCCGGGACCCGCGCCTTTACCGCAATTCCAGCCTCCTGGTATTCCTCTGAAAGAAGCTGTCCATACTCACGGATCAGCTGGATTTTCCCCGCCTCCGCGTAAGGAAACAGCCGCTCCACATAAATCTGATCCTCGGATAAAATCTGCGCGAAAAGTTTTTTCAGCTCACCCAGACCGTCTCCGGTGCGGGCGGAAACCTTCAAGGTATGATCCGCGCGCAGATCCCTGAGCTCGCTGCCCTGCGCTTTATCCTGTTTGTTCAGAAGGGTGATGACCTTTTTTGCCCGTTGCGCCCAGGTCCCGCAGGGTCTCATATACGATATGCATCTGTATCTCCGCCTGAGGATTGGATGCATCTACCACATGAATGATATAATCCGCATATTTGGCTTCCTCCAGAGTACTCTTGAAGGCTTCCACCAGATTGTGGGGAAGCTTGCGGATAAAGCCTACGGTATCCGTAAGAAGAAGCTGCTGACCATCCTCCAGCGTGAGAAGCCTCGTCGTCGGATCCAAGGGTTGCAAAAAGCTTGTCCTCCGAGAGCACCTCCGCGCCGGTCAGGGTGTTGAGAAGCGTGGATTTCCGGCATTTGTGTAGCCCACAATGGCCGCTGTTTTTATCTGGCCTCTGGAACGTTTTGTACGAATCAGCTCCCGGTGACGTTCCACCTGGGAAAGCTCCTGCTTCAGTGCGGATATCCTGTTCCGGATTAGACGACGGTCTGTCTCCAGCTTTTTCTCACCAGGGCCCCGCGTTCCGATGCCTCCGCCAAGCCGGGACAGCGAATCCCGAAGGCCCACCAGACGGGCTGCCCTGTACCGAAGCTGCGCCAGCTCCACCTGGATCTTGCCCTCGCTGGTGGTGGCTCTCCCCGCAAAAATGTCCAGGATAAGAAGGGTGCCCTGTCCATAACCTTGCACTCCAGCTCCCGCTCCAGATTGTGAAGCTGTGCCGAGGAAAGCTCATCGTCACAGATCACGCCCGTGGCATCCGTGGCCAGCATCAGCGCGCGCACCTCGTCTATTTTTCCTTTTCCGATATAAGTTCCCGGATGCACAGCCTCCCGGTTCTGAATGATGCGTCCCACAGGGATCGCTCCCGCCGTATGGGCGAGCTCCGCAAGCTCATCCAGAGATTCCTCCGTGTCCTCGCCGTCGTTGACCTGCACGCCTACCAGGATGACGCGCTCTACCAGTTCGTCAAAATATTCCATATATACTCCTTGTTTCTGAAGAATTACAAAGTGTTACGGGTAATACCATAAAAATACCAGGTTCCCCAAGCTCGGTGTTCCTATTATACCCTCATTTAAACTGGCGGTCAAACTCCGGATTAAAATAATAAAAGTTTTGGAATCCAAACGCGCTTTTATCTGCTCCATAGCTTCTCCGAATCTCTGAAAATGCACGATTTCCCGGGTGCGCAGAAATTTCAGCGGCTCCCGCACCTCCGGATCCGGAATCATCCGCAGCAGATTGTCGTACACCACCCTGGCTTTTTGCTCCGCGGCCAGATTCTCCGTGATATCTGCAAGTGCGTCTCCCTTTGACTGAAATTCACAGGCATTAAATGGCAGTCCTGCTGCCGCCTGGAAAGCCACAGTCCTTGGTATGGTCAATATAATATGCGTCAAACCCGGCGGTTTTTGCATCCTCCAGCGTCATATCCCTGGTGAGCTGATAAACCATGGCACAGATGATCTCCATGTGCGCCAGCTCCTCCGTTCCGATATCCGTCAAAAGACCGCCCACCTCCTTTGTCGGCATGGTGTAGCGCTGTGCCAGATACCGCATGGAAGCGGAAAGCTCTCCGTCCGGTCCGCCATACTGACTGATGATCATCTGGGCATATTTCGGGTTTGTGGCTGTGATCTTCACAGGAAACTGCAGCCGTTTTTCATAAATCCACATCAGATGCACGCTCCTTCCCAGGGAATCGGGCCGTCGCCCCAGTTGCCCTCACACTCTTTTGTCAGCGGGTAAAACTTTTCCACAAAGGCCTGTTTCAGTGCTTTTTCGCTCCTCCAAAAGCTTCGTGCGAAGCTGAGCGGCCTGTATTTCCTGGGGATGCGTATCCAGAAACAAAACCACGTCATCCAGAGCAAAGCTTATTGCGTTCAGCCGGGCGAGCAAATGTTCCCGCTCCTCCTGCTCCGAAGTTTTGACAACATTCCCGTTTCCCGCCATGGGCGGTATTTGTCCCGGCAGACTCTCCGCGGCAAAAAACGGCAGATTCAGTTCCGGAAAGATTGTTCCGATTTTGATCGCCTGATCCCAGTCATAAAGCTGCCCGTTCCACGGCTGTGCGGGTACCGATGCGATCGCCAGATGTTGATCCTGCATAAAAAATCCTCCTTTCAGGGAAAAAATATATCCAGCCAGCTCTGTTTTTGTACAGGTCTGACTGGATATAGTATGTGCAGAATCTTTTGGACGAAGCCGTGTATTTTATGGAAAGAATACCACCGCGATCCCAAATGCCACCAGGATCACAACCGCTGCCAGCAAAATCCAGCTTAAAATCCTGTGGCTTTTGGCCTGTGGATATTTTCCCACAGTGGTGTCCGTGTCCACAAGAGCGGTCTGCGCCAGCACCTCCCTCGCACGGAAAAGCTCAGCCTTTGGCACCATGATATCCCCGCCCTGAGCAGCAGTTCCTGATAGACATCCATGGCGGTTCCCTTGCGGTAGCTTCAATCCCCTGCTCCTTCAGAGCCCGGATGAGCTCTTCTGCCTGGGCAATTCTGTTTACAAAGGTCAGTTTCACAAATTCCTGCTCACTCATATTTCTCTTCCTCCTTTTCCTTGCGTTTCTGCGCCACAAATCCAAGAATGGTAAGAACCACAAAACCCCAATACTCCAACACCTGCAAAAATCCAAGCGCAGCTCCTGCCACCTTGCCGCTGTCGCCTCCCCGCAGAAGCAGAACCGCCGCATACAGCACAGAAAAAATCCCTGCCATGACCACGCTCCACAGAAGATTCTCTCCCACCGTTGCCCTGCGTCCGCTCTTTGACCAGATTCCGTTCTTCATGGTTCCAAAGAGACAGGTCACGCCTCCGGCTAAAAGCACCACGGTCTCACCTGCCACCGCAGATAAATCCTTCTTCCAGGCGAGCTGCGCAATAATCGAGGCTGCACAGGCAAAAACATGACCATAAAGCTTCGCATTCCGATTTTGTCCACTAATTTTCCTGACGTTCATCTAAACCGCTTTTCTTCCTCCCCGCATTCTTAGCCCTCCTCCCAAAACAGCTCATCCAAAGTTTTTCCCAGCTCCCTGCAGACCGCTTTTACACAGCTTGAGACTCGGATTATAAGTGCCGGCCTCCATCATCCCGATGGTCTGTCTGGTAACGCCCACACGCTCAGCCAGCTCAATCTGAGAAATGTCCTTCTCCATTCTCGCGATTTTTCATTTTCAGGTTCTTCATAAAAATTTTCCCTTATTTACCTTCTTTTTCCCATCTGTTTTCCGTTTCTGTTCTTATGTTTATCATACGCCTTTACATTGCATATGTCAATTATATTTTACATTTCAAATTTTCATATGAAAAGCCTGCAAAAAGTTTTCCGGAACCATGTACGCAAATGTCCCTGCGCGGGAATCGATTTCTTCCTGCGCAGGGACGGATTTTACAGAAAATCATTTTTACATAGTTCTCAGCGCGCTGTTCTGCCGCTGTGTTTACAGATACTTTTTCAGTTCTTCCTCACTCATGCTCAGACGCTTCGCCGCCTCTGAAACGCTCAGAAGACCATCTTTTACCAATTCGACCAGGCTTTGAAGTCTTCCCTCTATTTTACCCCTTGCGAATCCCATCAAGTTCCCTTCCAACTTACCTTTGCGGATCCCGTCCTGCAGGATCGTCTTCGCTTCATACTCGAGAATTTTCCCACCCATAATGGAGGTCACTCCCTTCTTTACGTTTGCGTATTTCATCGCAATGTTCTCTATGACTTTCTTTGACATATCCACCAGCGTGCATTTCACATACTCGCTGATCTCCCCGGCCTCGCACAGATCCGTGAGCCGTTTCAGGATACTCTCGTATTCTGAGCACAGCTGCCGCAGCTTTTCTTCATCTGTTTCATACTCCTTAAACCGGCTTTCATGGCTGAAGATATAAAGGGAATCAGAAACAGCAGGTTTCTGTCAAAGATGTCCTTTATCGTGTAGGTCTGGGTCTTCATCACCGGTACCCGGTAGCTGATGCTCCCTCCCGGCGTGTTAATCTCCACTGTCAGTGCGTCCGGCGTCCTTGCATTGTGCCGCAGATAAACCACCGCCGAATGAGGAAAGGTGACAATAAGCTTTCCGTTCACGATCTCTCCATCATCAAGGGCAATCTGCGAATCATACTCAAACATTCGGATTGTCATATTGTTGTCTGCTGTGCTCTGACACTCTATGTGGTATTTTTTATCTTTCGTTCCTCTGATACGAAAACAGGAATCCGTAATCTTCTCTTTTGTATCCGTACCCGGCAGGCTGATAAAATGCTCGTTGGGAAGAAACTCTACTTCTTCCTTTCCCGTATAGTTTTCCCCAAAAACTTCATTTACAATCGGGATCAGCAAACCGGTACAGTCGTTCATCAATGTGCGGAACACATCGTCATATGGCGTACCGACCGTATGTTTCTCCATTGCTTTGCTTCTTTCTCTGGTTCGCAGAATAAGCGCCGCAGAGAATCTGTAAAAAACGGATTTCTGTTATCTTTATTATAGCAGAGCCCTTCGGTAATTTCCATGCTTTTTTCCGGTTTCTCTATACAATTTCTACGGTAAATGCCCCATTTTCCAGGCGTTTTTCTGTCCGGGAATGGTCTTCCCCTCTGCGTCAATGTCTCTTAAATAAGGCGTCAGCGTCACGCTTGTCGTATTCAGATCCAGACCGTTTGGCTGCATCTCTATCTCGAATCTCCTACAAAAATTTCCTGTCTCATCCGGATAGGGATTTCCGACACTCATGATTCCTTCCACCGGCAACTCATTGCCGTACGCATCTTCCACATAAAACAGCCCCCCACAGCTCCTCCACTCTGCTTTCTGCCTCAGCTCCGTTCAGCCGGTAGACAAAGGCTGCGGAAAATTCAGACGGCGCCAGCGAACAATGCTCCACCAAAACTTCTCCACCTTCTATGGGAACGGCCACGGAATCTGTCCGGCGCACCGTATCCTCCTCCACAGCCGAACCGTCCACAGTAAATTTTATGGTCTGGATTTCCAGGCTTTCGATATTTGCCATATATTCCTCCGTATCTGCCTCCGGCGGATCATGTATGGGGATCCGTACCTCATTATGATTTTTCGTAAGCTCTACCCTTATTTCCACCTCCATAGGTGTTTCCACTTCACGGTTGCTCAAATCTATGGAGCAGAAAAAATCTGCCGGTATACGTCTGGCTTTCTTCATCATATTCCTCCGAAGCATTCAGCAGACACTCCTGACCGTTCACCCTGGCATGGTCTTTGCCATAGGCTTCCAGACTGTCATCCTTCATGATTGCTTCCGACGCTTCCGCCCAGAAATAGAGCGTGCTACCGTCATACCAGCTCTCTGTCACCGTCCAAAGGGCATAGCTGTCAGATACTGCTATTTCTGTCTCCTGTTCCTTGTCCGTCTCCAGATATTTTTCCACATCTTCCTCTCCCACAAAAGGAAAGAGTCGCTCCAAAAATCCGCTTTTTTCCGCCGCATAAGCTGTTGTTGCCAAAACCACAAAGGCAGCCGCTGCCACCCCGCATCTCTTCAGCCACAGAACGCCTTTGCCCCGGGGCGCCGCGCTTTTTTCCGAAAGTCCCTCTAACGCTGCCTGATAACGCCGGTGTACCCGCTCCGGCACTTCCAAATCTTCTTTCAGCCCCGTAAGCATTTCCTCGAAATCACGCATGTCCGTTTTCTCCTTTCTGGTACAGCTTTTCCAGCTTCCCTCTGGCTGTCGCCAGCCTGCCCCTGCACCGTATTCTCATTCAGGTCAAGAATCCGGGCAATTTCTCTGGTCTTAAATCCCTGCACATAATAAAGAATGATCACCAGGCGATATATTTTTTCTCGAGGCCGTTCAAAAAATCCCGCCACTCCACATTGGCATAGCTTGTTTCCTCGTAGAACGGTTCCGCCGCCTGCTCCTCCCAGACAAGATTTTTTCTCTTCCTGTAAATGGCATTGCAGTGATTGATCAGAATGCGCGTCAGCCAGGTTTTAAAATATTCTTCTTTTTCAAGGTTCCGATTTTTTCCCCAACAGGTCAGGCCGTTTCCTGCATGGCGTCCGCCACGTCCTCGTCATTTTTCAGAATGGCCTTGGCAATTCGGTACAGATCCTTTTCCTGCTGCTCCATAAGCTGTAAAAAGCTGCCTTATCCTGTTGCTTCGCTTTTTTATCAATAAACGCAACTCGTGTTCCTTCCCGGGGTCGGACTCCCTCTTTTGGTTTTGCTGTTACACCTATTAGATGCGCGGGGGAAGTATTTTGTTTGATAAATTTTATATCAAAAATTACTTATAAAGTTCTTCCAGCGTTATCAGGCGAACCGCTCCCTGCTTCTGCGCCTGAAGAAGTCCTTCTGTAAATCCGCCTTTGGAAAAAATATAATAGTGATAATGATTTCCCTTTCCAAAGGCTGATGCATAATCTCTGAGCAGGTCGAGTTCATCTACACCGATCTTCTCATGTCTGTACTTGCAGGAACCAATGATATAGTCTTTTCCCTCTGCCGGAGTTCCAACGATGTCAATCTGTATCTGCCTCTTTTTTTCGGATCTGTTCCCCACCATTGGCCGATTTCGTTCAGCTCAATTGGGAGATCGTCTGCATAATAAAGCAGGTAATCCCGACTCATTTTTTCGAATATCAGCCCCATGTAATCCGAAAATACTGTTTTACAGCATGAGGATAAATCTTTCCAATTCTGCCGGAATCGATTGCACTCATATTGACCGGCACAAAACGATACCAAAAGCGAAAGAAATTATCTGCCAACAGATAAATTTTTTTTTACCCGGTTTTTCTGTTATCGGAGTTTCCTTTTTGACAATGCCAAGATCAATTAACGTCTTCAGATACTTCGATACGACGGAATTTTCTTCACCAACCTTCGTCTTGATATCGTTCAGCCGGGAAGCGCCTTCTGCAATCGCTTTGATGATCGCATTGTACATGGCCGGCTCTCTGAGTTCCTGTTTCAGCAGGTTTCCCGGTTCTTCATACAGATAAGCGGAACGGTCAAAGAAATTGTCTAACAAGGCTTCATCTACACTGCTTCTCACAGCCAGCTTATTAATATAGTGTGGAACTCCTCCCGTAATGCCATAGATCAGGGAGTTATCTTCTGCTGCCAAATCAGGGTGGAACACAGCAGTTTCTCTATAGTCCAACGCCTCAATTTTAAACTGTCCTGTTCTTCTGCCATACAGAGGGCTTTCCTTGCCAAGCACCTGGTTTTCCATAAAGCTCATAGAAGAACCGCAAAGAATCAAATACATCTTGGATTCCGTCCACCTATGGTCAATAATGTGCTGCAGCATTGCAGAAATAGCCGGTTTCGCCTTGGCAAGATACGGATACTCGTCAATGACAAAGACAACCCGTTTATCTTTCGAAAGCATGGTCAGTTCGTCCAATGCAGAATCATAAGACTTGAATTCCGCCGCAGCATCCATATCCGGACGTTCAAAACTCATGATCGCTTTTGAAAGAGCCTCCAGATTTTCCTTTCCGGTAGTATTCAATGCAGAAAAGAAAATTGTCGGCTTATCTTTACAGAACTCATTGATGAGAGCTGTTTTTCCAACACGTCTTCTTCCATAAATAACAATACATTCAAAGCTATCACCTTGATATCGCTTATTCAATTTTCGAAGCTCGTTCTCACGACAATAAAACCGGTTCATCTGCTCATCTCCAATCATTATACTCGTAATCTAGTAACTTATAAGTTACTTCTTTGTAAGTATAGTAACTTAAAACACCGATAACGTCAAGCAGAACGGCGTAGATCAGAACAGCCTCCCACAGATGTTCCTCGCTTGGCGCTTCTCGCAGCTTCTTTACCGCCCAGTATCTCCGCCGCCTGGCTTTCTTTTTTTTTTTCATCATTCGTTTCTCTCCACTTCCCAGTCTTTACGCTCTGGACTGCTATTCTTCCAGATAACCCTAAAGCCCCGCCTAAATATCCTTGGCTTCTTCGCGGTCAGATACACGATGAATCTATTCCCCCACAACTGGTAGCTTTGAAAAGCTGCTCGCTGTTTAAACGCTTACATTTAAAGAAAATATCCCCAGTTATGCTCTCATACAAACATAATTGGGAATATTCATTCTTAACCCTTCATTCTTCAGACCTTTTTCTGCGATTACGCTGAACAGCTACTGTTCTGAATACTTTCATCATTGCATCATGCATCTCATTTATCTTCTTTCTCCGATTCGATAATCTCTCTGCTGCCTTCTACAAATTCAAAATAATCATCTTTCCATAAAAACACAGCAGTTATATCCCGTACTTCTATATTTAATGCCTTCTATTCCAATTTCCTTACAACATGAAGCCACAAAATTAGGAAGCAAGTATTCTTGGATTGTCTTACCCTCTTCATTCTCCACAGTAAATCTCAAATGCTCCATAAAACGATTCGACCCGTTTATTTTTCCAGATAAGTCCAATATTTTGGCTGCTTTTATACGTTTGAGTCCTACTATTTGAATGCGCGGTTTTGTTCCACCACTGTGTTTACGTATTTCATTCAATGCGCCTTCCTTGGTTTCAGCAATATAATAACAACTTTTTCCAATCTCATTATACCGCCCATGAGAAGATACATTTCTCGGTGCTTTCATCATTTCATGGTCACAGTAAGGACGTTGTCCATCATTTAGTTTCCTCGCATGATAATATGTAAACTCTTCTAAATCGATATACTTATTCCAGCCCTCAATAATTTTAAATATTCTGTCTCCAACAGGGTGTCGCAATGCAAATGCAAAATTCTTCTCCAGCTTACTTTCAAAAGAAAGCAATTCATCAAGAGAAAACTCAGCAAACAGCTCCTGTAAACTTTCTGTCACCGTAATCTGATCTGCTGTTAACTTTTGTTCCGGTGAATCTTTATGATAAAATTCTCTTTCTTTTGGATCAAATTTGATATTCTCTGTTTGAGTTAACTTTTTAGCTGCCGTTTTAGTGAGTGACTTCAGAACCCTCCGGCTTCCTCTTGGTAAATCCAGACTACTATAGTCCGGCAGAATTCTAACCATTGCAATATTTTTGCGCAGCCATACTTCGTTCTGCAATATCAGTCACATTCAGAGCGTGATTCCATTGCTCCGACAATGCGCTTGCATAATCAGTCATAGCAGATAATCCCGTGCCCATCATTTGAACACTTTCTTCCAGCTGCGACTGAAACTTTAATAATTCAGGTGTTTCCACAGCCGAATGAAGGGCTGCAAGTACACTCGAATTCCCAAAATCCAAATCATTGTATGGCTGCATGACAGTCGTCGCTACACCCAGTGCATTTGTTATGGATTCTACTGCATTATCAGGAACCATAGAAGCCACACCGCCCAACATCGATGCCGTTGTAATCATACCCGAATTAGAACCATAAAAATTATCATATGGTTCGAGTATATGTGCAAATGGCTCTGCTACCTGTAACATAGCTTGATTTTCCACCTGAGACCACCTTGCCTCACGTTCCTCCATTTTCTTTATCGCACGCTCAATCCCTGATTCAGGGAAATCAATCATTTCCTGTTCATCTATACCCATTTCGCTCTTCCTTCGTACCTTTTCAAAAATAATCCGACCACTTTTCTGTACACTGCGCCTTTTTCAATATTATTCCATTCTCAATATTCTTCACAGCCCACACACCTTATCGGTGTTACAGCCGCTCGTCATGGAGAAATAATTCACTTGTTCTTTGGTTCTATCTTCAACTTCCAAATCCTCAATCCGAAAGAACTCGATAACGTATAATTAATTTCGCAAATTCAATTTTATAAAAATAGACATGGTCTATAGCCGTTTGGTAGAATAAAGTTACCACACAAAATTCGCCATAGGAGGTATAGAACCATGTCCGATAACATTATACAACTCAATGAAGATTTAATAAAGCACGATTTAAAGGATCTTGTCCGCAGCAGCGTCGAAGAAACTCTAAATGCCCTGCTTGATAAAGAGGCCGACGCACTCGTAAATGCCCAGAAATATTTGAAACTGCCATTATTGAACGTTACCGCCGCAGAGAATCTTCTGTTGAAGAGGCTCTGATTGAAATGTATCTGGCAGGCGTTTCTGTACGGCGTGTCGAGGATATCACGGAAGCTTTGTGGGGAACAAAAGTATCCCCAGGAACTATCAGTAATCTCAATAAAAAGGCATATGAGCATATTGAAACCTGGCGTACACGCTCGCTCTCCGGCAGCTATCCGTATGTCTATGTGGATGGTGTTTATCTGAAACGCAGCTGGGGTGGTGAAATCCAAAACGTTTCTATCCTTGTTGCCATCGGAGTCAGCACCGATGGCTGCCGTGAAATCATCGGTGCAGCTGAAGGTATGAAAGAAGACAAGGAGAGCTGGCGTTCCTTCTTTGTATGGCTAAAAGAACGAGGCTTAACTGGGGTTCGTCTGGTCATCGGAGATAAAAATCTCGGAATGCTTGAAACCATACCAGAAGTATTTCCAGATGCCTGTTATCAACGCTGTACCGTCCATTTTTACCGGAACATTTTCTCTGTTACTCCACGTAACAAGATGAAGGCTGTAGCCATGATGCCAAAAGGCCATCCATGCGCAGGAAAGCAAGGAAGCAGCCCGTGAAAAAGCAGGGCAGGTTGCTGAAAAATTAAAGGAAATGAAGCTTAGCTCTGCTGCCAAAAAGCTACAAGATGGCATAGAAGAAACTCTAACCTACATGGACTTTCCTACACAGCACTGGACCAGAATCCGGACCAATAACACCATTGAGCGCCTCAATCGTGAGATTAAACGCCGCACAAAGGCGATCGGTGCTTTTCCTGATGGACAGAGTGCTCTGATGCTCGTATGTGCCAGGCTGCGTCATGTAGCAGCAACCCAGTGGGGAACCAGACGCTACATGAATATGGATCATCTTTCCAAACTGGAGGATGATCTGTTGTCTGATATCATAGCCGGTTAACTGCCATTTGCTGAACGGTGAGAATTAAATTTGCGAAAAATCTTGACACTATCCAATTATATTTTACATTTCAAATCCCCATATGAAAAGTCTGCAAAAAGTTTTCCGGAACCATGTACGCAAACGTCCCTGCGCAGGAATCGATTTCTTCCTGCGCAGGGACGGATTTTACAGAGAATCATTTTACATGGTTCTCAGCGCGCTGTTCTGCCGCTGTGTTTACAGATACTTTTCAGTTCTTCCTCACTCATGCTCAGACGCTTCGCCGCCTCTGAAACGCTCAGAAGACCATCTTTTACCAGTTCGACCAGGCTCTGAAGTCTTCCCTCTATTTTACCCTTACGAATCCCATCAAGTTCCCCTTTGCGGATCCCGTCCTGCAAGATCGTCTTCGCTTCATACTCGAGAATTTTCCCACCCATAATGGAGGTCACTCCCTTCTTTACGTTTGCGTATTTCATCGCAATGTTCTCTATGACTTTCTTTGACATATCCACCAGCGTACATTTCACATACTCGCTGATCTCCCCGGCCTCGCACAGATCCGTGAGCCGTTTCAGGATACTCTCGTATTCCGCGCACAGCTGCTGCAGCTTTTCTTCATCTGTCTCATACTCCTTAAACCGGCTTTCATGGCTGAAGATATAAAAGGGAATCAGAAACAGCAGGTTTCTGTCAAAGATGTCCTTTATCGTGTAGGTCTGTGTCTTCATCACCGGTACCCGGTAGCTGATGCTCCCTCCCGGCGTGTTGATCTCCACTGTCAGTGCGTCCGGCGTCCTTGCATTGTGCCGCAGATAAACCACCGCCAAATGGGGAAAGGTAACAACAAGCTTTTCCGTTCACTATCTCCCCCATCATCAAGGGCAATCTGCGAATCATACTCAAACATTCGGATTGTCATATTGTTGTCTGCTGTGCTCTGACACTCTATGTGGTATTTTTTATCTTTCGTTCCTCTGATACGAAAACAGGAATCCGTAATCTTCTCTTTTGTATCCGTACCCGGCAGGCTGATAAAATGCTCGTTTGGAAGAAACTCTACTTCTTCCTTTCCCGTATAGTTTTCCCCAAAAACTTCATTTACAATCGGGATCAGCAAACCGGTACAGTCGTTCATCAATGTGCGGAACACATCGTCATATGGCGTACCGACCGTATGTTTCTCCATTGCTTTGCTTCTTTCTCCGGTTCGCAGAACAAGCGCCGCAGAGAATCTGTAAAAACGGATTTCTGTTATCTTTATTATAGCAAAGCCCTTCGGTAATTTCCATGCTTTTTCCGTTCTCTCTATACAATTTCTACGGTAAACGCCCCATTTTCCAGGCGTTTTTCTGTCCCGGGGAATGGTCTTCCCCTCTGCGTCAATGTCTCTTAAATAAGGCGTCAGCGTCACGCTTGTCGTATCCGGATTCAGACCGTTTGGCTGCATCTCTATCTCGAATCTCCTACAAAAATTTCCTGTCTCATCCGGATAGGGATCTCCGACACTCATGATTCCTTCCACCGGCAACTCATTGCCGTACGCATCTTTCACATAAAACAGCCCCCACAGCTCCTCCACTCTGCTTTCTGCCTCAGCTCCGTTCAGCCGGTAGACAAAGGCTGCGGAAAATTCAGACGGCGCCAGCGAACAATGCTCCACCAAAACTTCTCCACCTTCTATGGAAACGGCCACGGAATCTGTCCGGCGCACCGTATCCTCCTCCACAGCCGAACCGTCCACAGTAAATTTTATGGTCTGGATTTCCAGGCTTTCGATATTTGCCATATATTCCTCCGTATCTGCCTCCGGCGGATCATATAGGGAATCCATACCTCATTATGATTTTTCGTAAGCTCTACCCTTATTTCCACCTCCATAGGTGTTTCCACTTCACGGTTGCTCAAATCTATGGAGCAGAAAAATCTGCCGGTATACGTCTGGCTTTCCTCATCATATTCCTCCGAAGCATTCAGCAGACACTCCTGACCGTTCACCCTGGCATGGTCTTTGCCATAGGCTTCCAGACTGTCATCCTTCACGATTGCTTCCGACGCTACCGCCCAGAAATAGAGCGTGCTGCCGTCATACCAGCTCTCTGTCACCGTCCAGAGGGGCCATAGCTGTCAGATACTGCTATTTCTGTCTCCTGTTCCTTGTCCGTCTCCAAATATTTTTCCGCATCTTCCTCTCCCACAAAAGGAAAGAGTCGCTCCAAAAATCCGCTTTTTTCCGCCGCATAAGCCGTTGTTGCCAAAACCACAAAGGCAGCCGCTGCCACCCCGCCTCTCTTCAGCCACAGAACACCTTTGCCCCGAGGCGCCGCGCTTTTTTTCTCTTCCTGCAAATGGCATTGCAGTGATTGATCAGAATGCGCGTCAGCCAGGTTTTAAAATATTCTTCTTTTTTCAAGGTTCCGATTTTTTCCCAGCAGGTCTGGGAAGTTTCCTGCATGGCATCCGCCACGTCCTCATCATTTTTCAGAATGGCCTTGGCAATTGGTACAGATCCTTTTCTTGCTGCTCCATAAGCTGTAAAAAGCTGCCTTATCCTGTTGCTTCGCTTTTTTTATCAATAAACGCAACTCGTGTTCCTTCCCGTATCTGACTCCCTCTTTTGTTTTACTGTTACACCTATTAGATGCGCGGGGGAGGTATTTTGTTTGCTAAAGTAACTAAAACTTTTTCTTCTCTTTTCTGTTACAATTTTTCTAAAATAATCATTCCCGTTATATCTATTTTACAAAATTATTTCTCTACTAATTATCTCAGACACAATTTCATGCTTTTCAGTCACAATTAAATTGCCACATCTCGCAATGCAAGCTCGATAAATAATTTCTCTATAACACTATCAACCTTATCCATTCCTATAGTATTCGGAACAAAAAAGAGAAGCAATTGAGGCTTACATACAAGCCATTTACATATTGAGACCCAAATTATCTGCTCAAACGATAATTTAGATACTTCTACCTGCAAATCCATTTCTCCTAGCTTATCTTGTATATAATCTTTTACCGCTTTAACATATTTTTTTCCTAAATAAAAAATGGTATTTTAAGACTTAATGGATAACAAATATTTTCTATAATCGTTTTATTTGTAAACAAAGGAGGCTTGCTTGTATCTATATATCCAATTCTCCATTGCTTTAAATCTTTTTTAAATCTTGAGCTGATACATGTTTCCCATTGAAACAAATTTTCCCAGATGTCGGGTTATTATTACCTTTTAAAATTTCAACTAAGTCTTCATAAACGAAATGTTTTTTACAAATTATTTCTATAATTTCTCCAGTCTTTATCCCAAAAGAAATATTCATATTTTTTTTACTCGCCACACCATCCCATTCTAGGATCATACTTTTTCCCCTCTTATGAAATTGGGATTCTCTAATTTTCAAAAAATTTTTATATTTATCTGTATATTTTGGATAAGATAGCAATCTATCAACTTCCATATATGAATATTCACCTTTAGCTCCATAGCCAACAGTTTTTCCATCTTGAATCAATGTAAAATAGTCTAAGCTTTCCATTGTTATTTTTGTAGGAGATTCAATAATACAAACTGTATATCCCATTTTTACTAACCGTTTATAAATCCGATTAAGACTGCAAATATTTTCTCCTGTCAAAATTTATTTACATCTGAAACAATAAGAATTTTTCGTTTCCCCGCTACGGCACGAAGTATTTCAATTTGTATGCGTTCTAGAACTGTTAATTGTTCTACTTTTATATTGCTAGAAAATTCCAATTGAAAAATTGAAACATTTCATGTACAACCTTATCCATCTTATTAGTTTTAATGAGAAAATGTGGAAAAAAAATATTTTCTGAAACCGAAAATGTATTAAATAATCGAGAACGTCCTGATATTAATGATATTTCTTCTATATTTATTTTTTTTAATTGGCTGATTTGTTCTTCAGCCGTAATTAATTGTTCTCTTAAATAAAAGATATCCCTCCATTTGTTGTACTTTTCCACAAAATAATTCTTCTAAAATTTCTTTTTTCCAAAAAATTCATCTACAAGAATTCCTGTAAGCTTTTCTTCAAATAGCTGAATAAAAAAAAGGACCATAATTTCTTTCGTTTATCGAGAGCCTTATATTCTGAAAACGTAATATTTCATTTTTCATATTTTTTCATATTCGGCATTATGACTGCTGTCTGCCGAGGAAGAATAATTTTTACATTTGTGCCAATATCTAAAGTGCTGTAAATCATAACACCATATTCATTTCCAAACAATAGTTTAATCCTTTGAGATACATTTTTTAACGCAATTCCATTATGTTGCTTGCTTAATCCTCTTGCTGGAATAGAATATTCTTCATCACATTTTTCTTGAAAGGTGATTCTATTAAGGAAGCATTTAACTGTTGTAATTCTTTAGTAGACATTCCAATACCATCATCTTTCACACTAATAAACAAAAATTTTTCTGTTTGATCAAAAGAAATTCGAATAGTACCTTTATTTTCTTTTGTTTCTAATCCGTGAAACACACAATTTTCTACAATTGGTTGCAAAGTGAGCTTAGGCATCTGTAATTTACGTATTTCACTCTCATTATCAATAAATACTATTTCCAATTTCAAATCATCGCCAAAACGATAATGCTGTATTTGGAAATAATTACGTATATTCAACAGCTCATCTTCCACAGAAGACAATAAATTTTCTCCCGAAATTGTGTAACGAAAAAAAGAAGACAACGCTTCTGCTGCTCCGGCTAAAGAATTCATTCCTCCTATCAACGCATCTGCACGAATGGCTTCCAATGTATTGTAAAGAAAATGAGGGTTAATTTGATTTTGCAATGCTAAATATTCTGCTTCTTTATGAGACAAAAGTAGCCTGTCTTCTCGATGAATCATTTCATTTATCTTTTAATGAGACTATTCAATTCTGGAAACCATTTTAATTCATTAGAATGTATTTCCAATTCCAAGGTCTTTCCCTTTTCAAAGTCGATGCACGAGCGATGAACTTTCTCTAATACAGGTTTTATGAACGCTATCCCAATAATAAGAGTTATACTGCATACAATACATTGAAAAAGCAAATATATTGTTAACATCCCTTGGTGCCTTAACACTATATCTTCTATTACAAATCCCAGAGATATCATATCTATCATCATAAGGATAATTAATATCCCCTTTCCGAATTTAAAAAAAGAAATTTTCATATACTATTACCCATTCCCAAATAATTTTCGATATTCACTGGTGTAAGTCCTGTAATTTTCTTAAAACGTTTAATAAAATATTTCACATCAAGAAACCCCACCTCTTCTGCCACATCAGCGATATTCCACTCTCCGCCTATAAGAAGCTGCTTCGCTTTTTGAATACGTATATGTGTTAAATATTCCACTAAAGATTTACCTACTTGTCTTTTTAAACATACTAGATAAATAGGACTGTGTAAAACCAACATATTCTGCAACGTCTTGTAGCTTAATTTGTTCCTTATAATGTTCGTCAATATAAAGTTGAGCCATGCGAATCGGACGAGTACTCTGCTCTCCTTTTTCTTCAAAAAGCGAAGAAATAGTTGCTCGAAACAAATTGTCCAAATACGTAAACATCGCCGTCACATTGTAAAAATATTTTCCTTGTGCAATTAATTGTTCTTCTGAATATTGATCAAACTCATTAATTCCTAATACACTTACTGATGTAAAAAATAGTTTGATTAATTTTTTCATAAATTTCATTTACAAGGGTTCCATGAAGTTGACGTGTTGATAAATTTAATGTAGACATCAATTCCAATATACATTTTGATATTGCAGTAGAATTCAAATCAACAATTGCCTTTTTTAATTCTTTTTTTTAAACTATCTGTCAAAAAATCTTCCACGCAATATATACTATTTGGAACATCTCCAAAACAAATAATCTGATTTTTCTCTACAACTATTTTTTGATCAATTGCCTGTTCACATTCTTTCACACACTTTTTGATATTATTAAATTTATAGTAAGGGCTACTGACCCCTATCGTAAATATGCCTTTAAACAGTTCAAGAATTTGTATCAAAATAAATTTTATCATTTGTAAATGTGACTCAAATGTGGAAAAACTATTTTCCGCCCCATTAAATAAGACAAAATATCCTTGCTCTGTTCGCGTAAAACCAATTCCATTTCTTCCTTTTTAAATTCTTCTTCCAAAACTTCCTTTATTTTATTATAGAAATAATCTTCTGATGAAAAATTTTCATAATCAGTTTCCAAAATTATCTCCATCTGAATTAAGCGCCAGTAATCACCTGTAAAATTCATATAGAATTCTTCAGTTAACTGTTCATTTTCTGTAAATGATAAACTGTTTTGATTGTTAGATATCATTGAAAATAAAATATTCTCTTTAATTGTCTTCATAGATTTCACATGAACGCTCTGATTATTGTAAGAAATTCCAGAAAAGGCTGAATTTCGCACCAATTCTTTAACCTTGTTCAGTGCCGCCTGCAATTCATCCACTCGTATTGGTTTTAAAAGATAATCTACTACCCCATATCTCAACGCTTGATGAGCATATTGAAACTGACTATATCCAGTAATAATAATCACTTTTATAGTTGGTATCTGTTTGTAAAGCCCTTGTATAACTTCTAAACCGCTAAGTCCTGGCATACGAATATCTATAATCAATAAATCCGGTCGAATAGACACGCACATTTTAGTAACTTCATGACCATTACTTGCAAAACCTTCAATCGAAAACCCTTCTTTTTTCCAATCAAGTAGCGATTCCAACAAACGGCAGATATGTGGCTCGTCGTCTGCAATAATTACTTTTAGCATAATATACCTCAAAATTTCTCAAATATAATAAAAAACATCAGCTGAACATCTGAAATTTAAAATGTTTCAGATGTTCAGCTTAAACATTTCTTACAATTCTCTTAAAATTGATATACGGGTATATCATATTTTATTAGAATATGATTTAACATCTGCATATGCGCATCCTCTGGTGTTTTTGTATTTTCCAACAAATATGAACGTCCTAAGCTATAATATTTCCCTCTTCCAAGTTTATGATACGGCAAAAGTTCCATTCCTGTAACATGCTTTAATTCTTCTGCAACAAATTTTGCAATAGCCTCGATTTCTTCCGGTTTTTCATTAAAACCTGGAATTATTGGTATCCTAAAAAATAAACGGTTCCCATAAATTCCTGCAAGGTTATCTACTAATTTCACATTCTCCAATATTTTTCATTTCGTTGTCCAGTCCAGGCTTTATGTTTCTCTGAATTTATATGCTTAATATCCATAAAAATGGTATTTAAATATGGTGCTATACATTCGTAATCTTCTTTATCCGCAAAGCCGCATGTTTCAATCGCAGTGTCAATCCAACGTTCCGTCAGAGTGCGAAGCAATGCATAAGTAAACTCAGGCTGCGCCAGCGGTTCTCCACCCGAAAGTGTTACCCCGCCACCACTACCTTCATAAAATGGTACATCACGCTTTACAATATCATATACTTCTTGTACCGTTTTAATTTCTCCTGTTACCTTTCGACATCCAACATAACATTTCTTTGTACATGCAAATGCGTTTTCCTTTTGATAACATTTCATACAAATACTACGCTCTGAACTTAAATCTTCCGCAATTGCTCCATAAGGACATTCTTGCATACAATTCATACAAGCAATACATTTATCCGGAAAAAATGTCATTTCAGAATAAAACTGCTGTGTTTCCGGATTACTACACCATTTACATCTCAAATGGCATCCTTTCGTAAATACCGTTGTACGTACACCATTTCCATCATTAATTGCATATCTCTCAATATTAGCCACATTTCCCGTCACTTCAGACAAACATTGGATATCAGCATGAATTAAATTTTCTGAAATCATCTTTTCTTCTCTCCAGCCTTTATTTTTTCTTGTATAACAATACTGCTAGAATGATCACAACACCTTTTACAATCATCTGCGGATAAGATGCAATTCCTACAAGGTTCATGATATTATACAAAATGCCCATCAGCATTGCCCCAATGATTGTCTTTGTAATACTTCCAGAACCTCCCGTCATTGATGCTCCACCATGACGACTGACGCAATCGCGTCCATTTCATATCCATCCCCCACTGTTGCTGTTCCCATACCAAGGCGTCCACACAATAATACACCACTAATTGCAAAACAAAGTCCACCGAGCATATAGCTCAATACCAAATAACCTCTTACGTTAATTCCTGCCAATCTAGCCGTCTCCGTATTTCCACCAATTGCATAAAGGCACGACCAAAACGTGTTCTATTTAGTATAAACAAAAATACTAAAAACACCACAATCATTACAAGAACTGGATTTGGAATTCCTGCTGTTGTTCCTTTTACCCAATTCGGCAAAAATGTACCATCAATACGACGGTTTTGTCCCGTCTGATAAATATAAGCCGCCCCTTTAAAACCGTTGTCATTGCTAAAGTCGCAATAAATGGTGCGATATCAAGAAAGGCAACCATAATACCCGAACATGCACCAAGTCCAAGTGCAAGTGATAATACTATAAATATTGATGCAATGCCATATCCTCCTTGAATCAACCCCGCAGTTAAGCAAACAGTAACACATACGAACGCACCTGTTGACAAGTCAATACCACCTGTAATAATTATTATTAACATTCCAATTGCATTTATCGCATATATAGAATTTTGAATCAAAACAGATAGCAGGTTATTCTTGGTAAAAAACGCAGGCGATACAAAACAGCTCACCAAAAATAATACAATAAAGCAATAACGACAAAATTTGATAGAATAAAATCTAACATTTTGTTATAATTCATTTTTCCTGTAATTTTTTTCATTCTTCCTATTCCTCCTATGCAATACCTGCTGCATAACGCATAATTGCATCTTCATTTAACTCTTCCTTTTGTAGTTCTCCTTGTAATTTACCTTCATACATTACATATACACGGTCACTCATGCCAATCACTTCTGGAAGATCTGACGAAATCATAATAATACAAACTCCTTGTGCTGCAAGTTCCTTCATAATAGTATAAATTTCATAGCGCGCACCAACATCAACGCCACGTGTAGGTTCATCCAAAATCAAAATAACTGGATTTATTGCCAACCATTTTGCCAGTACTACCTTCTGCTGATTCCCCCACTCAAACTACTCACCTTGTTTTCAATACTTTCCGCCTTAACTCGTAATTTTTCAGAAAAACCAGAAACCAGAGCCTTTTCTATCTTAGGCGAAAGAATTCCTGCTTTCAAAACTCTAGGAAGGCTTGCAAGCGAAGAATTAAAGCGGATTGTCTGGTTCAAAATCAGACCTGTATTCTTACGATCTTCTGTCACGTATCCAATTCCTGCTCTAATGGCTGCTGCTGGAGTATTGAATGTCACTTCTTTTCCTCTTACTTTGACTTTTCCATGTCCTTTTACTTTGTATGCCCCAACAACCGCCGACATCAACTCTGTACGTCCTGCTCCCAATAATCCAGAAATTCCTACAATTTCTCCTGCATGAAACTTCATTGAAACATGATCTACAATATTAATCGGATATTCTGGATGCAGCACCGAATAGTCCAAGATTTCTAATGCTATATCTCCTACCTTCGTCTTTGTAGACGGATACATATTTTCAAGCTTTCTTCCAATCATTGCCGCAACAAGCTCATCTACTGTTATCTTTTTTACATCAAATGTATCAATCATTTGCCCATCCCGCATGACGGACACTCTATCTGCAATCCGAAAAACTTCGTCCAACCGATGTGTAATATAAATTATAGAAATCCCGGTTTTCTTTAATTTTTCTATCATATCCATCAAAAAATCAATTTCTCTTCCAGTAAGAGGAGCTGTTGGTTCATCTAAAAACCAAAACATTTCCACCTAGATAAATAGCTTTTTGCAATTTCAACAAGCTGTTGTTGTCCTACACTTAAATACTTAATTTTAGTTTTTACGTTTAAATCCAAAGAAAAACTTTTAAAATTTCTTCTGCCTTTTCATAAATTGTTTTCCAATCAATACCAGTTGGTGCTATGGGATGATTTCCAAGAAAAATATTTTCCGCAATACTCAAATCTGGTATTAATTCCAGTTCCTGATGTACAATTGTAATTTTCTGTTTCCTTGCATCCATTGGGGAGCCAATATGCGCTTTTTCTCCATTTAAATAAATTTCACCCTCATAAGAATGTGATGAAAATCTTTCCAGTCAGGACGTTCATTAATGTAGATTTTCCAGCACCATTTTCTCCGCAGAGTGCATGTATTTCTCCTGGCGTCACAGTAAAATCTACTCCCTTAACTGCAATTAAACCACCAAATTTCTTCACAATCCCTTTCATTTCAACTGTATATTCATTAGCCATCGCATACACCGCCTAATCATTTTTTGAAATGAATGCCGGGAATTTCCCGGCATTCATTTCTTTTTCAATTTCAATAAGTAGAGTTTGGATCCAAATAATCATCTACATTTTCTGTTGTAACAAGATCATTCATAACATAGTATGTAGATGGTGTATTTACGCCGCTTGCCTGCAAAGCAGCCATATAAACAGCCCATTTTCCCATTTGTCTTGGGTCATTAAATGCGTCAGCAACGATTCCTTTATCCCCATCTTTAATCCACTGCAGAACTGACTTTCTTCCATCAATAGAACAAATCAAAACATCACCAAGCTTATCTATCTGTTCTAATGCCGCTTCAGCTCCCTGCGCACCACCATCACATGCTGCGAAAATAATATCCAAGTCTGGATTTGCCTGCATAACATCAAGGGTAGCGTTCATTGCCGGCTCAGGTAACCACTGATAATACTGATATGCCACAATATTTAAATTGTTTTTCCCGTATTTATCAAGCATGTAATCTGTCCATCCCATCACCTGCCCCCATCTACGATAATCTGATTCCGCTTCCTGAGGAGCCGAAGAAAGGACAAGTGCAGTTACTTCATCCTGCCAACCATTTTTTCATCATAATAACGAGCGAGTTCAAATCCTGTCTTATACCCAGAATTTTCTACATCTGCGGATACAAATGTATATTTTCCATTAAATTCTACCGCCTGATTTACAACTGTCAGTGGAATATCTGCTGCAATAACAGAATCTAATCCAACATTTGTAGAATTATATGGATTTACGATAATAGAATCCACTCCGAGATTAATTAGCGTTTCAACATCCGCAATTTGCTGATTCATATCATCATTCGCATCATAAACTGTTAATTCAACGCCAAGGTATTCTGCTTCTGCTTCTGCGAAGCTTACCAACTGTTCATACCATTCTGAACCTGCAATACGATGCTGTGAAAAACCAATGTTCAAACCTTCAAACTGTCCCTTTGAACCAATCAGTTGTGTTGCAAGTGCAGCAGCCTGCTCTGGTGTTTGTGAAAACGTCCCATTCACGATATCCGCTCCTTTCGGATCTACCGCATTTGCATAGTCAATCCCCAATGCTGCCGCTGCAGAAGGTGTTTCTTCCGCTTGTACACCAACTGCCATAAAGTTTACTATGGTTGTTGCTGCAATGATTCCCACCATGCTTCTCTTCATTTTTTTTGTTTTTCATACCGTTTCTTCTCCTTTATTTTATTAAGTTCTTCATTAAAAAGCTTTTTCTTCGGTTCTAGCAATAATATCTTCCTGCACATCTTTTGAAAGTTGTGTGAAATATGCACTATATCCAGCCACACGAACCAAAAGATTCTCATATTTTTTCTGGGTGGAGCTGTGCATCAAGAAGTGTCTTTTACTTACCACATTAAACTGCATTTGATTTCCTCCCATTGCAAAATACTGATCAATCAAACTCACAAATCTCTTTTAATCCATCATTTCTACGAATTTGTACTGTTTGTTCCATTTCGAATCCTCCTTCTTTCTTTACGACAATTCAGCCGGGTTAAATTTCATGTTATACAAAGAACCACAAGACAGCAATTCATTATGCAGCTTTGCGACAGAACGTATTGCCGCTGTTGAACCATTCACATCTGTCCCCCGCATTGGTGATTGCCCATCTGCCAACGGCATATACGCATCACGCCCATCCGGTGTTGCACCACAAACATGTCCGAACGGTGTATTGCTTGACACAGTGGATGTTGAACAGTGAAGTGTACCGCCTATCGGTCCCCTTCCATAACGTGTATTTTTATAGGAGGAAAGCTCATTGGCCACAAATGCCAGCATATCCCTCGCTATAAAGTCAACTTCATCCACATCATTTCCATATTTAGGCTCTGCCTGGCACATTGCCTGTATCTGGGGGACTGTCGGTGTTGTCGTTTCATCTTTCCAATCTGTTTCCAACGCATGCAAAAGCTGTTCCCCTGTAATCTTTTTTATCTTCAAAGACCAGTTTCTTTATCACATACAGACTGTTCGCTACATTGGCTGTACCAATCGTCTGCTGTCCGGTAAGATCATACTTTGCCCCACCCTGCTTGATCGGCTTTCCGCGCGGAATCGTTGTTGTCGGGCATCCAAAGATTGCTGCCATCGGTTCTTCCAACTCCTCTTCCCATACCTGGTCAATCGTATTTTCCAAAATCGCTTCCATCTTTATGTAATACGCCATTTGATCCATATAGGCTGCCTTTGCTTCTTCATAACTTTCAAAATCTGCAAGATTTTTCCCATTTGCATTTTTATGCAAGCAGATACCTGTACGTGGGTCACGCCCGTTATAAAGGGACATCTCCAATGCTTTTGCACAGTTCAGCCATGCACCTCCAGTACGACCTCCCAGAAGCCCCGGTGCACCCGGCTCTATACAGCCGATGATGCAATAGTTATACGCGTCTTTCATTTCATAGCCACGGTTCATCATCGCTCTCGTATAAGTTTCATCGTTAAAAATGGATGGAAGCCCAAGTCCCAGGCGTACTACCTCAGCCACACGCATTTTAAACTCCATGGGGAATTTTTTGGAAGCGCACCGTCAGGGACGGCTGGGGAATGCGTGTATTGTATGTTGCATCCAGGCAGATATAGCTCATTTCATTTGTTGCATCGTTCATCGTCTCCGGATCCACTCCCCCTATGGTAAGGTTCTGGAACATCGGCACACCACGAAAAAAGTCCGTGTCAACCCAGCTTCTGACTTTATTACAGGTATAAATCTGCAGGAAGAAGTTTTCCACCATTTCCAGGGCGAGTTCCTGGTCAGGGTTCCATCCTGATCCCCTGCTCATAATACGGCTGCATAAACTGATCCAGTCTGCCAAAAGAAATCCCGGCGCCACTGTCTTCAATCTGGATGCAGATATGCGTCAAGATGATAAACTGCAGCGCCTCCTTGAAGTTCCTTGCCGGGTTCCAAAATCTAACGGCAAATGACGGTTTATTTAGAACGAGGCTACAATTGCTAAGAGCCCCTGTGGGTCTAAACAGTATCAAAATATTTTTAAGGATTCAAATTCAATGGAAGGCTTTAATGACCTTTATGCAAAGATTAAATCTGTTTCAGATGATTTGAGTAAATTAAAAGTAGGGCTTGAAGCCACCGGACATTACTCATACAATCTTCTTGGGTTTCTCCTTGATAAAGGTTTGCCGACCTACGTTATCAATCCACTACACACCAACCTATTCAGAAAGAGTCAAACTCTACGAAAGACCAAAACCGATAAGGTTGACGCCCATACAATCGCTAAGATGTTGTTGTCTGATGAGAACTTAAAGCCCTACTCAGACACATTATATCATAACGAAGAGTTGAAGTCATTAACTAGATACAGATTTGATAAGGTTCGCGAACGTGCTGCGCTAAAAACTCAATCGCTCGCCTTGTTAATATCCTGTTTCCTGAGATTGAAAAGCTCGTTCCAACTTTGCATATGAAGTCTATATATGCTTTACTTTTTAGAGTTTCCATCAGCTCGTCACATCGCCAAAGCTCATTTGACAAGACTTACAAATCTTTTGAATGAAGCCTCAAAAGGTCATTACAACAGAGATACTGCCATACGTTTCAGAGACACAGCAAGAAACTCTATTGGTTCATTTATGCCAGCCAAAGCTATGGAACTGAAACATACCATAGAATTGATACAGATAATA
>VOFE01000782.1_pt1 | contig 78001 bp, 104 predicted proteins | sample 5384071 | NCBI WGS metagenome assembly VOFE01 (sample SAMN12384724, study PRJNA508395) | human gut metagenome | isolation source: healthy gut D | host: Homo sapiens
ATGTAAGAGCCATCCTTTTTTTTTCATCCGATACTCGACTACATACTCGCTTCCAGCTTTCAGCTGTCCGGCGACAGATTCGTCCACCGACTTTCGGTCATCCGGATGCATGCAGTTAGAAATCAAGCCTTTAATATCATCTATAAAGTCTTTTTCATCTGTATAACCCAGATATTCGAGCATGCGTCGGTTAATAAAATAAAAAGGAAAACCATCTCCCATGTATCCGCGTTTAGGGAACAGGTAAAGGGCTCCGCAATTTCCGCAATGTCGCCGCGGATATATGCGCCCAGCTCCGCCGCGCTGTGGGCGCACTCGTTTTTCGCGGTTCCGGCAAAATCAACATTGTCAGACACAAACGTCAGTGCTTTCGCCGGGTCGCGCTGTTCAAACCAGGCGCGGCAAAACGCCGTGGCAGTCTCTATCGCAGTCATTCTATTCTCCATCGTCTTGCCTTCCCTCACAGATCGCATGTCCCTTGCGGCTGGCCTTCGCCTGATAGAGCGCGGTATCCACCCGCTGAATCACTTCATCCAGCAGTTCCTCGCCGTTTGAAATCGTAATCCCGACGGAAACCGTGCTTGTGACGCCCTCCGCAAACGTGACGTTTCGCAGTGCCTGGCAGATTTCCTCACCCTTTTTTCAACGCGTCGTCGCCCGAACGCATACGCTTCATGATGACGATAAACTCATCGCCCCGAAGCGGGAGAGGATATCCGTTTCACGGGTATAGGCCTGCAAAATATCGCTGAATTCTTTAATAAACCGGTCACCTATGATATGTCCGTAGGTATCGTTGATATGTTTCAGGTTGTCGAGATCGAAGAGGAAGTATGCGAGCGGGGCGTCTTCCTTGCGGAGGAAGGCGATTGCCATTTCAGGCCCCGGCGGTTTAAAATTCGAGTCATGTGGTCCCGGTACGCCTCCTGATGCAGTACCTGCTCCTGCTCCTGGAAAGCCGCAAGCTTGATCGCATGCAGCACCCGCCGGTACAGGCTCTCAGGCGTGTGCGGCTTGTCGGCGTAGTCGGCCGCGCCCAGGCGCAGCGCCTGCTCCTCGTACTGCTCGTCCGGCTTTCCGGTGACGAACGGGGATATTCCACATGTCCTTGATATCCTGATATGCCGCCTTTTTATCAAATTCCCGGAATCCCGGCAAAGTCGCGCTTATAATGATTGCCGCCAGCCGGCTGCCTTGAGAGGCGACCATATGGCGCATACCTTCGAGATTGTCGGTTTCGAGGACTGGGAACTGCGCCGTGAGGACAGGGCGGACCAACGCGGTAAGCCGCGTCCTCGTCGGCAATCAGAATCTGATGCTGCTCGCCGGAGCCACGGCGCTTCCACTCCTCTTTCTCCGTAATTTGCCGGGTTTTCAATAGCTCTTCAAACGCCTCACAAGATATGGGCTTCGAAAAATAGTATCCCTGCACATAATCGCAGCCGATTTCCGCCAGGCGGACGACCTGCTCGCGGGTTTCCACGCCTTCGGCGACGACGCTCAGGTGCATCCACCGGGCGAGGTCCATAATAAATCGCAGGATACCGTGGTCGAGAGATTTTGCCGTTTCCGTTTGAATAAACTTCATATCCAGCTTCAGGATGTCAATGGGCATCTGATTGAGCATATTGAGCGAAGAATATCCGGACCCAAAGTCGTCCATTTCAATGATGAAACCGAGACGCCGCAGGCGGTGCACCGTTTCAATGATCTGGCTGGGATGCTCCGTGTATGCACTCTCCGTTATTTCCAGATGCAGCCGCTAGGAAAGCCTGTATTTTCGGATAATATTCATTAAAATATCCGCTATATCCATGTTATAGATGTCCGCCCGGGAAACGTTGACCGACACCGGGAGCGGGGAAGGCCTGCGTCGTCCCATTTGCGCAGAAGCGAACAGGCTTCGTCCCACACGAACTGGTCGAGCTTCGTAATAAAGCCGTTTTGCTCAAAAATCGGGATGAACTCGGCGGGGACTGAACGCCCCATTCCGGGTGCTTTCAACGGACCAGCGCCTCCGCGCCGGCCAGCGTCCCATCCTGCAGCTGGTACTTCGGCTGCAAATGGAGGAAAACTGTTTTTCCGCCAATGCGGACTCCATGCTGTCCAGGATCGCTTGCTGATGTAAAAGCTTGCCGCGCAGCTTGTCGTCGTACGCCGCAAAGTATTTGCCGTATTGCCCCTTGATGCTGCGCGCCGCGAGCAGCGCCCTGTCGCACATGCGCTCGATGGACAGATCGGCGTCGTCAACGGCGTAAACGCCCCATTTCATGCCCACGTTTTTTCCGTTCGGCATGGCGTTAACCAACTCGTTCATGCGAATAAATATTTTGTTCGTATAGTGGGTGCCGCTTTTTACCATACAGGCGAACTGGTCGGCGTTTAAACGGCCGTAGATACCGTTGTCCCCGACATACTTTTGATAGAGCCCCGCAATGCCGCGCAGGAGCTGGTCTCCGGCAACAATGCCGAACACATCGTTTATCAATTTAAAATTTTCAATGTTTGAGCAGATAATATCGTATTTTTGGCCCGGATTCTGCCGCAGGCTATCCTTTGCGCGCTGATAAAATACTCGCGGCTGTAAAGCCCGGTCAGCCTGTCGTACTGGAACTGGTTGATCATGGCCGCGGTTTCTCGAAGATGAATGATGCTGGCAACCCGGTGCAGAATGATCTGGGGCTTATACGGCTTCGCCACAAAGTCCGTGGCGCCGTGAGAGAGCGCGGCGACCTCGTCGTCCTCACTGTCGCTCTGTGTTGTGACGATGACGGGTATGGCCGCGTAAGCCTGATCCGCCTTCATAATGGAAAGAAATGTATAGCCGTCCATGACAGGCATGGTAATGTCCAGCAGAATCAGCGCAATTTCGTCTTTGTGGGCCTTGAGAACGGAAAAGAGCCACCTGCCCGTTTTCCGCCTCCAAAACGTCATATTCGGAGAGCAGCAGGGTGCTCAGCATGGTCCGATTGATCTCGTTATCTTCAACCACAAGGATTTTCTTCCGTGTAAACACGATTTTGTCCTCTCTTTCCCGTACGGCCCGAGCCGGTCTTGCAGACGCCAACACGAATGGAAGGGTCAGTTTCCAGTATATTATACAAAATGTTTTAATTCAACAGCTTACGTTGTTTAAAATTGGCAAGTTTCGCCTGCGGGGTCTTTACCGATGGGACACGGTCTCCGCCGTTACGACAATGCCCCTCTCGGTATGCTCTATAGCATCCGGGAGGGGCGTTATCGTTAGCATTATTCATTAGCATTTATAAATTTTTTGCTTTTTGATACGCGTAGACGCGCTACACAACGTGTAGCTTTGAATAAAAAAAAAGTGGCTTAACACATGAAAAAACCAACTATCGGCTTGATAGCTGGTTTTTCTTTTGGCGGAGAAGGAGGAATCGAACCCCGCGCCGGTTTCCCGACCTACTCCCTTAGCAGGGGAGCCCCCGTCACCGCTTGGGTACTTCTCCAAATATGAAAGCCTGTCCACATTTCGCGGCCTGTTAAAACAAATTTTACGGACTACTTAAAAATAGAGTCGATTGGCGGAGAGAGGGATTCGAACCCCCGGCCCTTGCGGAGTCACTGGTTTTCAAGACCAGCTCCATAAACCACTCGGACATCTCTCCGCATAGTATTCACCCTATGGACGACGCTTATTTTTAACATAGAGGCGGGGTTTGTCAACCAGTTAATTGCAGTTCAGCCCGGAATTTCTTCGTACAGGTAAAAACCGCGGCGGAAACGCTGTTCCCGCCGCGGAACATAACTCCACCGGCCGCACTGCTGTGCGAAATTGTGACGATTACCAGTCGTAGGGATCGCGGAAGTTATTGGAGACGACGCCCTGATCCTTCGGGTAGTCGTAGGACGTCCATGCCTCGTAGGCGTCTACGATGGCGAGGCAGTCCTCATCGTTGAGAGTCTCGAGGAATTTGCGGCACTTTTCAACGATCCCCTCGGGTTTGTTCGGCGCCTTGATGACGGCGGTCTCAAGCTTGCGGAAACCGGGGAAGAGCACTTCGTTTTCCACGAGGAGCAGGCGGTAAAGCGAATAGACCATGCCGTCGGCCACATGCGTACGCGCATACCCCTCAGGCTTGCAGACCTTCCAGAAATGCCGGTAAAACATTTTGAGCGTGCAGTAATACTGCAAAAAGCTTGCCCGGCTTCTCAGACTGCGGGTAGACGTTAATGGCCTTTGCGAGCGGGATCAGCTCGTCGTCGTCGCAGAAGAGCGGACGCGCGCAGGAGAACATATTGCGCATCGGCTCGGAACCGGACACGGCGAGCTCTTTCATAATGTCCTTTAAGGTAATGGATATCGAAGTAACCGGCCTCATAGGTACACTTGCCGTGGACGACTTCCATCGTGCCGACGCCGGCCGCTTTCTGGGCATAATATTCCGGCGATACGACCGCTACGCCGTCGAGGTCGGAGTCCGGGCGCTCTGTCTGTGTTGCCACGGAACCAATGAGGAACAGCGCGATGATTTCAGGGTTTTCACGATAGTACTCCGTCATTTTGACGATCGAGTCTTCATGGTGCTTGTACATGGAATCCCTCCTCCCGTTTGTTACCTCGCATGGTACCATACGCGGCATAAAAAGTCAACGAAAAGCCGCGGATTCTCACCATAACATTGCGCTTTCCGCTGCGTCCCGGCGGCGGACGGGACGCTTAGATCCCCGTCAGGTCAAATGGCGGGACGTATTCCTCCTGTGCGCTCGAACGCTCCTGCATGTAACCCGTGAAGCGTTCCTCACCCTCGACAAAGCGCTCGATACGCCGGTATTCCGCGGCGGTGAGTCTGCGGTCAAGCGGCGGCATGTGCGCCGCCTCGCCCATGGGCGTATACTGCGCCATGACGCTGTAGAGCACGCCGTCGGGCAGATGGTCGCGGCAGTATTTGAGCACGTTGAGGGAGTCCGCGCTGTAGCCGGGCAGTACGAGATGCCGTACAATGACGCCCCGGCGCAGGATCCCGTCGCTGTCACAGACGGCGGGCCCGGTCTGCCGGTACATTTCTTGAATTGCGGCCGCAGCGCGTTCAAAGTAATCTGCGGCATCGGGTATTTTAAAGAGAGCCGTGGGGAATGATACTTTAAATCAGTCAGATAAACGTCCACGCAGCCCTCGATGCCGCGCAGAATTTCGGCGTCGTCGTACCCGCCGGTATTGTAGACGATGGGCAGCCCCGCGGGCGCGTGTTCCTTTATCGCAGGGAGCAGATGAGCGTAGTGCGTGGGGTTGACGAGGTTAATGTTGTGCGCGCCCTGTCCGGCAAGCTCCCGCATGATGGCGGCAAGCCGTTCGAGTGTGACGGTTTTTCCGTAGCAGCCGTGGCTGAGGGCGTAGTTTTGGCAGTAGACGCAGCCGAGCGAGCAGCCGGAAAAGAAGATGGTTCCGGAACCGCGCGTGCCGCTGATACAGGGTTCTTCCCAGTGGTGCAGCGCCGCGCGCGCAAGACGCGGCAGCGCGGGTGCACGGCAGTAGCCCTCGCCAAACTCGTCGGTACGACGCGTGGCGCAGCGCCGGGGGCATTGCGAACAAATGAATTCCATAAAACACCTGCGGTATTATTTTGTTTTTGGCGTGGATTTATTGAATTAGAAAGAAATTCATATCCCATTTTACACGTTTTTCACCAAAAACACAAGCTTTTGGAAATGGAAAATCATAAAATCTCAATAAAAAATTTATGATGCGTCTCAAATTGAGATATCGGCAATGAAATATGAGTCAACTTTGACTAACGTGTTAAGATATATAAATGCAGATATTAATTATATATTCAGACAGCTTGTTTTACATCTTAATTGTACCGTAAATCAAACGAAAATGCCGTATTTATGCGAATATAATAACTTTTTAACAAAGATGTGTGTTGACTTTAAAAAATCTTCAAAGTAACATTAGGAGTAGAAAACACCATGGGCCATATCGCGTAAAACGCGTTTTGGTAATATATTTTAGGGAGGGTCATGCATGACCACAAAGAGACTGCTTGCATTGCTTGTTGCTTTGCTGATGCTGGTTGCCCTGTTCAGCGCCTGCGCGAACGACGGGAATAACGACGACGTCAACCAGCTCGGCGGCGACGGCGATACCGGCGACACCGGGGATACCGGTGACACAGGGGACAATGGCGAAGGCCCCAGTGAAACAAATGCGTTAAAGCTGACTTATATGGGCTGCGAGACGCATAACTGGACTTATACGTTGGAAGAAGCCAAGGCTAAGGGATTTGAAACCTGGACTGTTTACAACCAGAAAATGCTCGATGAGCATAACCTCGTCTGCGAAGTAGAGACCGTGGATAACGAGTCCTACAAGACGACGCTTGCCGGCCTGCTTGCCGCTGGGTCGCTTTACGACAGCTTCCTTGTCGAGGGCGACTATATGGCGGTTGACGTTGTTGTCAGCGCCATCAGCAACGGCAGATTCGCAAACATCAATGATATCCTTCCGTACTCCGCCGGCGGTTTTTCCGGTGCGGTTGCGGACGGCGGCGACCTTCAGTACATCAAAGCCTGGTCCACTGCGCCGGACGGCGAGTGGTACTATGTGAAAAACCCTGACGGCGGCGGAAGCTCCTTCAACTTTGATCATGATGACGTTGATTACCTCAACAACTGGCCGCTTCACACCTGGTACGACCTGAACATCCGCGTTGACTGGCTGAATAAGTGCGGCCTTGAGATGCCGACCACCACGGACGAATTTACGGAGGCGCTTGTGCAGTTCCAGGCCCAGGATGCCAACGGCAACGGCGCGAAAGATGAGCGTGCGTTCCTGGGTATCGGCATGGCGACCGAGCAGGTCTTTGGTCATACGACCGCCGGTTGGTTCGGCCTGCCGCACGGCAACTTCGCGATGAGCGCTGTAAACGGCAAGCTCGAGAATGCCGTTGAGTTCGGCGACCAGTACCTTGCGTTTGTTGACTTTACAAAGAACCTTTATGACAAGGGCGTTGTGCTGCTGAACGAGGGCGGCGCCTGGGCGTATGGCGCGAACGTGGCCGGTAACTACTGCGCCGCGCAGGTCATGTACCCGGACAACCTCATTACCGTGCAGACCGGCGACCCGGACTGCCAGTATGAGCCGATGCCCATTATCCAGGCAATTGAAGGCGTCCAGCCGCGTATGCAGGGCCAGTCCATCAATACCGCGAACAACGCGCTTGCGTTCAACGTTGAATGCAGCTATGAGGCGGCCGCCGCTTACCTCGACTGGCTGACCAGCGAATCCTTCTACCAGCTCCTGATGTACGGCATCGAGGGGCAAGGCCTGGGATTATAACGAGGACGGCACCGTTACCCTTTATAAAGGTCGGCACCGACTTCACTCAGGAAGAAGAAGAGAGCTACGGCGATATGTGGCACTATGCGCCCTGGGCCGCCTTCCCGCAGATCCAGTGCGGCTTTATGTGGGATTTCGTGAGAAACACGTACGATTCCGTCCAGGAGGCGCTGGACAACGGCGAACCCTACACCTGGAAGAAGATCACCTTCGAGGATTGGAAAGAGCAGTTTAAGGATTACAACTGGACCGAGATGTCCAATGTGAACCGTTTCCTCACCTATCTGGACGATTTCGGTACGGACAATATCATCTTTGACCTGAACATCAACTTTGCAACCCTCGCCTCCGAGGAAGAGGCACAGGTCATCTCCATGTATGAGTCCGACCTCAAGACGTATCTGTCTGAAATGACGACCAACTATATCGTCGGTTCAAGACGACCGACACCTATGAGCAGGATCTCAGTACGCGTACGACAACCTCGGTATGCAGGAGTACTGCGATGCGCTCCAGGCGCAGATCGACCGTTACCTGGTCGCTATGGGCCGCGACGCGATCCTTGCGCAGTAAGCGCGTGGAAACCGTATAAGCGATAAGAACCGTGCGGATGATCTGCACGGTTCTTTGTTTTAATTTCAGACAAAAAAGCGCTACTATAAAAATGAAAGGAAATGCAAACATATATTTATCGTGGATAGTATTGGAAAACAAAATTTCTTAAGAAAAAACCTATCTTTTTAATGATTCTATAACGGTATTATCGCATTCACAAGTTGTTTAATATTGAATTTTTTGTATACAAGTATTATAATAAATGAGCTTCTTGAATTGGAAGCGTTTTTTCGGCCATTGCGTGTCAGACACGTTTTGGTAAATACATTTTAGGAGGGTCATGTATGACCGCAAAGAGACTACTTGCACTGCTGGTAGCCGTGCTGATGCTCGTTATGCTGTTCAGCGCCTGCGCGAACGGCGGCAATGACGACGCCAATCAGCCCGATAACGGCAGCGGCAACGCTGGTGACACCGGAGATACCGGCGACACGGGCGACAATCCTGACGAAAAGGAACCTTTAAAGCTCACCTATATGGGCTGTGAAACGCACCAGTGGAGCTTCACCCTGGACGAAGCGAAGGCCAAGGGCTTTGAGTCTTTGGATAACTACCACCAGAAGATGCTCGAGGCGCAGAACCTTGTCGTTGAGGTCGAGGTGTTTGACAAAGAGTCCTACAAGACCACGCTTTCGGGCTATCTTGCAGCGAACGCCCTTCTGGATGCCTTCCTGATCGAGGGGCGATTACATGGACGCCGATGTCATGGTTAACTCCATCAACGCCGGCAGATTTGCCAACATCAACGATGTTGTCTCGTATTCGACGGCAACTTCTCGAACCTCGTCAGCGACGACGGCGAGGCCCGTTACGTGAAGGCGTGGTCCACCGCGCCGGACGGCGAGTGTGGTACTACGTGAAGAACGCTGACGGCGGCGGAACCTCCCTGCTGTAACGACGAACACCGATACATCAATAACTGGCCGATCCACACCTTCTATGCCATGAACATCCGTCAGGACTAGGCGATAAGTGCGGTCTTGCCATGCCGACCACCATTGAAGAATTCAAAGAGGCGCTTGTGCAGTTCCAGGAGCAGGATGCAAACGGCAACGGCACGAAGGATGAGCGCGCGTTCATCGGCCTCGGCACCAGCAGCGTCTTTGCCGACGGTGTTGCCGCATGGTTCGGCCTCCCCCGCGATAACTTTGCAATGTCCGCTGTCAACGGCGCGCTCGAGAACGCTGTTGAGGGCGAGGGGCTATTGACTTCGTCGAGTACTGCAAACGAGCTTTACGGCGCAGGTTGCCCTTCTGAACGAAGGCGGCCGTTGGCAGTACGGCGCGAACGCTGCCGGTAACTACTGCGCGGCGCAGTGCATGTACCCGGACAACATGCTGACCGTCTCCACCGGCGATCCGGATAGCGAGTACGAGCCGATGCCTGTCATTCAGGCGGTCGAGGGCATTAAGCCGCGCGTGATGGGTCAGTCCGGCAACGCTGCGAACAGCGCCCTGACATTCAAGGTTGACGCAAACTATGAAGCGGCAGCCGCTTACCTCGACTGGCTTTACAGCGAGGAGTTCTACATCACCACACAGTACGGTATTGAAGGCAAAGCCTGGGACTATGCTGAGAACGGCGACATTGTGAAGTACAAGGTCGGTACCGATCTTACGCAGGAAGAGATGGACAGCTTCGGTGGCATGTGGCATTATGCGCCCTGGGCCGAGTTCCCCAGATTGGTTCCGCGTTCCTCTTTTGCTTACAACAGAGCACAGTATGACTCCATCCAGGAAGCGCTTGACGCTGGCAGGCCCCTACACTAAGGATGCGCTCACCATTGACGAGTGGAAGGTCCAGTACGCTGATTACAACTTCACCGATATTTCTCCGTTGAACCGTCTGCTCAACAACATGAATGAGTATGGCACCGAGAATATTGAGTTCAATCTCAATATCAACTTTACGCCGCTTGCCACCAACGAGGAGTCTGACATAATTTCCATGTACAAGTCTGACCTTACTACGTACCTCACCGAGATGACCACCAACTATATCACGGGTGCGAAGTCCACGGATACGTATGAGCAGGACCTCCAGTATGCGTACGACAGCCTCGGTATGCAGGAGTACATGAACGCCATTCAGGGCCAGGTCAACCGTTTCCTGGTTGCTATGGGCCGTGACGCGATCCCCACAAAGTAATTTTTCGTGAGACTGCCGCACTGCGGCGTTTTGCAAAAGCATGAGGCACGCCCGCCGGGTTTCATCCGGCGGGCGTTTTTTGCCACGGACAAGCTATAACATATTGTTAATATATACTGTCTTATATTTTGAGACCGTTTGATAAACTATCATAAAATCCAAATTTCGTGATAAATAAAATCGTTACTATGGACAAGTATGCTAAAAATGCAAAATAAAGTTGATACAATATGTTGACAAAAAGTTAAACATATGTTAATATGAAGCTGACGTAAAGTCAAGGCCATACCGCGCGTGGCGCGTTTTGGTAATATTCTATATTGGAGGTCCAGGTATGAAAGGCAAGAGACTACTTGCGCTGATTGTCGTGGCGCTGATGCTGGCGGCACTCTTCGGCGGCTGCGCGAACGACACAACCACACCTGACGACGGATCACAATTACAATCCGATGACCCCGCCAATACGCCTGACGATACGAAAAACGCCGGATAAGGGCGGCGACGCCCCTGAGGAAAAAGACCCCTATCAACTGACGTACATGGGACAGGAATCCCACAACTGGACCTATACCTATGAAGAGGCCCTTTCCAAGGGCTTCGCGACGATTGATTACTATAACCAGAAGATGCTCGAGGAGCACAACTTAGTCGTACAGATTGAACCGGTTGACAACGAGGCGTACAAGACGACGCTTGCCGGCTACCTGGCCGCCGGGCCGCTCGAGGACGCGTTCCTCTCAGACGGTTTTATGGACGCCGACGTGATGGTTAACGCGATCAATCAGGGCAGGTTTGCAAACATCAACGACCTGCTGCCGTTTTCCGACGGTACGTTCTCCGGCCTTGTGGCTGACGGCGGCAAAATGCAGTACATTAAGGCGTGGTCCACCGCGCCGGATGGGGAGTGGTATTATGTGAAGTGCGCCGACGGTAACGGCACGTCCTTCAATTTTGACCGCGAGGGCGTTGATTACATCAACAATTTCCCGCCGCACACCTGGTATAATCCCAATATCCGCGTGGACTGGCTGCGGAAGTGCTCTCTGGATATGCCGACTACGACGGATGAGTTCATTGAGGCGCTCGTACAGTTTTCAGGAGCAGGACGCCAACGGCAACGGCACAAAGGACGAGCGCGCCTTTTAAGCTTCGGTATGCAAAACGAGGCGATTTTCGGCGCGGGAACGGCCGGATGGTTCGGCCTGCCGAACAGCAACTTTGCATGAACACGGTCACGGGCGAAGTGGAGAGCGCCATCAAGTTCGGCGATCAGTATTTGGCGTTTGTCGATTTCTGTAAGGAGCTTTACAGCAAAGGGTGTCGTGCTTTCCGGCGAGGGCGGAAGCTGGTCCTACGGCTCCAACGTGGCCGGCAACTACTGCTCCGTCCAGATTATGTATCCGGATAACCTGATTACAGCCCAGACGGGCGACCCGGACTGCCAGTATGAGCCGATGCCTATTATTCAGGCGATAGAGGGCGTGGAAGTGCGTGTGGTCGGGCAGTCCGTCAACACCGCCAACAACGGCCTTTCCTTTAAGGCGGACGTTGACCGCGAAGCCGCCGCCGCGTATCTGGATTGGCTCAACGGCGAGACGTTTTATATGCTGCTGACGTACGGAATCGAAGGGAAGTCCTATGACATCATGGAGGACGGCCGTGTCTATCAGTACAAGGTTCCGACGGATTACTCTAAGGAAGAAAAGAGAGCTACGGCGACCTGTGGCACTACGCGCCGTGGTGCATGTTCCCGCAAATTCAAAGCGGGCTTTGCCTGGGACCCGATCCAGGCGGAATATACCTCCGTCCAGGAGGCACTGGACGCGGGCGAGCCTTACAACTGGAAGAACCTGACGATTGACGAGTGGAAGGAGCAGTATAAGGATTACAATTGGACCGACATGTCCAATTTAAACCGCTTCTATCTCTATTTAAACGATTACGGCACCGACAACATTCACTTCGATGGGTACAGCTTCCAGACGCTTGCGACGACCGACGGGCGGACACCCTGGCGAAGTACGGAGCCGACCTGACAACGTATCTGGCTGAAATGACGATGGGGTATATTACGGGTTCCGCGTCTTCGGATACGTACGAGTCCGACCTTCAGTATGCATATGATAACCTGGGGTTTGACGAGTACGTGCGCGCCATGCAGTCCCGCATCGACCGCTTCCTGGTCGCGATGGGCCGCGAGCCCGTGCTGAAATAGCACCGTGCGGACGCCTCTGTCCGCCGCGCCTCAATTACCTCTTAAATAATACGAAAAAAGACGAAATGACTGTCCGCCGGGTGATCTGCCCGGCGGATGTTTTAATTTTCATTATGCCCATCATTGGAAAGAGACAAAATTTTAGATAATATGCACATATAAAGAGCGATTGAATGTGAGAATACATACAAAGTTTTCGTTCTATTGAAAATAATAAGAATATTAAGTTGACAATAAATTAAGTATATGTTAATATGTGATTAACCAAACAGGGGCGGCTTACACAGCCAAAATCGATTTGGTAAATATTACTGAGGAGGTTCTACCAAATGACCACGAAGAGAATCCTTGCACTGCTCATCGCCGTGCTAATGCTCGTCTCGTTGTTCAGCGCCTGCGCGAGCAACGAGACCAAAGAGCCTGACAGCGGCAGCAATGGCGCCGGTGACGACGCCAACACGCCCGACGATACCAAAACCCCGTCTGATGACGGCGGTGAAGAAGATGACAACACTCCCATTGAAAAAAGAGCCCTATAAGCTGACGTTCATGGGCAGCGAAAATCACCAGTGGACCTATACGTATGAAGAAGCCAAGGCAAAGGGCTTTGCAACCATCGATTACTACAATGAAAAGATGCTTGAAGAGTGTAATCTTGAAGTGACGCTGAATATCATCGATAATGAGTCTTACAAGACGACACTATCCGGTTATCTTGCAGCCGACACATTGGATGACTGTTTCATGCCCGGCGGTACCAATATGGACACCGACGTGCGTACCAACGCCATTAATTCAGGTAGATTTGCCGATATCAATGATATCGCCGCTTACTCAACGGTACGTTCTCCGGCCTGATTGCTGATGGCGGCGACTATCAGTACTTAAAGGCTTGGAACATCGCGCCGGACGGCGGCTGGTATATGATCGGCTGCGCAGACGGTAACGGTACCTCCCTCAATCTTGACCACGACGATGTGGACTACCTCGTGAACTGGCCGCTCCATACCTGGTATAACCTTAATATCCGCGTAGACTGGCTGAATAAGTGTAGCCTCACCATGCCGACCACCACGGAAGAATTTGCCGAAGCCCTGGTCCAATTCCAGGAGCAGGATGCCAACGGCAACGGTGCGAAGGATGAGCGTGCATATTTGGGTATTGGTATGTCAACCGAGCAGGTGTTCAGTCATACGACTGCCGGCTGGTTCGGTCTCCCGCGTGCGAACTTCGCCATGAATGCCATAACCGGTAAGGTTGAGAATCCTGTCGATTTTGGCGATCAGTATCTTGCGTTTATTGAATTCACCGCTGATCTGTATGCAAAGGGCGTTGCTCTTATGAATGAAGGCGGCGCCTGGTCCTACGGTGCGAACGTTGCTGGTAACTTCTGCGCGGCACAGGTCATGTATCCGGATAACCTTATCACTGCCCAGACCGGAGATCCTGACTGCCAGTATGAGCCGTTGCCCATCATTCAGGCGATTGAAGGCGTACAGCCGCGTATGACTGGTCAGTCCGTCCAGACGGCCAATGGCGGCATGTCCTTTAAGGCTGATGTTGATATGGAGGCCGCCGCCGCTTTACCTCGATTGGCTGAACGGCCCGACCCTTTATATGCTGCTTTGCTACGGCATCGAGGAAAGACCTATGATATCTCGAGGACGGTCGTGTCTATCAGTACAAAGTTCCGACCGATATTTCTAAGGAAGACGACGAGAGCTACGGCGACATGTGGCATTTTGCGCCTTGGGCCATGTTCCCGCAGATTCAGGCCGGCTTCGCCTGGGATCCGGTAAAGAACGTTTATCCTTCTGTGCAGGAGGCTCTTGACAACGGAGGCCCTACTACTGGAAGAATCTGACGATTGACGAGTGGAAGGAACAGTATGCGGACTATAACTGGACTGACATGTCCAACCTGAACCGCTTCTTCCTGTACCTCGAAGACTTTGGTACGGAAAACATGGAGTTCAGCCTGAATGTTAACTTCGAGACGATGCCGACACAGGAAGAGAACGATACAATCGCAAGACTCGGCACCGACCTGACGACGTACCTCGCTGAGATGACCACCGGATATATCACCGGTAGCAAGAGCGTTGATACGTACGAAGCTGACCTCGCGTATGCATACGATACTCTCGGCATGCAGGAGTACGTTGACGCGAAGCAGTCACAGGTTGATCGTTACCTCGTAGCGATGGGCCGTGATCCAATCCTTGGCGAATAAGTATTCCGTCTGCCAGACGTTATTCTGGAAAGGTTAAATATCATTTGGCCCCCCGCTGTGCGAAAGCACGGCGGGGGGTTCTTGCGTTTTGTTGTAATACACTATTTTGTCGTGTATATTGAAATTTACCTAAAACAGAATACTGTTTCCATAAAACCCCCGGCCTATCCGTCTCGCGGAAAAGATGAAAGCGTAGGGTTTTATAAATCCTATCTGTTTTTAGGGGGAGAGGAGAGTTCTAATGTCCGAGGCGTGCCAAACGGATAAGCGTATGCGGTTACCGGCGGTACGCGTGGGACGACCTGGCGGGCGTTATCGTTGCTTCGACTTATTAAAATTATATGAATACATGAAAGCGAACTCACAAAATGTTGAAATTTAAATAGTTTTATTTAATAATTGGGGAATTCTGTCGAATATGTGTTATTCTTAAAAATAGTCATGTAATGTATGAATATAAAAAAACAGACTTTTATATTCGCATTTTTAGTATAAATATGTAAAAAACAGGCTGATCTATGCGCTAGAATGTTGCAATATGATGCATTTACAATTTATTCACAAAATTTCCTGTTGACAATTTATTATGCAAGTGTTAAGATTAGGTCGTTCAATTTAAAGAACGGGCCATACCGCGTTTCACGCGTTTTGGTAAAATTTTATTAGGAGGACCAAAAGCAATGACCACAAAGAGATTATTTGCACTGCTTATTGCCGTATTGATGCTGGTTGCTTTGTTCAGCGCCTGCGCGAACAACGGGACAGGACCCCAATACGAATGGCGACGGCAATAATGCTCAAACGCCTGACGACGGCGACACGCCGGATGACGGCAGCAACGACGGCGATCAGCCCGGACCAGCCTGATGAAAAGGATCCGCTTCAGCTGACGTACATGGGTCAGGAGTCTCATAACTGGACCTATACGTATGAAGAAGCAGAGGCAAAGGGCTTCGAGACCATCGACTATTACAATCAGTTGATGCTTGAAAAGCACAACCTCGAAGTAAAAGCTGGACATCATCGACAACGAAGCGTACAAGACGACCCTTTCCGGTTATCTTGCGTCCAACACGCTTGACGATGCGTTCCTCGTAAACAATACCGCGTTTATGGACACCGAGGTTATGGTTAATTCCATCAATCAGGGTATCTTTGCGAACATCAACGATATCGCCGCGTATTCAGACGGTACGTTCTCCGGTCTCATTGCTGACGGCGGTGACTTCCAGTATCTGAAAGCCTGGAACATCGCGCCGGACGGCGGCTGGTACTACTACATAGGCTGCGCCGACGGTAACGGTACTTCCCTGAACCTCGACAGCGATGAGTACGACTATCTGTTTAACTGGCCGATGCACACCTGGTATAACCTCAACATCCGTGTTGACTGGTTGAACAAGTGCGGCCTTTCCATGCCGACCACCACAGAAGAGTTTGCCGAAGCGCTTGTGCAGTTCCAGGAGCAGGATGCCAACGGCAACGGCGCGAAGGATGAGCGTGCATTCCTCGGTATTGGCATGGCTACCGAACAGGTCTTCGGTCATACGACCGCCGGCTGGTTCGGCCTCCCCCCGCGTAACTTCTACATGAACATCGCAACTGGTGAAGTTGAGAACCCTGTAGACATGGGCGACCAGTATCTCGCGTTTGTTGATTTCACAGCCGATCTGTACAATAAGGGCGTTGCGCTTTCCACCGAGGGTGGCGCTTGGGCATATGGCGCGAACGTTGCAGGTAACTTCTGCGCAGCGCAGGTCATGTACCCGGACAACCTTCTTACCGCACAGACGGGCGACCCCGATACGATGTATGAGCCGATGCCCATTATCCAGGCAATTGAAGGTGTAAAGCCGCGTATGGTCGGCCAGTCTGTCCAGACTGCGAACAACGGCCTCGCGTTCCGTGCTGACGTGAATATGGAAGCTGCCGCTGCTTATCTTGATTGGCTGAGTGGCAGGACTTCTACATGCTGCTGGCGTATGGTATTGAAGGCAAGTCCTATGACATCACCGAGGACGGCAAGGTCTATCAGTACAAAGTTGGCGTTGATCTGACCCAGGATGAGGACTACAGCGTTGGCGATATGTGGCACTTGCTCCCTGGAGCATGTTCCCGCAGATCCAGGCCGGTTTCGCTTGGGATCCGATTCACGCTGAGTACAATTCCATTCAGGAAGCACTCGACGCTAATGAGCCTTATACTTGGAAGAACCTGACCATTGACGATTGGAAAGAGCAGTTTAAGGATTATAACTGGGTCGATATGTCCCCGCTGAATCGTTTCTATAATTACCTGAATGATTTCGGCACGGATAACATCCAGTTTGCCATGAACGTTGACTTCTATACCCTTTCTAACGATGAAGAGACCGCCGTTATTTCTCAGTATCAGAGTGATTTGACCACATATCTGGCTGAGATGACCAATGGTTACATCACCGGCACGAAGTCCACGGACACGTACGAAGCTGACCTCCAGTATGCATATGATAATCTCGGCATGCAGGAGTACATTGACGTACAGCAGGCTCGTGCTAACCGTTTCCTCGTCGCGATGGGCCGCGATGCGATCGCAATCGGCGAATAATTGACGAAATCTCCTTCAAGTTTGTTATCTTAACGAGGATAAGAAGGCCGTGCTTTTCAGTACGGCCTTCTTGTTTTTATAAGCTTTTGGTCGTTTGAGCGTAAATCCTGTGGCGGCCGCCAATAAAGGGAATAGGCTGGGAGGATGCCATTTGGCTGCGTCCAAGCGTGTGACACAATTGTTAAATTTGAAATAATCATGTACTTTTTCGGCATAATATAGTATAATCTTAACGGATATTTGTGCGAAATAATGTGAGATCGAGGTACTGGTATGGGTTATCCAAGTTTGATGTTTCTCGCGGAACCGCCGGAGGAGATCATCAATCCTGACGTCTTTGAGGATCTGAAGCTGACGCTTCTTTTGAGCCGTGACGCCGTGCGGTCCATGCGTTATGTCTGCGGCAGGGACGACATTTTAGCGCGCCATGAACTGTTCCGCGTCCTGGAAAATGACGAAATCCGCGCACAGTTCAAGGTTTTGGCTGAGGATATGGCCGAGTTGGCGCGTCTTTACGACGCTTATACAGAGTCCGGCAGCGAGGATGAACAGCGCGTTTACGTGAGCCTGCTAAGGTGCGCCGCTCAGTTTGGCTATGATGCCGTTGATTTCAAGGGCTCCGGCGTTTTTTTCGAGCGCTTCCCACGTTTTCGAGGCGGAAGTATCGCGCCCGAATATGACGAGCTGGCTGAAGACTTGGACGCCGTTTACCCACACATTGCGGAGATTCAACATGCCAGCTTTAAGATTAACGGCGATAATATGCACATCACATCAACGGTGGGTGATACCTACGTAGACCGTCTGACAGTCTGCGCCGCGAATCTGGGCCTGCCCTCCATCAGCGCGCCGCGTGCGTTTTCACGTCCGCTGCCTGCCGACATCATTGAGGCGGTCGCCGCGCTTTATCCCTGACGTTTTTGAATACTTTGATTGGTTTTTATGAAAAGTACGAGGGCTTTTTCAACGACGGTATCATGATCTACCGCGGCGAGCTGGCGTTTTTACCTCGAACTTTCCGAAATATTTGAAAAATGCGTTCAAACGGTCTCCCTGTCGTCTACCCGGAAATTTCCGAGACGCGGCAAGTGACCGTGAAAAACGCTTATGATATTACATTGCTCGCGAAAGACGAGCGCAACATCGTTCCAAACGACATTCTTTTTCTCTGAAAAAGAGCCGTTCTATTACCTCACAGGCGCAAACGGCGGCGGCAAGACGACCTATCTGCGCGCGGTCGGCGCCGTTGTGGTGTTCTTCCTAAACGGCTGTCCGCTGGCCTGCGAGCGTGCCTCGCTTTATCCGCTGAAAAATATTTATACGCACTTCCCGCGCGACGAACGTTTTGACTCCGGTGGACGTTTCCAGAACGAAAACGCGCTGGTCAACGAAATTCTCGAGGCTGAGGGCGGCAATTCGCTTGTTCTGCTAAATGAAACGTACTCCGCGACGAGCGAGGAACTTGCCGTCCCACTGACGGTTGCCTTGGCCGAACGCCTGTATCAAAGCGGCAGCTTTGGCATTTATATCACGCACCAGCACGGCGTGGGTGAGACGGAGATCCCGTTTTTGAACGTCGTTGTGGACCGGGACAATGCAAACCGCCGCACCTATAAGATCACGCGCCAGCAGGGGAATCTTGGTTCCATGGCGCTTGACATCCTCAAGAAATATAAGCTCGACCGCAATTCTCTGGAAGCGCGGTTTGGAGGTGGAGCATGAAATTCAGTCTTTTTGTATAAGACGCCGGAGCAGTCCGACTACGACTCGCTAGCTGATATGCGCGAGGCGGCTTATAACCTTTTCCGTCGATCGCCTGGTGAACGCTTTTGTCCGGACGAAATCCGCGCCGAGACGTTTTTAAAGGTTCTCATGCGCCCGCTTCACCACGAAGAGAATATCTATTACAGACAGGAGCTTGTAGACAACTTTTCCAAGCAGCCGCAGCTCCTTTTTTGAACTCAAGCGCCTATTCCGCCGCTACGACACCATTAAGTCGGACTGGGGAGATGCGCTCGAACGTTCATCCCTATGGCGCGTCGGTCAGTTACCGGGCGCTTATGGAGTACACCTGTTGACCTTTTGAAGGTCAGCTCAAATTCGCAAAGATGATCGCGGGCTATTTCAAATCGGCATACGAAATCCTTGATAAATATGAGCTCACGGCGCCGGGCCTTGTCGCCATCAAGGACTACTGCGTGGAGATGATTAACAACGATTCCTTAAACGAAGTCGTGGAAATCGCGACGCTTTTCACGCTGTATTCGCCGCCGCAGTATGAGTTTACGGTGATGGTGGGCATGGACGATACGCTGCGCGTCACGTCCTGCGACCTGATACACATCGTGGAGCTTGAAAAGCTTGCGAAAGACCGGAAACTCTGGAATGTCGTCAAGAATCTAAAAAACCGCACGGAGCGCGACCCGGAGTACAATTTGGGCGACGGCCTGGTTGACGATGCCAATTTTTTCTTTTAAACGAGGCGCTCTTCCCGCATGTATACGGTCATGACGGAGGTGGCGGAATATGTGTATGAGATGTTCTACGGCCTCTCCGACGAGCTGGCGTTTTATGAAGGCGCGCTTGATTATATCAAACCTGCGGCGCAGCCATGACGTACTGTATTCCGCGTATCCGTCCGCATGATGCGGAGGTATTTAACGCCGACGGCCTGTACGACTGTCTGCTGCTTGCCGAGGGCAAAAACCCGCGATACGATCGTGACGAATAGCGTGCGTCTTTCAAACGCGGAGACCGGCATCCTGATCCGCGGTAATAACTCCACCGGCAAGACGGTGTATCTGCGCTCAATCGGTACGGCGCAGATCATGGCGCAGGCCGGGCTTCCCGTCTGTGCCCGGCGCGCAATCAGTATGCGCAATGCCATTTTTACGCAGTTTTCCTCGGCGGAGAAGGAGTTCGTTGCCGGCGATACGGCGGGTCGCTTCGAGGGCGAGGTGCAGGAGGTCGCACACATCATCGACAACATCAAGCCGCATTCGCTGGTGCTGCTGAACGAAACATTTCAAACGACGTCGTATCTCGAGGGGCGCGCGCGGTATTTTGACATTCTGCGTGTGTTCCCGCGCATTGACGTAAAATTTATTTTCGTCACGCGCATGACAAAGCTTTTTGAAATGTGCTACCACACAGACATCAAGTTAATGGAGTCCGGCGAGGGAGACGAGTATTATAAAATCCGCCCTGTGATCCTTGAGGAGTAAAGGCTAGCTAAGACCCTTTACGCGAGCTGTGCTGGTAGGGAGAGTGTAATACAGGGCAATGTTCATGCGGCGTTTGTATTGCTATACAACGTGCTGCCTGTTACGCCATAAATGCGGCGCAATGGTTTGCAGGAAGCGTGCTTTTCCAAATGACATGTCTGTCTATTGAAAAGAACAAGTCAGCGTTATAATCGCCGAGCAACAACCGCGTGCAAGCGTCGATTTGTGCGCGGTTGTTGCATTGTTGTAAGCGCCGCAGAAGTTGCTTTTTTGTAATGCAATTCATTGTGTAGGGCTTTGTAAATGGCTGGCCGTATTCTTACCAAGGCTTGTTGCTTCGACGGAATGTTTTCGCTTATGGCTTTTTGGATGGATTATGCGAGGAGGGTACGTTTTCGTAAATCCTTCAAACACGGTACGTATTCCGTTATGGCTCATTTCAGTCTTGTAACGGGAGATTTGAAGTCGCGAGGTCGACATAGGTAGGGCTTTGCATTGTATTTGAAAAAACTGCGTCTGCGGTACATACTAAAACGAGGACCGTTTTTCGGTGCATTCCGTTCGTCCCTTAGCGCTGCGGGAAGAGTCTGCGGTAAATTGTTTGGAAAGATTTTCGCCGGATAGACAGTTCTTTACCGGAAAAACTGTTGACATTCCGGGAAACATCTGCTATACTATATGAGCTGTCAATGAAAGAATGTTTATGGAGAAGTCGCGTAGCCTGGTCGAGCGCGCACGATTGGAAATCGTGTATACCCCAAAAGGGTATCGAGGGTTCAAATCCTCCTTCTCCGCCATTGAAAAAGCGCTGAATTGTTATAAATTCGGCGCTTTTGTTTTAATTTGCAAAGGTTCTATGCCGGATTAGTTGTAATACGTTTGGGACGATCAATCCCACACCATTTATTTTACCATTTATAGCTTTGAAATGCTGTTGATAAAGGCTTCCATACGCTCCGCTGAACTTTGTTTCATTTTTTCGGTTACATGCCCGTATGTGTCAAGTGTAAATGCCGCAGTGTGATGTCCCAAGTTGCCTTGCACGGTTTTAATATCATCGCCTGCTTGAAGCGCTGCAACTGCATAACTATGCCGTAAATCATGAAAGCGCGCTGTTGGTATACCAATCTTCGCCGCAATTTGCTTAAAATCCTTATAAACTGTTACGGCTACTAAATGTCGGCCCATCTCGTTTGTGAATACAAGGTTCCATGGATTATCCCACATTGCTCCTGCCTGTAATTTTGCAGATGATTGTAATATATGCTGTCGGCGAAGCAGTTGTAAAACATACTGAGCAGGTTTTATTGTTCTTGATTTACTATTTTTTGGTGAGGAAAGATAATAGTTTCCGTTCTTTTCTTTTCCGCTGCAATTGTTTCGAGATGGTTATCGAACCGGTATCAAAGTCAATATCATCCCATGTTAGCCCAAGCACCTCCCTTCACGCATACCAGTAAATACCGTTATTTGATAGAGAATATCGAAACGACTCCCCTGTACAGCCTTTTAGAAATGCGGCAATTGCCGTATCATCTAAAGGCTGTTTTTCTGTATTACTGGCAGTTCACAGGCGTCGGACGGATTATAGGGAATATACCGCAAAGCAGCAGCCTTTTTTTAAAGCCGCATGTAATACGCCATGAACGTTTTTTATTGACTTTGGAGACAGCGCCGATCGATCACCGTGCTTCTTTTCAAGGCTATTATAAAAACACTGAATCGTGGTTGTATTCAGCTCTGAAAGACGAACAGCACCAAGAGCGGGTTTAATATGATTTTAATTTGTAGGCGATATGAATCCACAGTAAAAGGCTTAACTTTTTCCTTGCACATATTCAGAAAGCCAAATATCAAGCCAAGCCCCTAAGCGTGGTTTTGTAGGCTCAAGATATATTCCCTGATCGAGTTGAGCCAACTTTTCAGTAAGTTTCTTTCGGACTTCGCGTTGCGTTTTTCCGTAAACGGATTTTTGTATTTGCTTTCCTGTCCCTGGGTCTTTGCCTGTGGTATATCTGGCTTCCCAAGATCCGTCTGTGCGCTGACGAATCATTCCAGCGCCTTTAGCGTTGCGAGTGCTTTTCTTAGGTATCATGAACGGTCACATCCTCGGTATAAGGATTTTGGAAAAATTAACATAAAAATTTTTTACATCTGACTTGTCAGTAATCGCTTCTCCGATGCGGTCTTTGATAATCCGTATGGCGGTGTCTGGCATTGATTGAAACACAGAAATTAGTAATTTGTTTTCTTTATCTGTGTTACCATTATCGCCATACGCATCAGTACGTATAGGAAGGTCAACATTGATCTTAATACATGTATCTTCATTATATGGTGTGTTTTCTAAGTTAATAGTTGCACATAAATTCGGATATTCCACCGCAACCGATCAAAATATTTTAATTTTAAAACAACTTCAAAAATACCTTTGGTATTCATGGCTTCCTGAGCTTCTGCAACTTCAATATTTTCCACAATAATATCAAAAGGTAACGTCGTAAATAATTCTCCCATACTTACATTTAAATAAATACATAAAATATTTGCGGTGTCAAATTGTAGCCCTTTCCCGTGGTTATTACAAAGTGACGCAATTGTAGTACGTGAGATTCCGGTATCAGCGGCTACTTTTTGAAATTTTTAGTTTCCGATCTTTTAGTATGGCCTCTAAATTTGAAATAATCATGATTAACACCTCCGCTGACATTGTACAATACTCTGGACAATTTGTCAATGTACAATTCAAATGATGTTTTTGTATTGACTTTGAACAAAATGTATGATACTATATATGTGTAAAAACTCTATGCTTTTGAATAGAGTACTAATCAAAAGAGGAGACTAAGGAAAATGATTGAGCCTATCAAAAGTAAATTTTCTACAATATTGGGTGTGAAACGCCTTAGAATTAGCGATGTTTCACGCAATACGGGCATATCGCGAACAACGCTAACAGCCTTATATTATGGACGTGGTGAATCAATATCATATAAAGTACTTGGGAAGCTATGCAAATATCTAAACTGCAATGTTGGAGATATTTTAGAGGCAGACGCGGAGGTAATAAAGTGAAGAACGAAGTAGAAAATAGACTTTGCTATACCGTGCAAAGAAATGGCCCATGTATTAGGGATAGGGAAGAACAAAGCTTATGAGTTGGTAAACCGTCAAGACTTTCCGTCAGTTCGACTTGATGGGCGAATTATTATCCCTGTTGAAGCGTTAAACCGATGGCTAAATGAGCGCGCCGGGGCGTAAGGCGGTGCAGAAGTTGAACGATTACAGTAAACTTCCGAAAGAGCTAAAGGAAACCGGGAGTTTCTTCGTGTGGAGATACGAGGAACGTAACGGGAAGCGTACCAAAGTCCCCTACAACCCGCTCACCGGCTCGCGAGCACAGTCAAATAATAAGGAAACGGCAACAACCTTCATAAACGCCTTGCGCGCCTCCGGGCAATACGACGGGTTAGGCGTGGGCATCTTCGACGGATTCAGCGCAATCGATATTGACCATTGTGTAGATGACAAAAACAACCTGTCGGACATGGCAAAGGACATTATTTCCACAATGGACAGCTACACCGAGCTTAGCCCGAGCGGAAAAGGTGTTCGTATTCTGTTTAAAGCGCCGGATTTCAAGTATGACAAGGAGCGTTATTACATTAACAACCAAAAGGCAGGGCTTGAGGTATATATCTCTGGCGCAACGAACAAATATGTGACGGTTACAGGGGATGAAATATCCCAAAACAGGGGTATAGAGGAATGTACGGACGCTTTACAGACGGTGCTTGACAAATACATGCAGCGTGCGCAGAAGAAAGAAACCTCACCGGCACAGGACTTTACTTCACAGTCCGTATCAGATACGGCCATTTTAGAGAGAATCCATAAATCCAGAAATGCCGGTAAATTTGGAGCGTTGTGGATTGGGGATATTGGCAGCTATCAATCTCAGAGCGAGGCGGACTTGGCGCTCTGTAATATCCTGGCCTTTTACACAAACAAGGACGCCGCGCAAATGGACAGACTGTTTCGTCAGTCCGGTCTTATGCGTGAGTCAAAATGGGACAGGCCGCAGAGCGGGAGCACTTACGGTAAACTGACCATACAACAGGCCATAGCCGATTGTAAGAACACTTATAACCCGGCAGCTTATCGCGCCTCTGCCTCGCAGGATTTCAGCGGTATATCCGAGCGGGCGACGTTAGCCGATATTCGCCCGGAACGAAACCCGCGCTATAGCTGGAACGACATGGGAAACGGGTACTTGTTTGCAGATTGGTATAAAAACAAGGCGCGCTATGTACCGGAGCGCAAGAAATGGTTTGTCTATAACGGCAAGGTCTGGAAAGCTGATATCGGCGACCTGAAAATAATGGAGCTATGTAAGAAACTGGCCGATAAGCTTATGGTATATGCGCTTGACCTGCCAGACGGGGCAATGAAGCAGGATTACATGCAGTTTGTCGGGAAGTGGCAAAAGCGGCACTATCGGGAGACCATCATAAAAGACGCGGCCAGCGTATACCCTGTTGAAATCACGGCTTTTGACGCAGATCCATTTCTGTTTAATTGTCTGAATGGAACGTTGAATTTACATAACGGCGCGTTTCATGCACATCACCATGCGGACATGCTCAGTAAGCTATCCAGTGTACACTATGACCCGCAAGCCAAAAGCGAACGCTGGGAACGGTTTATTGATGAAGTCATGCAGGGCGATCAAGGCAAGGCGGCGTTCCTGCAAAAGGCGTTGGGGTATGCATTGACCGGAGATACCCGGCACGAATGTTTCTTTGTCCTGTATGGCCCGACCAGTCGAAACGGAAAAGGTACGACAATGGAAACATTCCTCCGCTTGGTGGGCGACTATGGCAAGACAGGCAAACCGGATACGATCGCACAAAAGCAAACGGCCAATGGCAGCGGCCCGAGTGAAGATATCGCACGCTTGGCGGGAGCGCGGTTTGTGAATATCTCAGAGCCGGACAAGAAGCTTGTATTAAGCGCGGCACTTGTCAAGACGCTCACGGGCAACGACACAATAACGGCCCGTTTCCTCAATGAAAACAGCTTTGAATATAAACCGCAATTCAAAAATGTTTATCAATACGAACCATTTGCCCACCGTGACGGACGTTACGCTGTTTTCTTCGGGCGTGTGAAGATTATTCCATTTGAACGGCACTTTGGCGAGGGCGACCGGGACGACGGCCTGAAAACTGAACTGGCAAGCCCGGAGAATTTGAGCGGCATTTTAAATTGGTGCCTTGAAGGTCTGCGGCTGATTGAAGAAACCGGATTCGACGCGCCTCCCGCTGTGCAGGCCGCGACGGACGAATACCGGAAAAACAGCGATAAGATCGGTCGTTTTGGATGAAGTAATGGAGCCTGACGCACAGGCCGAAACCCGCACCGGTGAAGCCTATAACCGCTATAAGGCATGGTGCATTGCAAACGGATATTTCCCCGAGAACGCAGCTAACTTTAAATCTTCGCTTGCCAATATTGCCACAGTGACGAGACGACGGCCAAAAGCGGGAGGGGAAAACACAGCGTTGCTTTTAGGATATCGACTAAAGTCTGATTTTTCAGAAGTGCAAAAATTTGTTTCTATCAGGTAATCTATGTGGCGGCTTGTGGCGGGGTTTTACAGGGGTAAAAATTTTACTAGTATCGCGAGAAGGGCTAAAAAAAGCCGCCACATCCCGCCACACACCCAAAAACATCAGGTGGCAGGCCGGTTTTCCATTGTGGACATAGAAACGTGATTGAACGGAGGTTTTGTAAAACATGTATTTTTTCATGTGTGATTACAGGGATGATCACGGGCATGATTTTCATCAGGTTTTTGGGGCGTTTGCGACGGTCTCTCCGCTCGCCGCTGCTAAACAGTTGAAACGACATTTAGACGCAGCCGGCTATTTGGTAAGTTTTATACATTACATGCCTGATATTAAAACGTTAGAGCCAGATCGGATAGAGCATCTCTCACCGGCAGAGCGCTTTTACCCGCTCTATGGACCGCCTGAAATTCTGAAACACTATTATCAAAACTATGTTGTAAAGGAGTCATAAAAATGGGTTTGGAAAAAATCAAAAGATCGTTGGAGGGCGCGCCTTCTGCATTCGAATCTGTATCGGCCTCTGATTATACGAATGAAGAAGAATATTTAGATGCCGTTACTATGGAGCAAATGAAACGAAACAGCGCAGAATATCGGGAAGCAAGAAGAAAAATTGAAGCGGAGTACCAAGAGCGGTTAGACAAACAGCAGCAGGAGGAAAACGCAAAAAAGTACAAGGAAATCCGCTCTAATGTGCTTCTTTCTGCGCTAGATGAAAACGAGATTGACAAAGAGGCGCATGAAATGGCGTATCGTGATGTTTTGGCAAAAAGGATATTCGCGGGCGATATCGGCGCAAGTATAGACAAATACAAAAGGAATTACGCGAAAAAACGGGATGAAAAATCAACGTCAGCACTTTTTAATGAAATACTTCGTGGCGGGAACTAAGTACGAATTTGTAATATAGAATATTAAATGATATAGGAAATAGCTGCATTATTTCAGCTATACCCGGGGGTGCTAGTGTGGAAAAAGATTGATCGTCTTTTAAAACGTGCCGGGTTGCTTGGCACTATGAATGATTTTTATCCTGCTGTTTCATTTATATTGTTCGACGGCGATAGGTGCTTTCTCAGGTTTTCATTGTGGAATGGCCTTAGTTACAAAGACGCGGGGAAAGTTAAATATATCGATTCGAGTATAAATCTATAGCTGACGCAAAGGCCGCGTATTATGACCTCCTGAAAAAATATTTAGTAAGCAAGACATTAGAGCCCATATTAATTGATTTAACAATGCCAATAGAAAGCGGGTGATAAAAATGGCACAACGTCCGTTACGCTTGTCAACGCCGCGAGAAATACGAATGACGGTGACGAAAGTAATTAACGAGATACGTAATAATATGTTGACACCACAACAGGGAAATGCGATTATTGCCGGGTGCAATGTAGCGTTGCAAAGCATCAGAATCGACGAGCAGGAAAAGAAAATCAATGAATTGGAATGCCTTTTAGAGGAACAGGAGGATAAAAACAAATGAATAATTTAATGGTTAATACTGGCGTTGTTACATATAAGCTTAATGATGCATGTGAGGTTGTATTCAATCCAACTGACATTGCATTTGCAGAAAAAATCTGCAATGTGTTTGAAATGCTTGAAAAGAAACAGACAGAAAAAAACGCTTCAACGGGGCAACTGTCTGAGCCGAAGCAAATTTTTGAATTGGCCAGATCATATGATAAGGAAATGCGTGCATTAATTGATGATATTTTCGGCATTTCCATCTGTGATGCACTTTTTGGAAATATGAACATTTACGCTTTGGCTAATGGTCTCCCGTTGTGGTGCAATTTGCTTTTGGCCATTATGGATGAAATCAACGATCATGTAATAAAAGAGCAGACTCTAGTAAATCCACGCATTGCAAAATATCTTGAAAAATATAAAAGTTGATTTCGTTTAAGTTCAAAAATATTGTACCTTGAAAACTTCATATTGAGATGGCGAATACATTAGAAATATAATTGCCTTTTGTCAAATGATATGTTAATATTTTGGTGGGAGGTATTTATATGGCTAATTATACAACGAATACAAGCGATAAGAAAAAATGTACTGCGCTGTTATTTTGGGCGATTGGCGGATTAGGGTTATTTGGTTTTGAATACTATTATGTAGTCAAAATAAAAGCGGGAATTATAAAATCAGTAATTGGGATAATTGTTGTTCTATCGTTTGTTGCAATGAGAGGCACAGAAGCACAAATACCTATTTCAATTATATTTTGGTTAGTTATATCTCTCCCGAATCTTTTCAAAATTTTGGTTGGTACTTTTAAAGACAATGTCGGCCAGCCGTTACGAAATTAATATCAAAGTGGTTTATCCCGCTGTCTCAATATGAGGTGGCGGGAGTTTTTTTACAGGTGGTGATGAAGAATGGCGACGGCGGACGGCAGCATTATTGTAAAAGCGGATGTTGACGATAAGGAAGCCCAACGAAAGCTGAAAAGCTTAAAAAGCAGATAGACCGGCTTGAAGATAAAATCAATACAACGCAGGCCAAACGTTCCCCGCTCATCGAAGATATGAATAAGCTTGCGGATGGGCTTGCAAAGGCCAGGCAAAAGTTGAAAGAGATGCAAAGCGCCGGGAACAATGCTTTTTCGAGTGAGAAAATTGCACAGCAAAAAGACATTGTTGATGTCCTGCAAAAAAAGTACAACACTTTGAAACGACAGGTGGAGCAGTACGATAAGCAGATCAAAGATGCGAATGTAGAGCTGGACTATGCAAAGGATTTAGCGGGAAAGCTTGAGCTCTCCTTGTCTCAATCTACCGGAGATCGTTTAAGAAATATAGCCGTTTCTTTGCGAGAAGGTCTTGCAAAAACGTTTTCCAGTGTGGGACGCATATCTAAAGACGTATTAGCCACAATGGGAAGGTTTGCGGCAAATATAGGAAAGCAAATTTTACAGGTTGCACAGCGTTTAGACGTTTCCAGTAAGATTTCAAGGCGTTTGCAGGGAACGTTTAAACGGCTTGGCGAGTTGGTAAAAGGTGCGTTTATATTTAACGTAATAAGCCGGGGGCTGCGAGTTCTTCAAGAAAATATTGTCCAATACTTAACTGTAAACACGGAATTTACGTCAGCGTTAAGCCAAGTAAAGGCGCGTTATTGACAGCTTTTCAACCTATTTATGAAGCTGTATTACCCGCTCTTACCGCGCTCATGAACGTACTAACCAGAGTGATATCTGTTATTGCGCAGTTTATATCGGCTTTGTTTGGAAAGTCTGCAAAGCAATCGCAACAGAGCGCAAAAGCGTTAAACGCAGAGGCAAAGGCGCTCAAGGAAACCGGCAGCGCGGCAGAAGATGCAGCGGGTTCTCTTGCTGGGTTTGACGGATCAATACCATAATGACGGAAAAAGTCGTCTGGCGGCAGCGGCGGCGGCTCGTCCGGTGCGACAGTAGAGCCCAGTTTTGATATTGAGATGGATTCCACTGTGTTTGATACATGGGGAGCGGCATTTGACGGTTTTTAAACAAAATCGTAAATGACGGACTGCCGTCATTAAAAATGCATTTGCGAATTTTTCAACTTGGCTAAACGATTATTCAACGAAATTGTATGAGATGTTTACCTTCCGGGCGTACACGAAAAAGTCACTGTGATCGGTCAGGAGCTTGCATTTTCGTTGAATGAAATGGTAGAGAGCATTGATTTTCACACGTTAGGGGCGGCAATAGGCGCTGGGTTTGACTTGGCGTTACTTTTTGCAGTTGAATTTTTTATATAATTTCGACTGGGCTCATTTAGGAAATCAAATAGCAGAGTTTGTTAATGGCGCAGTTTCAAAAATCGATTGGAAGAATGTTGGGCGATTATTGTGGAGCGGATTCAAAATTGGGATTGAAACTTTGGCGGGGTTTATACTTGGCGCCGATATGGTTCAGCTTGCTAAGGCGGCAGAAGATTTAATGATTGGTTTTGCTAATTCTATTACGGAAACATTAGCAAAAATCGATTGGCAGGAAATAGGACACCAGATTAAAGAATTTCTCGTTAACATTGATTGGAACAGTGTAGTCACTGCCGTAATGGAAGCTATTGGGGCAGCTTATCGGAGCACTTACCGCGATGTTATGGGGCTTTATCAAAGATGCGTGGAACAGTGTAGTTGAGTGGTGGCATGATACTGCATTTGAAGATGGTCAATTTACAATTGAAGGTTTGTGGGATGGAATAGTTGAAGCGGTAAAGAACTTTGGTAAATGGATAAAAGAAAAAATATTCGATCCGTTTATCACCGGATTCAAAAAAAGTGTTTGGGATTGCTTCTCCGTCAAAAGTGATGGCTGAACAAGGAAACTACATAATGCAGGGCCTGTTTAATGGAATTAAAGAGAAGATTTCCAATGTGGTGGAGCTGTTCAAGAGTATATTCAAAAAGTTTATAGATTTTGTAAAAAGGCTCGTTTTCTAAAGGATGGAAATCTGCATGGGACGGAATTGCTAATGTATTTAAAAATATCTGGAGTGGTATTGCAAATTTCTTTGAAAATGCCCTAAATAAGGTTATTGACGGTGCAAACTGGCTTATTACGCAGGCTAATAAACTAAGCTTTACAGCGCCGGATTGGGTGCCTGAATGGCTCGGCGGCGGTAAAACAATCGGGATAAATATTCCGAAGATTAGCAGGGTTTCTATTCCCCAGCTTGCGGCAGGTGCGGTCGTACCTCAAACCGTGAATTTATGGCGGTGCTGGGCGATCAGCACCACGGTAACAACCTTGAGGCACCGGAAGATTTAATACGTCAAATTGTCCGGGAGGAAGCTGGAAGCCTGAATACCGACTTACTACAGGCTATTTTGGAAGCAATTCGAGCCGGTCATATCATTAAAGTAAATGAAGATGTTCTGGGGTAGAACCACGGTGAAAACTATCAACAATTTTACGCGCCAGTCCGGCAAACCTGTGTTATTGTTATAAGTTAAAGAAAAGAACCTCGCTCAATAAAAACTGAGCGGGGTTTTTATTTTAGGTTATAACGCGGTGACACAGCTTGACTCCTCAAAAATGAGGAGAAGCGCGTCCCCCACTTGTGGGGATAAGCAAACGTGGTAAAAATACTATGTTTTGCTCATTTTTGAGCGAAAGTCGGCCTATGCAAATAGCTGAATATCACTGAACCCAAATTTGGGTTCAGTGGAAAGCAACTTTGGCAGTATGTGTATGTCGTGAAACGCGACACACTTAGGGGATGTTCTAAAACAGAACCTCCATGAAAGGGGTAGAACGCTTCGTTATACCCCTAAAGGAAATCGGAAACAGGATGGAACTTTCTCAAAAAAGAGTGTGTTCAGCCAGAACAGAGTATTTGACAATGCATAAACCCGCTCAATTTTGAGCGGGTTAAAGTTTAAGGGTGCCTCAAAATAGGGCCTCCTAAAATTTAAGGACGCAGCACAGCATAAAAATTTATATGTTTTCCAAAACTCATGTAGCTCCAGAATCCAAGTGGGCCGGTATTCTCCCTTTACGAGAAGCTCGCCGTTGCGATACTCCGCTACTTCGACAAACCCGTTGTCGTTGTCGAAAAAGTGCGCTTCATCACAGTACGGCAGAATATTTTTGACTGCCTCCCATCGCCCGGAGAAACGGCGCAGCACATCATCCGCGCCGATATTATGCCCGCCGCGAGCGACGCGGTTCGCAATGCGGCGCAGCGATTCATCCGACGTATTGAGACCGATATAGTACATGCGGATATAATACCCGCTCTCTCTGGCCTGGGAAGCCGTCCGCACGATCTGGCGGCTTGCGAGCGTCGTTTCTGTGTGAAGTTTACGCCAGTCTCTAAACATTCCCGTATACGGCTTACGGCTATTTTGCCGCTCTCAAGCGCTGTCAAGCCGTGCGTGGCTGTAATCTTATCCACATCTATGACAACGCCCAAATCGTTTGTCTGTGGCTTTAGAGCGCCTGTAAAGCTGCTTTTGCCTGTGCCGTTTACGCCTGCAATGATAGTAAACACTTTCATGTTTCGTCCTCCGTTTTATCCTGCCCGGATTCATATTCCATGATATCCCCAGGCTGACATTGAAGAGCTTCACATAGTCTTGCAATGGACCGATGATCAAGCCCTCCGGTTCCATTTTTTATTGCAGTAAGCGTTGCTTGGCCAAGTATTTTTTCTTTCTAATGCGATAAAAGTATAACCTTTTTTCCTCTAACAGTTTTAAAAGTTTGTCATACTTTATAGGCACTATCTCACTTCCTTTTCTTTCAGACTTCCAAATGATCTTAAATCTTAGTGGCGTGTTAAAAAACTGCTGACCTCTCCACTATCCTTATTATAGCGCAATGTATGCACTATTTCAAGTGATAAAATACATAGAAAGTAGCACTAAAGTTTGTGTATATTGCCAATGGAAACGCACTAAAGATAGTGCTATAATAAAGACAGTCAGAGAGAGACCCCACAGAGCCGAAAGCCTGTGAAACGGAAGCCCATATACCTGTGAGCAGCCGAAGCGCTTAGCAATAGTCAGGAAGATGACTTCCGGGGGGTTTATCTCAAGAATAGTCAAGGGGAGCGGAAACGCATTCCTGGCAGCCAAAAGGCAGCGAACAGACTCACGCCTCGCATCCCCACAAATAGGGAAAGGAGAACGCGAAATGTTACAGAATGAATTAACCGTAAAACTGAAAGAGTTGAAGAACCTGCAAGCACTAATTGATGAAGCCCAGGCAGAGGCCGAAGCCCTCCGGGATGAAATCAAAGCCTACATGGGAGAGCGGGAGGAAATGCGGGTAGACTGTTACAAAGTCACGTGGAAGCGTGTCAAGACCTCCCGGCCTCGACAGCCGCAGATTAAAAACCGAGTTGCCGGAAGTTGCAGACCGCTTCACTGTGGAAACTGAAACAAGGCGCTTCTGCGTGGCATGATAATTCTACAAACATTACATTAACGACTATTTACCCAACATAAAAGAAGGGTGTAGTGTTTTACGACACCCTATCAGTTATAACTATGACAGGAGGAAACAATGACACCATTGAAAGCAATACGCACAAAATGCCTTGACTGCTGTGAATCAGTATATGAGGTAAAACAGTGCCCGGTAACAACGTGTGCATTATATCCGTTCAGGCACGGCAAAAACCCTAACAGAACGGGAATCACGAATCGCGGTTCGTTCCATTCAAAGCATAACGGCTCAACTCGCTATTCGACGAGCGAAACAATTTCGGAGGGTAAATACCACTCTGGCACACGATTCATATTTATCCGGTTTTAGCCGAAAAGAAAACGCATGAAAAAAGCTTCTGTATTCCCTGCCGACCAAAGCAAAAATTACAGAAGCATGACCACATCTCCGGGAGCGGCCAACTATATTATATTTCACCCGCTCCTAGAAGTCAAGAGGGTATTATATGAAACAAGAAAACAAGTTTGGGATGAAGCCAAACCTAATGCGCGTCGCAAAAAAGAACTTGCGAAATATGACGAATCCGAAAAAATAACCGTCGTGCTGATATCCTTATTAAAAACTAATAATGGAGGGCCGCTATATGTATCAGAATTATGAGCTTGCTCAGTTAATTAAATCATTGGATGAAAAAGGCCTTTGTCAATTTAGTATAGGTATGGGTTTACTATTGAATGGAGTTGCGCCGGGTATGACTCCGCAGAAGCTTACAGAATTAGCAAACCAAGAAATTGAAAAAGGCTCGGCCCAAACCCGACCGAGGATGAATATCGAGACCTCACTAGTATAATACTTAGTGAATTGTCTGCAAAATATATAGATGAATAAAGGAGATTACTAATGGAATCGGAATTATTGTAATTCAGAAGAATCAAGACTTGCGTTAAAAAGGCAGATAATTGAGGAGCTAACACAGTGTTCTATACGAGAGTTAAAAATTATCAATTTGTTTATTTCAGTCGTAGTGAATAAAAAAGATGAAGCAAAATAACACATAAATATGAGACTTGTGCGCCAAATGTGCGCCACTAGTTATTGAAATAACACTTTTAATAACGGTTTCTCTCTGTTTTGTTTGAAATCACCTAAAAAACAATACATACTATTGTTGAATATGCGATATTGCTATATTTCCATGAAAAAGCCGACAATCACGCAGTCCTTTGACCCGTGGGAGCTGGAGGGCGGCGACGCGGCGCAGGGTATGATCTACGACCTTGCCATCGGGCGGCAGGACGCGCAGGCGCTCGCGAACATGGACATGCTGATTGCGCATTTCTACACGACGGCCTCAGGCGAGTCCGCCGGCAGCTTTGCCGAGCGCTATGAGTCCTGTTCCGTGCGGCCTACGGGGCTTGGCGGCGAGGGCGGCGGCAACGTCGGAATGCCCATCGAGGTCACGTACGGCGGCACGCGCACGACCGGCAGCGTTGCAAAGTCGGCAAGTGGCGTGACGTTTACGCCGGACGGCGCGGCAACGGTTTAACAGGGAGGGCTTTTAAAATGGCTGAGATTCGTTTTGAAACAGGGCTTGTCTCCTATAACCTCAACGACGTGTGCGAGGTGTCCTTTAACCCGACGGACAGCGCGTTCGTGGAACGGCTGTTCCATACGTTTGACACGCTCGACCGAAAGCAGGATGCGTATAAGGCTGAGATCGAGAACGTTTCGGACCGCCGCAAAATTTTCGACATTGCACGCGAGCGCGACGCGGAGATGCGCGGCATGATCGACGAGGCGCTGGGCGCGCCCGTGTGCGACGCGCTCTTCGGCGGCATGAACGTCTACGCAATGGCGGACGGACTGCCCGTGTGGTGCAACCTGATGCTCGCCGTCATGGACGATCGACACGAGCTTTGCGAGAGAGCAGAAGCGTATGAACCCGCGCATTGCGAAGTACACGGCGAAGTACCACAGATGATGTACGATCTGCCCACAAGCGTGGAGATAGAGGATACGGCGTACGAGATCCGCTCGGACTACCGCGCGGCACTGGACATCTGCGCGGCTCTCGGACCCGTCCCTCTCGGACGGGGACCGGGCGCTTGTGATACTCGATATCTTTATCCCGGCTTTGCGGATATGCCGCCGGAGCACTATCAGGAGGCGATCCGGCAGTGCTTTGGTTTATAAACTGCGGGAACGAGGAGGAAAACCGGCAGAAGGCGCCGCGGCTCGTGGACTGGGAGCAGGACTTCCCGTATATCGTCGCGCCGGTCAACCGTGTGTGCGGTCAGGAAATCCGCGCGGTCCCTTACATGCACTGGTGGACGTTTGTGAGCTACTATTACGAGATCGGCGGCGACTGTACGTTCGCGCAGATCGTACACATCCGGGACAAGCTGGCGCGTGGCAAGCCGCTTGACAAATCCGAACGCGTGTGGTACCGCCAAAACCGGCGGCTTGTGGATTTCAAAACCACGTATACCGACGCGGAAGAACAACTTTTTGAAGGATTGGGCGTAAAATACCCCTCCGCCGGGATATGACGGAGGGGGCACGCTTAGTTGAGTATGTAACAGTCGGATAACTGAACATCACCAAAATAGAAACCTGTACACGTTCCGTATATGGTGATTTCGTCACCTTCTCTCAACTCGCTTATAACTGAATTGTTCCTTCAATATCTTCAAAAAAGCATTCCACATGATATATGCCATACGCACTGCCGCAGTCTAAGGAAACGCAAGGCGTATCAGTAATTAAGCTTTTTTGAATACTTTTCACCGTGCCGGATACGGCTATCAATTGATTCTTATAAAGGTTATCTGCGTTCACCTCATTTTCTTGATAAGTTTGATAAAGCTCTTTTGCGGTGATTACAGCTATTTCCGGCTCAGGCTGCTGTACCGTATCAACGTTCTGTGATGACGGACTGGCAGCAGGGACCGGTTTATTTGAATCATTAATGGAAGAAACGATTACCGCGCACAAAATGACAGTGAAAACAACTGCGACTGATGCAACTGCGATTTGTGCCGTGCGATTACGCTTGGCGCCGCATTGTGGGCAAACTTTTGGCAGCTTTTGCAACAACGTTGCCACATACACGACAATGTTCAAGTTTACGGTTCATACGATCTTCCTATCAGTTCGGATTCGATGCAGTAAAAATGATTTCTTTTCCAGACCAGAAATTAGGCGTAAAGCGAATCTCGATGTCTGTCCATCCTGGGTCAACCTCGTACCCAATCACGCCGTTCATTTTTTTACCAGCTGCGACAGTGCCGTCCAACTGTGGTTTGTCTGTACTGAGCATTGCTGATAGGTTCATCCTGTTGCATAATCGTCGATATAGGCTTCAAAGGACAGCATGGAACTGACCGCAATATCGCGGTCTGAATTGTTTTCGATTTCAAACTCGAAGACGACATAAACTTTTTCCGTCAGACGGCGTCATATAATTTCCGCCGCTGTTTTTCTGAAACATTCACAAGCGTCACAATAATATCATTCAGCGATACCTGATCGCCTACTGAGAATACCTCGTCTTTCGTTTGTGTGGTACTGCCGGTATCAGAAGGAGGAGTATTTTCTCCCACTTTTGTGGGTTATCGTTACCTCCCTCCAATTGCAGCCGCAACACCAATGATAAGCAGCACCCGAGGATAATGCCAATGACCTTACCTACAATTGGCCGCTTGGCTCCGCAATTTGGGCAGTGTTTTGCAGATTTTGCAATTTGCGCTCCGCAGGTTTTGCATCTGATTAGCTTTTTGACTCATTTTGCAACACCTCTTTTTTTACATAATATAACACATTATGCACAGTTTGTCCATCATTTTTTTCAGGAGGTGACGAAAAATGCCGACAGCGGACGGCAGCATCGTCGTCAAGATAGACGCGGACGACAAAGCAGCCGAAAGGAAGCTGAAGAGCTTACAAAACCAGATAGACCGGCTCGAGGATAAAATCTATAAAACACAGGCCAAACGTTCCCCGCTCGTGGCGCAGGCGAAGGAACTGGGCGCCGCGCTGGACGCGGCAAAGCAGAAACTCTACGAAATGCAGAACGCGGAAAAAGGCAGATTTTCAAAGCTACAGGTAGCGGCGCAAGGTGAGAACGTAAAAAGAGCCTGCAAGCGCAGTATAACGCCGTGCAGTCACAGGTGGAGCGGTACGACCGGCAGCTCAAAGAGGCTAATTTTGATTTGGATTATGCCAAAACGCAGGCCGGAGCACTGTATCAGCAGCTTGCAAAGACGGGACCGGCTGCGGAAAAGATGGCGCAGGCTATGGAAAAGGCACAGAAAAGCGCAAAACGGTTTACGGGCCGTATGCGGGAGAGTGCTGCGCAGCGCGCTGGTCTTCACCGTAATTTCGCAGGCGCTGTCCAAGTTCCGCGACTGGATGGGCAAAAGTCATACAGACAAATGCAGAGGCGCAGGCGGCGTTTGCACGGCTGAAAGGAGCGCTCTTGACGTTGGCGCAGCCGCTTGTCGAGGTGATTATCCCGGCGCTGACGGAGTTTATCAACGTGCTTACCCGAATTGTTACCGTAATCGCACAGCTTGTGTCCATGCTTTTTGGGAAAACGATTAGTCAATCACAGGAGGCGGCAAAGGGACTTTATGAAGAAACAGAGGCATTAAAAGAGCGTCGGCGGCGCGGCAGAGGATGCGGCGGGATCTTTGGCCGGGTTTGACGAGATCAATACGATTCAGACGGAAAACGCGGGCGGTTCTGGTGGTGGAGCGTCATCTGAATCGATGGCGCCTGATTTCAATTTGGATGGTATGCTCGACGAAAGCCAGCTTCAAAAAGTTTTAGAATTGATAAAACTGATTGGCAGCGCGCTTGCCGCATGGAAACTGAGCAGCGCGTTAGGTCTTGGATTAAAGGGATTTCTTGGTTTGCTGCTTGCAATTTATTCTGCAATTAATCTTGCTGAAAACGTATTTGACGCATGGACCAACGGCGTAACCTGGGATAACTTTTTAGGAATGCTGACAAGCTCGTTGGGACTTGCGGCGGGTCTTGGATTGGCTTTTGGCACAGTCGGTGCGGGAATAGGACTTGTCGTTGCAGGACTTACGATGCTTGTGACCGGTTTTCATGACGCATTTGAAAACGGTTGGAACCTTGAAAACCTCTTGACTTCTATTTCCGGTATCATCATGACAGGGCTTGGCATTGCCCTCTTGACCGGGTCGTGGATACCGCTGCTGATTGCTGGAATTGCGGCGGTGCTGCTGGCGTTTACCGTGGCGACTGGGCACGGCGAAGAGCTGCTGGACGGTATCAAAACAATGATGGAGGGCTTTGTCGATTTCTTCACGGGAATCTTCTCCGGTGATATCGAAAAGGCCATTGGCGGCATCGAAAAGATATTTGAGGGCTTGAAAACTGCCGTGTTCGCGGTGGTGGATGGCCTGCGGGACACGTTACTGGGTTTTCTGGACTGGTTAGACGAAAAGACCGGCGGCAAGCTGCACGGTATCATCGAGTCGGTAAAATCCTGGGTAACAAACACTTTTGCACGCATCAAAGAAGAAATCGCGATTGTGATCGATACGGTAAAGGAAATCTTTAAAGGGATTGACCGAATTTATTGCAGGTGTTTTTTACCGGCGACTGGGACCGTGCCTGGGAAGGCGTTAAAACGATTTTTAAAGGCATATGGAATGGGATCATTAGTATTCTGGAACTGACAGTTAACCGTCTTATTCAGGGAATCAATTGGTTGATCTCACAAATCAACAAGATCAGTTTTGATATTCCGGATTGGGTGCCTGAATGGCTCGGCGGCGGTAAAACAGTCGGAATCAATATCCCTACCATAAAAGCTTACCATCCGCGACTTGCCGCAGGCACGGTCGTACCGCCAAACCGCGAATTTATGGCAATGCTTGGCGACAACAAAACCGAGCCGGAGGTCGTCTCGCCGCTTTCCACGATCCGGCAGGCGCTCGTTGAGGCGCTGCAGGAGTCCGGGTTCGGCGGCGGTAATATCGATGTCAAGCTCGTCGTGGACGCCGCGACGCTGGCGCGCGTGGTCGTGCCGAAGATCAACGACATGACGCGCCAGTCCGGCAAGCCCGTCCTGCTGCTGTGAGGTGACACATGGAAGTATTAAAAATCAACGGCGCGGACTATTCGCGCTTCATCACGCGCAAAGGGTACGGCTGGAGCCGCGAGGACCTGGACAGCGAACAGACGAAGCGCACGCGCGACGGTACGCTGCGCAGGCAGAAGATCGGCACGAAGCGCAAGCTCTCCTACCAGCTTATGCATATGACGCGGGAGGAACTCGCCGCGCTGGACGACGCGCTCAGTGAACCGACGTTTTCCGTGACGTATCTCGACTTGCACGGCGAGATGACGAAAACGTTCTACTGCTCGTCATTCTCGGCAACTCTGTCGGACGTGCAGGACGGCGTATACGAAACGTGGGAAGGCGCGTCCTTCAACCTGATCGAGGTGTAGCGATGGCACAGACGACAAGCGCCTTGTGGCGGACGTTGCTTGCCCTGCCGAACACGGAACGCGAATACGGCTTCCAGATCGCCGGGACATGGTACGGTCCCGGGCATGAGGTGGAGCACACGGTAGAGCAAAAGCTCTACGAGGAATTCGGCATCGGAAACGCGGCGAGCGCGAGCCTGACACTCTCGCTCTTTGCGGAGGAAATCCCACGCACTGCGGAAATCCGGCGCTATGTGCGGCTGAAAAACGGCGCGCAGCTTACGGAGTGGCTGCCGAAGGGCGTTTTCTTTACAAACCGCCGCGCGGCGGACAACGGGTACTGGACCATAGAGGCCTTTGACGCCATGCGGAAAGCGGACGCCGTGTGGGAACCGGATCAGTCGCTCTTCTTCCCGATTACGATGCCGGACGCGGTGACGGAGTTTGCGCGCATCATGGGGGTTGAAGTGGACGCGCGCACAGTGCTGAACGCGGCGTATACCATCGACTATCCGGCAAACGAATATACGATACGCACCATACTCCGGTACATTGCGGCGGCGCACGGCGGAATTTTATCATGTCGGACGCGGGAAAGCTCCTGCTCGTGCCGCTCTGGAGCATCCGGAGACGGTCAACTATCTGGTCACGGAGCATGGCGCGCCGATTACGTTTGGAGGGGTGAGAATCCTTGTCTGAGAATTATAGGGTTGGTTTGGATGTCACGGATTTTTCGGACAACGGCCGCCGCCAACCTGTCTCCCGCGTGACGCTGCTGGTAGACGACGCGAGCGTTGTCACGTCCGGCGACGATACGGGGCTTGAGATCACGGCGGACTGCCCCTACGCCACGCAGGAAATGGCGGACGCCATCCTCGAACAGGTGAAGGGGTACGCGTACCAGGCGTTTGCGGCGGGCGCGGCGAACCTCGACCCGGCGGCGGAGCTGGGCGACAGCATCACCGTGAGCGGCGTCTATTCGGTCATCAGCAGCCTCACCGACCGCGGCGACGGATACCCGGATGTGTCCGCGCCGGGCGAGGCGGAGCTCGAGGACGAGTACCCGTCCGCGGGGCCCATGACGCAGGAGCTCAACCGGAAGCTCGCCGAGACGCGCTCGGCCATCACAAAGACCGCTGAGGAGATCCGGCTCGAGGTGCAGAACGAGGTCGAAGGGCTGTCGTCGTCCCCTTACCGTGGAGCTTGATGCCATTACGGGCCGCGTGGAGGACACGGAGTCCGGCCTCGCAGACACTACGGATTGCGGCCGATGGCGTGACCATCACGAACGCGCAGGGCAGCCGCCTCACAATCGACGGCGGACAGATTGACGCAAGTAAAATCCGCACCGACCAGCTTGACGCGAGCCGGATCAACGTGGCGGACTTGCAGCTCGCGGGCTCGATCACGTGGGGCGACCTGGCGGCGGATACGCAGAACGCGGTCAATGCGGCAAATTCCACGGCGATCTCCGCGCTGAACACGGCAAACGCTGCGTCGTCCAACGCCATGTCGGCAAACAACGCCGTGATAGGCTGGACGTACACCGGCACGACGTACATAGACGGTGCGAAGCTCATGACCGGCACTGTGCGGGCGAGCACGCTTGAGGGCGGCGAGATCTACCTGCTCGACGGCAACGCACGCCGCCGCGCGGGCAGTTTTACCTTAGACGGTGCGAGCAGTTACGCGGGCTCGAAGGTCGTCATGCGCAGCGGCGCGGTAGAGATCACGGCGGATTACGGCGACGTGTTCATTCAGTCGTCGGCGGGCCGGTATCTGGGCGTGACGTCCTATGTATCCTGCGGCGGGAATCTGGCCCCTTCGCCGTCAAACGCCTATTCCTGCGGGATGTCCGGGCAGGTATGGACGGATATCTATGCAGCGAACAGCGTCATCAGACCTCCGACCGGCAAAAAAGACGGATATCGACTATGATCTGGCGTCGTACGACGCCTTTTTTTTGATGCCCTGCGGCCGGTGTCCTTCCGGTTTATCGCCGGGCAGTCCGGCCGGCGGCACGTGGGCATGGTGGCGCAGGACGTGGAAAGCGCACTGGCGGACGCCGGCCTGACGGGCATGGATTTTGCGGGGTTTATTAAGTCTCCGCGTGCGGACGAGTCGGGCGAGGCCGTTGTAGGCGAGTATGATTACGCGCTGCGCTACGGCGAATTCATCCCGCTGGCCGTGCGGCAGATCCAGCGGTTAAAAGGGGAAATGGAAGCTTTGAAAACGGAGGTTTCCGCACTGAAAGGAGCGTTGCAATGAAGGAAGTCCGAAGAGAGATCGACGAGGCGTTCCGGCTCCTGTGCGCCATCCTGGTAAACGGCGATAACGTCGAGCGGATGGCGGCGGCAAAGGAACACTTGAGAAAAGCATATGCGTTGACGGAGGAAAAAGGACATGGCGGATAAGCAAATAGGCGCGCTGCCGGAGGCAGCGTCCATCGATGACGCTTCGCTCTTCGTAACGGAACAGCAGGAGCAGGCGATGCGGGTATCGGGAAGCGTGTTGAAGGGCTATGCGCGCGCGGCGGTTGCGGCGGAAATAGCGGCGGCAAACAAGGCGGCGGCGGAAGCGCAGGCCGCGCGGCAGGCCATCGAGGACATGACGGTCAGCGCGGTTGCCGCGGACGCGCCGGGCGTCCAAAAACGGTATCGCCGTCCGGCGCTGTCAATCTGGAGTTCGGGCTTGTGGCCGGGCCGGAAGGGCCCCGTGGGCCAAAGGGCGACACGGGGAAAGGGCTTGTGATCCTGGGGCGCTACGACTCGCTGGAGGCGCTCTCCGCCGCCGTCCCGCGCCGGGAGTGGGCGATGCGTACAGCGTCGGTATGGCGGCGCCGTATGACGTGCGTATCTGGGACGGCGCACAGTGGGTCAACAATGGGAAGCTGCAGGGCGCGGCGGGTGCAGACGGCGCGACGTTTACGCCGAGCGTATCGGCCGAGGGCGTGTTGTCCTGGGAAAACGACGGCGGGCGCGAAAACCCGGCGGCGGTGAATCTCCGGGGTCCGCAGGGGCCTGCGGGTACTGACGGCGCGGCGGGGCCAAACAGGGTTACGACGGCGACCGCGACGACGCTGACGGGGCTTTTGAAGGGCAACGGCAGAACCGTCCAGGCAGCCGCGGCCGGGACGGATTACGTCGCGCCGGTCTCGGGCACAGCGGGGAACATCGTGGTGTTCGGCGCGGGCGGCGCGATCGCGGACAGCGGCCACGCCGTCGGGGAGATCGGCGGCGGCGGGTGGAAGGTCGTGTGTAAAAAGCTTGCCGATCAGCAGCACCGGCTCTATAGCCAACGGCATCAATTTTACAATATCTCCCGGAATCAGTTTATCCGGGGATCGGGTAATTGAGTTTGAACTGGAAGTGTTTGGACTGACGCAGGGGTCGGTATTAAATGTACTAATTGTTAATTCCTCATCCGAACAAATCGGGTTCATGGCCGCAGTATCTCCGACCAATAGTGCCGCCTCGCATATGGTTAGCCGGTGTTGGATCAACACAGGCAGTAAAAGATCGATCACCTATTATGAAGATGGGGCTTCGGTGCAAACAACGGCGGTGTCTTATCAGGCGGCCCAGTCTGAAATATCTAAAATCACATTTACATCCACAGGAACGAACGCGTTTCTCGCACTTGTTGTACGGTATCGGATATGGGACGATCCGGGCGTATAACATACGATGAGAGGATGCGGGAGGGAGAAACATATGGACGACTATAGAGGAAACAGCCCGTTTCGCGGGTACAGGGCTATGGGAGAAACGCTATGCGAAAAAATATCAAAAACGCCCTTGAAATTCTCGTAGATGGCATTGACTTGACAACGGTATCAAACATACAGTTTTATGTCCGTCAGAAGCCCTTTTTTGAATATACTCCGGAAGTTATAGCGGCGGATTGTATGCTTGTGATAATCCCGTTAGAGGACGCCCTGCAGCTCAACGCAACGCAAATAAAGCTACAATTTGCCTTTGTGGACGCGGACGGAAACCCGCGCGCATCCGGGATTGTTCAGATCCCGGTCGGCGAATTATTGAAGGAGGCGGGATATGATCCGGTTTAAGGTGACGGAGCCGTGTCCCGTCAAAATGGCGGTTGCGGACGCGGTTGTCGTCCAAAGCGGCGGCGGGGGATCGTATGTCTTACCCACGGCGACGGGGAAACGCTCGGCGGGATCAAGGTCGGCGCGGACTTGGAGATCACACCGGAGGGCGTGCTGTCCGTGCAAAAGGCAACGGGCGTCGAGGCGGACAACACCCATCCCATCACGGCCGCGGCGGTCTATACCGAAGTGGGCAACATCGACGTGCTGTTAAAGACGATATGAGGTGAAAAACATGAGCATCGCAACAGAGATTACGAGGATCCAGACGGCGCGCAACACACTGCGCACCAAAGCCGTCGAGCTGGGCATCGCCCCCAATACCGCGAAGCTGGACGCGCTGGCCGCGGCTTACGACGGTATCCACAACCGCGGCGCTGTGTCCGCCTCCGTGCAGGAGGGCGACACGTATACCATCCCCGAGGGTTACCACAACGGCTCGGGCACCGTGTCCGGCGTCGCGGGCGGCGGCAACTATAACTTGCAGTCAAAGTCCGTCGCGCCGACGAAGTCGCAGCAGTCCGTCACCCCGGACAGCGGGTATTACGGCCTGTCCGACGTCACGGTCGCGGCGATCCCGGAGGCGTATCAGGACGTTTCGAGCGTGACGGCTGCCGCCGGGGACGTGCTGGCGAATAAGATCATCGTCACGCCGGACGGCGCCGTGACGCCCGGCACCATGCCGAACAACGGCGCGGTCGCGCAGACGCTTGACGCGTCAGCGCCGTCCTACGCCGTGCCGAAGGGGTACCACAGCGGCGCGGGAAAGGTGCAGATTGTGCCGGAGACGAAGGCCGTCACGCCGGCAAAGGCCGCGCAGACGGTGACGCCGACTGCCGGTAAGGTACTGTCGGGCGTTTCCGTCGCGGCGATCCCGGAAAATTATGTGGATACCTCGGACGCGTCCGCCGTGGCGGCGGATCTCCTGGCAGGCAAGAGCGCGTATGTGGACGGCGCGAAAGTGACCGGCACGATGGCGAACAACGGCGCGGTAGCCGCGGTGATCGACGGCCTGACGGTGACGTCCTACACGGTGCCCGCGGGGTATCACAGCGGCGCGGGTACGGTGAGCTTGACGGGCGACATTGAAGAAGCCCTCGCGGCGATATAAGGTGGCGCGTATGAGCATTCAGAGCGAAATCGGGAGGATTCAGGCAGCGCGCGACGCGATCGCGGGCGCAATCACAGAGAAGGGCATCGCCGTGCCGGACAGCACCAAGATCGACGGCATGGCGGAGAAAATCGCGGCGATCAAGACCACGCCAGCCCTGCAAAGCAAGTCCGTCACGCCGGGCAGGACTGCGCAGACGGTACAGCCGGACAGCGGGTATGACGGGCTTTCCAGCGTGGCGGTTGCCGGGGACGCCGACCTGGTAGCGGCGAACATCAAGTCCGGCGTGAACATTTTCGGCGTCGCGGGGACGCTGCCTTTTATCGAGCTTCAGCCTGTGACAGAAATTATTACAGAATCACAGACTTGGAAAGTGCCGGATGGCGTTACATCGGTTGCCGTCCGATTATTTGGAGGAGGCGGCGGCGGTGCAAAGGGACCAAACCATTCCTACCAGTATGGCGGTGGTGGTGGTGGCGGCGAAATGGTTTCCGCTATTGTAGACGTATCGAAAGAAGTTTCTGTACCTGTGACCATTGGACGCGGAGGAGCAGGTGGCACTGACAGCAATACTGTTGGGGGCAATGGAGGTGTCACATCGTTTGGAACGCTCCTGTCAGCCAATGGCGGTACAGGAGGTGCTGCTAACGGGCCAGGCGGAAACGGTGGCTCCGGCGGCGGCGGTGGCGGAAACATGTACGGTACGGGCGGAAATGGAAGTTATGGCGGTGGTGGCGGGGCAGCCATGGGTATTTACAATAGACCCGCTGGTAATGGCGGTACTTATGGCGGCGGCGGTGGTGGAACTGATAGAAACTATCCCGCCGGAACTGGAGGCACCTACGGGGGAAACGGAGGCAGGGGTACTAGTGCGGGAAGCCCTGGAACCAATACGACAGGCATGGAATTGGATTTTACCGGGCCAGGGCTTGGCGGGTCAGGCTCATCCCACGCTGCGGGAGGTGGTGGCGGCTATGGTGGAAATGGAGGTAACGGCGGCTACGGCGGCGGTGGCGGCGGTGGCTATGGCGGTAACGGCGGCTCCGGACTCATCAACTCCGAAGGCGATGGTATTAGCACCTACGGTGGTGGCGGAGGCGGGGGCTATGGAGGTAACGGAGGTAGCGGCGGCACCGGCGGCGGCGGAGGCGGCGGCTATGGGCGGTCTGGCAACGGCGGCAATGCAGCTAACAGCTCTACATCCGGTGCAGGAAATGGCGGATACGCAGCCGGAGGAGGCGGAGTTTACTATAGCTATTCCGGTGCAGCAGGATCAGGTGGTTCGGGCGTCTGTATTCTTACCTATACCAAAGCTATAATTTCACAGGGGTGATTGAATGAAGATTTTTCAGATTGTAGAGAGAATGTGTTTTTATGACGCAACCGCCGTCCATCAAACGCTACTATCAACAGTAGGGAAATATCCGCCTGACGTGTTGTTTGTAGAAGCGCCGGACTACGTGTTCGAGGGCTGGGGATATAATCCCGCAGCAGAAGGTGACGGACGCTTTGTGCAGCCGACGCCGCCCGAGGGCTGGCTTTATGATACGGACACAGGCACGTTTTATCAAGAGGGAGAAAATCCACCAGAAGCACCAGACCAATTTTTTAGATTATTACGAATCATTGGCCGGTGAAATACGAAACGGGGTGAACAGCATTGACCAGTAAAGCATATGTCTTAAATACACTGCGGCGCGCGGGACTGCGTGAGGCGCGGGAGATCCGCGAGAAAGCCGTCGCGGGAGCGCTGGACGGCACGGAGCTAATCGCGCAGGAGCACTACATACCGGACTACCCGGCGGACGGAAACCGCGACTTCACGGCAATCCCCGTCGGCGCGCCGTACCGCTACGGCGGGCAGGTATATAAGCTGTGGCAGCAGCACGACGCAAACGGCAATCCCGACTGGACGCCGGATCGTGCGGCGAGCCTGTGGGACGTCTGCCACACGACGGACCCGGCGCGGGCGAAGCCGTACCAGCCGCCGCAGGGGTCACGCGGACTTTACCAGACCGGCGAATGCATGGTCTGGACGGACGGCATTGTGTGGCGGTCTAAGGTAGACAATAACGCCTATACGCCCGACACGCTGCCGGACGATTGGGAGGTAGTGGAAGTATGACAGACGTTGTGATTGTGGCGGTAATTAGCGGGCTGTTCACGCTGCTGGGGTCGTTTTTGGAGTCGTTGCGTCCGCGAAGCTGACGAGTTACCGCATTGAGCAGCTTGAAAGAAAGTGGACCGCCACAACAACTTTGCGCAGCGTATTCCGGTGATCGAAGAGCAAATAAAGGTGGCAAATCACCGTATCGGTGATCTGGAACGGGAGCGGGCATGAAGAAACGCGAGACGTCAAAGACGCTGGCGGGCGTTATTATCGCGGGAGATCTCCTGCTGTCGCTGGCGACGCTCGGCGTGACGGTGCTCGCCGTGCTGCGGGACTTTTCAGGCGGCCTGCCGTACCTGGTGAGCTTGATTGGCGTGTATAACGTTGCGACGGGGTACGTGCTGGGGAAGTATTTCGACAAAAGCCGCGCGGAGAACACCGTGGGCGGGATTGTATATGAAACCGCGCTGCAAGGCGTGAAACGGGACGCATAGGGGCGTGGCATAAAAAAGACTGTTCCCTATGAAAGGAACAGTCTTATTGCATATAACGAAGCATCTGCACCAGATATTTTCGTCAATAAAAGCCTCATCCCTGTCGAGCGGCCTTTTATCAAATTCAAAAATCCGTTATCCTGATAAAATTGTATCAGTTTGGGTTTGTCCTCGCACTCTAAGTATACAAAGCGGCCTCTAATTCGAGCTGAATATATTTTACCTTTTCACATGCTATATCCAGCAGCTCATCGCCGCTTATCAACTTATGATAGCCGTTTGAAAAGTTTTTACCCAACTGTGCAATACGCGGCGCAGACAAATAATATGTTTTCGTCCGTTTATCAAATACGGAAAAACGACTGATTCGTTTCCTGACTCTGGATGTAATATTACCATCAGCGGCGGATACGGATATGTATTTATTGGCTAATGTAAAATAGGCAACCAACACCCATTCTTCCTTATATGACGCAAAGACAAGATGTGTCTGTGACAGGCCCTGCCTTGAAAACTCGATGGCTTTATGCCTTAAGAAAATTTCAACGTCGGAATTTAGCGGGCACGAAAAACTGGAGAGAATGTCTTTTGTAACATCCTCTCCAACTTCCTCCAACAGCTGCATCAAATTGACCAGTTTAAAACCCCTCATGTTCTCTTTTTGAACATATCTTGGATTTCTTCTTTTGTTGCGGTTGTAACCGGTCTGCTATAAGATATTTCCTTTCTGCGTCTGGCACATGCGTTTTCGAGCGCATACGCCAAATTTGCCGCAGATTTCTTATTCTTAATGTGGACGGTTTTCAAAATGCTTTTGGTTGCCATAAAAATTCCCCCTTGTCCCACATCGCTTACTTACACACCAATAGTATATGATGTTTCAGCCCAAAAGTCAACACCAAAAAATGTAAAACAGAGATGAAAATTATGATTCAGGACATTTCGTAACATACCCTGATAACACAGTAGTTAAACAGGCTGTTTTTTGCAAATAGTTTCGAGGTTTGGCAATCAAAAAATAACAGGAGGGTACATATGAAAAGCAACATTCTAAAAGGCTGGGGACGCTTCTCTCGGTCAAGTCAATCGTGACGCTGGCGCTGACGGCAGTGTTCGCCACATGGCGTGTACGGGGCAAATCAGCCAAGACTTCATGACGATTTACGCGGTCATCATTGCGTTCTATTTCGGCACGCAGTCGCAGAAGCTTCAGGACGCCGTGGACGGCGGGGCGGAGAAATGAATCTAATAATTAAACAACTGCTGACGCCGTATAACTACACCGCCCGTCCGGCGGGCGCGAGACAGAATCAAGTACATCGTCTGGCATTACTTCGGCGGGCTGGGAACGGCGCAGGCCGTGGCGCAGTATTTCGCCTCGCGCTATCTAGGTGCCTCGGCGCACTATGCGGTGGACGAGTCGGACACCGTTTGGCAATCGGTACTTGACAAGGACGTCGCCTGGCACTGCGGCACGAGCGGACGGTATTACCACCCGGAATGCCGCAATGCAAACAGCATCGGCATTGAGATACGTCCGGGCAAGCTTGACCGCAGTTCGATTCAGGCGAGCGACCGGGACTGGTACATCACGCCGGAAGCGGAGGCGCACGCGATTGAGCTGACGCGGTACTTAATGGAACGGTACAACATCCCGGCGGATCACGTGATACGGCACTATGACGTGACGCACAAATATTGCCCGCGTCCGTATCTGGGCGACGACGTGAACGCCTACTACGGTACGACGGGCAATGCACAGTGGGAGAGGATACAGGCCATATTAAACGGGAAGGAGGAACTGGACATGACGAAAGAGGAACTTTTGAGCGTCGCGGGGACGGGGACAAACCGTCCGATTGGGCGCGTGAAGCGACTACGCGAGTAAAGGAAAATGGCATCGTAAACGGCGACGGCGCGGGCAATTACGGTTGGGACAAGCCGGTGACCCGCGAAGCGCAGGCCGTCATGATGTGCAACTTGGAAGATCATATCATGAGCGAAATAAAGGCATACATAGACAAAAAAGTTGAAAGAGTATCTAGGAAAGGCATAAAATTCGCACCTTCTGACGTGCATATAGCTTCAGGAGAGGCGAAAATATGTTAATATTAGAGAATGTTATTTTCCATAAAATGTTGATTGACAACTATGTTTTGCCGTTGTATAATGTAGACGTCTTAGAAAGACAGAATGCACAGCTGGTGCGGTATTGAATATTTCGGTACTTCATTTTACTTGTGCATTAGATGACTATCATGAATTACGCAAGTGTAATTCGTATGTTTTTGTAAAACCATAGAGAAACCCATACAAGAAGCCTTGGTGCGGTGGATATTTAATATTCACTTTAACCAAGGCTTTTGGCCAGTTACTATATTTCAAGCAATCATATATTCGAACAAACGTTTAAAATTTGAACATTCGCTTCGGCTTAAATTATCATAAAAACAAGCATCTTCAAAGCTCTTTTTTAAGAAATGCTTCAAGATCATCACAATTTATTTCATTTTCGTAAAGATAGGCGATATTGTCCATTGCTTTATTTATAATATGACTATTATCTGATAAAATCCCTTTGACACTTCGATTTGGAATTTTACGGCGTGCGCGTTGGTTTCTAATAGTCGAACTAAGATTATCATCGAAAGTCCTTTTTGCCTTTTCATTACACTCTGGAAAAACTTTTGTGGCTTCTCTTAAAAGCATGTTTAGTGGTAATGTGTTGTTGGTCGACATTAATGGCGGATATGCATATTCTAAAATCTCATCTGCTGTAAACTCCAAGTCATGTAAGACTATATGTCTATACCATTCTTTCGCAGTCAAACCTTTAAGCCCGCGTAAATTAAAATCAGATGGTTTTCCAATAGCAAGAATTAATTCTTCATCCCCAACCCTTGTGTCTTCAATATCGGCTACACGAATCATTGCTGTCGGTTGGCTGGTAAGCGCATAAGTATAAAATTCTTGCTTAAAAAGGCGAAGTACTTTTGCTGGTAAAGAAGTGCGTTTTTGTGCCAGGGCTTCATACACAGCGATGAAGTTATCTGTTTTATATTAGTCATGCGCACTGTTTTATCACCCATCGTAATAGCTGCATCGGATATCTCGATATCATTTTTTCTGCAATCCATTCAACATAGATAAAGCGATCTTGAAGTTTTTCAAGATTCTCAGCCGAAAGACACTTAGCAATAGACTGTAAAATGATTCTAACGTTAGGATCATTAAAGAGTAGCCGAAAAATATGATTGGGTACTCCATAAAGATCGTCATAAGTTTTGCTGCCAAATAAGCACAATATTCTTGAAAGTGAGCGTAGTCGGAAGCGGTAATCACTATACTTTCCGGATTTGTAATTGAACCGTGTATTTTATATATTTCAGCCCACCCTTGGATTGCAGAAAATAATAGCTCTTCCTGGCCGATATAAGTTGTATATTCGTCTGTTTCATTTTCCAACAGACAATCGTAATTAGTCGTTATAATACCAGCAAAGCTTTTTGACGATATTTTTTTTAAACAGCGCAAGTTCATCCTGCTTATGATCAACAGAAATTGATTTTTGCTTTATATATTGCGCAATTTCAACTTTAAATGGTGATTGTCCGTCCCTGACGAACGAGAGATGTTTCTCATCTAGTTGGCGAAATGAGGGGTCAGTATACTATCTAGTGTCGAAATCTTTCATCAATATTTCGGCGATTTGCGGTAATAAATCCTCATCTTTTTTTATCTGTTGTTGGGCTTGCTTCACATACTTTTGAAAAGCAAATTCATCTGGACTCAGTCTGTTGATAAATTCCTTGAGTAGACCGTTCCAATCTGGAAGATTATAGTATCGTCTTGAGAACCCAGATCCAACGAATAAAAACGGTGTTGTTGTGAATTTGCTGACAAGATCTTGTATGGTCATACTGTTTCAACCTCCTTAAAATGTAGAGTGTTCTTTGGCTTCGCAGATGTTGACTAGTAGAAACAATTTTACATACAAGATTTTATAATATTTTGTTTGTTTTTCAATGGTGTAAAAATATAAATAACGTATCAGCTGTAAGTATTTATATTATGTTTGACTACACCTTATCATTTTTATTCTCTGAGCGGTCTTAAGGTTGACATATTGACCAGTGCATGACATGCCATGTATTTAAAAGTTGGCACAAGACATGGGAAATCCTTCCATACAGCTAGATGACAGGAGGGGTCCATTTGGTGGAGTACCGGCGCAGAAATGATATGCGGACCGTACGCAGGAACGTATCGCTGCCATCATGGCTGAATGCGGAGGCGGAAAGAGCGGGCTTGAACGTATCATCCGTGTTACAAACCGCCTTAAAACAGGAATTGCATCTGTCTGATAGATAAAGGAACACCCTTCTCGGGCAAGCTGAGAGAGGGTGTTTTTTAATTTGAGAGAAATGTAAAATATTGTTGAAATACTTCGGTATCAGCTAAAGGAGTCGTAATCTGTCGTAAAATTTCCTTAATAAAGTATAAAGGAAATATGAATATGATGGATGTTGACCGGATGTTATTTGAACCTCGCGTTTGCTCTGGAGATAGCTATGGGTATTTCTTAGTACGTGATGCAATCAATTTATTGATTGCGCGCGGCGAGGACTGGGCGCCGACTCTGAAGGCGTTGCAAGAGGAGGTGCAGAAACATCAGCATTGCTCCTATGACAGCTTCCAAAAACACATTGAAAAAGGTAAGTCATCTTGCATGGGAGCGGAATCCGAAGCTTTTTGAATACGTACGCGCATCGGGAATTGGAGAAAGCGCCGACTGCAAAAGAATTTATTGAAATATTGTATACGTACATTTTGCGGAGCATGTAAATATCATGTAATATTATAGAATTATAGCTGTATTAGTATAAAGAATGCGTTCAAATCCCTCCTTCTCCGCCACATCGCCGCAAGTGTCATATCGCTTGTGGCGATTTTCTTTTAGAAAATTACCGTGCGCTCATTCTGCTGCGGCTTTTTTCCAAATTACAACCGCTAAGCTGGGTTGCGATTTGGTTTGATCCGCTTTTAAGTGAGTACATTTATAGTGATTACACAATAGATAACCCGCCTAATTACTGAAAAAGGCGGGTTATTCTTATCTATCATATTTCTGGGCTGTAGATGCTTTCTTGCATAGAAGCATGTAGAACCCATGTAAAGTTATAGAATGATCGGAAGGCCAAAAAACGTTTTCAGGACAACCTCACAAAACGCCGAGCCGTATGAAACCCTCTCCTTTTCCTGCTGTTTAAACGTGATACGAGTCTTGCGGTGTCACAACGCCGGCAGGACGCATAGTATGGCGGTAACAAAAACAAAAAGGGGCGGTAAAATGGGGCGGACGCTGCTGTCGGTCATCATCCCGGTTTACAACACTACAACACGCGGGCATATTTAGAGGAATGCCTGCAAAGCGCGGTGGGGCAGACGTTTCAAGACGTTGAATTCCTCTGCATCGACGATGGCTCCACCGACGGTTCGGCGGAGCTTTTTGGAACAGTACGCCCGGCAGGACGGACGTATCCACGTATTACGGCAGGATAACCGCGGCCTCCTGCGCCCGGAATGTGGGTATGGACGCGGCGCGCGGTACGTACCTTTGCTTTTTAGACAGCGATGACCTTTTGAAACCGGGCGCACTCGACCGCATCTGCGAAGCAATGGAAGCCGGGCAGCTTGACCTACTTTTCTTTGAATTTGACCTGCGGCGGGAGGAAGGCGGTTGGTTGATTGGAGACGGCACGCCCGGCGCATGGCATAGAAGCCACGCGCATGGAGGCGTGACATCCGGGCAGGCGCTTTTGTGGATTTTTACTTAAATGGAGACTATCGCTGCATGGTTTGGGGCTGTGCCTGCGGCGTTCGCTTGCCGCGGAGCGTGGGCTGCGCTTTGACGAAGGGATCGTCCATGAGGATAAGATTTTACCATGCGCGCACTGTTTGCCGCGCGGCGTGCGGGGCATCTCTATGAGAGCCTTTATATTTACAGGCTGCGCGGCGGTTCCGTCATGGGCACCCCGCCTACGCCGCTGAAACTGCGCTCCCGCATACAGACAATAGAGGAAATGCTCGCGCTCGGCCAAACCCCGGCACTTTTGCCCGCTGCCCGGACGTGCCTAGAGGGCTATGCTCGCTTTTTTGATACAGATAACGGCAAACGAATTCCAAAAAGTGGCTGGAGAATCAGGAAAAGCCGCAATGTAGCACCCGGACACAACGTGGGACAAATACCACTGCGGAGAAGCCGCTGCATTCTGTAACGCAGGTACGGCGGTAGCTTTGCCGAGCGGTACGTGCCGCGCGGTAGCTCTTACAAATATGATACAGAATATGGTCCGTATAGTAAACCTAGTTTTTGCTAATTTGTGCAGCAAATGCAAAGCACGGATGTTCTCAGTGTGATAGGATACTTTACGAAAGGAGTGATTGCAATGGAATGGCTTGACAGAATGAATCGCGCGATGGACTACATTGAGCGCAATCTTGATGGGGATATTTCATACGACGAGGTTGCCCGGCTGGTTTGCACGTCTGCCTACCACTTTCAGCGAATGTTTCCATTCATCACAGGCGTAACGCTCTCGGAGTATATCCGGCGCAGACGGCTAACGCTGGCCGCATTTGCCCTGCAGACGACGGATGCAAAGGTAATCGATGTGGCGCTGCAATATGGTTATGAGTCGCAGGCCGCTTTCACCCGGGCTTTAAAAATATGCACGGGATAATGCCCACCGAGGCTCGTGGCAAGGGGGTTTCTTTAAAAAGCCTATCCACGCATGACCTTTCAAATTTCCATAAAAGGAGATATTGAAATGAAGTATTGTGTGACAGAACGTCCGGCTTTTGAAATGTTTGGCGTTGCGGGGCTAATTGACCTGCGGGAGAATGCGTTTGAGGCGGTTCCCGCGTTTTGCCGCAGATGTGATGAGGACGGCAGTGTGGACGAGATGAACGCGCTTCTGGGGCGTTTTCACGATTCATACCTGCACGCGGCTCTCTATGACTTCACGGACGAAGGGTTTCAGTACATGATCTGCTACTACCTGCCGAAGGATTTCCCGCTTCCGCCTCAGTTTACAACGCTCTCTGTACCGGCACACACGTGGGCAGTCTTTACAATGCCGGACGCGGGTTGTACAATGGAGGAGTTTCGCCGCAGAATTTGGAGCGAGTGGTTCCCCCCACATCCGGCTACGAGCAGGTACACGGGCCGGAATTTGAAATGTACTATGGACAGGCCGGACACGGAAACGCCCTGTGTGAAATATGGGTGCCGGTGCAGAAAAAATAACGGAACAGCCGGTTTCTTTGCGGTATGATCTCCATCTGTAAAAGGGAACTGATATGCCCGGCACGTCATCCGGCCACGCGGTATTATTTATGGAGCCAGTGCTGTTCCAAAATGATACGGCACATCTTCTAAAATGCCTTTTACCAAAAAATTTTATACCGCAAAGAAAACGAAAACCGGGACGCCTTTTTAGACATCCCGGTTTTTGTATTTTTACTGCCACGCAGAATTTCGACGACACAGTATCGCGCCGAAACGCCGCCGTGCAAAACGTTTCAAACCTAGCCTGCACACACTTTGTTGCGTACCGTATTCTAAACGAACTCACAAAAACTCGGCTTTTCCGGCATTCCGATCGATCAAACCACGCTAATACGCGCCGTGTCCAACAAAAAGGACGTTTATCTCGAGCGCGTCGTTATTTACCCTGCGAGCTTACGAAGCGTGTCTGCCTTGTCCGTACGTTCCCAGGTTAGATCCAGATCGCAGCGTCCAAAGTGGCCATATGCCGCCGTTGGCTTATAAATCGGGCGGCGCAGGTCGAGGCCTTAATGATCTCGGCCGGACGGAAATCAAACACCCGGACGACCAGGTCCGCCAAAATATCGTCCGGCAATTACGCCTGTGCCGAACGTATCGACATAGACGGACACCGGACGCGCAACGCCGATGGCATACGCGACGCCGATCTCACAGCGCGCGGCAAGCCCTGCGGCGACCACGATTTTGTCGCGGCATGGCGCGCCATATAGGACGGCGCTGCGGTCGACCTTCGTCGGGTCTTTGCCGGAGAACGCGCCGCCGCCGTGCGGGGCGCTGCCGCCGTAAGTATCGACGATGATCTTGCGGCCGGTCAGGCCGGAGTCCGCCGCGGGGCCGCCAACACAAAGCGCCCGGTCGGGTTTATGTAGTATTTCGTATCCTCGTCCAGCATGTGGGCGGGGAGCGTCGGGCGGATAATCAGTTTCTCTCGAATATCATTACGCAGCGTCTCGATGTCAACATCCGGATCGTGCTGCGTGGATAGCACCACCGTCTCGATACGCACGGGGTCGCCCGCTTCGTCGTATTCCACGGTGACCTGCGCCTTGCCGTCCGGCCGCAGATAGGGGAGCTCGCCGGACTTGCGCATCTCAGCCAGTCGGCGCGTAAGCATGTGCGCGTAAGAAAGCGGAGCGGGCAGAAGCTCCGGCGTTTCGCGGCAGGCATAGCCGAACATCATACCCTGATCGCCCGCGCCGATAAGGTCGGAGGCGTCGCTGCCGTCCTTTTTGTATTCGTCCGAGGCGTTGACGCCCATCGCGATATCCGGCGACTGCTCGTCAATCGACGTGAGTACCGCGCAGGACTTGGCGTCGAAGCCGTATTCGGGGCTGTTATAACCGGCCTCCGCCACCGTCTTGCGGACGATCGCGGGGATATCGGTGTAGCAGTCTGTACTGATCTCACCCATGACAAAGATTGCGCCCGTTGTAGCCATCGTCTCGCAGGCCACGCGCGCATTGGGGTCGCGGCTGATGATCGAGTCAAGGATTGCATCGGAAATCTGGTCGCAGAGCTTATCGGATGCCCTTCCGTGACGGATTCAGACGTAAAAAGCTTATGTGCCATAAATATCGGACTCCTTAGTAAACAAATTCCAGTAAAAGACGGCGCAGCAAACGCATCACGCAACGGTATGTGAGGCGCTAAACGTCCCTGCCGCGGCGCGGCAGACGAGATAGGCAACCGGGCTGAGCGCCGTTAAATGGCCGTCCGTTTTTACTACTGTTTCTAGTATAGCATGATTGACAAAATAGTCAATAGACTGCGGAGAAACGCTATTATCCGACGGACTTTTTCGTCTGTATCCGGCTCATGTTCTCATATTTCTGCTTTGTAGCCATGCCTCCGCGTATGTGACGTTCACTTTTATTCTCGATGAGTATTTCACGCACCTTGGAGTAGAGGGAAAGGTCAATATCCCGCAGACGCTCCGTAACGTCTTTATGTACCGTACTTTTACTAATACCAAAGCGCTTTGCCGCGGCACGGACTGTCGCGCGGTTCTCTATGATATATTCCGCCAGTTCACAGGCGCGTTCCTCAACGTTGAATTTCAAAGACATCACTCCCAGCATTCAAAACCGTAGTTCACTATATGCAATGTCCGGCGGGACTTATGTGTGAGATTGCGCAGGTCTGAACGCTGAGAGCCTGATTTTTGCATGAAACGGCAGTACAAATCAACTACAAAATGATACGTACCACCCTTTTTGAAGCTCAAAAATGAGATGTTTCGTACGCAGGAAAACGAGGGGTAAGCGTCATTCCAGAGTGCCCATACTTTGCTGGCCTTGCTTGCGAGAATCGGCAAGACGGGGCTTTTTGCCCATCAGTGATGCCCATCTTGGAGGCAAATGGAATACATAGGAGCTGCCGGGCATTGCGCCGGAGCCTGTTTTTTGCCCTGCAATAACGGTTCATAAATACGACTGCCATCCAGCGCTTGCTTTCTATCAGGAAAAACGCTATAATATTAGATTAGAAAAAATGGGATATGAAGGAGAATTCATGTTAAAGCGTTTTATTCAGTACTATAAGCCCCATAAAAAGCTGTTTGCCATGGATATGGGCGCTTCGCTGCTTGTCGCGCTCATTGGTATCGTCTATCCGATTGTGACGCGCCGGATGCTCAACGACCTGATTCCAAACCGTAATTATCAGATGATCGTCACATTCGGACTGCTGTTGCTCGCCATTTACTTTGTCCGTATGCTGCTCAACTACTTTATCCAGTACCAGGGACATATGATGGGCGTGCGGATGCAGGCGCAGATGCGCAGTGATATGTTCAATCATCTGGAAAAGCTGCCGTTCATTTTTACGATAACCACGAGACCGGTAAGATCATGTCCCGCATGACAAACGACCTGATGGACATCAGCGAGCTGGCGCATCACGGCCCGGAAAATATTCTGATTTCCACAATTACGGTCGTCACCTCCTTTGTGTACTTATCGAGCATCAACCTGAAACTGACGCTCATCGTCTTTGCCTGCGTCCGTTTCTGATCTTGATTGCGTTCCTGCTGCGCAAAAAAGATGCGGAACGCTTTTATGAAGAGCCGCCGCTCCATCGCCGTAATCAACGCGTCGCTTGAGAGCAGCATATCCGGTATCCGCGTCACAAAGGCGTTCACGAATGCCGAAAAGGAACGCGAGAAGTTTGAGGATGGCAACGGTCAGTTCATCGAAGCCCGCCGCGAGGCCTACAACGCAATGGGCCAGTTCCACTCGACGACCGCGTTCGTCACCGACATTTTAATGTGGTGGTTCTTATCGCCGGCGGCCTGTTCCTTTATAACAGCGACATCGTATTCGGCGACTATTCCGCCTTTGTCGTGTCCATCGGTATGTTCATCACGCCGGTCATGACGCTCATTAACTTTATGGAGCAGTACCAAAACGGCGTGACCGGCTTTGAACGCTTTATTGAGATCATGGACGCGGCGCCCGAGCGCGACGCGGACGGCGCGGTAGACGCGGGACGTCTGGAGGGGGCACATCGAGCTGCGCCATGTCACCTACGCCTATGAGGGCTCGAAGGACGTCCTGCGCGACGTCAGCCTGGACATTGAAAAGGGCAAGACCTATGCACTCGTCGGGCCGTCCGGCGGCGGCAAGACGACGATCTGCCACCTGATCCCGCACTTTTATGACATCACGGAGGGCCAGATCCTGTTGGACGGCAGGGACATCCATGCGCTGACAATGGAGTCGGTGCGTCGCAATATTGGCATCGTGCAGCAGGACATCTACCTCTTTAACGCCAGCATCCGCGAAAACATCCTGTACGGCAGGCTCGACGCGACGGACGAGGAAGTCGTCGAGGCCGCGCGCCGCGCCAACATCCACGACTATATCATGTCCCTGCCGGAGGGCTACGACACCCAGATCGGCGAACGTGGCGTGCGCCTCTCCGGCGGGCAGAAACAGCGCCTCTCCATCGCGCGCGTCTTTTGAAGAACCCGCCAATCCTCATTTTGGACGAGGCGACCAGCGCGCTTGACAACACCACGGAAATCCTGATCCAGCAGGCGCTCGACGAGCTCTGTAAAGGCCGTACGACGCTCGTCGTGGCGCACCGCCTTTCCACCATCAAGAACGCCGACGGATCGCCGTCATTGCCGACGGCCGGATCATCGAGCAGGGCGGGCATGGAGAGCTGATTGCGCGCGGCGGCCTTTACGCGAAGCTCTATCACCAGCAGTTCCGCGAGGCCGTTTGACCCTCGCGCGATCCGTATGCGGCTGCAAACGGTATGGCGCTGATCGAACCCGGCCCGGGCGTACGTTATGGAAGGCGGCGCCCCGCTGAATACGGCAATCCCTCTTTTTACGGCTGATAGCACAAATGCAGCGTAAAAATGTAATGGAAGTTCGGCATTTTGATACAAGCTTCCTTCTGTACATTTTTCCAAAAAGAGAGTAAAATAGGGGCGTTACATTAGTGCGCAATATGCGTACATAGAAAATTAGGAGGATCTATTCAATGAAATTCCGTAAGCTTTTGCCGTTTTACTGGCGGTCTGTATGCTGTCCTGCCTCTTCGTGGGCTGCGCTGCGGACCCTTCGAACGGCGACGTTAACACGGGCGACACCGGTGATACCGGCGACGCGGATACCGGTGACACGGGCGATACCGGCGACGACAATACCGGCGGTACGCCGGACGACGGCAATACCCCGAGGATGGTGACGCGGGCGACCGTGCCATCGTACAGATTTGGCACACCTACACGGGCGATCAGGCGGCGTATCTTGAAAAGCAGGCCGCCGCGTTCAACGAGAGCCAGGACAAGTACGAAGTCCAGGTCCTCGAGCAGGCTTATAACGGCTTTGCGGACACGGTGTATAATGCCGTTGCAAACGGCGTGGGACCGAGTATTATTTTCAACTATGCCTCTACAGCGGTCGATTACATTGAGGCGGGTCTTGCTGTGAATGTCCAGAGCTATATCGATGAGGACAAGGCAGCGGGCGATACCGCAATGGCGGATTACATAGCTTCCTGCCCGAGGCGATGAAAACCGATGTCATGGGCTTTGCCGACGGCGGCATCTATTATTTGCCCGGCTGCACCACCGGCCCGATCTTCTTCTACAATAAGACCATGTACGACGCGCTTGGCCTCACCGCGCCCACGACTTGGGACGAGCTGGCCGCCAACTGCGAGGCGATTTATAACGAGTACGGCGTCGCCGGTTATCTGGCGGACGGCCTTGTGGACGATATCCAGGCCCTGCTGATGCAAAACGGCGAAGGTTATATCGACGTGGATTCCAAGACGGTCGCTTTCGGTGGCGAAGGTACCGTGGAAATCTTCCAGTGGTTTGCGGACAACGTTGCCGCCGGTTACTTCGCGCTCTCCCCGACGAACGACTATGCGTCCGATGATTTCAGCACGCAGCTTGTCGCCGGTTTCAGCGGCTCCTGCGTCAACGACCAGTATATCTCCGCCGAGGGCTTCGAATTTGGAATGGCGCCCTGGATCGCGTCCGCAGACGAGGCGTTCTATACCGCGTGGAACCGCGGCCCGATCTTCTTAAAGGCGAGCGACGAGGCGATTGACCGCGGCGCTTATGAGTTCATCAAGTTCTTCCTGTCCCCGTCCGTCAACGGCGGCTGGGCGCAGGTCAACTCCGCAATTTCCCCGTATGGCACTACCGAGGCGGACGCGGATTATCAGGCGTATCTTGCGAACGTTCCCGAGTCCCTGCAGTGCGTGCAGGCAAACCTTGACGCATCCGGCTCCTTCCCGAACATCCCGGGCGCATCCCAGCTCCGCGGCCTGCTCGAGGAGTACCTGACCTACGCCGCCTCCGGCCAGATGACCGCGCAGGAAGCGGTGGATGGTCTGGTTGCGGCCTGCAACGAGGCGCTTGCCGGTTAAGTTCCGTCTACTTCCGATTTCGTTTTGGCGTGTTGCAATCCATTTTTGCAGCACGCCTTCCCATATCATGGGGTTTTGGGATGCAGGGTGCGGTTCCGTCCGCGCCGGTCATCCTTGCTGTATAGCAAAAGATTTGAAAAGAGGTGCCGCTATGAAAGTCCACCTGGAACGGGTTACAAAACGTTTTGGCAGCGTGACCGCCGTCCGTGACTTCACCGCCACGCTGGAAGACGGCGAACTTGTCTGCCTGCTCGGGCCGTCCGGCTGCGGCAAGTCCACGATCCTGAACATGCTCTCCGGGATTCTTCCCGTCACGGAAGGAACCGTGCTCTTTGACGATACGGACGTCACCCGTCTGCCGCCGGACAAGCGCGGCGTGGGGCTGGTGTTTCAAAACTACGCCCTCTATCCGCACATGACGGTGCGGCAGAACATCTGCTTCCCACTGGAAATTCAGCGCGTCCCGAAAACGGAGCGGTTCCGCCGCGCGGACGAGATTGCGCGGCTTGTCCATGTCGACACGCTGATGGACCGCCGTCCCGGCGAACTTTCCGGCGGCCAGCAGCAGCGCGTGGCCATTGCGCGCGCGCTGGTGAAACGTCCGCGGCTTCTGCTGCTTGACGAGCCGCTGTCAAATCTCGACGCGCGTCTGCGTCTTGAAATGCGCGAGGAGATCCGGCGCATCCAACAGGAGACGGGCGTGACGACCATCTTTGTCACCCACGACCAGGAGGAGGCCATGTCGATCTCCGACCGTATCATTCTGATGCGCGAAGGCGTTTTGCAGCAAAAACGACCTGCCGCAGGTGCTCTATCACGAGCCGGCGAACTGCTTTGTGGCGGATTTCCTTGGGAACCCTCCCATCAACCGGATGGAGGGGGTGTGGCGGGACGGCGCGTTCCGCCTTGCAGACGGGTCTTTTTCCTTAAAACTAACGCCCGCTGTCCTGCCGGAAGATGGCCGGAAGGTCATATTCTCCGTCCGGCCTGAGAGCATCCTCGCGGCTCCGGCGGAGGACGCGGCGTTCTCCTGTGCGGTCTCGCGCCTTTACGAAATGGGCAAGGAGGAAATTGGTTATCTGCGCTTCGGTTCCGCCGAGCTGCGCGCGTTCCTGCCCACGGAGCTGAACCTGAAAGCCGGGGACGTACTGCCGGTGGCGCTGCGCGGACGGGGCGTGTTCTCTTTGACGCGGAGACGGAGGTCGGCTGCTGTGAAAAGAAGCAGGCTCATCCTGAACGTCTGCACCGCGTCCGGGCGGCAGGGAGGCGTACCTCTATCTCGCGCCGTTTTTGATCGGCCTGGCGGTCTTTACGCTTTATCCGGTCGTGAACGTGTTCCTTCTGTCCTTCAGGGAAGATTACAGCTACTTAAACGGCACCTATGCCGGCTGGAGCCTTGAAAACTACCAGAAAGTCCTCTCCGATCCCAAGTTTACGCAGGCAATACGCAATACGCTGCTCTACGTGCTGGCCGTGGTGCCTGTTTCCACGGCGCTGGCGGTTATAATCGCGTGGCTCCTAAACCGCCGCCTGCGCGGCAGCGCGCTTTTTCAGACCGCCTACTTTATGCCGATGGTCACGTCTATCACCGCGGTCGGGCTTGCCTGGCGGCTGATGTACAACCAGCAGTATGGTATATTAAACTACGTCCTGTCGTTTTTCGGCGCGCCGAAGATCGGCTGGCTGACGGACCCGAACTGGTCGCTCACGGCGCTTGTAATTTTCGGCATTTGGAACATCCTGCCTTTCACGATTATCCTACTGCTCAGCGGCCTGCAAAATATCAACGAGCTCTACTATACCGCCGCGCGCGTGGACGGCGCGAAGGAGGGCCGTATCTTCCGCCGCATCACGGTGCCGCTTCTGGCGCCGACGATTTTTCTCGTCTGTATTGTCAACACAATCTCGAGCTTTAAGGTGTTCAGCGAGCTTTACCCGCTCTTCAAGGGCGACCCCGGCCCGGTTTATAACCTCTACACCGTGGTCTATTATATCCGCTATATGATGATGGAGAAGCGCGAGTACGGCTATGCCGCGGCGGCGGCCGTGGTGCTGTTCCTCTTTATTTTCGTATTTACCATGATCCAGCTTTTCGTCAAGAAAAAGCTGCGTGACCGTTCTTAGGAGGTGCCTATGCGACGCAAGCTTGGCGACAGCCTGGCCTATCTGGTGCTCATCTGCGGCGCCGTGATGATGATTTTCCCCTTTCTCTGGATGTTCCTGTGCGCGTTTAAGACGCACTACGAGGTCACGCAGTACCCGCCGCAGTTTCTGCCGGAACACTTTTCCTCGATAACTTCGTAACGGCTTTTTCCATGGCGCCGTTTTCAAGTATTTCGCAAACTCCCTGATCGTCATGATTGCTTCCGTCGCCTGCACGACGGTGACGACGATCCTGCGTTTGCGTTTTCCCGCCTGCGATTCCCGGGCAGAGAAGTGGTGTTTTCAGTCCTTCTAAGCCTCATGATGATCCCTTTCGAAATGCTCATCATCACAAACTACACGACAATCGTGGACATGGGGCTTTATAACAAGCTCCCCGCGCTGGTGCTTCCCTTTGTCAGCAGCATTTTTACACCTATATCCTCAAGGGCTTCTTTGATACGGTGCCGGAGAGCCTTTATTCCTCCGCGCGTGGACGGCGCGTCCAACTGGCGCTATCTCTGGCGCGTGATGGTACCGCTGGCGCGTCCGAGCCTTGTCACGATTATCCTGCTCAACGCCCTGTCGAGCTGGAACTCCTTTATGTGGCCGCTCTACATCACCTCGGACGCGGCCTCCCGCACGTTGCCCTATGGCCTCCAGGTGTTCACCACGGAAGCAGGCTCCTCGCCGGAACTCTTGATGGCCGCGTCCACGGTCGTTGTCCTGCCGATGATCGTTCTTTTTTTATTTTTGCGCGCAAGTTTATCGTCACGGGCGTGGCGCGCGGCGGTCTGAAGGGCTGACCGTATCGGCCCGAACACAAAAGGAGCGCACGAAAAACCCCGCCGCACGTGTCTTTCCGACGCGTGCGGCGGGGTTTATGATATAGAGAATCAATCTGAGGATAGTTTCGTGCCCGGAAAGACGCGGCACAACTCCTTTGCAGGGTACGCATCCGGTTTGCGTCCGGCATTTCCGTGTCCGGCATGGCGTATGGCATACCGATAGCCTCGTACTTTGCCTTTGCCATGCTGTGATAGGGGAGCAGACGCCATGTCGCAACGCGGGGACAGTCCCGCAAGAGTGCGGCAATGCAGTGCAGCGTTTTTTTTGTCGTCGTTATACCCGGGTATGACCGGTGTGCGAATTTCAACGGATACTCCGCACGCCTGCAAACGCCGCAGGTTTTCGAGAATCCGTTCGTTCCCGGCGCCGGTCCCTTTTCGGTGCAGCTCGGGGTCAATGTGCTTGATATCGTATAGAAACAAATCCGTATACGGCAGAACCGCTTCAAACGCCTCCCACGGCACGTCCCCGCAGGTATCTACCGCGATGTGGATATCGTGCGCTTTTTAAAAGCGCCATGGTTTCTTGCAGGAAGCCGCTCTGCAACAACGGCTCGCCGCCTGAGAAGGTCACGCCGCCGCCGGACTGCTTATAAAAACCTGATCTTCCAAAAAGCCGGGCCGTCACAGTTTCAGGCGTGCTTTCCTCGCCGTAGAGCTTCAGCGCGCCGGTGAAACACTCACGCATACAAGCCCCGCAATTGATGCAGGCCTCGTAATGGAGCTCATGCAATCCGCCCTCAATGCGGTGGACGTGCTGTGGGCAAACGTCCACGCACGCGCCGCAGCCGGCGCACAGCTTCTGCGTAAAGCTGAGAGACGGCTGAACGTGCAGGTTTTCCGGGTTATGGCACCAGAGGCAGCGCAGCGGACAGCCTTTTAGAAACAGCGTGGTGCGGATACCGGGGCCGTCGTGTACGCTCATGCGTTTATAATCTGAAATCTGGCCGTTCACACTGTTACCTCACACAAGCTGCATCGTGGTTTCGATGAAATGGTTTTGCTGCTCCTCATTTAACGTGACAAAATAGACGTTCCACCCGCAGACGCGCACCTGCAAAGTCGCATACTCCTCGGGATGTATTTGCGCCCGGCGCAGGTCGTCGGCATTTAAAATGTTGAACTGGATGCCGTACCCGCCGCAGTGGAAATAGGTCTCGATGAGCTGGACCAGGGTGTCGAGACCCTTTTCCCCGTCAACGGCGGAGGGATGGAGATAGATATCCAGAACAGAACCGTTTGGAATCTTTGTAAAGTCCAGTTTTGCAACGGACGCAATTTGCGCCGTCACGCCCGCCTTGTCGAGCCCGGTCATGGCGCCGATGCCCTTTGCAATATAGTGCCCCTCGCACCTGCCGTCCGGCAGGGGCGCCGGTGTGATGCCCCTAACGTAAAGCAGTGGTCGAGCGTAAACATGGAAGCAGTGAACTGCCCGCCGCGGTGATTGGGCACGCCGTTTACAAGGCTGGTGTACGTTTCCGTCACGCGCTGGGCGATTTCATCCACGTCGCTCTGGTTGTTGCCCCATTTGGAGACACGATTCAAAAGATAAAGCTGCTCGCGTTCATAGCCTTTGAAGTTAGCGCGCAGCATGGCTTTCAGCGCGGACATGGTATAACGCCGCTCGTCGAAAACCAGCTTTTGATGACCATAAGAGAGTCCGCGGCGTTTGCAAGGCCGCCACCCATGCTGCCGGTGTTGTTGTAATCCGGGCCTTGCTGCGAAATGTCGCGGCCCTTTTCCAGACAGGGCGGGAAGGTCGCGGAAATGAGCGGTTCGGGGTTAATGCGGTTCCAATAGAGCTCGTAGCTCTTGATGGCGCCCTGCACATCTCGCAGCTGTTTTGCCATCTGCGCTTCAAACGCCGCATAAAAATCGTCAAATGACGCAAATTGCTCGCTTTCGCCGGTTTCCACGCCGATTTTTCACCGGTCAGGGGATCAACGCCATTAAAAGCGCCAGCTCCACGGGCTTTGCGAGGTTATACTTCACGCACATATTGCAGGCGACTTCCTTGCCCTCAATTGCCGGCTCGTAACAGCCGATCAGGAGATAGTCAAAGCTGTCCTTCTTTGATACGCCGCGTTTGCGGATCGCCTCCAGCGTTTCGTCGTCGTTTACAATGACCATGTTCGTCCGGCCGTCGCGGAGGCACTTGGCGATAAAACGCCTGAACCGTTCCGGGGATTTGTGGTTAAATTTGATGGAGAGTTTCGGGTCCGGCTGGTTCAGCTCGTAGTAGACTTCCAATGCAAGGTAGGTGAGCGGGCCGACGTTGTCCGTTTCATCGTCAATCAGGCCGCCGAAGTAAAAGTTTTTGCCGTTTCCGGAACCGCGCGTGTTGGCGTAAAATTTCATCCAGAAGAACCGGATCAGCTCCCGCGCGTCCTCTTCGGTGATACGGCCCGCGGCCAGATCGGCCTCATAAAACCGTCCGAAGTTCAGCTCAAAGCTGCCCATGGAGCGCACATACTCGCCCTCGAACTCAATGAACTGGTGGTAGAGATAGGCAAGCTCCAGCGCCTCGTAAAACGTCTGCGGCGGACCCTCCTGTAAGGTGCAAAGACAGGCGGCGAGCTTTTCCATACGGTCGGCGGCTTCGGGATACTCCTGTGCCGTTTTGCGGGCCTTTAGAGAAAGCCTGCCGATAAAACGCAGAAACGCCTTGTAAACCCGCTGCACCGCGAGATAGAAATCGCGGGCCGTTTCGTCGCAGCCGCCGCTAAGCTTTTCTTCGGCGATATGCAGGATACCCGTCACACCCTCGCGCAGCAGAAAGCGCCAGCCGGGGGAAATATGGCCGAGATCAAGCTCCGCTTCAAAGGAGCCAGTACGGCTGCCGCGGCGCAGTATTTCCGCGTCCGCAGAGAGGACGCCGCTGCCGTGTTCTTTGCGCCAGCCCTCGCGGTGACGGCGCATGATGTTGCCGCAGTGGTCAAAGTGGTCTGCAAACCAGTCCTCCGGATCGACGCCAATGCGCGCGTTGTCCAATATGTATGTGAAAAGCTTGGAACGAAGCGCGAGACGGGACATGTTGCCGTCCTGGGCGGCGATGGCCGCGAAGCCCTCGCTGAGCGCCTGCGTGGACAGGCCGGTCGTCTCGTCGTAACAGGGATTGAGATACTGATCGAAGAGTTTTTGCTTCACTTCCTCATAGGACGGTCCCTGTGCCGTAAATTTTTTGCTCCCATGCTCCTAACCCCTTTTTCTTTATAAATGAAAGATCTGATGCACTTATTATAATACAAAGGGCGGGGAGATATCTACACATGCGGGAAATTTGCGCGTTTTTTTCCGAACGGGCACGGTGCGGGACATGCCGATTGATGCAATATGGTATACTAAGAAAAAAGGTGGTGTCAGCAGTGTACCAGAGGGAGCATATGACGTTGGGCGGCCGGCTTTGCACGGTGCTTTGCCCGGAAACAAAAGCGCCGCTGCCGGTTTTCTATATTTGCAGCGGGCAAGCGCTGCCCAACCAGTGGGAAACGGTGCTGGCGGATATACGGAGGGAAGTCTTGGTCTGTCATGTGACGGCGGACTGGGAACGGACTTCACGCCGTGGCCCGCGCCGGGACTGCCGGGACGCGCGGCGTTTACCGGCGAGGCCGAAGCGTATCTGCGGTTTCTCACCGAAACGCTGCGCCCGCGCTTCTTTCCGCCTATCCTGTCCGCCGCGAGGCGGCGTATCATACGGTGGCGGGATATTCGCTGGGCGGCCTGTTTGCGCTCTGGGCGCTTTTTCAAACGGACGCATTCGGCGCGGCGGCCTCGCTCTCCGGTTCTCTTTGGTACGACGGCTGGACGGAATACTTAGAGACGCACGCGCCGCCGCGGGACACGCGCGCCTATCTCGCTGGGACGTTCGGAGGAGCGCGCGGGCAATCCGCGTATGGCGTCGGTGGGGGAGAATACGCGCCGGACCTATGCACACCTCGTAAAAACGCTGGGTGAGGATCGTGTAACGCTCGAGTGGAACCGCGGCGGGCACTTTACGGGTATTTCAAAACCGCTGGCGCAAGGCGCTGGAGTGGATGGCGGCCAATTTGGATAAGACCGCTGATTGAAAAGTAAAACTCCTTGCCACATGCGAGGTGGTCAAAACAGCATCATGGAAAAGTGCCATATTACTCGTAGGCAGGCATTACATGGGGCGTTCAGCAGCGTAAAAGTATATAAAAACGCCGGCAGATGTAAGTCTGCCGGCGTTTTTATACAAATTCACGAACGTTCGATGAAACTGGCTGGAGTTTTGCCTTTAAAATCAGGGCAAGAGGTCTTTTTCGTAGTATAATACCAGCGCACCGTCCTCAATTGCCGACGTGACGAACCTGTTATACCCCAATGCAGGTAAATTGCAAGATTCCGCGTCTCCTGCGCCTCCACGCCGATGGTCAAACGCCGGAACCCGCGCGATACGGCATATGTCTCCATCAGGCGCATGTGCGCGGAGATATAGCCGCGCCCCTCATAGGCCTTGCGAATACGAAGGGCATTTACATTGCCGCCACCGCGCCGTCGGCGAGCTCTGCCCTGCCGCCGATGGCGGCGCAGTCCGGCGAGAAGAGCAGCGTCCCTTCGCCGACAGGGATCCCGCCGCACAGTACCGCGAACGTTGCGGCGCGGCCGTCGCGGTTGTCGGCAACATACTGCTGCTTCCACGCAGGCCAACGGAGTCGCCGGGATTTGCGGCGATGTTCCAGTTCCAAAGGCGGTCGAGATCCGCTTCCGTTGCCTTTCGGCAGAGACAGGAATCATCCATAAAAACCTCTCATCGTTATAGCTGTGATAAAAATTCCTCGTGAAGCGCCGCCTGGACTTTGGGGAAGTCCCGGTTTCCGGGCACTGGATGGACACCACCATGCCGCGCCGCGGCAGGACAGTCGTGATCTGGCCGAAAGCGCCGTCGGCGCGGTAGGCGTCCGGGTAGGGGGACATCCAGAACTGATAGCCGTACCCGCAGTGCCAAACGTTATCGTCCGGCGGCGTGTCGATCTGCTTTGCGGTCGCCGCGCGGACCCAGGCGGTGTCTACCAGCTGCGTGCCGTTCCAACGTCCGTCGTCGAGGTAGAGCTGGCCGAGCTTCATCATGTCGCGCAGCGTGAGCGACATCCCGCCGCCGCCAATGGCGTGCCCGCGCGGGCAGAACTCCCACAGCGGGTATCCGATGCCGAGCGGCTTGAAAATCCGCTCCCAGAGGAATTCTGCGAGGCCGACGCCCATTTTCTGCTCAAACATCCGGCCTGCCAGGATGCTGTCCGCCGTAGAGTAGTGAAACAGCTCGCCCGGGCGGCGCAGGACGGGCTGGGAGAGCATGTACCGGACATAGTCCGGCGCGCCGACGCCCGCGCGGCGGTCCGCGCCCATGAGAAGGGCGCTGTCAAAGCCGGAGGACATCGTGAGCAGATGGCGCAGGCGGATCTCCCGGAGCAATGGGGATGCGTCCGCGGGCACGCTTTCCGGGAAACAGTCGGCCAAACGGTCGTCCAGCGAGAGCGCTCCCTCTGAGACGGCGATGCCTACCGCCGTCGCCATGAAGCTTTGGTATGCGAGTAAATATTGCGCGGCAGGTCGGGTGCCCAGCGGTGCTCCGCCGTGACGCGGCCTTCCTCCATCACGGCGATTCCCTCAATCGCCAGATGCGTACGGTCAACGCGGTTAATGAATGCTTGCAGCAGTTTTTCCATGTAAATTCTCCTGTCTTACTTTAAAAATGCCGGACGGTACCTGGATATAACCGCCCGGCATGTCTATAATCTTGCGTGAGAAGGGGACATACCGGGACGCCGTACCAGCGTCAGCGCTGGACGCGGCCGGAGCCGTCGCCACCGGAGAGCGTTTCCACCTCCGCGATGCTGACCTGGTTGAAGTCACCCTCGATGGAGTGCTTGAGGCAGGAGGCCGCGACCGCGAACTCCAGCGCGTCCTGCGGCGTTTTGCCGGAGAGCAGCGAATAGATGAGTCCCGCGCCAAAGCTGTCGCCGCCGCCCACGCGGTCCACGATCTGCACATGGTACTCGCGCGAGAAGTAATACGCCCCGCCGGTATAGAGCATACCGGCCCAGTTGTTTTCGCTCGCGGAAATGGAGGTGCGCAGCGTAATGGCCACGGCCTCAAAGTGGAAGCGGTCCGCAAGCTGCCGCGCGACGCTCTGATAACCCTCGCGGTTTAATTTGCCGCCGGTGATATCCGTGTTGCCGGCCTCGATGCCGAACACGTCCTTCGCGTCCTCTTCGTTTGCGATGCAGACGTCCACGTATTCGCACAGCTCCGTCATGACGCGGCGGGCTTCCTCGCGCGTCCAAAGCTTCTTGCGGTAGTTGAGGTCGCAGGAAATTTTGATGCCGCGCGCTTTCGCCGCCCGGCACGCATCGCGGCAGATGTCCGCGATTCCCGCGCCTAGCGCCGGCGTGATGCCGGTGAAGTGAAACCAGTCCGCGCCGTCAAAAATGGCGTCCCAGTCGAAGTCGGACGGCGCGGCGGTGGCGATTGCGGAGCCGGCGCGGTCGTAAATAACCTTGGACGGGCGCTGCGACGCACCTTTTTCCAGGAAATAAATGCCCACGCGGTCGCCGTCGCGCGTAATGAGCGAGGTATCGACGCCGTAACGGCGCAGGGAGTTGACCGCCGACTGGCCGATCTCGTGCTTCGGCAGCTTTGTCACGAACGCGGCGTCCAGGCCGAAGTTTGCGAGCGAAACGGCGACGTTTGCCTCGCCGCCGCCGTAGGTCGCGCCAAAGCTCTCCGCCTGCACGAAACGATAGTACCCTCGGGCGCGAGACGGAGCATGATCTCGCCGAATGTGATGACACGTTTAGCCATTGCTGCGCACCTCCCGGATGATTTCCACGGACTTGCGGCAAAGTGCCGTGATTTCGTCCCAGCGGCCTTCGTTGATGAGCTTTGCCGTGACCATGTAGGAACCGCCGCAGGCGATGATCGCGGGGTTCGCGGTATAGGCGGCAAGGTTATCAAGCGAGATACCGCCTGTCGGCATGAATTTCACCATGCCAAACGGCGCGCTGAGCGCTTTGATGGTCTTAAGCCCGCCAAACGCCTCGGCGGGGAAAAAAAACTTCAGCACTTCGAGTCCGTAGGAAAGCGCGCACTCGATCTCGCCCGGCGTGACGCAGCCGGGGAATATGGTAAAGGTTCTTCTCCTGGCAGTACGCAACGTTTTTCGGATTGAGGCCTGGGCTGACCACAAACTGCGCGCCCGCGTCCTGCGCGGCGTCGATCTGCGCGCGGGTGAGCACCGTACCCGCGCCCACGAGCATGTCGGGGAACGCCTCGCGCATCGCGCGGATGGCCTGGTCGGCTCCGCTGCGCGGAACGTAATTTCAGCGACGGGGACGCCGCCCGCGCACAGCGCCTTGGCAAGGCACGGCGCTTTTTCCACGTCGTCAATACGGATGACCGGTACGATGCCGATTTCCGCAATGCGTCTCATTACATCGTTCATCATGACATCTCCTTACAGTTGTTTTAAGAGACAGTAGACTATCCCTATCATAATCGATCGCATGACAGGTGTCAATGAAAACCCGCCGCGCCGCCTGAAATGATACGAATTTTGCAAGATACCTCCGGGTTTCCGGTAAAACCTGCAAAATGATTGACAGGACCGCTGGGGTGTATTATATTGAAGGAAAAATAGACGGAGGTTTCAGGCCATGAGGACGCAGGAAGCAGTATCGGCGGCTGCGCGCGCTGGGGAGTTGGACGCGGCGCTTGCCGCGCTTTATGGGACGGAGGGCGTAACGTCGGGCGCCGAACGTCTGGCCACGCTGGCGGAGCGCCATGCCGCCCGGTTCGGCGCGCGCGGCGTTGCGGCGTTCAGCGCGCCGGGACGCGTTGAGCTCGGCGGTAACCACACGGACCACCAGCGTGGCCTGGTGCTTGCGGCGGCGGTGAGCGCGGACATTCTGGCCGTCGCGTCGCCCAATGACAAGGCCGTGGTGCGGATTGTGTCGGAAGGTTTCCCGGACACCGTTTTAGACTTGCGCAGTCTTGCGCCGCGCGCGGACGAACGCGGCGCAACGGGCGCTGGTACGCGGCTGCGCCGCGGGGAGTCGCGCGGCGGCGTGCCACGCGGGTTTGACGCCTGTATGGTCTCCGACGTGCCGTCAGGCGGCGGGCTCGTCCTCGGCGGCATTCGAGGTGCTGACGGCGGGAATCTTCAGCGCGTTTGGCGCGGCGGGACGTTTTTCCCCGGTGGAACTTGCGCAGATCGGACAGTACGCGGAGAACGTCTATTTCGGCAAGCCCTGCGGTTTGATGGACCAGTGCGCGTCGGCGTCCGGCGGGTGGTGCGCATCGACTTCCGCGACCCGGGGAATCCCGCGCCCCAGCGAGTGCCGTTTGACCTCGCCGCGTGCGGGCACGCGCTCTGCGCAGTGGACTCCGGCGCGGGCCACGCGGACCTGACGGACGAGTACGCCGCGATCCCGGCGGAACTTGCGGCGGTATGTGCGTTTTTTGGCAAAGACGTCCTGCGGGAGGTCGACGAGGCGGCGTTTTATGAAAACCTCCCGTCCCTGCGCGCCGCGGCGGGAGACCGCGCCGTACTGCGCGCAATGCATGTGTTTGACGAAAACCGACGCGTCGCGGCGGAAGCGGACGCCTTGCGCGCCGGGGATTTTGCAGCGTTTCTGCGCCAGGTGCGCGCCTCGGGCGATTCGTCGGCGCTCTATCTGCAAAACGTCACGCCGTGCGGCGCGGTTCGGGAGCAGGCGCTGGCCGTGGCGCTCGCCGTCTGCCGCCGCGCGCTTGGGGGGACGGCGCCTGCCGTGTACACGGCGGCGGGTTTGCGGGCGCGGCGCTGGCCTTTGTGCCGTTCGGACGGCTGGCCGCGTTCCGCGCGGATGTGGAGCGCGTGCTGGGCCGCGGCGCGTGCCGCGTTTTGCGGCCGCGGGAGCAGGGCTTTGTACGGCTTGCGTGAGCGTTGTGTGCGCGAAAATCCGCAAGGACGTACAAAATTGCTGGGATATTTGCCGCGCCGTTTGCCGGCGGCGTTTGGCGAATTTTGAAAAAAGATTAAAAATAGGGATTGACTCTCACGTTGCGTGATGGTGTAAGGTAAAGACAGAGATAAGTTATGCCGTATCTCAAAAAAGGCATAGAAGGAGATGGCATGAAAACAGTCAAACAGGTATCAGAATTAACGGGGATCAGCGTCCGAACGCTGCATTACTATGATGAAATCGGCCTTTTAAGCCGAGCAGAGTGACGGACGCGGGTTATCGTTTATACGACGAGGACGCTTTGCAGACGCTGCAGCAGATCTTGTTTTTCCGGGAGCTGGATTTTCCGTTGAAGGATATCCAGACGATCATGTTGGACGATCCGGATTACGACAGAAAGAAAGCGTTTGCGGCGCAGCGTAAACTGATTTTGGCAAAGCGAGACAGGCTGAACCGGCTGCTGGACTTACTGGACAAACTGATAAAAGGAGAAACGTGCATGAGTTTTGAAGAGTTTCATATGAACGAATACACCGACGCATTAGAGGCGTTTATTAAAAACAATCAGGACGAAATACGCAAAACACGGCGGGGATTTGGACGAATTCGGGCGTGTGCTTGAAACGCTGAAAACAGACGGGCCTCAAAAGGCCGAAATTGAGAAAATGATCAGTCAGTACGGGAGCGTTGAAAAATTTACCGAGTCCATGAAAGAAAGGTTTGAGAAGTTCCGGAAATCATGGAGCAGGCGAACGCCCTGCAAGGTGAAGTGAATGGGGCTGTCGATCGTTCAAAGGCGCTGATGGGACGGCTTACGGCGGACTTGAGCAGGGATCCGTCATCTGAGGAAGTACAGAAAATTGTTGGGGAACTGGTGACTGCCGGATCAGCGTATACGGAGGCATTTCAGCTGGATAAGAATTACTGGGGGATGATGGTCGACTATTATTTGACCAATCCCGCGATAGCTGAGGCGACGGACAAAGTGTATGGCCCCGGCGCCGCCGCTTTCATTGGAAACGCGCTGAAGGTATATTGGAAGCTTTGAGCAGCGGAGCGTGACGGTCTGCGGAATGTGTAGGGACAAAGCGCGCGGTTAGCCTTTTGCGAGTACGTCAGGTTTCTTCCCTTGTAAGGGGTCGCTGTGTGCGGCCCCCGCCCCATGGCGCGGTATGGACAGTGTTTCAGACGGCAAGTCGAATCGATTTTGTATGTGTGGCGCGCGGGGGCGCTTACGGGGGCGGTGCGTGTTAAGTCCGTTCGTGGTTAAGCTCAGCGCTGCGATAACCGCACATCGCGCGGCTCGCCGCTGTGAATTTCAAAGCGGGCTGAGGTTCTGTATGATATCGCGCCGCGTTTGAAAGACCGTGCATCCGGCAAAATGATTTCTCAGCTGCAATTTTGAAGTTTGTGGGGATCGCCTCCAGCCTAGATCCTCGCGACCATGCTCCTCGGGCAATTCTTCCAACTTGGCAGACACTTCATCCATTTGCCCCGAAAGAGACCAGAGCTTTGACATCTTCGTTAGAAACGTGTGCCAATCAAAACCTTGGGGAACAAAGGCTTGATAGCCTTGTCCCATGCCCCTGTGCTCGGCGCGCCGATTTGGTGACTATTAGTGGAATGGTTCGTCGTGCAGTTACACTTTGCGGGAGCCGCGTCCAGTGTTGGCGCGGCTCCCGCGCCGCCTGCAGCGTTTTCCTTTTATCTACAGATTTTATAAAACGCCCCACTCCGACGAACTAGCGCCGGAGTGGGGCGTTGCAATAGCGTTTCCTTTGCTGTAATCAGGGTTTGCGCGCCAAATAAAGTACGACCGTATCGCGGATAACCATGCAGCCGCCGGCGTCCTGAATCGCTTTCCGAATAGCTGCGCAAAATTTGGACCTGTCCGGTTCCGTTAACGTGATATGATCGCAGTGCGTGCCGATATAGGCAAGATATTCGTCCGCGTTGAGCGTCCGGCTCGTTTGGTATTCCCGGCGCTCAAAGTCTAGAAAGCCGTAGTTTACGGCGTTTTCATATGTAAATTTTTGTGTATAGGCAGTTTCTGGATGGAAATATGAAGCATAAGCCTTATTGATTTCTTTGTAAAGCGCCTCGTTGCCGGACTTTTCGTCGCTCCTTGTCAACATCATGGCCAACACGCCGCCGCTTTTCAAAAGACCAAACGTTTTGGAAAAGGCGATTTCCTCCGGAATCCACTGAATCGTCGCCGCGGAATATACCAGGTCAAAGGTCTGCCCATGAAAGTCATGCGTGATGAAATCGCCGTTGACTAAATGAAAATTCCGTAATGCTGGAACTTTTCCTGCATGAGCGCCGCCAGATGCTCGCCAAGCTCGATTGCGAGATACTGACAGCCTGTTTGCAGGACCGGTTCCGTGGCCTGTCCCGTCCGGGGCCAATTTCAAGCACGGACTTTTCCCGCGCCAAGCCCGGCGTACGCCGCCATGTCGGCAAAGGCCGCCTCGCAGTAACGCGGCCTCCAGCGGTCGAACTGCTCGGGAATCGTATCAAAAATTTTCCGGAACTCCATATACAAACCCTCCTTATGACGAAAATAGGTTAAAATTATACCGCCGACCGAGAGGTTTGTCAAGCGGATTTGCTTTTCCCGGTTATTGCGTAAGCGAAACAGAGAACTACAAATCCATCTGATCAGTTTGCTTTATTTAACAGATAATTCTGTTCAAGCAAAATAAAAGAAAAGCACGTTTGACCGCCGTATGCCAGGTCAGACAAACTTTATGACGAGTAATCGACATCTAGTACTGCTTGTGACCCAGGTTTCCGCTGGCATACTGGGTATGGAGGCACGACACCAAGGCAAGCGTTTCCTCCGTCCATGTTTAGCTGTACAAGCTGAAGCCGCCGCTTATACGAAAGCAAAAACCCGCCGCACAGGTTAAACTGCGCGGCGGGTTTTCCGTATTATTTGACTTGCTTGAAAAACTCGATTACTTCGCCGTCCGGGCCTTTGACGAACGCAATGCGGATCGTCATGTCGGCGGACTCGGCCTTGAGATCGAGGTCGCGCGGCGCGGACTGCGGCTCGGCACCAGCCGCCAGCGCGGCTTCATAGGCCGCCGCCACGTCTGAAACGCCCAGGGCGAAATGCACCCACTTGCCGTTTACGGAAAAGTCGTCGCCGCCGTCGCCAAAGAGCTCGATACGCCCGCCGTCCCCTAGATCCAGCATGGCGATGGAACCGGCTGCGTTTTTCCAGCGCGCGACGCACTTCATGCCGAGTGCCTGGTAAAATTGCAGGGACTTCTCAAAGTCCCGCGCTTTTAGTCCGATGTGATGGAACCCCATCCCGCTAATGATATCATTTGCCATGATATGCCTCCTCTTTCCACTTTTTCGTTTCTCAATATTTTTGCAGCGGCCTGCGGTAAAGCAGGCCGCATAATACGCCGCATATAAAACAAATGAAATGAATGGCCGTCGTTAATGGCGCGAGCAGATTCCCTAAAATGATATATCCTATGAGATATCTTCTGCCGCCAATGGAGAGTTGCGGCCAAAAGATCCTCTTACCGCGCATCTCCCACGCAGAAAGTAAGCCTATGAGTACAAAAATACCCGTTGACGCGCCCGCCATTGTCGCGTGCCGGAAACATAGGCACCATATGGCAACGGAAATGAGTATGCCGGTCTGATAAAGCAACAGAAAGTGTTTGGTGCCCATCTGTCTTTCAGCCACACTACCGGTATATTGAAGGGCAATTAAGTTACCAAGAAGGTGAAAAATACCCAGATGCAGGTGCCCGCACGTGAGCAAACGCCAGTATTGGCGGCCGGCAAAGACAGATACGTAATCCGCCGCACCAACGTCCAGCAGATACCCGCCGCCGGTCATGGCGATCCAAAACCGGTTGCCGCCGCCCAGCAGGACGTTCATCAGAAACGTAAGGCACGACAAGGAAAGGAGGAATACGGTCCCGGGCCCGTTAACACGCAGTAAGCGGACTATTTGTTTGCCATTCAAGACTGCCAACTCCCTTCTCGGCGGCGCGGATGGCACTTCGTAATAAAACGGTATTCTGTTATTATACCGGAATCTGATAAAAATGCAATGACAAACTAATGACACTCCGCTGTTTTGCGCAAATATGGCGCTGCTTTACGGAAGAAGGCGTCCCGGAATGCCCTTCTGTCCCCACCCTTGTCACCGACAGGCACAAACCGATACTTGAACAGCGGTGTTACATTGCAATCAGATGTAAGCGTGTCGCAATGTATGTCGATAAGTTGTTTACAGCGGGATGAAATAGACGGCCTGTTTGGGACACGGAGGCAGCGCGCCTGAACCCAGTGTTATGTTGCGGAAAAACAGGGCGCGATTGTCCGCTTGCGGAAGCTTACGACAGCGGCGCGTAAAACACAAGTCCTGTAGCGGCCTCAATCTCCGCGCCGAACCGCTCCAGCGCACCAACTTTAGCTTCCGCATCTGCTCCTGGGAAAAAAAAGATCTAATTCGGAATCAGGATCTTCGCTTAAATTGATAACGCCTTGATAGTCGGTTGGTAAACGTCCTCGGCGTCCAGATTCCAGCCGCTGTTCCGGGGCAGTTTGTACAGATAAAGAAGGTGCAGGCAGCGCTTGTCCAGCTCTGTGTACGCATCATATGTCAGTTTTAAAGCAGTGCCGTAGTAGCCGTTGCGGAGATGTATGTGCTGGAGCAGGTTGTGGTACGGTATCGTACGACCCCTTCAGTACGTAGTCAACGCGCACGCGGGAGAGCGTGCTAATGGTATGACTTTTTGTGGCTGTCGCCAAAATAAACTTTCGGATTGTCGATAAAATTCGTTTCCACGGTGCCGAGAACGACGAGATCCTCTTTTCCTCCATCTCTGCCGCGTCGGAAAAAATGTTCATATTGACAATAAACCTGTTCGTCGAAATAAGATCGAGATGTCAGCCATATGGGGCTGGTTTCCGCCCTGCTTGAGCAGTTCCAGGTGCCGGAATCCCATCAGGAGCCGATGCTGTCGGCACTCAGCCAGAAAAACCGGCATGAACTTCGCCAGCGGGCGCTTGCCGCAGGCCTGACACAGCAGAATGCCGACCGGCTTTGCGGGCTGACGACGGCGCTGCCTGTGGACTTTCCGCAGGCGCTGGAAAAAAGCGCGGGCTGCATTCCAGTCGCCCGCAACAGCCCCGCTGTTTGACAGGCTGGCTGAATTGTACGACGCACTTGCGCAGCTGGGCTACGGCAGCCATCTGCGGCTGGACTTTTCCATTGTGAACGACTTGACCTACTACAACGGGCTGATTTTCCAGGGCTATGTGAAGGAGGTACCGCGGGCGGTGCTGGCCGGCGGCCGGTATGACAACCTGCTGCACCGTTTTGGTAAGCCGCAGGGGGCGATCGGATTCGCCCTGTATCTGGACGAGGTGGGTCGTGCTTTTCATGAGCATCCGCCCTACGACGTGGACACCCTGCTGATGTACGAGACGACCCAGCCCGTAACGCTGGTTCTGAAAGCGGTGGAACAGCTGGCCGCACAGGGCGGCCGTGTCAGGGCAGCGTGTGAAAAGCCCGAGGGCTGCGCTGGCGCCGGGCCGTGCGCATTGCGGATAACGGCGAGCTAATCCCCGTAAAGGAGGAGGCCGAGTGATGATTAACATTGCACTGCCCAAGGGCCGCCTTGGGGATAA